>Ga0335080_10003476_pt1 | contig 15929 bp, 16 predicted proteins | sample Lox_Sample_34_FD_206720 | JGI IMG/M metagenome (GOLD analysis project Ga0335080, IMG submission 206720) | Soil microbial communities from Loxahatchee National Wildlife Refuge, Florida, United States - Lox_Sample_3.4 | ecosystem: Environmental > Terrestrial > Soil > Wetlands | place: USA...
GGTTCGGGTCAGATCCAGCCGGTCCTGCATGCGTTCGGCGGCACCGATGGGGGGCTGGCCGCTCTGGCAGTAGCCGAAGGGCCGGCCAGGTGGGTGTCCCGGGTGGCGGCACTACGACCAGAACTGCGGGCAGACCCCAGCCGGGCCATGCTCACCACCTGGAACGACGACCCGTGGGCGGGCGAGTCATACTCCGCGCTCACCGTCACCGTGGCCGGCGGGGACGATGAACTCATCGCCGCCCCCCTGGGCACAGTCCATTTCGCCGGCGAGCACACCGCCGGAGCCTGGGCGGGCCTGATGGAAGGGGCACTGCGCTCAGGCGCACGCGCCGCCAGCGAAGTCCTCGCGCAGGCACGCCCGTAGCGGCACGCAGCGGTATCCGAGGGTTTGCGGCCCGGGAAGTCGGCGCAACAGGCTGCGCTGCCCCTAAGCCGCCCTGATCTGGGATACCGAGAGCGCTGAGGACCAGGGCATCCACGTCACCTCGCAGGGAGGGCACGTCATCTGGCTGCCGATACCAGGAACTCCCCGCTTGCCGCAATTCCAGCACAGCTTAGGATCGGTCTTTTTCTGGCTTCCGCTCATCTGTCTCCGCCACCCCCGAATTCGTCCCGCATCACCGGAACCCGCCCCCGCGCCGTTCCGTAAATGCGTCTACCTGGCGGAGGGCCCTCCGATGGCGGCTGATACATCCCGTGGCCGCCGGCGGTGCGAGCGCGCCGCCGAGCAGCGCCGGCGACCAGCGCGGTTCCGGTTTCGCCACTAGACTTGGGCGACGCGCCGGGCCGCCGCGGCCGGGCGGGTGCTGCCTGCGGGTACTGTGTACGCTGGCCAGGCGCCCGGGCTGCGCCGCAGGTTCCCGAACCGTGCTGGGCACGGAATTCGGCTTCTGGAGGAGGATCTGGCCATGAGCGACCGCATACCGGCGCCGGGAGACGCCGACGACCATCGTGGCAGCGAGTATGACATGTCGGACACCGCCGAGTTCGCCAAGATGCGGGCCGTGATGCGCGCGTCGGAGAAGCACCGGGAAGGCGGGGTGGATCCCGAACCCGAGGTCACGGACGCCGATCCCGACCCGGACAGCTGAGCCCGGGTCAGGCGCCGTCCCGGTACGCCGGATCAGGGCAGGTGTCCGCGGACGGGCCGGCTAGGAGTCTAGCCTGGACCGTCACTGGCGGGCGGGGAACCGCCCGGTACCGGCGGGGAGTCCCGTTCGGCGAGGTGGAACTCGATGCGTGCGGCCGGGATGCCGGGCCACAGGGCCCGGACCGGCGCGTGCCGTGCCAGCAGCAACTTAGCGCCCAGCAGCAGCACGGCGAAGACGACCAAGGCTGTTCCGAGCACGGCGGCCGCACGCTGCACTCCGGGCTGGCCGGGCAGCGCGGTGGCCACCACCGTGAGCGCACCAGCGGCCAGCGCCCCGAGCATCAGGATCACCAGCACCACGAATACCCGGACGTACCGCGAGAAAAACCCGGCCCGGCAGCGATACCGGACCGCCGCGACGTTGTTCAGCGTCTGGTAGGCGGAGAACACAACACCGGTGCCGGAGAACAGCAGGCCGATCAGGCCGATCACGAACGGGACGGCCGACGTCGGCAAGGTGGCCAGCGAGTGCTCGACCGTGGAGCGCAGCGCCTCGGGCACGATCGCGGTGATCAGCCGCTCACGCAGATCCGGATTATCCGCCAGCACCCGTGACAGTACCGCCACCCCGAGCAGGAGCAGCGGGAAGATGCTCAGGAATCCGTAGTAGGTGATGAGCGCCGCCTGCCGCCCGCCCTCGTCGTCGCCGTACTTCTTCACCACCGCGTAGGGGAACCCGAGCACACCGTGCTTGCGCTGCAGGCAGTCCGCCCACGCGATGACCCGGTTCACCAGGCCACTCAAACCTTCCGAACCCATGAGCCAAGCCTGCCCGGTACCGCCCTGGCCGGTCATCACCTTTCGGCATGACGGCATGCCGGTTGCTCAGCCGACGCGGGCGACGCCCACGATCACCTGGCCATCGCGAGGCGGGAGACGCAGCGGGCCGCCGGGCCGGGCTAGCGGCCGTGGAAATGCGGTTCGCGTTTTTCCGTGAAGGCCCGCGCGGCTTCGCGGTGATCCTCGGTAAGCCCGGTGTGCGCGTGATGGGTCACTTCCAGGTCCAGGCACTCACCCAGTTCGCCGGATACGGCCCGGTTCAGGTTCTCCTTCATGTAGCGGTACGCGATCGACGGCCCTTGCGCCAGCCGGCGAGCGCGTTCCATCACCTACCGCTCGAAGTCGGCCGACGGGAAGACGGCGTTGACGATCCCGAGCCGCTGGGCTTCCTCGGCGCTCAGCCGCTCCGAGAAGTAGTAGAGCTCTTTGGCCTTACCGCTGCCCACGAGCCGGGTGAGGAACCATGTCCCGCCGTAGTCTCCAGCGAACCCGACCTTGGCGAAAGCGGTGGTCAGCACCGCCTCCGGTACCGCGTAGCGCAGATCACAGGCCAGCGCCAGCGACAGGCCGGCCCCGGCCGCGGGCCCGCCGATCGCGGCGATCGTCGGCTTGGGCATGTGCCACAGGCGACCGCTGGTGGCCCGCTGGTTCAGTCGCTGGCGGTGGATGCGGGCGTCGAGTGACGGGCCGGCACCGTTTCCGCGATCCGCAGGCGGAGCAGCCATGCTCTTGACGTCGCCGCCGGCGCAGAAGGCACCCCCCGCCCCGGTGAGCACGACGCAGCCAACCGCTTCGTCGACCTCCACCTGGGCGAGGACGGCCCCCAGGGCGGACACCATGGCCGGGGAGAAGGCGTTCCGCCGATCCGGCCGGTTCATGGTGATCACCGCGACGCCGCCGTCGATCTCGGCGCGCAGATCCTCGGTCCCCGTATCGAGCGCGGTCATGTCATCCCTCCTCGCCGGCGAAGCGGACCCCGCCGATCAGCCATGGGCCGCCGCCGGGCAGTCCGGCGATGGTCACCTCGGTGATGCCCTCGCCGCGACCGCCCCGGGCAGGCACGAACCGCAGCCGCTGGCCCTGGTCCGGCAGCTCTACCACTACGGTGTCCCCGCTGTCGGCAGCGGGGATCCCGAGCACCGCCGCCCAGCGCCCGGCCGCGGCGGCCGGGTCATCAACCTCGAGCGTCAGCCCGGTCACGCCGCCGGGGGCATGCCCGGGGACCTGCCCCGTCCACGACGGGCCGGCCCACCGCCACGATTGCTCCGGGGCCGCCCAGTCCAAAGACACGATCGCGCCGGGGACGTCCCTGGGATGAAGGTGGGTCGCGGCGATGTCCGGGTAGTCGGAGGTCCAGACCACCCGTACTCCCAGGCTGGCGGCTCTGCGCCGGGCCACGGCCAGGTCCGGGACCTGGAATATCGCCATGTACCCGCCATCGCCGCCGCGCCGCTCGAGGTACCGGTCGGCGGTCGTGTCCGGCTGCGCGGGAGCCACCACTTCAACGAAGGTGTCGCCGACCGTGAACACCGCGTTGGTCAGGCCGAACCGGCCCACCCCCGGATCGTGAAAGGGCGGCGGCCAGCCGAAGGCCTGACGCAGCTCGCCAGCTATCCGGGCGCAATCGCGCGCCACCAGCGCCACCTGACGCAAGCGCGGTCCGCTCAGCACATCCCAACGATAGGCATGCCGCTATGCCAGTTGTCGCGGCGGGGCGGCACACGGACGTGACGCTCACCACGGTCACCGTACCAACCCACATGCCGCCCGCAGCCGCGCCGATACCTCTAAGCTCGTCGCATGGCCAGGTACTTCGACATCCATCCGGCCAACCCGCAACGGCGCGCGATCGTCCAGATCGCCGATATCGTGCGCGATGGCGGCGTGATCGCCTACCCGACCGACTCCTGCTACGCACTCGGCTGCCAGCTTGGCAACAGGGACGGAATGGCCAGGATCAGGTCGATCCGCGGCCTCGGCGACCGGCATCACCTCACGCTGGTGTGCCAGGACTTCGCTCAGCTAGGCCAGTTCATTCACGTCGCCAACCCGGTATTCCGCGCGATCAAGGCGGCAACCCCCGGCAGTTACACCTTCATCCTGCCCGCGACCAAAGAGGTACCGCGCATCTTGCAGCACCCGAGGAAGAAGACTGTCGGGGTGCGGATCCCGAGGCACGTGGTATCCCAGGCGCTGCTCGCCGAACTCGGCGAGCCGCTGGTCTCGAGCACCCTTCTCCTGCCCGGCCAGGACGAGCCCATGACCCAGGGGTGGGAGATCGCCGAGGAGCTCGACCACGCGGTGGACGCGGTGATCGACTCGGGCGAATGCGGCACCGAGCCGACAACGGTAATCGACTTCTCCCACCCCGAGCCCGAGATCATACGCCGCGGGGCAGGCGACACATCCGACTTCGAGTAAACCCGGCATTCTAGAACCGGGCCGGGGAAGACGATGCACGCCGCACGGTGAATATGGCCCACACGGTCTTCCCGGCATCGCTGGGCTTGGTGTAGCCCCACTGGTCACTGAGCGCGCAGATCATCTGCAGCCCGCGCCCGGTCTCGGCGAGAGAACCGGGGGGGCGCGGCACCGGCGCCACCTCGCTTGGGTCCTTGACCGCACACAGCAGCCAGGGCCCGTACTCCAGCAGCCCGAGCAGGACTTGTCCCGGCGGGCCGGTAGCGCCAGGCTCCGGCAGAGCGTGCCGCAGCGCGTTGGTCACCAGCTCAGACACGACGAGCGTGATGTCCTGACTGCTGTGCGCGGTACGCCACCGGCGCAGGGTAGCGAAGGTGAAGTCCCGCGCCGTGCGGACCGAACGGGCCTGTCCGCTGAGCGCGCATGCGGCAGTCCGCAGCGGGCAGTCACGGGCTGCGCGAGCAGGATGCGGCGCCGGCCGCCAGTTGTCGTTCACCAGGCCGGCCATCTCGGCAGCGAGAATCAGCCAGCGGTAACCGGTGCTGTCGGTGGACAGTCCCGGGCCGTCAGGTTCCAGCTGCCCAGCTGGAACGGCGAGTGTCGTGCCCGGACCGCGGACAGCTCGCCCGGCCCGGACGGCCGTCAAGACCACCGCCTCGGGTACGCAGGTGCGGGCTGGCGGACAGCGCTTTCGCCGCACGCGGCGGCGGTCCGGGCGACAGCCGTGTACCGGTCCCACCGGACGACCCGGCTGGTCGCCCAGAAGGCCGGATCGGTCTGCTGGCAGTGCGGACAGGCCAGCCGGCCCAAGGCGTCGATGCGCCAGCCCGCGGTGATCGCGCGGGCGCGCGCGTCGGCCTCGCCGAGCGCCGAGGGATCCGTATGCCAGGAGATGCACGAGCCCATCTCGCACCACATGATCGGCATCCGCAAGTCATCGCCGATCACAGCCCGGACGGGAGTTGCGTCACGGTCAGGAGCTTCGGCGGGGGCAGGCTCGGCCGCGACTTCAAGGCCGGCCGCGGCTTCCGGTTCGACCATGGCTTCCGGTTCGGCGGCGGCTTCCGGCCTGGGATCGCCGCCGGGGGCGTGCCGGGCATGGTCATCGCTGGCCGGCCGGGCATGGCCGTCGTCCCGGATTTCGGCAAGCCAGCCGTTCATCTGACGCCAGTCAGGCTCTTGGAGCATGTCTGGGTCGTCCGGCCGGATCTTGATCTTCATATCGGGCCTCCCGTCGGGCCAGCGGCGAGCTCCGTGTAGCGGCGGATGACCTATCTGAGGCCAGGCACGTACACGGGGGTGAGATTCCGGGTGGCGCAATGCGCTCCCGGACGTGCAGGCTAGGGCGCTGTCTATCGGCATACGTGGTCATGCCGGGCTGTTACTGACAGGCACAGGGATCGCGGCCTGTCATCAGCAAGCGCCTGTTCGCCCCGGTGCACGCGTGCCGCCGTTGCGGCTTGCCCTCCCCTTGTCAAAGTGCCCCGGGCTCACCGTCTGGAGGTTTCAGTAATCGACGGTCTCGATTCAGAATAACAGATGGATTTACTTACGATAAATGTTCGGCTTATTTATTAACTGTCACGGAATGGCGTGTGGACAATTACAGTCTTTTCCTTTATACACAGGGCGTGGACTGCGATCTCCCAGGTGAAGACGCTGTTGTGCGCTTCGCCCGGGCGCACGATCCCCAACATTTCCACACAGCGCACACAGGCTGTGCGGCTTTTTGCACAAGCAATCCACATAGCCGTACACAGCAGATCCAGGGCGGCTCGTACGTATCACGGTCGCGCAGGCGGCCTCCGATCTAGCACAGCCTGTTGAGGCTGGCCCGCCTGTCCGCAGCCGGGGCCGGCCAGGGAACGGGATGCGATGAGCGGGCAGGATGGGTGGCCGGCCGGGGTGGATGCCGGGCTCCTGTGCCGCAGTGACGGGGGATCATCAGCATGCAGCGGCCAGCACCACAGGGCCGGCGCTCCCGGCGAGCCACCGGGACATGGCCGCCGGCAGCAGTCGGAGCCGCCCTGATCGTGGGGTCGGCCATCGCGTTCGCACTGGACGGGCCGGTGGCACGGGCCGCGTACCAGCAAGGCCTGGACCCGGCCACGTTCGGGTTCTGGCGGGCCTCGGCCGGCGTGATAGTACTCGGCGGCTGGCTGGTCGCCGGGATGCGGCCGGGCGTCTTTGCTGCTGTCCGGCAGATGCGCCGGGCGGCCGCCGTCCGGCTGGCGCTGGCGGCGATGGCCGGGCTCGGCCTGAATCTGGCGTTGTTCGAGGCGTTCGCCCGGCTGCCGGTGGCCGTCGCGGTGGCTGCCTTCGGCTGCTACCCGTTGTTCGTCGCGGTCTGGGAGGCTGCCCGCGGGCGATCCAGGGCAGGCGCCGCAGGGCTGGGCGTGGCGGTGGCGGCCATCATCGGGCTGGCGTTGCTGATGCGGCCGGATCCGTCGGTCTCCGTCCCCGTGGCCGGGCTGCTGCTAGCCTTGCTGGCTGCCGTCCTGCACGCCACCTACATCCTGCTCGGCCGCGGCGGGTGGGGCGAGGTCAGCGACAGCGCGGCAGCATTCCTGATCGTCGCGACCGGCGCGGCCGGGCTCGGCGCACTGACGGCCGCGACCCGGCCGTCAACCGTGCTGGCACCCGTAACCGATTTCGGTCTCACCGGGCTGCTCCTGTTCGAGGGCGCCCTGGCCGGCGCGGCCGCCCCCCTGCTGTTCCTGGCTGGCCTGCGGCGGATCGGAGCAACCCAGACCGCGGTGCTCTCGCTGTGCGAACCCCTCACCGCTACGCTGCTCGCCGCCGTACTGCTCCGCCAGATGCCGGCCCCATCGCAGTTGCTGGGGGCCGCGCTGCTGGTGGGCGCCAGCATCGCGATACAGATAGTGCCCGCCCGTTCGGCGAGGGCCGACGGCTTGGGATGCGGGCAGATGCTCAGCCCAAGACCATACCCTCGGCGGCCCCGGAAGGCGCGGGATCCGGAAGGCGCATCATGCGGAACGAATTGAGCAGCCCCAGGCCGCCGGCCAGGATCGGAATGAGAAGTGCAATTTGAAGGGCTAGATGCCTGGCATCCGTATTAATCCGGATAATCTCATTCTGCGTCTTCTCGGGATGGTCGGCGAGCTGCTTTTCAAGCTGCGTATTGCTCATTATCTGGGCGTCGGTCTCCAGTGCGTGTGAGACCTGCTGCTGCTCGGCCGGGGAAAGCACGGTGCTCGAGTTGGCCAGGTTGGTAAAGCCAAGCGAGAGCGAGGCCAGCATGATGGCGCCGGCGAACGCCAGCCCGAACGAGAGCCCGAACGATCCCGCGGCCGAGTTCACTCCCGCGGCCTCGCTCACCCGTTCATCCGAGATCGGGGAGAGCGTGTAATTGTTCAGTTGCGACACCAGCAGGCCCAGCCCGCACCCGGCGATGATCAGCGGAACCACCAGCCACCAGCCGGAGTCCGCCCTGGGCACGATCGGGATCAGCAGGACCAGCCCGATCGTCAAGATGGCGAACCCCAGCCGGATGAGGCCGGCCGGGCGGCGCTTCGCGACCCTTCGGCTGGCCACTATCGCGACCGCGAACATGGTGAGCGAGAGCGGCGCGAGGGACAGGCCCGCCTTCAGCGCGTTGTATTCCAGCACCATTTGCAGGTAGATCGGCAGCACGATCATCGTGCCGCCCAGGGCTATCTGCTGGAGCATCTGCCCGGTAACGCCGGACTCGAAGACCTTGGACCGGAATAGGTCCGGATCCAGCAGCGTCGGCTTCCCCAGCCGCTTCTGCCGCCTGAGCCAGTACACGAGCGCCACCAGCGCGACCACCCCGACGGCCAGCACCGCGAGAACGGACTCGCCGCCTTCCTGCCAGACCAGGATGCCCAGCACGATGCCGCCCATGGCCAGGACGGACAGGAGAGCGCCGACCACGTCCACGCGCCGGGAACCGGTATAGGGGACGTCGTGCACGAGCTTGATGCCGGACAGCACGACCGCGATAACGGCGACCTCGAAGAGAAATCCGACGCGCCAGGACAAATAGGTGGTGACGAAGCCACCGAGCAGCGGCCCGACCGCGGCGGCAATCGCGGCTGACGCCCCGACTAGGGCGTAGGCCCGCTTCTGCGCCGCGCCTTCGAAGTTACCGTGGATCAGCGACTGCATGGCGGGCAGCAGGAGGGACGCACCGAGCCCGCCCACCACGGCCCAGAACACGATAATCGCGGTCAGGCTCTGGGCGAACGCCATGGCCAGGGCACCGACGGCATAACCCAGCAAGCCCAGCACGTAGGCCAGCTTCCGCCCGATCAGGTCACCGACCTTGCTGCCGATCAGGATGAACGCGGCGGAGACCAGCGCCTCGAGCGCGATGGCCGACTGGACCCCGCTGACGGTGGTGCCGAGATCCCGGACGACCGCGGAAATCGACACGTTCATCAGGGACGTGTCGACCACGAGCACGAACATCGCCATCGCCAGCAGGATGGCGAGCCGCTGATTGTTCTTGGTCGTCTCCGGGACGCTGGTGGTGCTTGTTTCCTGAGCCATAGGAGATTCCTGCTAGTCCGTTTCGTGAGTGGCCTAAGCGGCTGGCTTACGCATCGCGCCAGCCTGCCGGCCGATTGGATCCCCGTCATCACCCTGCCGTGGGTGACCCGGGCCGTACCTCAGATTAGTTCGAGCTCGCGGGCTCGCAGCACCGCATCGCGGCGGCGGCCGGCGGGAAGCTTGCGGTAGATGGCGGCCAGGTGGGTCTTGACCGTGTTCACCGACAGGCACAGCTCGTCGGCGATCTCCATGGTCGACATGCTGGTGGCGAGGAACCGCAGGATCGTCAGCTCGCGCTGGGTGAGCGGGTCCGGCAAGCCGGCCTGGATCGCCGGCGCGGACTCCGCGGCCGGTTGCGGCTGCGGAACCATGCGCGGCGCGGGCCATTGGGCCGCGACGACTGGGTGCCGGGCCAGCAGGTCGGCGAATACGTCCTGCAGCTGCAGGAAGGGCAGGATGATCTCGTCCCGGGCGATCTCGATGGCCCAGATGAGCATTTCCAGGGTGCGCCCGGGATCCTCGCTCAGCTGCGCGATCCGCGCACCGCAGAGCAGCGCCTCCACGAGGGTGAAGCGCCCCGTCTGCGGGCTGGCGGTGGCCAGCACGTTGCGGACGCAGTCCTGCGCGCTGCGCAGATCCTTCAGCGCAAGGTGGGCACGCGCCCGCGGCATCGCGGTCAGGGTGGCGAAGTCGCTGCCCCGGTAGCCGCGCAGCAGCCGGAGCGCCGCATGCGGCCGTCCCAGGCAGACTTCGATATCCGCCAGCATGACGTCACGCTGAACGGCCAGCACCGGCGGGATATGCCGGCCAGCCTCGTGCAGCTTGATCCGGGCCTCGTCCACCTGGCCGCAGGCCAGCAGGATGCTGGCCTGCCCGAGCACCAAGGCCGAGGCCAGGCCGGGGTCGGAGCCGACGGTGTCGGGCAGCAGGATCCGCTGCAAGGCCCGGGCCCGGCCGCCGAGGTCACCCGCGATCAGGTAGCGCAGCGCGGCCGCGAGTTCGAGGGCCGCCGGCACAGCCAGGCCCTTCTGCTTGGCGAGGGCATGGGCGCGATGCGCCGCGTCCTCCGCGTGGTTCATCCGCGACCAGTAGCTCTCGACGAACGCCGTCATGCTGAGCGCCTCGAGCTCGAGACCGGGCAGTCCGTCACGTTCGGCTTCCGCTCGCGCCTCGTCCAGCAGCGAACCGACGTCCTCGTGCCTGCCGTGCCACAGATGGGTACTCGCCTGCGTCAGCAGCACTGCCGCCCGCAACCCCGGCATGACGGGTGCGGGCGCGTCGCCGCTGCGACCCAGGAGGCGACTCGCGGCCCCATCCACCGCGCGCAGGTCGCAGGCCTTCTGCCCGAGGACGAGTTCGACCAGGTCAGCGGCCGCAAGCAGGTGCGCGTTCGCCGGGGCCTCGTCGGATTTCACCGCTGGCATGCACGTGAGCCCGGATTCCGCCGATTCGGCGTCGGCGAAGACCGTCTCGATCGCGGCATCGGCGACGGCGAACTCGACCGCCCCGGCGGTATTGACGCCGTCGGGCAGGCGCAGCGGCAGCAGGTCGCGCAGGCCAAGGCCGGACAGGTCCTGCCGGTGCACGAAGGCATGCGCGAACCCGCCCTGCGCCAGCAGCCTGGCCACCCGCCGCCGGTCCCCGACCCGCACGGCCCAGTAGACCGCGTTCCCCAGGTCGCCGCAGCCTTCGAACCAGGCGGACGCGCGCTCATGCAGCCGGCTCACACCCTGGCGCATGCGCCGTTGCAGCAGGTAGCGGAGGATTTCCGCGAAGAGCTGGTGGTACCGGAAACGTGTCCGGGCGGCATCGAGGGGAATGACGAACGAGTTCTCGCGCGCGAGGTCCGCGAGCATGTCCCCGCACCCGGCCAGGCCCGTGACCGCATCGGCCAGCGGGCCCGTCACCTCATCCAGGAAGCTCGTCTCGATCAGCAGCCTGCGCTGGGCTTCCGGCTGCTGGCGAAGCACCTCGTCCACCAGGTACTCACCGATGCTGCCCGGATCGAGAGCCAGCTCGGAGACGAAGTCTTCGGGATACTCTGCGCCCTCCATCCGCATGGCGGACAGCCGCACCCCGGTCGCCCATCCCTCGGTCCGCGCCGCGAGGATACCGAAACCCCGCTCCCCCAGGCTGACGCCGTGGGCCGCGAGCATTTCGGTGATTTCCGGCGGTGTCATGGCCAGGTCCGCCGCGCGCAGCTCGCGCATCTGGCCAGCCAGCCGGTAGCGGTGCAGCGGCAGCAGCGGGTCGCTGCGCGCGGCCAGCACCAGGCGCAGCCCCGGCTGCCCGGCCCGGATCAGGCTGTCCAGGCCGTTCAGGACTTCGGCGTGCGTGAGCACGTGCGCGTCATCGATGATCACCACAAGCGGGGCGGCCGACTCGGGCACCGTGCTGAACAGCGTCTGGACCAGGTCGATGCCGGGACCTCGCGGCATCGCGGCCGGCGCGCCGTGCTCCAGGCCGTCGCATTCCCTCAGGGCCGACAAGACTAGCCGCCAGAACCGCGACGGATCGGTGTCCGCGGCCGTCGGGTTGAGCCAGGCCACTCTGGCACCGCCGCGCCGGACCCAGTCGGTGAGCAGTACGGTCTTGCCGGCCCCAGGGCCGGCCGATAGCAGGGTAAGCGGCGAGTTCGCGGCGTTGTCCAGCTCGGCAAGCAGGCGCGGGCGAGAGACGTGCCGCGGCGGCAGTTGGGGCACGGTCAGGCGGGAGTCACGCATCGTGTTCGGTACGGCCCGGCTCCCGTGGCTAGGATCCAGGCTCGACGCGGGCTCAGCGAGCAAGTCGGTCATCTACGATCCCCTGCGCTCAGTCGTCACACAACCTGGTCCAGTTCCTCTAGCGCGGCCGCGACGTCATAGCCGAGTGCGGTCGCCGGGCCAGGCGCGGCGGTAGCGATCCGGCCGAGCCCGGCCCGGAAATAGGCCGGCCTGTCCCCGATGATCGCCCGCCCAGCTGACGCATGCCGCTGTCACCATGCCCGAAGCTCGCCCTGACTAGTCCAGTGACTCATGATCTTCCGATGATCTTCCGAGGCTACGGCCACGAGGTGAATAATCTCGGAAAACGTCGAGATTCCAGCGAAGTGGCACCTCTCAAGTAACTCGCATTCGCATTAGTCACATGAGTGCTTGCGGGGCGACCCTCGGCAGCGAAGGTTTTATGACGTTGATGCCTGGTGCATGATGGCGAGAGGGGGCAGGTTCCGCAGTGTTCCCGCTGCGACCAGGACGACCTGGCCGCCGACGAGCATCCGGGTAATGTCGCCGGCCGAGCCGCGTGGTTCGACCTGGATCTGGCTGGGCCGGCCGGTAAAGCGCCCCTGGTGGAGGGTGAACGGCTGGTTCAGCGCGATCCGGCCGGCCCGGGCCAGGTATGCGCCCACCGTCCCGGCCGCGCTTCCGGTCGCGATGTCCTCGGTGCGGCCGTCGTTGGTCCAGTGACGCCCTTCCAGGCCGTCCGGGTCGAGCAGGTAGGCGAACTGGGCGCCCACCGCCGCCAGCCGGCCGGCGAAGTCCGCGGCCGTGATCGCGGCGCGGGCGAGCGCCGCGGCGGACACCGGGATCACCAGGTAGCGAAGCCCGGTGGACACCACGGCCGGCTCGAGCCCCGGCGTCAGGTCGGCGGCGCACAACCCGATGCCGTGCAGGATCGGGGCGGCTGCGGTGCCGGTGACCGCCGGCCCGTACACCGGGCGCCCCTGGTCGAGCGTCGCGCGGAATCCGGTTCTGTCGCGGGCGGTGCCGGCGCGGGCGGGGCCGGCGCGGGCGGGGCCGGCGCGGGCGGTCTGCACGGTCACGGTTTTGGCGGGCAACTCGATCGTCCACTGCCGCGTCGCGTCGCCACCGGCGCGGTCGTGCAGAGCTGCCGCGGCACCCAGGACCGGGTGACCGGCAAAGTCAAGCTCGTCTTCCAGATCGAAGACCCTGCGACCCGGTTAGCGGCGCCAACTGCGTCAACCCGCCGGCCGGCGCGCAGTTCTACCCGTTCTTCTCCACCACGTTCCGGCAAGGGGAATGCACCTGGCAGGAGGGCGGCCGGTTCATCCCGGGCACGGTGAATAACTTCGGCGGCAGTTCCACGGCTGAGTTCGGCGACCTGCTGGCGAGCCTCTTCCCGGAGAAGGGATTCACCACGGCGGAGCTGATCCGCAACTTCAACAGCGGGGACATGAGGAACCCCTGCCGGGCCGGGCGGCACTGAGCCGCTCGTCCCGGGGCATGCGGTAACCCCGATTCGTGCTCTCAGGCGGCGTCCGGCGCCGCCTGGGAGCACGTGCTATTCCGGGCCGGTCACGACCCGAGCGGCACGCTGCTCGGGTGGGTGCCCGGCATCAGCCGGCCCAGGCCGCCCACCGCCTCGTCGAGCAGCACGCCGAGCTGCGAAGACCCGGACCACCATCGGGTCGCCCCCATCCCGGTCACACTGCGGCAGCCCGACTCCTGCACGGTGACCGGCGGGAAGCTCTGCTGCCCGGCCGCGAACACCAGCCGGACCGATCCCCCGGACGTGGCCGGGCAGGCGTGCCCGGCGGGCAGAGGCGGGAGTGCGCACAGCGCGGCGACCATGGCCCGCACCTGGGTCGTGCCCGTGAGCGTGACCCGGCGCGGCGAAGCGGTCCGGCTGACCACGACCCGGTCCGCGCTCTGGCCGCCGGCGCACAGCGCCGCGCCCGCCGGGGTTCCGGTGGCGCCGGGCGGCGTCCCCGTGGGAGCCGCCGGGATCGTCGATGAGCTCGCGCCGGCCGAGGGCGGGCGGCCGCCGCCGGGCGCGACGCTGCCGCATGCCGCCAAGCCCATCAAGGCGGTGACGGCGATCAGGCCCCGTGCTCCCCGAGCGGCCATGGCATGCCTCCTGTCCACTCCCCTTGGACGGTCCGTGTCCGGCCACGGTTCCGCCCGGACGGCATCCATGCCGTAAAAAGGCCTTATGAGCACCTTCGTTTTCAGGCTCAAAGCGCCCCGTCCGACGTTCGCGCTGGACATGAGCGATGAGGAGCGGGAGATCATGGCCCGCCATGCCGCCCACTGGCGGCCCTGGGTCGAGTCGGGCCAGATGGTGGTCTTCGGTCCCGTGCTCGACGGCAGCGGCTCGTGGGGTCTTGGCGTTGTGGAGGCCGACGACGAACAGGAGCTGCGCGCGTTCGCCGCGCAGGATCCAGTGGTTACGACCGGCACGGGCACGATTGAGGTCGGGAAGATGCTAGCTGGCTTTGTGCGGCCTCGGCCGGTCCCGCAGCAGACCCAGGAGTAGCTCAGACTGCTACGAGCAGCATCGTGCTGGCCAGGGCGGTTGAGGTGGCCAGGGCATCGAGGAACAGCCCGCGCGCGATCGGGTCATCGCGCACTTCCCACAGCAGCAGGGTGTTGTTCCAGGCCAGATCCCGGGCGCTGGTGATCGTCCAGCTGGTGACCAGGTTGGCCACCGCGACCAGGTGGCGGTCGACGGCCAGTTCCGCGGCTGACTCCAGTGATTGCCGGATGGACTGCTCGGCTGCGTCCAGCAGCTGGTCGACCTTGTGGTAGTCCGCCAAATGCGGGTCTGGCGTGGTGGCCAGGGCCGTGCAGGTGCTGACCATCGCGATCGGCAGGTCGTGGTTGATGTGGGCGTTCATGCCCGCCAGCGCGAACTGGACCGGCTCGATCCCCGCCACGGCGCGCCGCTCCAGCAGCGGCTGCCACGCCGGCGGCGCCGCCGCCGGGGTGCCAGCGGTGCCGACGGCGGCGAAGTACAGGTTCGCGAACGCCACGTCCAGCTGGGTCATGAACGCCGGGTCAGCGAAGAAGCCCTGGCCGAGCTGGCTGTTCACCTGCTGGGTCACGTCCAGGTACATGCGATTGAAGCAGGCCAGCCCGTTCGTCGCCGGCAGGGCCGCCGCGATCGCCTCCATCCGGGCGATCGCCTCGGCAACCGAGGTCACCGGCGCGTCCGGAACGGGCAGTGGAGCCGACATGGCCGCCACTATACGATCACCAGCCTCGCCGCGCACCAGACACTTCGTGCCGGGGAAGGCCGCCGCGGATGAGTTCGGTGCGGGAGGCGATGCCCAGCTTGGTGAAGACCTTCCGCAGGTGATAGTCGACCGTGCGCGGGCTGAGGAACAACTGCGCCGCGATCTCCTTGTTGGTCAGCCCCTCGGTAACCAGCCCGGCGATCTGCAACTCCTGGGGGGTTAGCTGCTCCGCGGCGGAAACATCCCGCTTGCGCGCGGTCTCCCCGGTAGCCTGCAACTCCGCCTCGGCCCGTTCGGCCCACGGCGCCGCGCTCATCGTGCGGAACATTTCCAGGGCGGTACGCAGATGACCACGCGCATCGGTGCGCCGCCGCTCACGCCGCAACCATTCACCGTAAAGCAACTCGGTCCGGGCCCGCTGCAATGGTGGCAGCGCCGTCTGGGACATCTCCGGCAGTCTCGCGATCCGCTGCCGGAACACCTCCTCGAGACGTGGCGTGAGCGGAACCGCGTCCGGCAGCGGGGACCGGCCCGCCAGTTGCCGCTGGGACAGGGCGGCGGGCAGTTCGAGCAGGGCCAGCGGATTTCCGGCGGCCTCCGCCAGCAGCCGCTCCTGCACCGCGGCCGTGGTGGTGCGCCCGCCCGTGGCCAGCAGCTCCGCCGCGGAGGCATGGCCCAGGCCGGTGAGGCTGAGTTCCGGCAGTCCGTCCGCCTGGAAGCGGCGTTCCTCGCCGGCCCGCGCCGCGGCCAGGATCGCCACCCGCTCCGCCCGGAGCCGGCGGCCGGTGAACGCCAGCGCTTCCGCCGACGGCTGATCGACCCACTGTGCGTCGTCGACGATGCACAGGACCGGGCGCTCCTCCGCCGCCGCGGCGAGCAGGGCGATCACCGCCGCCGAGATGAGCAGGCGATCGGGATGAGCGGACGGGCCCAGGCCAAGCGCGCCGGCCAGCGCCAGGGACTGCCAGCCGGCGACCGTCCGGGCGACGGTGGTGACGTACCGAACGACGGGCTTGGAGGCCCGGATCCGAAAGGACGACCCGATGATCACTGTTGACACACTCACCAAGCGGTACGGGACGGTCCT
>Ga0335080_10003477_pt1 | contig 15928 bp, 11 predicted proteins | sample Lox_Sample_34_FD_206720 | JGI IMG/M metagenome (GOLD analysis project Ga0335080, IMG submission 206720) | Soil microbial communities from Loxahatchee National Wildlife Refuge, Florida, United States - Lox_Sample_3.4 | ecosystem: Environmental > Terrestrial > Soil > Wetlands | place: USA...
TCAACTGCGTATTCATATTGGCGATTGCGTCGGGATTTTTCATTAGCTTGTGAAACTCTTCCTGCCCGAAGTCGCCGTTCGCAACGATCGGCATAACTGGCACATGATGTTGCCGCGCCGTCTCCAGTACCAGCGGATTAGCGCCACCGGATACGAGCCCGTTCCCGTCCACGGTGTACCATGCTGGGACCAGCAGATCGATCTTGTCCGCGTGAGCCAGAAAGGAGCGCGCCGACTTCGGCTCTCGCGTCATATAGAGAAGTGCCTTCGGCTGTTGCGCCGGCGTCGACACTGCGCTGAGCAGGGAAGCGATGCAGACGGCGAGAAAGACCAAATGTTTTTTCATTGCGGCAGTGTATCCGCGCCGCTAGGTACGGCGCAATGCGCAAACCGTACGGAACCTGTCAGCCGACGCACTTTTGCCCGCTAGGTCCGGCCGTTCCGATTCGCTCCCATGTTTTTCCGCGGATCCGCGAAGAACCTGTCCTTAAGCTGTTGCTCGTTGCTCAGCTGCGCACACGCAATGTCCAGCACCTCGTGAATGTTCTTGCCCAGCCCTGCCCAGACACATTGCGGCTCGGGGCCTTGTGTCGGCGTTTCGGCGGCCAGCGCCATCAGGTACAAGTAGCTCGACAGAATGTGCCAGCAAACGGGGTTTGGCTGGAGCAGCGCCCGTGGCGGGATCAACGTGAGCGAATCCATTTCGATTTGCGCGCACACATGCATGTAGGTGATCAACGGCACCAGCATCGGCTTGGGCAATTTCGGCACCAGGTCCACATTGTCCACGAGCCGGTAAGTATTTGTGATCCGCTGGCTGTAGGCCGCTGCAAAGGTCCGATCACCGGTCCGCGGGCTGGCGTACGTGAATACGGTTGGGTTTCGAAACGCCTCTGGGGCATTCGTCGCAACATCCAAAGCACAAACCGTGGCCAAAGCGCCGCCCAGACTATGACCCGCGACGGTGATCGATGTAACCGGTTTGCTGAACAGATTGCCGCCGAGCGCTGGAAGCAATCGAACCGCTCCCGCGCCATCACCTACCGTGGTTGACCGATACATCTCTGTAAAACCGTCTTCCGTTTGGCCCCCATTCGGCACTTCGCGGAATGGCGTCGCCAGGAACTCTGCATCTTGCACCCATTCCTTGATGCCCTCTGTGCCGCGAAAAGCAAGGACCGCGTCTCCGGCATCGTTTTGAAGCACGAGCCCGACGATAACGCGATTTCTGCCGCGACCTGGATTTTTGAGCGTCGCCAGGTCGTTTGCATATAGCGTGCCAACTTCGTTGTAGCCCAGCGTGGTGTATGGCTGGCCTTCGAATTTGCTGTACGCCGCGTTCACCAATTGCGCGAACTGAATTCCCTTGAGCCAGTCCATGGTCAGTCTTCCTCTCGGCTCCGGCGCACGCATGGACTCGAAGCCATCCTCAGATCGCGGTTCAAAAATGTCTAAGATATGTAACCGTGCGGATAATCCTAGAGGCGGGAAGGTGCTGCGTCAATATCAGATCCCGTCATCCACGGGAGAATGTCTCTTCGCGCTACTGCTAGCGCCACTTTTTCAGGCGGGGCCAGAGCTTTTCCAAATCGCCGAATTTTGCTCCTCGGCAGATGTACACCGGTATTTCGCGTTCCAGCGCGTAGGCATTGTCCTGCGACGTTCCGACGTATTCGACGCTGTCGAACAGCTGCGCAAGAACTTCCGGCGTGTCGTCCAGCACTATCATGCAATTTCCCGAGTATCCTCGCGGCCCCCAGAGAAAGTATGTCTGGTGTCCGCTCAGAGCCGGTGGCAAACCGTACCGCGGTCCGAAAAAATCAATCGCTCCTGCTTGCCCGTAGTCTTGTGCAAAGATCGCACAACCGCGACGCTCTGCCGGCGCAAGCTTGTTGTATGCCACTGCTGTCTCTTCCACGATTTCATGCCAGCCAAACTGGTCCGCATAGTGTTGCGGAATCGCCGCTCGCACATGGCTGTGCTCCGAAGCCGGAACTTTGAACGGCAACTTTCCGAGAAACCATACAAAACCTTCGATGGGCAGCACCGGGACGACGACGGGCGCCAGGCATGCTCCACTGATGAACAACACCCTAAGCGTTACTCCCTTCAGCCAGCTTTTCTGCACCCTTTCGATGCCATCCTCGATAACTACAGCTCCCGCCGCCAGGAGCATCGGATAAATCGGCGCCAGATAGTAGTTTTTGCCGTGCAAGGCCACAAAAACTGTAAAGGCCGTTACGAAGCACCAGCCGAGAAACCGATACGGCTGGAATCGCCGGGCCACCAGCAGAGCGATTACGCCGGCAATCCACACCGGTGCAGTAAAGGGATGCAGCAGCAGCGCGTCCTGCACAAAATACTGCAGCGGCGAAAGCACCACGTCGCGCCCATCCGCCTTGATGTTGTGCATCAACTCGACAAACGGAAAATGGTTCTGCACGTTCCAAATCAAGTTCGGCAGAAAAATCAACAACGCGGACAGGCCGCCGAGCCAAATCCACTTGTTCGCAAAAACCCGACGCTGCTCCGTTAGCAACAGCCCTACCACCACGCCGAATCCCATCACCGCGATCGAGTACTTTTCCTGCAGGCCGATTCCTGCGATGACGCCGAACCACAGCCAGTTGCGCGGTTGGTCTCGCTTTACCGCGAGAATCGCGAAGTACGCGCAACCCATCCACAGCAGTGGTTCCAGGCAGTTCGTCGTGAGTAGGCTGCCATCGGACAAATACATCGGCGCGATCAGCACCGTCACGGCGGAAAGAACTAGCGCAAAGCGCCGGCCGCCCAATTCCCGCGTGATCATTGCAGTCAATACGAGCAGCGCCGATGAAGCGACTGCCGGAATAAGCCGAATGCTGCGTAGCGAGTCGCCAAACACGGCGGTGCATATCCGTATCAGCACCGGAATGAGCGGCGGCTGGTCCACATAGCCCCAAGCCAGGTGCTTGCCGCACGCGACGTAATCAAATTCATCGCGGAAATAGTCGTAGCGGTTGTTGAAGTAAAAGTGCAGAAGAAACTTCGCCACCGCGATCGCGACAACGATCAGCATTCCCCCTGCAAAGAAAGATGCCTTTTCCCCGCGCGCTACGGATTCGCTCGACGCGTTCTCTTCGGACGTTGCTGTCAGAGTAGTAACCGAGCTCTGCATGAATACCACCATTCAGTTTTTCCCAGGCAACGCGAATGCGATCACGTAGTCGCCTTGCTTCGTCCCCAACTTTCCGTGTCCGCCTGCGCAAATCACCAGATACTGCTTTCCGCCAATCGTGTACGTCATTGGCGTCGCTTGGCCCCCTGCCGGCAGCCCATACTTCCACACCTCTTTGCCTGTCTCTGAATCGAAGCCGCGCAAATAGTTGTCCATCGCCGCCGCCGTGAACACGATCCCACCCGCGGTGACCATTGGGCCCCCCAGCGTAATCGTGCCGGTCTGTAGGCCTGGCAAGAAAGCGCCTAGAGGCACGTCCCACGCCTTTTTGCCTTCAAACAAATCCACGGCGGTCACGGTTCCCCAAGGCGGCCGGTTGCAGGGCAGCCCGCTTGGCGCCAGCAGCGGCGTTCGAAACATCGCGTACGGCGCGCCGGTCTGTCGGGCGAATTCGCCATGTAGCCGGTCCATATCCGTTGCGTTTTTCCGCGCCTCGTCAAGCTGCGCCCGCGGAATCAACTTCACGAAAATGGGCAGCCGGTTCGTGTCGACAAACAGCAAATGCCTCTGCGGATCGTAGGCTCCGCTGCCCCAGTTCACTCCGCCCACGTTGCTCGGGAACACCAGCGTGCCTTGCAAACTCGGCGGCGTGTAGATGCTTCCGTGCTGTGCCTTGGTGATTTGTTCGGCACACCATTTTTGTTCGGCCTCGTCTTTTCCAAACGCATCCTCGGGCGTCAATGTTTCCGGAACCAGCGAAATGGTCGACTCCGGCTGGGTCGGCCACGACTCTTCTCCAGGAATTTCGCTCTTCGGCACCGGCCTCTCCTCGACAGGCAGCAGCGGCTTGCCATTCAGCCGATTCAGCACAAACACCCGCCCCATCTTCGTCATCACCGCAACCGCCGGTGTGCCGTCTTTCCACGTGAACAGCGTCGGCTGTGCCGCCACGTCGTAATCCCAAATGTCGTGGTGCACCACCTGAAAGCCCCACACAAATTCGCCCGTCGCCGCTTTCAGCGCCACAATCGAATTTGCCCATTTGTTGTCGCCTTTGCGGAAGCCGCCATAATAATCCGGGCTGGCGCTGCCCGTCGGGATGAACACCAATCCGCGTTCTTCATCCACCGAAAGCGTCGACCATGCGTTGCCCGCACCGGTGCGCGGCTCGGTCTGATAAGCCCATGGCGCAATCGGATCCCACGTCCAGCGCAATTGGCCCGTTCGCACGTCAAACGCCCGCACAATTCCGCGCTCCAGGGTCACCGCGCGATTGTCACCTTCCGAGGATCCGGTGATCACCAGATCCTTGTAAATTGCCGGCGCCGATGTCACCTGATAATCGCCGGGATCGCGCATGATGACATCGCTCTTCAAATCTACTTGGCCGCCGATACCAAAATCTGCGCACGGCTTTCCCGTTTCTCCGTCCAGCGCAATCAGCCGCGCATCCAGCGTTCCGATGAAAATTCGCAGCGCGCACGCTTTTTTCGCTTTGGCGGGCTCCGGGTTCCGCCACGCCGAAACTCCCCGCGACGTCACCTCGGAAAATCCGTACGGATGCTCCATCTTCGGGTCAAATTCCCACAGCTTCGCACCCGTCGTCGCATTCAACGCAATCACGTGGTCGTACGGCGTGCTCAGAAATAGCTTGCCCTCAATCAAAATGGGCGTCGCCTCAAACGCCGCCTTTTTGTCCAACTCTTCGTCGTGCGGCAACGCGCCCGTCCGATACGTCCACGCCACCTGCAACTGCCCCACATTGCTCTTGTTGATCTGCTTCGCCTCCGAATACCGCGTCCCGCCCGGGTCGTTCCCGTACGTAGCCCACCCCGCATCCGGCGCCGTCTGTCCAAGCAAGCCAGTCGGGAGAACTGCAAAAAGCGCAAGGAGAGCGAAGAACGAAACCAGGAGCGGAGAACTGCGCAGGATGTTTTTCATGCAAAAGAAAATAGCCGGGGCTACGACAGTCGGCAACAAAACTGGGATAAGCGGGCCTGTCCGCGTGATGACCGGGCTTGGCGGTGCGGTCTTTACTTCCCGTGCGGCTACTTCTTTACACGCGTGCTTTGAGCAATTCCGGCCGCTGCTTCACGTACCTTCGGCTCCAGCGTAATTCCGTGCCATCCGCGAGCGTCACTTTATACTCGCCATGAAACCACGGCAGCAACTCCCGTATTGCGTCCAGCCGCACCAAACTGCTGCGATTAATCCGCACAAACTCTTTGGGGTCCAATACATCCTGCATCGCATCCAGCGTCCCGCGCGCCGTGTATGTCTTTGCCCCGCAATGGAGCGCCAAGTAATTTCCATCCGCCTCGATCCACGCAATTTCTCGCGCCGCTACGAACCGCCCACGCCCATTCTCCTGCACCAAGATTCGCTCCAAATGGCCCCGTTCACGCTGCAACTCCTGCATCAGCGTCTGCAACTGAGAAGCGAATCCTCCGTTTGCCTGCGCACGCTCTTCGCGCACCCGTGCCAGCGCCGCCCGAAAGCGTTCTTCGCCAACCGGCTTCAGCAAATAGTCAAACGCATGCACGTCAAAAGCCCGCAGCGCGAACTGATCGTGAGCAGTCACAAAAATAATCCGCGGCAGGTTTTTCGCCCCTCCCGCCGAGAGCGCCTGGACCACTCCAAACCCATCCGTCCCCGGCATCTGCACGTCCAGAAACACCAGGTCAGGCCGCAACTTCTCGATCGCCGCAACTGCCGCTTCTGCCCCATCCGCCTCACCCAACACCTGCACATCCGGCTCCTGCTTCAGCAGTCGCAGAATCTTCCGCCGTGCTGGCGCTTCGTCGTCCACTACCAGCACCCGCAATTTTCCATTCGAATTCATCGCTAGAAGTTATGCGCTCGCAGCGCTGGGCGTCTCCGCCACATGAAAAGGGAAGCGCAGCGTAACTTCCGCCCCGCCGGTTGCCCGGTTGGCAATCGCAAACTCCTGGCCCGCGCCATAGAGTTGCTCCAGCCGCCCTCGAATATTCGCCAGACCCAAACCGCGTCCCAGCACCGCCTCGGCGTTGGCCGCTCCGATACCCGCTCCACTATCTGCCACCTGAATCACCAGGCTCCCGTTCTCCCGGCGCGCGCCAATCGAAATATCGATTCCCGCGCCGCTCTCCCGCAGCCCGTGCCGCAACGAATTTTCCACCAGCGGCTGCAAGATCAACTGCGGTACCAGCGTATTCTCCAGTCCCGGATCTACCGCATAGCTCACGCGCAGCTTGTCCTCGTACCGCTTTTGCATAATCTCCAAATAGAGCCGCGTGATTTGCAGCTCTTGCGAAAGACGAATCTGATGAGAACTCGCCGTCCGCAGCGTCAACCGCAGCAAATCACTCAATTGCGTCAGCATCGCATCCGCCGCGCGCACATCTTCATACATCACTGACGAAATCGTGTTCAGCGTGTTGAATAAAAAATGCGGCTGCAGCTGTAACCGCAAATTCTCGAGTTGCGCCTTCGCCAGCTTGGTCTGCAGCTCCGCAGCGGCCAATTGGTGCGCCTGCGCCATGCGCATCCGCAAGTAAAAATAGTAGACCAGCACCGTCGTGGTGTAGCCGATGAGGTCATTCGACATCTCCATCGGATAGCGGTACACCATGTTTCCGTAGTCGTAGGCCCCCATACCTACGAGCGGCGAAATAATCCACCGGCTTGCTGCCATCAGCGTCGTATGCGCCAGCGAAAACGCGATCGCCGCAGGCGCATGTATCGCGAGTTGCCGCCATCCTGGAACGTGAGAAAAACAGTAACGCGCAACTCGCAAGACCAGCGGCAACAGGAGCAGTACCGAATACACGCCGGTCCACTCTTCCAGAAAGCGCACGCCAAAAGTCCCTGGGCGCCCCCGCGATAGATCATCCAGGTAGTGATACCCGAACATGAGCAGGAAGATGCCGGTGTAGAGCACCAGCAAGAATCCCCAAATTTGCGCACGATTCAGGTTGAGGATATTCGGCAGTCTGTCGCTACCCGCAAGAGATGACGCGGGGCGGCTGGTTTCCACACTCATGCCACTACCTCTGAGCGGTGATTATGCGCCAAATCGAGTAAGGTCCAAAGAGGAGACCACAAGTTGGGGAGGGAATCCAGATCTGGGGTGGGAAATTCCGGCTCGCTGCCGTCAACCGAGTACCGCACTGCAGCGCCATCAACCAGCGCAATCGAAATTACGACCGCCGCTGACCAGTTTGTGCGGCTTGCACGATCGAACTTGCCAGAGCAAAAGAAACCAGTACCAGCACTCCGAATAGCAATGCGACCAAGACCATTAAAAACCCCCTTCCGAATCTGGTAGAAACTAGGGCAATCGCTGTTCCAAACTGAACGGACCTATTTTCAGAGACTTGGATAGGCTCTACAGGAAAGACCTGCGCGCTTTGGAAGATACTCTGTCGTCAGAACGCGACAATTTTGCAGGTTATAGTACGAGCGTTCCAGCAGTACCAAAAATCATCGAGAATCGGCGATTGACTATCCGCGCAGACGGGCTTCCGCTGGTTGAATCTGTCTGTTGGCGCTCAGCTTTACGCCTTGCTCAAGCGGATCGATCCGTCTCCAGTATGAATCGTCAGCGATTGCCCGCCGCCATTCATCTTCCCGTGAATCTCCGAGTTCTTATACGTTCCTTCGACCGTCAGCGGCATGCCGAGGCTGATGTGTCCATCGCCCGTGCTCGCGTCAATGTTGGCCTGCAAGTCGGCTGGCAGTGACAGATCCACGCTGCCATCGCCGGTTCGCACGTTCCAACTCGTGTTCATCTTGGATCCGGCCTGCACTTGCGCATTCACGCTTCCGTCGCCGGTCTTCAGGTTCAGCTCGTCAAACCGCCCCGCGATGCGGATGTGTCCGTCGCCGCTGTCTGCATCCAGCTTCCCATCCAGGTCGCGCGCCTCAATCGACCCGTCGCCGCTGTGCAACCGCAAGTTGCCTTTCAGCGTGTCCACATTGATGCTGCCGTCGTTCGTGTGCAGGTCAATCGTGCCGCTCAGCGTGTTCGCCCGAATCGAGCCATCGCCGGTATACACCTTCACGTTGCCCTCAATCGCCGCCGCTTCTACCGATCCGTCTCCCGTATGCGCGTCCAAATCCGCCTGGCGCGGCATCTGCACCTCAATATGCAGACGGCGCGAATTGTGCCAACCGATGCTAATGCCCCAGTGTCCGGAGGTCCGCGCAATCAACTCGACCCGGTCGCCATTCTGGTTCGCTTCGATGTGCAGGTTTTTGTCCAGTTCGTAGCCCTCGTACTCCACCCGGAACTGCACCGTCTTCGTGTCGCTGGTGGTCACCCGCACCGACCCGTCATTGGTATCCAGACGCACATTGGCCCGGCCAGAAATGGTGTAACTCTTGGTCCAATCGGTGGCTTGGGCGTAAGGCGCCACGGCGGCCACCGCCGCCAGCGCGGCAACGCCGATACCCGCGCGCCACAATCCCAACCTGTTTAAAGAAAGCTTCATGGCCAAACGCCTCCGTAAGCGTGCACTTTGCGCTTCTAACCCAGTGCTGACTAAAGGTACGTGAACCAGGCCCAGAATGTTCCCAAAAGGCTTTGCCGGCGTGTCCACCGCCATCTGCCCCTCAGACGCTCGCCGCCGCCAAAACGTCGCACGTGCTACCTACAGGAACTGCTCCCAGGGTGCCCCGATGCCGCTTGCGTTTCTATGGAGTGAAACCATGCTGCATGGCCGCGGCTAATGCCTCGCCGCCTTTTTGCTGCTTCCCTGGGCCAGCTTCGCGGTTCCTGGCTTCGGCCGCAGCGCCGCCAAAAACTCTGCCGCCGGCAGCGTATTGATCACATCCTCCTTCTCCAGCCACGCGCGCCGCGCCACGGTTACCCCATATCCGATAAACGCCAGATGCGACGTCCGGTGCGAATCCGTCGAAATCACCACCTTCACCCCGCGTTCTTTGCACATCCGCAAATACACGTCCTTCAAATCCAGCCGGTCGGGGTACGAGTTGCATTCCATCGCTACGCCGTGTTTTGCGCAGGCATCCAGAATTTTCTCCATGTCGTAGCCCAATTCTTCGCGCTTTAGCAGAATGCGCCCGGTCGGATGCCCAATAATTTGGCAATACGGATTTTCGATTGCCGCCAGCATTCGCTCGGTCATCTCCAGGCGGTCGAGATGGAAGTAAGAGTGGATCGAGCAGACCACCACCTCCAGTTGCTCCAGAATGTCGTTCGAATAGTCCAGTTGGCCGTCTTTCAAAATGTCTACTTCCGAGCCGGCAAACACGCGAATCCCTAGCCCTTGTTTGTTCACCGCGTGCATTTTTTTGATGTGTTCGGCCATTCGCTTTTCATCCAGGCCGTTCGCTACGGTCACATTCTTCGAGTGATCGGTCATGGCGATGTATTCATGTCCCAGCTCGCGCGCCGCCGCGGCCATTTCCTCAATCGTGTTTTTGCCGTCGCTGGCCACACTGTGCATCTGTAAATCGCCTTTGATATCCGCGCGCTCGATCAAATGGGGCAGCCGGTGCTCCTCAGCCGCCGCAATCTCCCCAGTGTTCTCGCGCAGTTCCGGCGGGATATAGTCCAGCTTCAACTTCGCGTAGATCTCCTCTTCGGTTCGCCGCGCCACCGATTTTTCGCCCTTCAGCGTCGCCAACGCATACTCATTCAGCGTCAAGCCCATGTCATTCGCGCGTCCCCGCAGGTGCACGTTATGTTCTTTCGAGCCGGTAAAATATAGCAGTGCCGCGCCAAAACACTCTTTCTCCAGGAGTCGGACGTCTACCTGCAGCCCGTTCTGCAGCACAAAACTCACTTTGTTTTCGCCGTGCGAAAGTACCTGCTCGATCCGCGGAAACTTCAAAATATGTTCAGCAATCGCATCGACTTTCTTTTGGGCCGTGTGTCCCGGTCCGAGTGTTAGCAACAGATCCAGATCGCCGACCGTCTCTTTTCCGCGACGCAACGAGCCTGCCGGCGTGATCGACTCCACACCCGGCCCATAGGTCTTGATGTACGCCATCAGCTCTTCCGCAGCAGATTCCGCCTCATCAATCCGGAAGCGTCCCGTCGATCGCTTAAATGTTTCCACCGCCTTCAAAATATTCTGCTCGGTCTTCTCGCCAAAGCCTGGCAAGTCCCGCAGCTTGCCTTCCTTTGCCAGTCGCTCCACGTCTTGCACGGTGGCGGCCTGAAAGTTCGACCACAAAAATGCCACCTTCTTCGGCCCCAACCCCTGCAGCATTAGGATGTCCAACAGCGTTGGTGGAAACTTCTTGAGGAGCTTCTTGCGCAGGCCGTAGTCGCCCGTCTTGATGATCTCCTGGATGTGCTCGGCCATCCGGTCGCCGATGCCCGGCAACTCTTCGAGCTTGCCTTCCTCTTTGGCCATCTGCTCGATGGACTCATGCATCCCGCCGATCAGATCCGCCGCTTTTTCATAACTGCGGTAGCGCCCGATGATGGCGCCGTCAATCTGCAAAAGCTCGGCGGTGTCCCGAAGAATCTTCGCAATTTGTCGGTTTTCCATGGCTGGGATTATACGGCCTCTCGGCAGCGCAGGCACTCTTGCCTGTGCTCGTTCTTATTTTGGATTTCTCGGCCCATCGAAAGCTGCCATTCCGAAACCGGCTAGCGAATCTTTGTTGTACACTCTCGAATCGTCGCGCTGCTCATCTGGTACTTTCGGAGGCGGTTTGCGCTATCTCGCATCCCTTTTCCTTCTTCTTACGACATTTTCAGCGGCTCCCGTCGCTCGTTCTCAAACGCAGTTTCCGCCGCCTAGTTTCGCCAGCCCGGAAAGAATCATCATCGACACGGACATTGGCGACGACATCGACGACGCCTTCGCCATCGCTCTGGCTCTCCGCAGTCCCGAACTGCAAATCCTGGGCATCTCGACTACGTTCGGCGATACCGAAGCCCGTGCTCGCATTCTCGATCGCCTGCTCGGCGAAAACGCCCGCCGCGACATTCCGGTCCTCGCCGGCACCGCCACACAAACTAAAAATCCCATGAGCCAGCGCGTGTACGGCGATGCCGCCCGTTTTACCCGCGCGTTCCACCCCGCCGCGATGGACTTCATCCTCGAACAGATTCGCAACAATCCCGGACAAATCACGCTCGTCGCCATCGGCCCGCTCATCAACATCGGCGCGCTCCTTGATCGCGATCCGCAGACCTTCCTCAAACTGAAGCGCGTGGTTCTCATGGGCGGCTCCGTGCATTGTGGCTACAGCGAAGTCGGCCTTTGTCCCGGCCCGCCGCCCGTTCCCGAGTGGAATATCCTCAATGACATCCCGTCAGCTCAGAAACTTTTCCGCTCCGGCGTCCCGCTCTACGTCATGCCGCTCGATTCCACGCAACTCAAGTTCAACGAATCCATGCGCAGCTACGTCTTCCGGCAGGGCACGCCATTGACGGATGCCCTTACGCTGCTCTATCACGAATGGAACCAGCCCACTCCCACCCTCTTCGATCCGATGACGATCGCCTACATCCTCAATCCGCAAATCTGCCCCACGGAGCCGATGCACATCACCGTCGACGAAAAGGGTTTCACTCGCCCCGAATCCGGTACACCGAATGCGCAAGTCTGCCTTCACTCTGACTCTGACGCTTTCTTCCATCTCTTGCTTACCCGTCTGGTGCCGTCGCCGAAGAGCGTTTCGCCCTAGACACCGGCTGCTCCAGTTCCCGTTCCTCCGGCCGTTCTCTCGATCTTCGATCTGTCCTAGCGATTTCTGCGCTTCCAATTAAAAACCGGCAGGGGGCGCTCCCTGCCGGTGAAAACTTGGTGCCAACACGATTTCAGATTGCGGCTGGGTTATCCCGCTTTTTGCACATTAGCCGCCTGCGGCCCTTTCGGGCCTTGCACAATCTCGAACTCGACGGCATCTCCCTCCTGCAACGTGCGGTACCCATCCCCCACAATCGCGGAGTAATGGACGAAGACGTCCGGACCATCGTCGCGCCCGATGAACCCATAGCCTTTCGAATTGTTGAACCATTTCACAGTTCCATGCACTGATTTTCTCCTCCTCACGGAGCCTGGGATGCATCTCATGCGGACGGACTGGGACCTGGAAAACACAGGCCGCCAACAGTGAAAATTTTGCCGGAGTGTACCAGAATGCAGCAGTCAGTCAATAGAGCTTTCGCGCGGCGCTGCTTCCAGAAATGAATTGTTTTCCGCTATAAAAACGATTCAGATGCACAACACGTTCGCTCGTGCCAATTCCGCTCCCGGTTCGGCGTGACTCGTGAATCCGCCGTGTTGGCTGTGTGAACTTGAGTTGAAATTCTTTAGGAATCGCCGTGCGGTCGGGTTACATACTTCACAGTACGCAGCACTTCGAACAGATTGTTGTAGTCGTCGGTCCAGAGCCGTAGTTTTTCCGGCACTTGGATACTCCTGCTGCCAACAAAAGTCTCCGGCACGTTCAGAAACTCCTGATTGTGGGTAACCAGCACCCAGTCCGCTGCCGAAATCAACGCCGCGTCATCGTCGTCGCTTGAGATCAGCCGGGTCGCGTAGTCCGCATCCTCTGCCAACAATTCCACGACCGGCGCAAGGTTCAAATAGGTGTTCGAGACATGAATCGCCAGGATCCCGTCCGACTTCAGGTGGCGAACGTACACGGCGAACGCCTCCCTGGTCAGCAAATGCACGGGAATGGCGTCCCCTGAAAAAGCGTCCACCGCCAGCACGTCAAATTGTTGCGACGGCTCGCTTTCCAAAGAGAGTCGCGCGTCGCCCAAGACAATGTCCTTCTGCGCGGGACTTTGCTTGAGGAACGAAAACCACCCTTGCGCGATTCGAACCACTTGGGGATCGATCTCGTAAAAGCGGAAATAGTCGCCTCGTTTGCCATACGCGGCGAGCGTACCCGCACCCAAGCCCACTACGCCAACTCGCTTCGGGCCATTGCAGCAAAAGCGTAGAGCCAGGCCCACGCCGGACTTGCGGCCATAGTAAAGGGTCGGATTGCGGTTTTCCGGCCAGGTTAGAAACTGCCCGCCATGTTGAATGGTTCCATGGATGAGCAGACGAAACGGCATTTTGCGGTTCGCCGTAAAATCCTGGATGCGCAGCGCGGAATAGAAATCCCGCACCAGCGCCACGCTGTCCTGCCGTGTCGTACGCACATTCGAAACCAGCACGCCGACCATACACGCCGTCATTGCCGACCAGAAAATGCGCGCCCCCCAGCCTTCGCGCCACAGCACGATCGCTCCCAGCACTGCCGTCAGCACCAACACGAAGGGCAGTTCATACACTCCGGTTAGAACGTGCGGAGCAACCAGGGCCACACTCACCGAACCCAAAGCCCCGCCGCCCGCCATAAGCAGGTAAAAGGAAGTCAGATGTTCCGGGCTGGGACGCCGCGCGGCCAGCTGGCCGTGGCAGAACAGACAAATAATGAAGAGCAACAGGCAGAACACCGGCACGCTGACCTGTATCGCCTGCGTCAGCGTCGAGTCGTACATCGCGTAGCCTACCGATAAAAGCATCACCGCCAGCATCCGCGCTGTCAGCCACGGTGAATACCAGCGCCTTCTTGCAAAGACCATCGCGAACGAAAGCAAGTACACCGCCAGCGGAATCACCCACAGCAACGGAATAGGTGCGACGTTCGTCGCCAGATGATTTGTCACCGCCACCAGCGCCATCGACCCGCACGCCGCGAGCGCCACCCACAGCACCTTCTCCTGGCGTGTGTACGTGTGCTGAATTCCATGCCCGTGGTCGATCCATGCGTCAGGGTTCGCAGGGTCGCTCTTGTCGAGGCGCGACTCATCATGGGCCGCGGTCGTCGGCGTGGCGCCATTCTGAATTTCTTGTGCGGAATGCTCCGTTGTCGCTTCGCTTCGCGCGAACCAAGACGCCAATCCGCAAATCACCACAAACAACCCATACAGAATCGACCACAACACCGCCTGCCGGTGCGCAGAAACGCGCGGCTCCAGCACAAACGGAAAACTCAAGAGCGCCAGCAGGGAGGCGACGTTCGAAATGGCGTACAGATGATAGGGAGAACGCTGGGCCGCGGTGAGGTCACCTACCGCGCGCCGCGCATACCACGCCTGCACCAGCGGACTCGTCGCGCTCAGCACCAGAAAGGGAAGTCCAATAGAACACGCTAACAAGCCCAAAATCCGCCACGCGGGATCCACACTGGCATGCCCTCGCCAGAACGCCACGGGCGCAATCGGCAGAAACGCCAGGCTCGTTACCAACAGCCCCAAATGCACGGCTGTAGCTCGCCGTGGCGCGAACAGCCTCGCCAGCGCGTCCGCATACCAATAGCCGGCCAGCAGCGCGCTCTGGTAGAACACCAGGCACGTCGCCCACACCGCAGCCGTTCCGCCAAACCACGGCAAAATCAGTTTCGCGAACAGCGGCTCAATCAAAAAAAGCAGAAATGCCCCCAGAAAAATCGTCACCCCGTAGAGCGCACGTAAACCAGCAGCCCTGCGCGACGAAGGCGCAGCCTCGGTAAGATTCGGTGTTTCGCTGCTGCTCGCTGGAGACGTAACCACGGTGGCTGTTCTGAGCAGCCGATTATACCCGCAGCTCCAAGAAAGCCGATTTACAAATGCCGCGGGCGTCGTTTTGAACGACGCCCGCAGGTCCCACTGTTCGTCAACCAAGTTTCATCAGCGGTGTTGCTCGGAAGTTTGCCCGCCTGCTAGATTCGCTTAGCTTCCCAAATAGGTCACATGGACATACATGCCGGTGTGAATGTTGTAGAGCAGGTACCACCCGATGTGATCGGGGTCCTCGTAAACGACAAAATCATCTCCGCAATCCCAGCACCAGTCCTCGCACAGCGGCCAGTCCCAGACCGGCACTTCAAAGTAGAAACCGCCACCAAACCAGAAGCGATGACGGTCACGATCGAAGCGCTCGATGCGATACCGATACTCGGGCCCAAAATGCTCAAAGCGGCCATGCTCAAAAGGACGGTCCTGGCGGAAGCGTTTGTCCATCGGACGATCGTGACCGTACCACCGGTCATTGTTCACATGTGGTGTCTGGTTGACGTGTCCTCTGGAATTGCGTTCGAAATCGGGTTTGGCATGTGGATTGTCCCGCTTCATAGGAGGCGCGGGAACATGCCCTTGGTTTGCGCGCGGCGTACTTTGCCCATGCGGGGTGGGTTGACCATGCTGTGCTGGCGGCCCAGAACTAGGACGCTGGGCGACAGCGGGGATCGCCAGAAAAAAGGCGATCGCAACGGAAAATAAAAAACGTCGATTCATTCTTTCCTCCTTCTACCAGAAGGGGAACAGAGCTCGTTCAAACGCGTCGGTGTCGAGGGGCATCCCGTTCCGTGTCTTGAGTCACACAGGCTTGTTCAATGGCGGCCAACGACTGTCCGACAGGTGCTCGTGATCACCAACCCATTTGGCGCATCCGCTCCAGGATCAGTTCGCTGTAGTGAGTCATATGCTCCGGCCGCCGTTTGAGCGGTGACGGCAGGATAGCTGCCAGTCTCGCCGACTCTTGCCGTCCCATATTTCGTGCCGAGGTCCGATAGCAATAGCGGCACGCGGACTCCGCTCCATAGACGCCGGGTCCCCACTCGACCACGTTCAGGTACAGCTCAAGAATCCGCCGCTTGCCCAGCACCACTTCAGCTACCGGCACGAGCGTGAACTCCGCGCCTTTCCGCAGGATCGAACGGCCGGTTCCGAAAAACAGATTTTTTACCAATTGCTGCGTAATCGTGGACCCGCCGCGTAGTCGGCCGCCTTCCACGTCACTTTCTGCGGCAAGCTCTATCGCGTGCCAA
>Ga0335080_10003478_pt1 | contig 15928 bp, 15 predicted proteins | sample Lox_Sample_34_FD_206720 | JGI IMG/M metagenome (GOLD analysis project Ga0335080, IMG submission 206720) | Soil microbial communities from Loxahatchee National Wildlife Refuge, Florida, United States - Lox_Sample_3.4 | ecosystem: Environmental > Terrestrial > Soil > Wetlands | place: USA...
GCGCCGTCGATCGGGCTCGTCTTCTCGATCGCCCCGGCGCCTTCGACGTCCTGGCCGCCGATGAAGAGCTTGTGGCGCACGCCGAGCGCCGCGCGCGTGCGCGCGACCGCGGCATCGAAGCGGGTGTGCATTTCCTCGGGCGGATTGAACATCGTCGAGTACGTCAGCTTGAAGCTCATGACCAGTTGATCTCCCCGAGCAGGCGGTCGAGCAGCGCGACCGCATCCGCAAGATCCCGTTCCGCTATCACGAGCGGCGGGGCAATGATAATGAGGTTGCCGCGCGTCGCGAACGACACGCCGGCGGCGCGCGCCCGGCCGACGAGCGCCTTGAGCGGCGCCGGCGTCTCGGGCCACGGGGCGAGCGGCGCGCGCGTGCGACGGTCGGAGACGAGCTCGAGCACCGCGAACAGTCCGTCGCCGCCACGCACGTCGCCGATGACCGGGTGGCGCGCCTTCAGCTGCTCGAGCGCGGCGTACAGCGAGGCGCCGAGCGCGCGCGAGCGCTCGATCAGCCGCTCCTCGTCGTAGGCGGCGAGCGCCGCGACGCCGGCCGCGCACGACAGCGGGTGGCCGCAGTACGTGAGCCCGGTGTAGAGCATCTCGTGCTCGAGCTTCGCGGCGACCGCGGCGGAGAGCACCACGGCGCCGAGCGGCAGGTGCGCGCCGGTGAGGCCCTTGGCGAGCGTCATCAGGTCCGGGCGCCCCGCCTCGCCGTGGCGCTGCCAGGCGAACCACTCGCCGCAGCGGCCGAAGCCGCTCATGACCTCGTCGGCGATCAGGTAGACGCCGCGGCGCGTGCACTCCTCGCGCAGGCGCGGCCAGTAGTTCCGGGGCGCGACGACGCCGTTGGTCCCGGCATTGGCCTCCATCAGCACCGCGGCGACATTATCGGCGCCCTCGCGGTCGATGACCGCGCCGACGTGCAGCGCGCTCGCCTCGCCGCAGCTCGCCGCGTCGGTCGAGCCGAACGGGCAGCGGTAGGCGTAGGGCGCGGGCACGCGCACGACGCCGAAGTTGGCCGCATCGACCTGATGCTCGGTGCGCGCGTCGCCCGAGAGCGCCATCGCCGCGTAGCTCGCGCCGTGGTACGAGCGCTCGCGGGCGATGATCTTGCCGCGCGGCCGGCCGCTCGCCTGGCGGGCGAACTTGACCGCGTGCTCGTTGGCGTCGGCGCCGCCGAGCGTGAAGTAGACGCGCCCGCCCGCGAAGCCCGACTTCTCGAGGAGCCGCCGGGCCAGCGTCGCGCGCGGCTCGGCGCCCCAGCTCGCGGTCACGAAGCACAGCCGCTCGGCCTGCGCCTGGATGGCGCGGATCACCGCCGGGTGCTGGTGGCCGAGGTTCATGCACTCGGCGAGGCTGCTCATGTCGAGGTAGGCGCGCCCGGCGTCGTCGATGAAGCGCGCGCCCTCGCCGGCGACGATGGTCGGTGCGTTCCAGTCCGCCTGGACGCACCAGCTGTGCAGCACGTCGTGGCGCTCGGAAGTCATCGGCGGCGGGGTTTCCGGCGGGCCGGGGCGGCCCGAAACGGCCATTTTCCTGCATTCGTGCCGCCCGACTCAAGTCTCTGCGCCGTCGCAGCCGAGCGCCCTAGCCGGCACCGTGGCGCGCGCGCCGCACGCGCTGCGCCTCCTCCTGGTCGATCGCCTCGAGCCCCGCCTCGACCTCGGCGATGTCGCGCTCGAGCTCGGGCAACAGCAGGTGCTCGATCGCGCCGGCGCGCCGTTCGGTGCGTCGGTACTCATCCGCGAGCCGCCAGAGTGCGCACTCGAGCGCCGCGAGCGCCGGCGCCGTCTCAAGGAGCGCACGAAACGCCGCCGCGGCACCTGGCGCCTCGGGCGAGTCGTCGAGCGGGGGCTGCACCGCGTGCGGCGCCTCGGCCGGCCGAGCCTCGACCTCGGGCAGCGCGACGCCGAGCACGCGCGTCTCGCGCACGCGCGGCGCGGGGCCCGCTTCGCCGCGCGGCCGGAGCTCGAGGTCGTGCACGCCGTGGCGGTCGAAGGCCGCGGCCAGCGCCGCCTCGGCCGTTGCGAGCGCCGCCTTCCAGCGCGTGCAGGCCTCGGCGTGCCGCGCGAGCAGCGCGAGCATCCGCGTCGCGAGCAGCATGCGCTTCTCGTCGAGGAGCGCATAGCCCTCGCGCGCAGTCGCGCGCTCCTCGCTGAGCTCGAGGAGCGCGATGCGCGTCGGGGCGAGCTCACGGCTCGGCATCGGCGCCGGCCTTCAGGTGGGCCGCGATCTGCGTCGGGTTCAGGCGCGTCAGTTCCTCGACCGGGAGGTCCGAGAGCGCGCGCCAGCCGGCCGCCATGCTCTCCTCGAGCGTGCGGTGGCCGCCCTGGGCCACGACCTCGTGCTCGAAGCGGTCGCCGAAGGCCAGGAAGCGCTGCTCGACCGGACCCAGGCCCTCGACCCCCATGACGCTCGACAGCACGCGCAGGCGCACCGCGCGCGCATACGCGGCGAACAGCTGGTTGGCGAGCGCCGGGTGATCGGGATCGGTGTAGCCGCGGCCGGTGCCGGAGGACATCAGCCGCGACAGGCTCGGCAGCACGCGCACCGGCGGGTAGATTCCGCGCCGGTCGAGCTCGCGGTCGAGGACGATCTGGCCCTCGGTGATGTAGCCGGTCAGGTCCGGAATCGGATGACCGATGTCGTCGGCCGGCATCGTCAGCACCGGCAGCTGCGTCAGCGTGCCGGGACGCCCGCGGATGCAGCCGGCGCGCTCGTAGATCGAGGCGAGGTCCGAGTACATGTAGCCGGGGTAGCCCTTGCGGCTCGGGACCTCGCCGTGGCTCGCCGACACCTCGCGCAGCGCCTCGCAGTAGTTCGTCATGTCGGTCATCACGACCAGCACGTGGTGACCCTCGTCGAAGGCGAGGTACTCGGCGGCCGTCAGCGCGTAGCGCGGGGTCAGCAGCCGCTGCGAGCTCGGCTCGTCGGCGAGGTTCAGGAACATCACGGTCCGCGACAGTGCGCCGCTGCCGACCAGCGCGGCGCGGAACGCCTCGGCGGTGTCGTGCGAGACGCCGATGCCGGCGAACACGACGGCGAAGCGCCCGGCGTCCGCCGCGCGCAACCGCGCGTTGAGTGCGATCTCGGTGACCAGCCGGTCGTGCGGCAGGCCGCCGCCCGAGAAAATCGGCAGCTTCTGGCCGCGCACCAGGCTGTTCATCAGGTCGATCGTCGTGACGCCGGTCTCGATGAAGTCGCGCGGCAGCGCGCGCGAGGCCGGGTTGATCAGCCCGCCGTCGACCCGCAGCCGCTTGATCGCCGGAACCGGCGGCCCGCCGTCGAGCGGGCGTCCGACGCTGTCGAACACGCGTCCGAGGAGCCCCGGACCCACCGCGAAGCTGAGCGGCTCGCCGAGCACCGCGAGCGTCGAGTCGCCGAGGCCCAGTCCGCTCGTCGACTCGAGCACCTCGACGATGAGCTCCTGGCGGCTCACCGCGGCGACGCGCCCGAGGCGGCCGCGCCCCGTCGCGTCGCGAACGACCACCGCCGTGTTGAGCCCGACGTCGAGCGTGCGTTCGAGGAACACCAGCGGTCCCTCGATGCGCCGTGCCGTGCCGGTCGCTGCGACGTCAGCGCGCATGGGCGGCCTCCGCGGCATGCAGCTCGCCCTCGAGCCGGCGCCCGAAGTCGGCGATCTCGGCCAGGTGCCCCTCGCCGTGCTCCTCGCCGATGCGCTTGAGGTGCGCAACGCCGCGCAGCGCGGCGATCGTCGCCGGGGCAACGCCCTGCGCGACCGCCCGCTCGGCGTGCTCGATGAACCCGATCACGAGTCGCAGCAGCGCCGACTGGCGCTCCGGCGAGCAGTAGCGGTCGACCTCCGAGAACGACGACTGGCGCAGCAGCGCCTCGTTGACGATTTCCGCGAGCACGAGCGCCAGCTGCTGCTCGGGCGGCAGCGCGTCGCGCCCGACGATGCGCGCCATGCGCTCGAGCCGCGCCTGGCGCTCGAGGAGCTCGAGCAGCCGCTCGCGGTGGCGGGCCCAGTCGCTGTTGCCGTTCGCCTGCCACCAGGCGGCGAGCCGCGGCGCGTCCTCGCTGTAGGAGCCGAGCGGGTGGATCGCCGGGTAGAAGCGCGCCCGCGCCCGCTCCGGGTCGAGCGCCCAGAACGAGCGCACGTAGCGGCGCGTGTGCAGCGTCACCGGCTCCGAGAAGTCGCCCGCCGGCGGGCTGATCGCGCCGATGATCGTCAGCGAGCCCTCGCGGCCGCTGAGCGTCTCGACGCGCGCCGCGCGCTCGTAGAAGTCCGCGAGCCGCGAACTCAGGTACGCGGGGTAACCCGCCTCGCCCGGCAGCTCGCCGAGCCGTCCCGACACCTCACGCAGCGCCTCGGCCCAGCGGCTCGTCGAGTCGGCGAGCAGCGCCACGTGCCGGCCCTGGTCGCGGAAGTACTCGGCGACGGTCACCGCGGTGTAGATGCTCGCCTCGCGCGCCGCGACCGGCATGTTCGAGGTGTTGGCGATGATGACCGCCCGTTCCATCAGGCGCCGACCGGTGCGTGGGTCCTCGAGCTGCGGGAACTCGTCGAGCACCTCGGCCATCTCGTTGCCGCGCTCGCCACAGCCGACGTAGACGATGACGTCCGCATCGCACCACTTGGCGAGCGATTCCTGCAGGATCGTCTTGCCGGTGCCGAACCCCCCCGGCAGCGCCGCGCGCCCGCCGCGCGCGACCGGGAACAGCGTGTCGAGAATGCGCTGGCCGGTGATCAGCGGACCGGTCGGCGGCAGCCGGCGCGCGACCGGCCGCGGCGTGCGCACGGGCCAGTCGGTCGCGATGCTCAGCGCCCGCCGCGTGCTGTCGGCAAGGAGCAGCGCGCCGATCTCGGCGCGCTCGTCGACCTCGCCGGCCGCCGCGAGCTCGACGAGCTTGCCACCCGCCGGCGGCGGGACGATGCAGGGCTCCTCGCGCCCGTCAACGACGACGACACCGAAGGTCGCGCCCGGCAACAGCGCATCGCCGGCCCGGGCGCGCGGCTCGAAGCGCCAGCGCCTCGCGGCAACGCCGCCGGGCCCTTCGGCGAGCGGCCGCAGCAGCCCGTCAAATATGTGTCCGAGCAGGCCCGGGCCGAGCCGGACCGACAGCGGGAGCCCCGATCCCTCGACCGTGACGCCGGGCACGAGTCCGGTCGTGTCCTCGTACACCTGCGCCACGATCTCGGCACCGTTCAGCTGGATGATCTCGCCGAGCAGCCGGTGCGGCCCGACGGTCAGTGCCTCGTGCACGTGAAACGGCCCGCGCGCCTCGGCGCGGATCACCGGACCGGCGGCCGCCGTCAGGATCGCGGTGCTCACGGCGTGCCCCCCGCCGCGAGTGCCAGCAGCCGTGCGGCGATCGCGTCGCGGTCCGCCACGAGGCCGTCGATGGTCGCATCGACGCGCGAGGGACCGGCACTGATCGCGAGCCCGGCGCGCGCGCCGCTCGTCGTGTACGTCGCCCGTGCACCGGTCGCGGCGACCGCGGCCTCGAGCGCGGCGCGTTCGGCGGCACTTAAGTCCCCGACGAGCGCGATCGTCCAGTCGCGCGCCACGAGGCGCGCCGCCGCGACGCCGATCGCGTGCTCGCACCAGCTGCGCCTGGCCGCCGGATCGCGCCAGCGGGCCTCGAGCGCCGCGGGGAGCGCGGCGAGCGCCGCGTCGATGAGGCGCGCATCAGCCTCGAAATCATGCTTGCGGCGGCTGGCGTCGAGCTCGGCGAGCGCGGCGCGGCAGCGCTCGCGTACGCGCTCCTGCTTGGCGCGAACCGCGGCGTGCAGTAGCCGCCGCGCCTCGCGCCGGCCGGCCGCACGCGCCTCCTCAACCTGCGCCGCGCCCGCGGCGCGCAACTCGCCGATGCGCTCATCGCGCTGGTGGTGCACGCGACGCAGCAGCGCCGCGACCTGCAGCTCGATGACGCCCGTCATGCCTCGACCCCGCGCACGCCGCGCGCGTAGCGCGCGACCGGGCGCGCCGCCGCGGAGTCGAGCGACTCATCGAGCACCAGCACGAGCGGCGCCGTGCCGCGCCGCGCCGCCGCGAGCGTCGCCGACGGCAGTGTTGCCGCCACGGCGGCCGACAGCAGCACGAGCGGGCTCGCGGCGCAGGCGGCGGCGAAGGTCGATGCGACCTCGTCGGGCGCGACGATCTCGACGCGCGCGCCGGCGAGGTGCCAGCCGATCGCGCCGAGGCGCTCGGTGATCACGATCGGCGCGACCTGCGGGACCGGCATGGCCGCCTCAGGTCCCGACGCGGTTGAAGATCAGCACCGCGACGATCAGGCCGTAGATCGCGATGCCCTCGGCGAGGCCGACGAGGATCAGCATCCGGCCGAAGAGCTCGGGCTTCTCGGCGACCGCGCCGACCGCGGCGGAACCGACCTGCGCGACCGCGTAGCCGGCGGCACCGGCCGCGAGGCCCGCCGCCGCGGCCGCGGCGGCGAACGCCCAGCGCAGCACCTCCGGGTCGGCACCGACGGTCGCGGCTGCCGCCGCGCGCGCCGGCAGCGCGAAGAGCGCCGCGGTCGCGGCGATGACGACGCCGAGCGCGAGCGCCGCGAGCACCAACATCAACGGCTTGGCCATTCTCATGGGGACTCCTTGAACGTGACTTGCGCGGGCTCCGGCAGCGGCTGGAACGGCCGGCCCTCCGCCTTCAGGAACCGGATGAAGAACTCGAACAGCACGAGGCGCGCCGTCTGGATCCCGACGACGAGACCCTCGAGCACGAGGATCAGCAGGTTGCCGAGCGCGAGCGCCGAGTAGTACCCGACGCCGCGCCCGGCCGCCGCGGCCAAGCCGACCACCGCCGCGGCGAGGCCCGCGTGTGCCAGCGCGAACGCGCCGACGCGCGCGAACGAGATCGTGTTCACGAGCAGCTGCAGCACCGACTCGAGCAGCTCGCCGAAGGCCCGCCCCGCCGCGAGCGGACTGCGCGCAATCAGCGCGGCGCCGACCGTGTACCAGAGGACGCCGAGCGCCGCGACCGCGAGCGCCGCCGGGGCGAACGGCGTCGCGACGAGGCCGACGTAGAGCGCGACGAGCCCGCCCCGGCTCAGCCACCACTCGCGGCCGCGACCGACCCACGCCGCCTGCAGTGCATCGAGGGCGAAGCCGCCGAGCAGCACCACGACACCGAAGCCGACGCTGGTCGCAAGCATCGCGAGCGGCTGATCGAGCGGCCGGTGCCAGAGCGCGGGCAACAGATCCTCGCGCGCGAACACGCTGCCGAATGCGAACCCGAACAGGGTCGCCGTGACCCCGCCCGATACGAGCAGGCCGAACGCCGGCACGCGCCGCCGCAGGTAGAGCCCGAGCGCGATCAGCACGAGGCCCTGGCCGACGTCGCCGAACATGTAGCCGAACAGCAGCGGCGCGATCACCGCGACCACCGGCGTCGGATCGGCCTCGCCCGCACCCGGCGTGCCGAGCAGCCGCACGAAACCCTCGAAGGGCTGCAGGAGGCGCGGATTGGCGAGCACGATCGGCGCCTTCAGCGTGCGCGGCGGCTCCGGGAAATGCAGCAGGTGCGGCAGCTCTCGTGCCGCGAGCGCATTCTCCAGGCGCTCGCCGGAGAGGTCCCGCGTCCAGCCGGTCACGTAGGCGAAGTGCTCGGTGGCCGGCAGCTGCGGCACGTTGTGCACGAGCCACTCGAGGAAGCGGAAGCTGCCGAGGAGTCCCGCGAGCCGGTGCTGCGCCGCGAGGTCCGCGAGCCCCGACTCGATCTCGGCGCGCTCCGCGACGAGTGGTGCGCGCCTGGCGGCGATCGCCGCCAGCGCGGCGCCCGGCTCCGGCGGCAGGTTCTCCGGCAATGCGACGTTCCGTCCGTCGGCGGCCGCCATCAGCCGGTCGGCCTCGCCGATGTCGTCGGTCGCGCCGACGCACAGCAGGTAGCGTGCCGTTGGCAGGTCGATCGTCTGCTGCAGCACCGCGGCCGGTAGCTCCGCTGCCGCGCCGCCGCCGAGCGCGTAAAGGCGTACGGCGAGCGCCGGCCCCGCGCGCGTCAGCGCCGAGAGATCCGGCCACGCGGTGCCGGCGGCCGTCAGCACCTCGGACCACTCGAGGAGCGCGGCGTGCTGGCGGCCGAGCGCCTCATGACGCGCGATCAAGGGATCCGCCGCCGCGGCCCAGGTGCGCAGCGCACCGAGCGCATCCCGCGCGCCGGCCAGCGACTCGGGCGGCGGCGCCTCGGGATCGACGGCCGGCGCCGGCCAGAACGGCGCGTAGCGCTCGCGCAGCTCCGAGAACTCGCTCAGCACCGCCCGATAGTCCGGGAGCGCCGCTACGCCCGCGACCGCGCTGCGGGCCTCGAGCTCGACCGCGTGGGTCGCGGCGAGGCACGAGAGGACCGAGCCCAGGTGCTCGCGGTCGGTGAGCACCTCGAACCAGCGGGCGGCGATCGGGCGCAGCATCATGGGCCCTCGCCGCGCGGCTGGGTCGCCGGAACATAGAGCCGCGCTGCAAAGCCTCCGCGCCAGCTCGCGAGATCGAGCGCGCGGCGCGCGAGCTCGCAGAAGCCGGCCGCCGCCGTGCCGGCCGAGCGACGATACTGCCGCTCGAGTCGCGCGGCGAACCGCGCGCGGCGCTCGGCGAGCGGCAACGGATCGACGGTCGCCTCGGCGCACAGCGTCTCGAGCTCATCGAGCCGGGCGCTCGTCGCGCGCGACGTGCGTGGCCAGAGGGTGCGCCAGTGCGCGCGCCACGCCGCGAGCAGCGGCTCGCCGGCCGCGAACGCCGCGTGCAGCGGCGCCAGCCCGGCCGCGCGGAACGCGGCGGACCGGCCCTCGGGCGTGGCGCGCAGCAGTGGCGCGAGCCGCGCATCCTTGAGCATCCAGGCGCGCGCAGGCTGGCCGGACTGCAGCCCTTCGAGCGGCGTCAGGTCGGCGAGCGTCGCGCACCATCGATAGGCGGCGCGCCAGGGTCGCGGATGCCACGTGGCGACCTCGGCGCAGGCGCTGCGCCACGCATCGACCACGCACGCCTCGAAGGCGTCGACGTCGTGGCTGGTGACGCTCGGCGGCGGAGCAAGGAGCTGCGCCTGGCGCAGCACCTCGAGGAAGCGGTCGGGGCCGCGGCTCGCGGCGAGCGCGGCGCGCTCCGCGGCGCGTCCCGGCGGCGAGTGGCGCGCGCCGATGCGCGCGAGCGCATAGGCCTGCCGCGCCTCAGTCATCGTTCGCCCCGACGAGCCACGCCGCGAGCGCATCGACCAGCGTCGACAGCGGGCGCGCCGGCGGCGCCGCGGCCTTCGCCGCCGCGGTGAGCGCCGCGGCCCGCGCGCTCGCGACGGCCTCGGTGCGGCCGTGGATCGCCTGCGCAAGCGCCTCGGCGCGCTCGACGCGCTGGCGCGCCTCGAGCCGGGCCTCGGCGAGCGCGGCTGCGAGTTGCGTGCGGCAATCCTCGATCGCGGCCGCCGCGGCACGCTCGGCCGCCAGCACCTCGTTCATCGCCCGCGCGACGACGCCTGCATCCGCGGGCTCGACGGCGCGGACGCGATCAGTCTGCCCATCGCCCATGGTGCGATCCGGGTTGGTTGTCCGGCCGCTACATCTTGGGCCGGCGGGGCCGGCGGGGGAGCGGTAGATCTACTTAGGAGCGCCGGAAGGACCCGCCTCAGTCCAGCTGCCCCACCTTCAGGTGCAGGCCGGCGTCGACGTGCAGCGTCTCGCCGGTCACGTGGCGGGCGTGCTCGAGGAGCCAGACGATCGGCTCGGCGACGTCCGCCGGCTCGGTGACGGCCTTGAGCGGCGTGCCGGCCGCGACGATGGTCTTGGCCTTCTGGTAGCGCTCGGTGCCCATGCCGGCCGCATGCCACGGCGTGTCGACGAACCCGGGCGCCACCGCGTTGACCCGGACCTCCGGCGCGAGGGCGCGGGCGAGCGTCAGCGTGAGGTTGAGGAGCGCGGCCTTCGACGCCGCGTAGGCGACCGAGCTGCCGACCCCGCAGGTGCCGGCGACGGAGGCGACGTTGACGATCGCGCCGTGACCGCTCGCGCGCAGCGACGGCAGCACCGCGCGCACCATCTGGAAGGCGCCCGTCACGTTGACCGCGAAGATGCGCCCGAAGTCGGTCGCATCGAGGCCGTCGAGCTTCGCGTGCGGCACGAACTTGCTGACGCCCGCGTTGTTGACGAGGTAGTCGATCCGGCCGAAGGCCTCGAGCGCGGCCGCCGCGAGCGCCCGGCACGCGCCATCGTCCGCGACGTCGCCCTGCGCGGTGACCGCGCGCACGCCGAGCGCGCGACACTCGGCGGCGACCTGGTCGGCGGCCTCGCGGTTGTGCGCGTAGTCGATCAGCACGTCGACGCCGCGCGCGGCCAGCGCGCGCGCGACGCCGGCCCCGATGCCGGACGAGGCCCCGGTGACGATCGCTGCGCGGGAATTCGGGCTCACGGGTGCTCCTCGGGGCGCACGCCCCTCGACTCTAGGCGGGATTGAACGCGCGCAGCGCGCCGACGACCTTGCGCAGGAGCTCGATCAGCGGCGCCGCGCGCCGGTCCTCGTAGCGCGTCCCCGACTCGTCCATGTAGCCGGACTGCGCGAGCTCGATCTGCAGCGCATGCACGCCGCTCGCCGGCTGACCGTAGTGGCGCGTGATGTACCCGCCCTTGAAGCGTCCGTCGAGCACGTGGCTGAAGCGGGTCTGCGCGCGCAGGAGCGCGACCAGCGAATCCGAGAGCCGCCGGTCGCATGAGCGGCCCTCGTTGGTGCCGAGGTTGATGTCGGGCAGCCGGCCGGCGAAGAGCCGCGGCACCTCGGAGCGGATCGAGTGCGCATCGAGCAGCACCGCGTAGCCGTGGCGCGCGCGCGCCTCGTCGAGGAGCCGCGCGAGCGCGGCATGGTACGGCGCCCAGTAGCGCTCGCGGCGCGCCGCGATCTCGGCCTTCGAGGGCCCGGCGTCCCGGTAGAGCGGCTCGCCGTCGAAGGTCTGCGACGGGCAGAGCCCGGTCGACACCTGCCCGGGATAGAGGGCCGCGTCGTCCGGCGGGCGGTTGAGGTCGACGACGTAGCGCGACAGCGACGGCTCGAGCCACGCGGCGCCCTCGTCGCGCGCGAATGAGTAGAGCCGCTCGACGTGCCAGTCGGTGTCCGGCACCGCGAGCGCACGCGCCGTCATCCGCCCGGCGAGATCCGCCGGGACCTGCTGCCCGACGTGCGGCAGGCTGATGACGAGCGGCGTGCGGCCCGGGTGCGCGCTGATCACGGTCGCAGCATCGGCAGGTTCAGGCCCTGCTCGCGGGCGCACTCGATCGCCTCCTCGTAGCCGGCGTCGGCGTGGCGCATGACGCCGGTGGCCGGGTCGTTCCACAGCACGCGCTCGATGCGCTTCGCCGCCGCGGGCGTGCCGTCGCAGACGATGACGACGCCGGCGTGCTGCGAGAAGCCCATGCCGACGCCGCCGCCGTGGTGGATCGAGACCCACGTCGCGCCGCTCGCGGTGTTCAGGAGTGCGTTGAGCAGCGGCCAGTCCGAGACCGCGTCCGAGCCGTCGCGCATCGACTCGGTCTCGCGGTTCGGGCTCGCGACCGAGCCCGAGTCGAGGTGGTCGCGGCCGATGACGATCGGGGCCGTGAGCTCGCCGCGCGCGACCATCTCGTTGAACGCGAGCCCGAGGCGGTGGCGCTCGCCTAGACCGACCCAGCAGATGCGCGCCGGCAGGCCCTGGAACTTGATGCGCTCGCCGGCCATGTCGAGCCAGCGGTGCAGGTGCTTGTCGCCGGGGATGAGCTCGCGGACCTTGGCGTCGGTGCGGCGGATGTCCTCCGGATCGCCCGACAGCGCCGCCCAGCGGAACGGCCCGATGCCGCGGCAGAACAGCGGCCGGATGTAGGCCGGCACGAAACCCGGGAACGCGAACGCGTCCTTGACGCCCTCCTCGAGCGCAACCTGGCGGATGTTGTTGCCGTAGTCGAAGGTCGGGATGCCCTGGCGGTGGAATTCGAGCATCGCCTCGACGTGGCGCGCCATCGAGGTGCGCGCGGCGCGCGCGACCGCCGCCGGGTCGCTCCTGCGCTTCGACTCCCACTCGGCGACGGTCCAGCCGATCGGCAGGTACCCGTTGACCGGGTCGTGCGCCGAGGTCTGGTCCGTCACGGCGTCGGGGCGCACGCCGCGCTTCAGGAGCTCGGGCAGCACCTCCGCCGCATTGCCGCACAGCCCGACCGACACGGGCTTGCGCTCGCGCGTCGCGCGCTGGATGCGCTCGAGCGCCTCGTCGAGCGTCTTCGCCTCGACGTCGAGGTAGCCGGTGCGCAACCGCATCGCAATGCGGCTCGGCTGGCACTCGATTGCGAGCATCGAGGCGCCGGCCATCGTCGCGGCGAGCGGCTGCGCGCCGCCCATGCCGCCGAGGCCGGCGGTCAGGATCCAGCGGTTGGCGAGCTCCCCGCCGTAGTGCCGCCGGCCCATCTCGGCGAAGGTCTCGAAGGTGCCCTGCACGATGCCCTGGCTGCCGATGTAGATCCACGAGCCCGCGGTCATCTGCCCGTACATCATCAGGCCCTTGCGATCGAGCGCATTGAAGTGCTCCCAGGTCGCCCAGTGCGGCACCAGGTTCGAGTTCGCGATCAGCACGCGCGGCGCGTCGGCGTGCGTGCGGAATACGCCCACCGGCTTGCCCGACTGCACCAGCAGCGTTTCCTCGTCACCCAGCGTCTTCAGCACCTCGACGATCCGGTCGTAGCACTCCCAGTCGCGCGCCGCCCGGCCGATGCCGCCGTAGACGACGAGCTCCTCGGGCCGCTCGGCGACGTTCGGGTCGAGGTTGTTGCGCAGCATGCGCAGCGCCGCCTCGGTCAGCCACGAGCGGGCCTCGCGCGCGCTCCCGGTCTGGGCGCGGATGATGCGGGTCGGGTCCTTGCGGGTGTGCGTGTCCATGGCGCGTTCCTCGTACGAAGCTACAGATCAAAGACGCCGTGCAGCTCGAAGCGGTTGCCGGCGTGGTGCAGGCGGGCGAACGAGGCGCGTTGCCCGCGGCTGAAGGTGGTGCGCTCGATGAGGAGCACGACGTCCTCGGCGCCGAGCGAGAGCAGCCGGCGCACGAGCGCGCTCGGCTGCACCGCGCGCACGACGTGCTCGACGCGCTCGAGCGGCGCGACGTCCATCAGGTACTCGTGGGTCGTGACCGTGCTGAAGTCGACCGACAGGTAGTCGGGCGCGAGCGCCGGGTTCACGTAGCGGTCCTCGACCTGCAGCGCGACCTCGTTCTCGTAGTGCACGATCACCGAGCGGAACACCTGGCGCGCCGCCGCCCTGAGCGCGAGCCGCTCGCGGATCTCGGCCGGCGGCGAGACGCGCTCGCTCGAGACGACCTCGGCGCGGTAGGCGTGGCCGCGGGCGCGGATCTCGGCGGCGATGCTGCGGATCTGCAGCGGATGACCCGCGACGCGCAGGTCGGCGACGAAGGTGCCGAGTCCCGCGACGCGCGACAGCACGCCCGACTGCACGAGCTCGCGGATCGCGCGGTTGGCGGTCATGCGCGAGACCTTCAGCTCGCGGACCAGCTCGTGCTCGGACTGCACGCGCGCGCCCGGGCCCCACTCGCCCGAGCGGATGCGCCGCAGCACGTGGTCCTTGACCTGCTCGTAAAGCGGCAGCGAGCTCACGTGCGCGCCTCCGCGGTCAGGCGCGCGAGGCTCGCGCGGTAGTCGCGCTCGATCGCCTCGCGCTCGCGATGCCGGCCGCGCTCGACGAGCGGCTCGCCGCCGACCCACAGCGCCGCGATCGCGCCCGGGCGCGGGGCGAAGATCCACGCATCGACGAGCGCCGCCTCGGGGACCCCCGCAAACTCGGCGCGCTCGGTGTCGATGAGCACGAGGTCGGCGGGCGCTCCGGCGACGAGCCCGGCACCACCGTATCCGAACGCGCGCGCGCCACCCGCGACCGCGTCCTGCCACAGCGACGTCCCGGCGTGCGGCGCGGCGGGACGCGCCGCGAGCACGCGCCGCTCGCGCCACAGGCGCAGGTTGTACTCGGCGGTGCGCAGCTCCTCGCGCGGGTCGATCGACACGTGGCTGTCGGAGCCGAGCCCGAACACGCCGCCCGCCGCGAGGAACTCATCGAGCGGGAAGCGCCCGTCGCCGAGATTCGCCTCGGTCGTCGGGCAGAGCCCGACGACCGCGCCCGAGGTCGCGATGCCCCGTAGCTCCGCCGCCGTGACGTGCGTTGCATGCACGAGGCACCAGTGGGGATCGAGATAGCCGCCCTCGAGCAGGAACTCGACCGGCCGGCGCCCGTAGGCGGCGACGCACTCGTCGACCTCGCGCGCCTGCTCGGCGACGTGGATGTGCACCGGTCGCCCGGCGCCCCGGCCGCGCATGGCCGCCGCGACCGCCTGCAGCGCCTCGGGCGGCACCGCGCGCAGGCTGTGCAGCGCAACGCCCGTTCGCTCGCGCGCGCGCTCCGTGCTCACCAGCCCGTCAACGAGCGCGAGGAAGCTCTCGGTCGTGTGGTGGAAGCGGCGCTGCGCGGAGCCGAGCGGCCGGCGGTCGAAGTTGCCCTGCTGGTAAAGGCACGGGAGCAGGAGGTGGCGGATGCCGGTCGTGCGCGCGGCGTCCCGGACCGCATCGGCGAGCGCCGAGGGCGTCGCGTACGGACGGCCGTCGACATCGTGGTGCAGGTAATGGAACTCGGCGACCGCGGTGTAGCCCGATTCGAGCATCTCGAGGTACGCGAACGCCGTGATCGCCGCGACGTCCTCGGGCGCCAGGCGCCCGACGAAGCGGTACATGACCTCGCGCCAGCCCCAGAACGAGCCGTCGGCGCCGGTCGCGACCTCGGCCGAGCCCGCCATCGCGCGCTGAAAGCCGTGGCTGTGCAGGTTCGGCATGCCGGCGAGCGCGAGTCCCGGCCGGTACGGCGCGCCGTCCGCGCCGCCCCCGCGTCGCAGCCGTGCGATCCGCCCGTCCTCGGCCACTTCGACGATGACCTCGCGGGCGATCCCGTCCGGCAACAGCGCGCGTGCGAAGCGCAGTTCCACTGAAGCGCACCTGTATATACAAGTTACGGGGTGCGATACTAGCGCCGGCCGCAGGCTTTGAACAGGGGGCGCGGGTGTGGGATGAACTGTGGGTCGACGTCCGGCTCGCGACCGCCGTGGCGGGCGGCGACGCGTTCGGGCTCATCGAGCGCGGCGCGCTCGGCGTCCTGGGCGACGCCCTCGCCTGGGTGGGGCCGGCCGCGAGCCTGCCTGCTGCGCCGCAACAGCTGGCCCGGCGCGTCACGAGCGCCGAGGGCCGGCTCGCGACGCCCGGGCTCATCGACTGCCACACGCACCTGATCTTCGGCGGCGACCGCGCGCTCGATTTTGACCTGCGCGCACAGGGCCAGACCTACGCGGCAATCGCCGCCGCCGGCGGCGGCATCCGCTCGACGGTCGCGCACACGCGCGGCGCAAGCGCCGCCGCGCTCGCCGAGGCCGCGCTCCCGCGCGCCCGCGCGCTGCTCGCGAGCGGGGTCACGACGCTCGAGGTCAAGTCCGGGTACGGCCTCGACGTCGCGAGCGAGCTCAAGATGCTCGAGGCCGCGCGTCTCGTCGGCGAGGCGCTCGACGTCGAGGTCGTCCCGACGCTGCTCGCGCTGCACGCGCTCCCCGCCGAGTTCGCGAACGACCGGGCGGGCTACGTCGATCTCGTCACGCGCGAGCTGATTCCGGCCGCGGCAGCCGCCGGGCTCGCGCGCGCGGTCGACGTATTCTGCGAGACGATCGCCTTCACGCGCGAGGAGTGCGCGCGCGCCCTGGCCGCGGCCCGCGCGCACGGGCTCGCGGTCAAGGTGCACGCCGACCAGCTCTCGGACGGCGGCGGCGCGGCGCTCGCGGCCGAGTTCGGGGCGCTCTCGGCCGACCACCTCGAGTACACCCCCGAGTCGGGCATCGCCGCGCTCGCGGCGAGCGGGACCGTCGCGGTGCTGCTCCCGGGCGCGTTCCTGATGCTCGGCGAAACGCAGCGTCCTC
>Ga0335080_10003479_pt1 | contig 15925 bp, 13 predicted proteins | sample Lox_Sample_34_FD_206720 | JGI IMG/M metagenome (GOLD analysis project Ga0335080, IMG submission 206720) | Soil microbial communities from Loxahatchee National Wildlife Refuge, Florida, United States - Lox_Sample_3.4 | ecosystem: Environmental > Terrestrial > Soil > Wetlands | place: USA...
GATCTGTTGGGAAATTGGACAAGCCAGTTCAGTGCATAATCACCGCGATCAGAATTGCTGGATGGCCGTACCCACAGGCCGTCTTCTGGTTGAGAATTACCACTTGGTTTCTCAAGATATTGAAAAAGGTATCTGCCGGCTGGTAACCACCGACACGGTGGAAATGAATGCGTCCCATCCCTGCGCCGTCGATCCCGCGGATCCGGTGCACCGCGTCTACAATCCGCGCGAGTTCAATCAGCGGGCCGTGAGTCTGCATATCTATTCCCGCCCTTTCGACAGCTGCGTCGTGTATTCCCCCGAACAAGGGACTTGCGGCGAGATCAAACTTCGGTACACAACCGAGTACGGGAAGAGCTGCGCGTAGCGACAGCACACCGCATCAGCCAACAAAGTCTCTTGCCGGCTCTTGAATAGAGCGTCATCGAGTGTTGTGGCCGTTTTCAGCCGCCACTCGCTCACCACTAAAGTCTCACTCCTGACTCCCAACTCCTGACTACTGCTAAACTAATTTCTTGTCTCCCCGCAAGGCATCCTCGCGTCAAGCAGCCGAATCTGCGACGAACCCGCCAGCAGCAAAGGACCCTACCGGCCCCAGGCTAGCCGCTGCCGGCAGAGGCCGCGTTTTCCTGATCGACTCCATGTCCTTCATTTTCCGAGCGTACCACGCGATGGCACGGCAGCGGGCAATGTCGACCAAGACCGGGCTGCCTACCGCGGCGACTTACGTTTTCGTCAACATGCTGCGCAAACTGCGTGACGACTTCTCCCCAGAATATCTAGCCGCAGTGTATGACGTCAGTGCTCCGACGTTTCGCGATCAGCAGGCTGGTGCGATCAAGTCGGTCCGCAAGTTTGACATCAAAACCCAGAGCTTTCAGGAGATTGAATACAAGGGCTACAAGGCAAACCGGGCGGCGATGCCTGAGGATCTCGCCCAGCAATTGCCTTTTATCCGGCGCGCGCTGGAGGCGTATCGCATTCCGATTCTGCAGTCCGAAGGCTTCGAAGCCGACGACGTGATTGGCACCCTGGCGCGCAAGGCCGCGGAGCAGTCTTATCCGGTGTACGTGGTTTCCAGCGACAAGGACATGCTGCAACTGGTGAACGACCGGGTTTGCGTTCTCAATCCACCCAAAGACAATCTGATTTGCGATGCCGCCAAGGTAGCGGAAATCCTGGGCGTGCCGCCAGAGCGCGTGGTCGACGTAATGGCACTACGCGGCGACACCATCGACAACATCCCCGGCGCCCCCGGCATCGGCGACAAGGGGTCGGTCGAACTCATCAAGCGCTTCGGATCGGTCGAACAGGCGCTGGATCACGCCTCCGAAGTCGAGAAGAAGACCTATCGTGAGTCGCTGCAAAACAACCGGGATGTCGTCCTGTTGAGCAAGCAACTGGCGACGATTGATATCCATGTTCCCATCGAGCTTGACCTGGAAGCGATGAGAGCGGGTCAGCCCGATGCGGAGGCTCTGCGCACCCTTTTTACCGAGCTGGAATTCACCTCGCTGTTGAAGGAGCTTTTGCCCACGGTTGAGGTAAGCAATGCTCGATATATCGAGGCGACTTCGGAAGCAGATGTAGACAGTGTGCTGAAAGCAACCCGGCAGAGCGGAGCCCTGGCAGTAGCCGTGGACGCTGCGGAGACTCCACTCGATGAAGACGATGCTGAAGACGAAGCATTCGAACAGGACGGCATGCTGCCCCTCAGTGGTGCAGAGATGCCGGCAGCTACAGTCGCGACCCATCGCATCGCGATCGCCGCGGCGCCTGGTTCTGCCGTGACCGTCTTGCTAAATAATGCTCCACCGGCAGCGCGGCTGGCGTCGGTTCTTGCCGACGAGAACATCCCCAAAGCCATCCATGATTACAAGTCTGCAATTCATGCGCTCGAACCGACCAGGATCCCGCTGCGCGGCGTGCAGCACGACTCCATGCTTTACTCTTACCTTCTCGATCCCACATATTCCTCGCACCGCCTGCCGGACGTGGCCCTGCGCCGCTTCAACCTGAAACTGAGCGGCACGCTGCCCGAGTCGGCAGACATTACGGGCCGACTAACCACGGTCCTGCGGCAAGAGGTCGAACAATCCGGTCTGCTCAAGCTTTACCAGGATATTGACCTGCCACTGGTGCCGGTGCTGGCACGCATGGAACACCTGGGAGTGAAGATTGATCGCGCGGTGCTCGGAGAAATGTCTACGCGTCTGGAACGCGAGTGCGACGCCAAGGCACGGGAGATTCATCAGGCTTCGGGAACGGAATTCAACATCAATTCGCCCAAGCAGCTCGGCGACGTGCTCTTCAATAGGCTCGCTCTGCCCAGGCCGGTGAAGTATGGCAAGGGCAAGACAATTTCGACAGCTGTGGATATTCTTGAGGACCTTGCTGAAGAGCACGCCGTGCCACGCATGGTGCTTGAGTACCGCCAGCTCTCGAAGCTGAAATCTACGTACGTTGACGCGTTGCCAGCGTTGTTGAGTCCCACCACCGGCCGACTGCACACCACCTTCGCTCAGACGGGAACCACCACCGGGCGGCTCTCCTCAGCGAATCCCAACCTGCAAAATATTCCGATCCGCACCGAACTGGGCCGCGAAATCCGTGCCGCCTTCATTGCCGAACCCGGCCACGTTCTACTTGCCGCCGACTACTCCCAGATTGAGTTGCGGCTGCTGGCTCACTTCTCCAAGGATCCTCTGTTGGTGGAAGCCTACCGCCGGGGCGACGACATCCACACCCTGACGGCGTCGCAGGTCTTTGGCGTGCCGCCTCTGATGGTAACCGCCGATCATCGCCGCCAGGCCAAAGTCGTGAACTTTGGAATCGTTTATGGGCTCTCAGCATTCGGTTTATCGCAGAACCTGGGAATCGAAACCGGCGAGGCCAAACAGTTCATCAACGCCTACTTCGAAAAATACAAAGGCGTACGCGCGTTCATCGATAAAACTTTGGAGGAAGCGCGGCGCGACCAGAAAGTGAAGACCCTCTTCGGACGCGTTCGCCCCATTCCCGACATCAACAGCAAGAACATCAATCTCCGCGGATTCGCCGAGCGGACCGCGGTAAACACTCCGCTGCAGGGCACCGCCGCCGACCTGATCAAGGTGGCCATGATCCGAATCGACTCAGCCCTCGCCCAACGCAAACTGAAATCGAGAATGACCCTTCAGGTTCACGACGAACTGGTCTTCGAAGTTCCTGAAGCCGAAATTGATGTCATGCACGCTTTGGTGCGAGAGCACATGGAGAATGCGCATCCCTTAAGCGTGCCGCTCCTGGTGGAAATCGGCGTGGGGAAGAACTGGCGGGACTTGGATTAGGCAGGGTAACGCAGAACAGAGTGGGAAGTGAGACGCAGCCGTTATCCCAGCTCGAACAGTCGTGGCAACTCCTCTCCAGCCTTGCCCAGATGACACTCCGAAAACAATCCTCGATTTTCCGGTTCTTCCGGCCCCACGTAAACTGTTCGCGCCCGCTCCCGGCAATACGCTACAAAACTCGCCGCCGGTTCCACCACCCCCGAAGTGCCAACCGCGAGAAACAGTTCCGATTCGCCGAGCCTTCGGTAGATGGTCTCCATCTGGAAGGGGATCTCGCCAAACCAGCAGATGTGCGGGCGGATATTACCTCCACAGTGGCAGATTGGAAGATCCGCCGGTGGATCGTAGGACTGCGCATCGTCGAACGGAGCGCGGTCACAGCGATCGCATCGGCTCTTGAACAGCTCGCCATGCATGTGGACTACGCCAGACGATCCTGCCTGTTCATGAAGATTGTCTACGTTCTGAGTGCAGAGAAAGAGGCGATCACCGAGTTTTCTCTGAAGACTCGCCAGGGCGACGTGCGCCGGGTTGGGCTTGGCTTCGGCAGCCACCTGGCGGCGCATGGAGTAGAACTCCCAGACCAGCCGCGGATCGCGCCGCCACGCCGAGGGGGATGCAACTTCCTCAATTCGGTAGTTGCGCCACAGACCACCCGCGCCGCGAAACGTGGGAATGCCACTCTCCGCGCTGATTCCCGCGCCGGTGAGGACGAAGACTCGGTCGTTAGCACCAATGTGCAGCACGATTTCGCGGGACAGGGAGGCAAGAAAGTTGGCGAGCTTTGCTCGTCCCGGACGGGCCAAAAGACCCGTCCCACACGATTAAGTCACACCCCTAACGCGTGTTTGATGCTTTGGGCAATAGACAGGGCGACCCGGCGCATCTTGTCTTCGGATTCCGCCTCCACCATCACCCGCGCCAGGGACTCAGTTCCGGAGTACCGCACCACCACGCGTCCGTTCCCGTCCAGCTCGTTTTCTGCGGCCTGAATCGCGGCCTGGATTTCAGGAACCTGGGCAAACGGCACCTTCTCGCGCACACGCACGTTCTGAATGGTTTGCGGGAAGACTTTGAAGTCAGCCACCAGCTCGGCCAGTGTTCGTCCGCTGCGGGCCATTACTTCCATCACCCGGAGTGCCGTCAGCAAGCCGTCGCCCGTCGTGGCTTCTCCATCCCTGAAGATAATATGCCCCGACTGCTCTCCGCCCAGGATGGCGCCGGTCTTCAGCATCTCTTCGAGCACGTATTTGTCGCCGACATTGGTGCGAAGCAGCCGGATGCCGGATTTCTTCAGCGCGATTTCCAGACCCATGTTAGACATCGTCGTGGCCACGACCGTGTCGTTGCGCAGCACGCCGCGTGCCTGAAGGTCGCGCGCCGCGAGCAGCAGCACGGCATCGCCATTCACCACCTGGCCCTCCGCATCGCTGAACAAGGCACGATCGGCATCCCCGTCAAACGTGATGCCCAAGTCGTACAGGCCCTTCTTTCCTGCAATGGCCTTGGCTGCCACTTCCGGGTGAAGCGCCCCACAATTTTCGTTGATGTTGCGCCCATCCGGCGTGGCGTTCTGGAAGGCCGCCTGAATTCGGCAGGCGCGGAACAATTCCGGAGCTTCCGCGGTTGCGGCGCCGTTGGCACAGTCCACCAGGGCGTGGACATTACTCAGGTCCGCAGTCACATTATGGGCCAGGTAGTCGACGTAGGCGTGCCGCAACCCGGCATCGCCCGGCACGCTGCTACCAGTATTGGCGGCATGCTGCGCGGGCGGGTCCTGGAGCAACCCGAAAATCTCTTGCTCGATGGCCAGTTCATGCGAATCCGGCAGCTTGAAGCCGTCGCCAGAGAACACTTTGATGCCGTTGTCCGTCCAGGGATTATGGGAAGCTGAAATAACCACGCCGGCCGTGTATTGCCGCGAGCGCGCCAAATAGGCGACGCCCGGCGTGGTGATAACCCCGGCGCTGTCAACCAAGGCGCCGGCGGAATTCAATCCCGCAGTCACCCGGTCGGCGATCCACGGACTCGATTCGCGCGTGTCCTGTCCGATGACCACGCGCGCATGCGGGCTGATGCGAATCAAATCGTGGCCCAGCGCCCGGCCAATGATGTAAGTGCTTTCCGGCGTCAGGGGAAATTCTCCGGCTACGCCTCGAATACCGTCGGTTCCAAAAAGTTGCCGCGACGAAGATGCCATAGCGATGGGAGATGCCATTTCCGATTTCCGCGATTAATTTCCGCCGGATCCAGCGGAGACTTTCTCCATGATAACCGTTACCCGCACCGGTCCGGGATGCACAACCTGTATCAGTGGATCGGCGACATAGGCGTGGGTAACGAATGTGGCTCGGTCCGTGGTGCCGCTGGCATCTACCGGATCAGTGGTCGCCGCCTCAGTGGCCGCCACTCTTTTGCTAGGTCCGGAAACCGATAGCGCTACCGGATCGACCAGCACGCGCGCGATGCGATATCCAGGAGCGAAGCGTCCGATCACCCTGGGCTGCACGTTCACCTGCTTGGTGAGGCGCGTGTCAAAGTCAATCTGGAACTGGCTGGGCACGACTTGAACGACTTCCAAACCGCTCGGCTGGTGCACATGTTGCGCGGTCAGGTCAAAGGTGCGCTCGCCTGGATTCATGCCCCCCAGATCGACTTCCGGGTGAACATCCGCCGCCTGCAAGCGGCTGATCAGCCGCTCGGGGCCGCGTAACCGGACCTGCGCCTCAGGAATTCGTTCCGAGCTGATTTCCAGGTTTTCTGGCATGCGATGGAATTCGATCGGCACCGTCACCGCCACTTCCGCCACCGGATCGCGGGAAACGACCAGCCAGAGACCGATCGCCAAGCCCACGGATACCACCTTGAGGCCAAAGTTATGCAGCACGTATTGACGGAGAAAGCTCATCGGTCTAGTGGTCCGTGCCGGGTCCGGAATCTGCCGTACGCGGCAGCGAGGGCCGCGGACCATCCTGGTCCATCTCCTCGACTTCCTCCACCGCGCTGATGGGAGTTGGCAATGTCGACGGTGGCACATACCGCCGCAGCAGCCCGCTGAGCCGGGTACGCAGCTCCTCGACAGTCAGGTCGCGCTCAATCTTGCCGCCCACCGCCAGACTGATCGCTCCGGTCTCCTCGGAAACGATGACGGCAATCGCATCCGTCTCTTCGGTAATGCCGATGCCGGCACGATGCCGCGTCCCCAGTTGTGTGCTGAGCACGGGATTCATCGATAATGGAAGAAAACAGGCCGCGGCGGCGATACGGTCTCCCTGGACAATGGCCGCGCCATCGTGCAGCGGAGCGCTGGGGCGGAAAATAGTTGCCAGCAGGTCATACGACAGATGCGCATCCAGCGGCACACCGCTTTCGATGTACGTCCGCAGCCCAACTTCGCGCTCGATGACGATCAGCGCGCCCGTCTGATTCTGCGAGAAGAGATTGGCGGCCAGCACGATGTCGTCATAAGCATCGGCCTCCGAAGCCAACGTCCGGCTGAGGGTAAGACCCCGTCCGAGACGGGCTAGCGCCTGGCGGATTTCCGACTGGAAAACCACAATCAGCGCGAACACCGCGTAAGGCAGCAGGGTATCCATCAGCCAGCTCACGGTCGTGAGTTCGCCTACCCGTGCCAGATAAAAGGCAATCCCCAGCGCGCCCACCCCTACAAGCATGAGGGCGGCGCGCGTGCCTTGCACCAATGCCAGGAACTCGTAAATGATCACTGCGACCAGCAGGACATCGATGACCGAGATCACCGACACATGGGGCCACGGCGCTGGCAGCTGCGTCACGAAAAGCCTTTCCAGAAGCGATTGGGTCCGATTGCTGTCTTCATTGTAATCCAGAAGAAACGCGGGCGGTCCCCGGTCCCGCCCCGAGGAAGCGAAGGGGCGTCTTCCTCCGTCCAACCGCGGTTCCTAGACTCTCTTCTTTACGGTGGCAACGATTTCGCCGCGAGCCACTCGCGCGGAAATCTCATCGCCCACCCTGACTTGCTGCGGATCTTTCAGCAGCTTGCCCGCCGAATCGAATACCAGGGCGTACCCGCGCTCCAGAATCGCCAACGGCGAAAGCGCTTCCAAGCCGGCTCCCAGCCGCTCCAGCCGAGAGCGTTGTGAAAGCAGATGACCCCGCATCGCCGCCCCCATCGCGGCGACACCGGCATCCAGCTCCTTGTGCATGCCGCCCAGCACTCGCCGCAGATCATAATGGCGCACTGCCGCGGCCGCGACCTCCCATCGCCGCCTCTGCAGCTCCAGAACCGCCCGTTGCGCTCGCTCCATGCGATAAATCAGATCGTCCACCTTCTGCTGACGCCGGTTGATGGCGTCCTTCATGCGTGCGAAGACGCCATGCCGCTCCCACTCTGTCAGCGCCTGCCTGCGCATCAAGAGCTGGTATCGCATGGCCCGCGCCAACCGTTGCCGCAACCCTTCCGCCTGGTCTTCCACCTCTTGCCGGGAACGAATCACCAACTCGGCGGCAGCCGAGGGCGTGGGCGCCCGCAGATCGGCCACAAAATCGAGGATCGTGAAATCAGTTTCGTGACCCACCGCCGAGATCACCGGGATATTAGAACTAACCACCGCCCGCGCTAATCCCTCGTCGTTGAAGCTTGCCAGGTCTTCCGCCGAGCCACCCCCACGGGCCACGATGATTACCTCAACGCTCTGGGCCTTATTGAAATACTGCAGCCCGGCACGCACTTCCGCCGAGGCGGTTTCGCCCTGCACCTGTGCCGGAAAAATCAGCAGACTTACGGTGTGATGGCGCCGCTGCAGCACGTTCAGGATGTCGCGCAACGCCGCCGCCTGTGGCGAAGTAACGATCCCTATCCGTCTCGGCAGCGCCGGAATTGGCCTCTTACGCGCCTCGTCGAACAGACCTTCCGCCTGCAGCCGCGCCTTGAGTTGTTCGAAGGCGATCTGCAGCGCGCCCGAACCCTTCGGTTCCAGATACTCGGCCGAGATTTGCAGCTGGCCGCGATCTTCGTAAATGGTGACTCGGCCCCGCGCGACCACCTGCATGCCATTCTCAGGACGAAAACGCAAAAGCCGAGCCTGCGAGCGGAACATCACCACGTTCAACTGCGAGTTCGCATCTTTCAGCGTGAAGTAGAAATGTCCCGAGTCGTGGGCGCGAAAATTGGAGATTTCTCCTTCCACCCAGACGTCGGAATATTCCCGTTCGATATGGGTGCGGACCGCAGCCACCAGCTCGCGTACCGTCCAGACACGGCGGTCGAGCGGCCGGAAGCTGAACCCAAGTTGGTCGGTAGAAGCCACGAGAGGAAGTTTACCGTCGCCCGCTCGCGATGCAAAATCACAGATGGCCGTGCAGGAAGGGGTACCTCTTCACCCGGATACATCCATTCTCTAGCGCCGCCACCGCCCGATCACGTAGAGGACGATAGACAGCACGACACTCAGCAGAATGGAAGTAGCCAGCGGGAAGTAAAAGGTGGTGCGCTTCCCGCGATAAAGAATGTCTCCCGGTAGTCGGCCAAGAGGGAGGTTGGTTTTACCCGCGAGAACCAGCACCAGGCCCAACCCAACCAGCAGCCCACCGGCCACCAGCAGGATTTTGCCGAGATCAGTCACCTCTAGAGTGTATACGTCAAGGCTTCTGTTCTCTGCAGTACCAAGAATTTGCTCCCTCACCCTCAATGAGTTGAAGCGGGTACCGAAAACCACGGGTGCCAACCTGAGCCAGCATGCGCCAAGGAAGATCGAGAATGCTCACTACTTGAGCTGCAGTCCGTCGTGCGACGGCAGATTTTCCTGGACTTTTTTAAGCTGCATCAGTTCCGGCCGCCGCCCTGAAGGCTGATTGCTCCTCCTGCTACAATGCGTCGCATGAAGCTGATAAAGCCTGCAATCCTCATACTTGTTGCTACCGCTCTGCTTGCCCAGGGTCCGGTTCCTCCTGAGGTACCGATCACTTCCGAGCCATCGCATCACCTGGTGCTCGAAAATGAATTCATACGCGCATTCCAGGTGGAAATCGCGCCGCACAGCGCCACCCTCATGCATCGCCACCAGCACGACTATGTATTTGTGGCCCTGGGATCGGCGAACCTGGAGAACGATGTTGCCGGCAAACCTCCGGCGATGCTGAAGTTGCAGGACGGCGAGACTCGCTTTTCCCCAGGCAACTTCGCACACATCGTCAAGAATCTGTCAGACACTCCGTTCCGCACCGTAGCCATCGAGTTGCTGCAGGATGCAGGGGCGCGGAAGAACCCTCCGCCCAAGTGGGACCAGGAGCGTGGCCTTAACGTGCTCAACGGAGGAACGCAGGACATCCTGTTTGTCAGCGACGGCGTTCGCGTTGCCGAGACCGAACTGCAACCTGGCGCAACCATACCCCGGCATCACCATAGCGGTCCACACCTGCTGGTGGCATTGAGCGATCTTGATGTGCGCAGCGACGTCGAGGGCATGGGCCCCATGCCGGGGAAATTCAAGTCCGGCGACGTAAAATGGCTGCCCGGTGGATATACGCACACCCTAACCAATGTGGGCAAGAATCCCGCGAGATTTGTCACCCTGGAATTTCACTGAGAGAGTAGCCATTGCGGGGCTGGCGCGAGACCTGTCGCTGACAGCTATCCCTTGAACGGGTTCGGGGTGAAGCTGCATCTAAATTGCATGGACCAGCTTATTTTCATCGTTTGCGGCCGCAGCAAGCGTGCCGGGCTCGGGTTCGCAAGCGTCGCGGTTCTGCTGCTTGCCTCGCTCCCCGCTTTCGCCGCGGACCCTACCCCGGCCGCGCTTATTGAACACGGCCATTTCAAGCGGGCACAGGTAATTCTCGCCGAGCGCCTCAAGGCCAATCCCAACGACGCCCAGGCTCTTTGCGACATGTCGAAGGTCTCCATCGCCTTCCTGCGTCGGGACGATGCCGTGCAGCAAGCCGAAAAGGCTTTAGCCATCGACGGCAAGAGCGTCGACTTCCATGTTCAGTTGGTGGAAGCCTTGGGATCGAAGCTGGACGATACCGACGCGGGCATGTTCGCTCGAATGTCTCTGGCGCGCCGCTTTAGGAAGGAAGCAGAAATCACGCTCCAGCTCGATCCCAACAACATTGATGCGAATGAAGATTTGATGGAGTTTCACCTGGACGCGCCGGGCATCGTTGGCGGCGACCAACAGAAGGCCGATGAGATTGCCGAGCGCATGACCCACATCAGTCCTGTGCACGGCTACCTGATGAAGGTCGAGATCGCGTTGCATGACAGGCGCACCGCGGAAATTGGGCCTTTATTACGGCAGGCGATCAACGCCGACCCGAAGAACTACTCCGCCCAAATGCGCGCGGCAAACTTTTATCTCGAGCAGGGCGGCGCTGCCCTCGCACAGGCCGAAGCGCAGGCAAAACAGGCCATCGCTATTGCTCCTGATCGAGTCAGCGGATATACCGCGCTGGCCGTCGTTTACACGCAGCAAGCCCGCTGGAACGATCTCGAAGCCTTGCTGAAGGACGCGCAGACCGCGGTGCCGGACGATCTCGCGCCGCTCTATCAATCGGCGAAAAACATCGTCACCAACAATCAGATTCAGCAAATGACGCGCGCGGAGGGTTATCTACGGTCATATCTCGCTCAGCCCCCGGAAGGAGGCGAGCCCAGTCTGGCCGGCGCCCACTGGCGCCTGGGCCTGGTACTGGAGAAGCAGGGCCACAAGGATCAAGCGAGGCAGGAACTTCAAACAGCCGTAACTCTCGATCCCAAGTTCGAACCGGCTAAGAAGGATCTGAAACGCCTGCAGTAAACGCCCGAGGTGGAAGTCCGCCCAGCGCGCGACCTTGCCAGCTAGAAACTCATCATCTCGAACGGCTTCTCCTTGTGCTTCATGACGACCGTGGAAGAAGTTCGGCCCACTCCCAGCAGCGCGTTGGCGTAGGCGATCTTCTCGAGCGCAGCAATCTCCGGATCGGATATCTCCTCGATCAAGCGTTCCGCTCTGTCAGATGAGATTTTTGTCGCCAGACCAATGCAACGGCCCCACATAGCTACGGACGGCCAATTGCCCTTGAACGCCAGGTTCGGATTGTCCTGATCGCTATCCTCATCATAGAGCTTGTCCACCCACCTCATAGCGTCTGCCAGGACAGATGTGGCTCCGTCTTTGTCGCCCATCTTCAGGTAGGTTTCCCCAGCCTCCAACAGGGCTACGACTGCCCACAATGGGCGCAAGCCATCGATTTGTTTTCGTATGCCCGCGATGGCTTCCCTGGCCACCTGCGGTTCGCGGATCGCCGCCATTTTGGACACCGTTCGCAGGGCCGAAAACTGTGGATGATAGCCCTTGGGCGTGACCTGGGGAAGACCTAAGGCATCCGCCAAGGCTTGCCTTAAGTCCTTACTGCACTCTTCAGAGATGCGAGCGGAGGTCGCGAATACGTATACCTGCTCATCCTCTGCGGCGGCATCTGGCAGCGTCGGTCCGAAATTCACAATGCCCGAAGTGTCTTCGCTCTTGCCATCTGATGTCTCGCGCTTAACCGGAGGAATGGAGTTTAGCCCTTGAGGGTACCGGGTCAATGCCGATTTCACAGATTCGTGCTCGCGCTGCAACGCTTCGGCGCGGCTGCTGTCTAGTTCCTTCAGGATAGGCAACACTTCGAACAGGCGCAATTCATAGAGGGACGAAAACCTGGTTTCGTCCTGGAAGGTTTGAATGGCCATCCGGCCGGTACTGCTTTCGTCTTTGGCATTCTTCGCCTGGTCCAGCACCGCGTCAGCGGCTTCCAGCGCCGTGGGGGGTGGGAGCTCACGCCAAAGATGCGTCAGCATTCCTGCGAAATCATCCGGTGTCACCCATGCGGGATCCGGCGGGTTCTGCTCGTAGGTGGTGAGTGCCTGAGCAAAAATAACGAGCCGTTCAGACTTATGGGACTCCGGGAGCGCCTGGACCAGTTCGGTGGCGCTGTCGTACGGATAGTCTGCGCTGTCAGCAAGGCGATTGAGGACTCCTTCGGCCTTCCGATATTCTTTCTTTTCGAGAAAGTGCTCCACTAACTCGCTGTTCACTTCGCTTCTTACACTGGGGTCTGCCCCCTCGGCGAGCTGCTCCGCTTCTTCGGGATACTTCCACATCAACTGATGTAAGGTATCTCTCTGTAGCGACTGCCTCACCCGGCATGTCTCATCTTTGACCACACAGGGCTCGCTCTGCGCACTTGAAACTGCTAAAGAAGCGTGGAATGCATTTTCCAAAAGAAGCCTGGCTTTCCGGGGGTTGGACTTGCTGTAGCCATTGGAAATCTGCCGGAGGAGGTAAGCACGCATCTCTGGCTCTGCCGCCGAGGCTTGCGCCTCCGCCGATTGCAGAAGGCTGAGCCCATGTTCCTGTTGGAGGGTAAGCTTGAGCCTGGGTTTCTTCGAAATGGACTTCGGTGAGCGGGCAACTGCCTGAGGGCTCGGCACAAGCTCTTCCGAGCCTGCTGCAGAACTTTCCAAAGTGAGGAGCAATGCTAATGGCAAGAGACACGAGGCCAACCGCATGACTTAACCTCGCCGGACCGTACGACTATCTCACAAATGTCTACTAGGCGCTGCATCAATCTTGGTCGGGCGTAATCATGGATAACTCACTCAGTGCCCTCCATATTCGTCGCGCAAGCGGGTCTGACGATTCGTCATGGGGATTTCCCGGCCGCCAATGAACACTTGCTTGACGTCGGTAGTCACGTCCAGGGGATCGCCGTTGGCCACCACCAGGTTGGCCATCTTGCCCACATCGAGCGATCCTAGTTTGTCAGCGACCCCCCAGATCTCAGCGGGGTTCAGCGTAATTGCCTTCAGCGCCTCGTCGTAGGGAAGCCCGAAAGCGACCGCATATCCCGCCTGGTAGGGCAAATTCCGGACGTTATGGGCTTCGTAAGAGGCGAACGCGATCTTGACGCCTCGCTTGTAGAGTTGGGCAGGCAGGCTGTAGACGGCGTCATAGCGCTCGTCCGGCTCGGGGTCTTCGTAAATCGGGCCGACAATGACCGGCGCCTTGAGAGCGGCAACATAGTCCAGTACCGGCTGCGAGTGGCTGATGTGGTTGAGGACAAACTTGAGATTGAATTCCCGGGCGAGTGCCACCGCGGTCTCAAGATCGCTTGGCCCCTCGGCAGCGAGCACGATGGGTTTTTGTCCCTGGAGGTAAGGCAGCAGGGCCTCTAGTTTCAGATCCCGCTTCGGCGGAGAGGGCGGTTCCTTCTTGTCTTTATCGTCGGCCTTGTTGGCGAAGTCGGTCTTCTTTTTCTGGTAGTCGGCCAGGCGCTGGGCGTAGTCCTGCGCATCCAGGAAGGCTTGGCGCAGTTGGGCGGCCATACCCATGCGTGTGTAAGGAAACTTTGCGCTCTCGAAGGAGCGGTTACGGCGCTGGTCGCCGGTGAAGTTCAGCGGCATGGCGACATCGCGGAGCATGAGCATTTCCTGCGCCGATGGGCCGTCGAGCTGGATGAAGGAATCCTGCCCTGGCAAAGTGTCCCGGCTTTCAGGCGCGACGATGGCATTGGTGATGCCGTTTACCCGGGTCACGGGAATCAATTCCGACTCGGCGTGAAAGGCATCGTAGACATGCATATGGGGCATGATCTCGTCACTCAGCTCCACCAGATCATTGGTGCTGTCTTCGGCCGAGATTTCGGTCAAACCCAGGCTGGTTTCTGAGTCGATCAGACCGGGATAGACGGTCATGCCGCTAACGTCGATGATGCGGGCGTCCTTGGGAATCGAGACCGATTTTGCCGCGCCCACGGCAGTAATCTTCCCGTCGTCCATGACAATGACGCCGTTTTCGATGGTGCCGTGCGAGACGGTGAGGAGTTTGCCGCCTTTGAGAACCACAGGTTTGTTTTGGGCGAAGGCAGTGATCGCCAGCAGAGTGCTCAACAGTGCTGCCAGCATAAGGTGTAATGACCGTGGTGAGCCAAAACGCTGCTCCAACTCGAGTCGTGCCGAGGTCTGACGTCTCAGGTCCGAGGCCCGGCATCCGGAGTCTGACATCAGGCCTGCGAGGTCCACCGTCCGCTTCATAGTCCCCCCTTGTAGTGCGGCATTCCGTAGCCGGGCAACGAGCGGTCAAAATACACATCTCCATCGATGAAGACTTTGTTGGGCACTCCGTAGCTGGAGAGCGGATATCCATCCCAGATCACCAGATCAGCATCCTTGCCGATATCGATGGAGCCGACGCGGTCATCCACGCCCACGATCCATGCGGCATTCAGCGTGATCATCTTCAGGGCCTCTTCTTCTGTGGCCCCGCCGTAGCGCATGGTCTTCGCCGCCTCCTGGTTCAAGCGTCGCGCAAAATCCTCAGAATCGCTCTTGATGGCGACCCGCACGCCTTTGCGCATGGCCATGACCGCGTTCCACGGAATTGCGTCCCAAGCTTCCTGTTTGTAGCCCCACCAGTCGGAAAAGGTGGCAATGCCGATATTCTCGGCGGCGAGCTTTTCCGGCACTTTATAGGCTTCGAGCGCGTGGTGGAAGGCGCGAATTTTGTACCCGAATTCCTTGGCGATGGCGATCTCGGTGAGGAGCTCATCGGCGCGGTAGCAATGGATCTGCACCATCAACTTGCCGCGCAACACGTCGGCCAGGGCATCGAGTTTCAGATCGCGCTTGGGAGGCTTAGCATCCTTGTCGCCTTTCTTGACTTTGGCATCGTAGTCGTCCCATTCGCGCATGTATTCCTGGGCCTCGACCAGCGCGGCACGCTGCACGGCAAAGTTGCCCATGCGGGTGGAAGGCAGCTGCTCGCGGCGGCCGTAAACCCGTTTGGGGTTCTCTCCGCTGGCGAACTTGATGGAGCGCGGCGCGCCAGGAAACAACATGGCGTCGCGATCGGCGCCATACTTGTGCTTGATGACGATGGCCTGCCCGCCAATCATATTGGCCGAACCGTGCAGCAGCAGCGAAGTCGTCACTCCGCCCGCCAGGCCGCGGTAGATGGCCTTGTCCTGATAGTCGAAAGCATCTTTCATCATCATGTGCGGCGTGATCGGGCTGGTGGCTTCGTTGATGTCGTCATCGAGCGCGATATGCGAGTGCGAGTCGATGATTCCCGGCGTCAGGTATTTGCCTCCGGCATCCACCACGGTTGCGCTAGATGGAGCGTTAACGTCTTTGCCGACGGCGACAATCTTCCCGTCTTTGATGTAAACGCTTCCGTTCTGAATCTTGCCGTGGGTGACCGTCATGACCACGGCGTTCCTGATTAGAACTTCGTTGTGCGCGGACGGAGGCAAGGGCTGATCGGTCTGCGCCAGCCCAGCGAAAGGCACGATCAGCAGGAAACAGAAAATCCGCGCGGCCGCAGCCGCAAACCGGCGACACATCGTAGAACGACTCATGGCAGGAGCTCCTCGCAGGAAGGAAACGAGATTCTAGTGACCAACGCGCCAATTGGCAATCGGAAATTGCGCCCCGGACTTGAAACTCGACCGCAATAACTGGGAGACTGCATTCATGCGCGCAGTGGTCCAACGGGTGAGCCGTGCCAAGGTGACGGTAAGAGACAACATTGCCGGCGAAATCGGCCATGGACTACTAGTTTTGCTAGGTGTCGCCCACGGCGATACCGAGGCAGACG
>Ga0335080_10003480_pt1 | contig 15925 bp, 14 predicted proteins | sample Lox_Sample_34_FD_206720 | JGI IMG/M metagenome (GOLD analysis project Ga0335080, IMG submission 206720) | Soil microbial communities from Loxahatchee National Wildlife Refuge, Florida, United States - Lox_Sample_3.4 | ecosystem: Environmental > Terrestrial > Soil > Wetlands | place: USA...
GCACACTTACCGATCGAGGAGACCGCGATGCCCGCAGTCGATTCCCACGCCCACGTGTTCTGCGACGAGAGCTTTGCGTTTTTCCCCGGCACCCACTACCAGCCGGACGGCAGCCAGCGCGGCACCGCGCCGAAGTTCCTCGCCGTGCTCGACGCGCACGGGCTGACGCACGGGCTGCTGGTCGGCGCCGGGCCGTACGGGCGCGACAACCGCTGCATGCTGGCGTCGATCGCGGCGTCGAACGGGCGCTTCAAGGGCATCGCGCTGGTCGATCCGGCGATCGCCGACCGCGACCTCACCGCGCTCGCCGATCGGGGCGTGATCGGCCTGCGCATCAACCTGATGACCCACGGCATGAAGGAGCTGACCGAACCGGGCGCCGAGCGGCTGCTGGCGCGCGCGAAGGAGATGAACTGGTTCATCCAGCTCCATCTCGAGAAGGACAACCTGGTCGAGGCCGCGCCGATCTTGCGCCGTGCCGGCGTGCGGCTGATGTTCGATCACTTCGGCCGGCCGGACGTGACGCGCGGGCTCGATCAGCCCGGCTTCCGCACGATGCTCGAGTTCGGCCGCGAGGGCAGCGCGGTGGTCAAGCTGTCCGGGCCGTTCCGCTGCTCGGCCGAGGGTTATCCGTACCGCGACGTCGATCGCTTCATCGCCGCCGCGGTCGAGGCCTTCACGCTCGATCGCTGCGTGTGGGGCAGCGACTGGCCGTTCGTGCGCATGGACGAGCGCATGGACTACGGCCCGCCGTTCACCTGCCTGACCCGCTGGCTGCCCGACGAGCGCGACCGGCGCAAGGTGCTGTGGGACACGCCGGCGCGGCTGTTCGGCTTCAGCCCGATCGCCTGAAGCCGTGACCGGCGCCGGCCCGCATCAGCGCCGGCGCCGAACGACGCCGAGCAGGCCGAGACCGCCGAGCCCGAGCAGGGCGAGCGAGCCGGGCTCCGGCACCGTAACGTCGGTGTAGACGCCATCGAAATGGAACGTGGCGATGCGCCCGTCGATCGTCGTCATCTGCATCAGCTCGAGGAAGCCCGCGTCGGAGGTGAAGTCGCCGAGCAGGCGGAACACGTAGTCGTTCGCGGGCAGACCGGCGTCCTTGTAATCGACGACGTCGAGCGTCTTGCCGCCGACGATACTGCCGAGACCGTCGAAGGTGAGCAGGCTGGCGTCGAGATCGATCGTCGAATCGTCGTGCAGGGTGAAGCGCGCGAAGGTCTCGCCGCTGACGCCGGCCGCGTTGCCCAGTTCCAGCGTGCCGCCGTTGAGGTCGAGCTCGCTGCCCGGGTTGATGCGGTTGACGCCGTCGAGCAGCAGCACTCCGCCGGAAATGCGGGTCGTCCCGGTGTAGGCATTCGCGCCGGACAGCGAGACCGTGCCGGTCTCGATCTCGACGGTGCCGAAGTTCGAAATCGAGCCGGCGTAGGCAAAGCTGTTGCCGAGGCCGGTGTCGAACGTCATCACGTTGCTGCCGCCCGCGCCGCCGCTGATGTCGCCGAGGATCGAGCCGCCGGTGACCTCGAGCGTGTTGTTGCCGGACCCCATGTCGATCGCCTTGCCGCTGCTGGAGCCGTCGATCGTGCCGCCAGTGTCGATGGTGTCGTTGTCCGCACCGGTCAGGATCGCGGCGGCGGTCGCCCCGCCGCCGAAGATCGCGGCGCCGGCGTTGTTGTTGATCGTCACGGTGAAGCCGCTGGCCGGACCTTCGACGACGATGCCGGAATCGCTCTGGCCGCGGATCACGCCCCCGGACTGATTGGTGACCACGGCGTTGCCGTAGATCGCTTCGCGAGTTCCCGCGAGCGGGCCGCCGGTGATGTCGTTGCCGGCGAGGGTGATGCCGCGCCCGACGGCGTTGGTATTGCCGGCCGCCACGAGGCCCTCGATGGTGCCGGAATTGACGATCGTGCCGCCGCCGACGGTGACGCCCTCGCTCTGCGCCGGCGCGCCGGGGACCGCGCTGAATGCGTTCTTCGACCGGATCACGCCGGTGTTGGCGAGATTGATCAGGCCGTCCGAGTCGATGCCGTCGCCGTCGCCGGTGACGCCGTTGCCGATGATCGTGCCGTGGTTGACGACGGTCAGCGTCTGCTTGGCGTTGAAGCCGTCGATGTTGATCCCCGAGCCATTGTCGCCCTGGATCATGCCGCCGGTGTTGTTGGTGACGCTCAGGGTGAAGGTGACGGTCGCGTCCGCGGCACCGCCGGTGATGCCATGGCGCGCGCCCTCGATCAGCTTGGGGCCGGTGCCGGGGTCCCCGGCCAGGAGCGCCGAGCCGGCGGCGTTGACGATGACCACGCCCGAGTTGTTCTGCGCGTCGATTCCGTCGGTGCCGGTGTCGCCCTGCGGAATGGTCGATATGATCTTGCCGGCGTTGTTCACCACGCCGTTCACACCCGGGCGCACCGCGTCGGCGTCCTGGGCCTTGATGACGCCGGTGGAGAAGTTGTTGACCACGTTGCCGCCCGACAGGATCGCGTTGAAGTCCACCGCCTGCGCGCCGCCCTTGGAGGCGTTGAGCGAAGTCATGGTCCCGTAGTTGTTCAGCGTCACGCTCGCCGGCGTCTTGTTCATCTGGATCACGTCGGCGTCCGCCGCCTGCATCAGCGCGGTGGAATTGGCCAGGCTGCCGTTGTTGATCAGCAGGTTCTGCACCCCGTTATTGTCGCGGATCGCGCGTCCCGTTCCGGTCTGCGCAAGCGTGCCGAGATTGTTCAGCGTCGCATTGCTGCCGGTGATGCTCACGGCGACATTGGACCCGCTCACCGACAGCGTCCCGCCCTGAGCGATCGATCCGGTCTGATTGGCGGCGAGCGTCTGCGCCGTAGTGACGGTCTGGCCGGTGTTGATGGTAAACGACGTCGCCTGCGCCGAGCCCCCAACCAGCGGCAGGGCGGCGGCGACGGCCAGCGCCAAAGCGCTTTCGCGCAGATCGCGTCGGCCGGACTGCTTGCCGGGAGCGGCGAGGCGGCCGCCGGTTTGCTCGTTGTTGCGCTTCGCGCGGGGGATCGCTGGCATCGAAAGGCACCGTTCGTTGGTTGATCGACATGGGCCGGCCGCAAGAACCGGCTCATGTGTTTATCACGAGCGGTGTTACAGATTCGTGAAACGACGCGCCGGAGCCGGCGCGCGAGGCGGCTCTTGTACTTCGAGCCGGTCAGTTGATGACGTGCGAAATCCGCGCGTCGGCGAGCGCGAGACGATCGACCAGCGCGTTCAGCACCGCCTGCGTCAGGTGCAGCCGGCAGGTGTTGCTGACGCCGTGCTCGGCGCCGTCGCCGCCGACTTCGGCGACCACGATCTCGGTCAGCGACTCGACCGTCGCCTGGCGCGGCGCATCGCCGCCTTTGATGTAGCTCATCTCGCCGAAGCACTCGCCGGCGCGCAGCACGCCGAGCAGGCGCCCGCGCTTGGTCACCTTGACCTCGCCCTGCGCCAGCAGGAACAGCCGCGAGCCCGGCTCGTCCTCGCGCAGGATCGCGCTGTGCCCGGGCACGCGCGTCCACTCGCTGGCGTGCACCAGCTCCCAGATTTCGCCGTCGTTGCACGGCTTCAGCATCTCCATCGCGCGCAGCAGGCGGAATTTCTCGCTGTCGGGAATGTCCTGCTGATAGACGCTCAGGCGCCCGAGCTTGGCCAGCTCGAGCGCGAAGTCGGCCCACGACGGGTAGCGCTCGTCGGACTTCTTCGCCAGCGCGCGCGCGAGCACCGGGTCGATCTCGGCGGGCAGCCCCTTGCGCAGGCTGGAAGCCGGCGGCGCGTCCTCGCGCAGGATCTTCTGGATCACCTGCGCCGGCAGGTCGCCGGGAAACGGCTTGCGCCCGGTCAGCAGCTCGAACAGCACGACGCCGAGCGAGTACATATCGCTCATCTGCTCGACCGGCTGCGCCATGATCTGCTCCGGCGACATGTACGACGGCGAGCCGATGTTGACGATCTGGGTGGTGTCGGCGTCGTGCAGGTACGCGGCGCCGAAATCGGCGACCTTGATGTCGGTGCCCTTGACCACCAGGATGTTGGCCGGCTTGATGTCGCGGTGGATGATGCCCTGGCGCGCGGCGTAGTCGAGCGCGCCGCAGCACTTGAAGCCGATCTCGATCGCGTGCCCGGGCGGCAGCAGGTGGTCCGGGTGCGTCGCGCGCAGCAGGCTGCCGCCGGGCACGTACTCCATCGCGATGTGGCCGGAATCGTCGCCGATCACCGCGTCGAGAATCGCGACGATGTGCGGATGGGCGAGCTTGCCGGTGAGCGACGCCTCGTTCAGGAACTGGCTTTTCGACAGCCGGCCCTGGCGCGTGTTCTGGAATATCCCGGTGTCGAGCACCTTCAGCGCCACCTGCTCCTGCGAGAAGGTGTCGAGCGCGAGGTAAACGGTGCCCGAGGCGCCCTTGCCCAGCATCTTCTGCAGCTCGTATTTGCCGACCATCTGCTGCATGCGATTCTCCGCGGCGGCGAGCGGCGCCCGGCTTGTCAGCGCTCCGGCTGCGCGCTGCGCCCGCCGCGCACGGTCAGTAGCACGGCTTGTCCGCGCTCGGCAGACAACTGTTGAGCGGCGGCGGACTGTTGCTGACCCCGAGCGAGATCGCGCAACCGGCAAGCAGCAGGCACATCGATGCGACAGCACATACCTGCACGGCCAACGCGAAGCATGGGGTCGAACTCATGGGTGCGGTGCTGCCGGCGCTGACGCGTGCATCGGACCGCCAAGGAACGGGCAGCCAATATAGCACGCGCGCGGCGTCAGATCACGCCGGCGCCGCGCAGCCCGGCGATCTCGGCGGCGGCGTAGCCGAGCTCGCGCAGCACCGGCTCGGTATGCTCGCCGAGCGCGGGCGGCGGCAACGCGCCCGACTCGCGCTCGCCGTCGATGCGCAGCGCGCGCCGCATCGCGGTCATGCCGCCGAACGCCGGGTGGCTCAATTCGCCGAACAGGCCGAGATGGCGCACCTCCGGGTCGTCCATCGCCTCGGGGATCGAGTTGACGATCGCCGCCGGCACGTCGTGCGCGGCGAGCCGCTCGAGCCAGTGCGCGCGCGGCCGCGCGGCGAACACCGGGCGCAGCGTGGCGCACAGCGCGTCGTAGTTGCCGATGCGGCCGGCGCGATCGAGGAAGCGCGGATCGGCGCCGATGTCGGCGCGTCCGATCGCGGCGAGCAGCGCGCGCCAGAACTTGTCGACCGACGACAGGTGGATCGCGACCGGCTTGCCGTCGCCGCACAGGAAGCAGAACGCGAGCGACATCGCCGCGCGCGACTGCGGTCCCATCACCACGCCGCCTTGGGTGTACGCGGTAAAGCAGTCGGGGATCAGCGCCATCGCCGCCTCGACCATGGTGATGTCGACGCGCGCGCCGGCGCCGGTGGCCTCGCGCCGGTACAGCGCGCCGAGCACGCCGGCGCAAGCCTGCATGCCGGTGACCTGGTCGGCCAGCGTCGGCCCGAAGATGCGCGGAGCGCCCGGATCGACGAACAGGCTCAACATGCCGGACACGGCCTGTCCGACCGCGTCGTACGCCGGGCGGTCGCGGTACGGGCCGTCCGCGGCGAATCCGGCGACCGAGCAGTACACCAGACGCGGGTTGCGCGCCCTGAGCGCATCGTAGTCGAGTCCGAGCCGCTGCATCACGCCGGGCCGGAAGTTTTCCAGCACGACGTCGGCGCGCTCCGCCGCTCTGAGAAACACCGCCTTGCCGCGCGCGTCGCCGAGATCGAGCGTGACGCTGAGCTTGTTGCGGTTGAACGCGCAGAAGTTGTGGCTATAGCCCTGCGCCTGCGGGTCGATGCCGAAGCGGCGGAACGGGTCGCCGCTTCCCGGGCGCTCGATCTTGATCACCTGCGCGCCGAGGTCGGCGAGTTGCAGGCCGGCGTAGGGACCGGCGATGAACTGGCCGAGCTCCAGCACGCGCACGCCTTGCAGCGGGCTCGCCATCGGTCGCGCTCAGCCGCCGCGGCGGTAGGTCTCCAGGCCGGGCCGGTACGACTTGTCGTCGAGGAACTGCTTCATGCCCTGTGCCCTGCCCTGCTCGCGGTCGAGAAAGCGCATCTCCAGCTCCTTCGCGCGCAGGTAATCGCCGGCCTGCTCGACATCCATGCCGCGGATGTGATGCATCACTTCCTTCACCGACTTGTACACCTGCGCGTTCTTGGCGAGCAGCCGGCGCACGAGATCGAGCGTGGCGGTGCGCAGCTCGGCGAGCGGGACCGCGAGGTTCACCAGCCGCATGCGCGCCGCGGCGCGGCCGTCGAACGGCTCGCCGGTCAGCGCGTACCACTTGGCGTCGCGGTAGCTCACCGAATCGAGCATGACCTTGGCCACCAGCCCGCCGGGCAGGATGCCCCAGTTGATCTCGGACAGACCGAACTGCGCCTCTTCCGCGGCGATCGCGAAATCGCATGCGATCAACGGCGTGAACGCGGCGCCGAAGCAGTAGCCGTTGACCATCGCGATGGTCGGCTTGGGAAAGTGCGCGAGCTGGTTCCAGCGCCACTGCTGGCTCGCGAGCAGTGCTCTGTACTTGTCGTCCGGCTTGTCGTCGAGGCTGCGGAAGAAAAGCTCGATGTCCTGTCCGGCGCTCCAGCTGTCGCCGGCGCCGGTCAGCACCAGCACGCGCACGTCCGGCGCGAGCGCCAGCTCGCGCAGCACGTCGATCATTTCCTCGTGCATCTGCGGGCTCATCGCATTCCGTTTGTCCGGGCGGTGCATGGTCACCCATGCCACCTGCTCGGTGATCTCGACCCTGACCGTCTGCAATCTGCCGAAGTCCATCTGCATCCCCCCCCCCCGAGTCGGGCCCGCTCCAGCGGGCGCCGATGCCGGGAGGATATTGGCACAACCCGCCGGGCGGGTCCACCGCCCGCGCGCGGATCGGTCGCGGCGAAATCTTGTATCATCGACTGCGCTCCGTGCCGGAGCCACGCACACATCTGGAGGAGGAAATCATGAAGGTCGGCTTCATCGGTTTGGGCATGATGGGCGGCGGCATGTCGCTCAACATCCGCAAGGGCGGCTTCGACATGGTGGTCTACGATCTGCGGCGCGAGCTGAGCGAGCGCCAGGTCGCGGCCGGCGCCGTCTGGGCGGAATCGCTGCGCGAGGTCGCCGAGTGCGACGTGGTATTCACTTCGCTGCCCGGACCGCCCGAGGTCGAGAAGGTCGCGCTCGGCGAGGACGGGCTGCTCGCCGGCATGCGCCGCGGCAGCGCGTGGTTCGACCTCTCGACCAACTCGCCGACCCTGGTGCGGCGGCTGCACGCGCAGTTCGCGGCCAAGGGCATCGCCATGTTCGATGCGCCGGTCAGCGGCGGGCCGCGCGGCGCCAACAGCGGCAAGCTCGCGGTCTGGATCGGCGGCGACCGCGCCGTTTTCGACCGGCACAAGAAGGTGTTCGAGTCGTTCGCGGATCAGGCGCGCTACATCGGCCCGATCGGCGCCGGCTCGGTCGCCAAGCTGGTGCACAACATGGCCGGCTACGCGATACAGACCGCGCTCGCCGAGGTGTTCACGCTCGGCGTCAAGGCCGGCGTCGACCCGCTGCCGTTGTGGGAGGCGGTGCGCCAGGGCGCGATGGGGCGCACGCGCACGTTCGATCGTCTCGGCGACCAGTTCCTGACCGGCCAGTTCGACCAGCCGTCGTTCGCGCTGCGCCTCGCGCACAAGGACGTGAGCCTCGCCACCGAGCTCGGCCGCGAAATGAAAGTGCCGATGCGCATCGCCAATCTGGTGTACGCCGAGATGACCGAAGCGCTGAACCGCGGCTGGGGCGAGCGCGACTCGCGCTCGCCGATGCTGCTGCAGGAAGAGCGCGCCGGGGTGCACATCGCCGTTCCGGCGGACAAGATCAAGCAGGCGCTCGAGCGCGATTGATCCTCACAGCTCGCCTCTCCCCGACCGGAGCGGTGCGCACTCGACATTCCCCTCCCGCCACGCGGGAGAGGGCTCGGGGGTGAGTAGCTCACGTTCTGCGGCTTACGCCGCGGAGGGCTCGACGCCCGAGGCATTGCGCGCCGGCAATCGCGAGGACCCGGCGTTGTGGCGCAAGCTCGTCAAGGACTCCGGCATCCCCCTGGAGTAGCGGCCCCGCGCGCGACAACCCGACGCTAGCGTGGCGGCTTCGCCAGCACGAAGAACGTCGAGCCGACCCCGGCGAGCAGCGCGAGCACGGTGAACCCCGCGCGGTAGTTGCCGGTCCAGTCGGCGAACGCGCCGGCGATCATCGGTCCGCCGATCTGGCCGAGCACCCCGATCAGCGCCGACAGCCCGATGATCGTGCCGATCGACCGGCGGCCGAAGTAGTCGGCGCGGATCGCCTGCATGAACGGGCCGCGCAGGCCCCAGGCGGTGCCGTGCACCAGCGCGGCCGCGGCGAGGATCGCGCCTCCGGCGGCGTAGGTCAGCATGAGCAGGCCGGCCGCGTGCATCAGCATGCAGGCGGCGGCGACCAGGCGCTTCTCGAACTTCTCGCCGATCACCCAGCCGAGCATCACCCCGCAGAACTGGCCGACCGTGACCAGCGTGAACACCAGCGTGGCGTGCGCGAGCGAATAGCCCAGCCCCTCCTTCATGTGCGTGATCGCGTGCACGTTGAACGCGGTCACCACCAGCAGCGAGAAGGCATGCCCGAAGCCGATCAGCCAGAACGCGCTGGTGTGCAGCGCCTCGCGCGCGGTGAAGGTGCGCGGCGGCAACGCCTCGGCGCGAGCGGCCGCCTTCGGCGCGGGCGGCAGGCCGTCGACCGTCTCGCCGTGGTCTTCCGGCCGGCTGCGGATGACGCGCGCGAGCGGCCAGCCGACCGCGATCGCGATCACGCCCGAGCCGAAGGCGGTCGCGCGCCAGCCGAAGCTCTGTATCGACCACGCGACCGAGGCGACGAAGATGCCGCCGAGCGCGCCGCCGAACTGCAGCGCCGACAGCGCCCGCGCCCGCTGCCGCTCGAACCACTGGATGATCGTGACGCTGACGAGGTAGTTGTTGAACATGCCGGCGCCGAGCGCGATCACCACGAACGCCGCGTAGAAGCCGGGCAGCGTATCGATCGTGCTGAGCAGCATGAAGCCGGCGCCGAAGGCGATGACGCCGGTGCGCACCAGGCTCTGCGTGCCGAAGCGGTCGGCGAGCCAGCCCAGCGCCGGGCCGAGCAGCGCGGTCTCGGTCGACTGCAGCGCCGCCACGCCGGACAGCGCGGTCTTGCTCCAGCCGCGCTCTTCGATCAGCACCGCGACGTAGGCGCCGAACGCCTGGTTCAGCAGCAGGCTCAGCAGAAACTGCAGCGCGCCGCCGGCGAACACGATGCGCCAACCGTAGAAGATTCTCATGACGAACGGGAGAATAGCGCACGGGTGGCGCTCCCGTTCGATGCATTCGATTATCGCCTGCCGGAACCAGCAAATGTCCGACGATTTCGCTCGCGCGCCCGCGCCGCGGCGAGCCGATGAATGGTAGACTGCGCGCTCCGGCCGGGCGGAGGGTTCGCTGCGCACGGTGCGGTGCCCCGAGCGGGGCGCAAACTCGACAAGGAGGAGGATCCATGACACGACTGAAATTCGCTCTCGGCGCTGCCGCCGCGCTGCTGCTCGCCGGCGCCGCCGCCGGCGCCGAGGTCAAGTTCGCCTATGTCGGCGAGATCTCCGGCTCGCTCGCGGTATCCGGCGGCAACTTCCGCGACGGCGTCATCCTCGCGGTCGAGGAGATCAACGCCAAGGGCGGCATCCTCAAGCAGAAGATCGCGCTCACCCAGTACGACACGCAGACCAACCCCGGGGTGGCGCGCGCGCAGATGCAGAAGGCGCTCGATGGCGAGCCGTACGCGGTGTTCGGGCCGATCTTCTCCGGCAACGTCAAGGTGACCATGCAGATGATGCAGCAGGCCGAGGTGCCGCACTTCATCGGCGGCGAGGCGGCCGAGCTCGTCACGCTGGGCGACCCGTACCTGTTCCGCACTTCGTTCGGCCAGCAGATCGGCATGCCGAAGATCGCCAACTACATCCGCGACGAGCTGAAGGCGAAGACGCTGGCGCTGATCTGGGTCAACAACGACTTCGGCAAGGGCGGCCGGGACAAGCTGATGAAGGAGCTCGCCGCGCGCAACATCAAGGTCGTCGCCGACGTCTCGACCGAGTCCGGGCAGGTCGATTTCGCCGCCGACGTGGTGAAGCTCAAGGCCGCCAACGCCGACGTGGTGTTCGTCTACAGCAACGAGGAAGAGTGCGCCCGCATCATGCGCGAAGCGCGCAAGCAGGGCCTGAAGGGGCCGTTCGTCGGCGACACCACGCTGCTCAGCCAGAAGACGATCGAGCTGGCCGGCGACGCCGCCAACGGCGTGCAGGGCCACGTCGGCCTCAGCGCGGACGCGCCGATCCCGGCGGTCGCCGACTTCAAGGCGCGGTTCCAGAAGCGCTTCAACTACATCCCCGACCACAACGGGCTGAAGGGTTACAGCGGGGTCTACGCCGTCAAGTACGTCACCGAGAAGCTCGGCAAGTTCGACCGCAAGGCGCTCGCCAAGATGATGCACGGGCTCACCATCACGCCGAAGGAAGAGCCGGGCATCCTGATCGAGACGTCCTGGGACAACACCGGCGAGATCGACCGCATCAGCTTCCTCGCCGAAGTCATCAACGGCCAGCAGAAGATCACCAAAACCCTGCCCAAGCTCGGCAAGTAAGGCGGGCGGGTACACGCTTCAGTCCGGGCACCCGGCCGCCTCGCGGCCGGGTGCCGATCGCACCGATGCTGGCCGACATCCTGCAGCTTTTCGTCGCCGGACTCGCGACCGGCGCGATCTACGCGCTGGTCGCGATCGGCTTCACCCTGCTCTGGCAGACCTCGCAGACGATCAACTTCGCGCAGGGCGAGTTCGTGATGTTGCCGGCGTTCTTCGTGCTGATCGCCATGGGCTTCTTCAAGCTGCCGTTCTGGGCGGCGGTGCTCGCCGGCGGGGCGGTGTCGGTGCTGCTGCTCGGCTACCTGTTCAAGAAGCTGATGGTCGATCCGATGATCCGTCACGGCGTGCTGCCGCTGGTGATCGCCACCATCGGCCTCGCGATCCTGATGAAGGAGTCGGTGCGCGAGTTCTACGGCGCCGACGCGTGGCCGTTCCCACCGCTCGCCGCCGCGACCAACGTCACCGTATTCGGCGTCTCGTTCGCGGTGCAGAGCCTGGTCGTGCTGGTGATCAGCATCGCGGCGGTCGCCGCGCTGCAGCTCTTCCTCAACGGCACCCGCACCGGGCGCTGCATGCAGGCGACCGCGCAGAACCCGACGGTCGCGCGCCTGCTCGGCATCCCGGTCGAGCGCATGATCCTGTACACGTTCCTGATCAACGCCGCGCTGGTGGTGCTCGCTTCCATTCTCATTACGCCGATCTACCTCGCCAAGTTCACCAACGGCGAGCTGCTCGGCCTGTACGCGTTCATCGCCGCGATCATCGGCGGCTTCAACCAGATCCGCGGCGCGATCGCGGGCGGCCTGCTGCTCGGTGTAGTCGACAACTTCACCGCCGTGTACATCTCGTCGCAGTACCGCATGGCGGTGCCGCTCGTGTTCCTGATCGTCATCATCCTGTTCCGGCCGCAGGGGCTGCTCGGCCGGGTCGAAGAGCGCACGGTATGAGCCGGCACCGCGGCGCGATCGGCTGGGGCGCGCTCGCCGCCGCCTGCGTGTTCCTGCTCGTCGCGCCGTTCCTGTTCCGGCCGTACGGCGTCTTCATCCTCGCCACCTGGGCGGTGATGACGATCGCCGCGATCGGGCTCAACCTGACGCTCGGCTACGCCGGGCAGATCTCGCTGGCACAGGCCGCCTTCGTCGGCATCGGCTCGTACATCACCGCGTATCTGACGACCCGGGGCTGGCCGTTCTGGCCGACCTACGTGTTGGGCGGCGTGTCGTGCTTCGCGGTCGGCTGGCTGCTCGGCTACCCGGCGCTGCGGGTGCAGCACCACTACCTCGCCTTCGTCACGCTGGCGTTCAACACGGTGATCTACCTGGTCTTCCGCAACGAGGAATGGCTGACCGGCGGCATCTACGGCATCACCAACGTGCCGCGCCCGTCGGTGCTCGGCTTCTCGGTCGCGAAGCCGATCCCGTTTTACTATTTCTGCCTCGCGCATCTCGCGCTGGTGTCGGCGGCGACCTGGTGGCTGCTGCGCTCGCCCTGGGGACGCGCCTTCATCGCGCTGCGCGAGAACCCGATCCGCGCGCTCTCGCTCGGCGTCGACACCCGCCGCTACACGCTGATCGCGTTCGCGCTCGGCGCCGGGCTCGGCGGCATCTCCGGCACGCTGTACGCTCCGCTGGTGCAGTTCATCGACCCGACGCCGTTCGCGCTCGGGCTTTCGCTCAACCTGCTGCTGATGGTGGTGGTCGGCGGTTCCGGCTACTTCTTCGGCCCCTTCCTCGGCGCGGTGGTCGCGGTGCTGCTGCCGGAATGGACGCGCTTTGCGCAGAACTATTACCTGATGGGCTACGCCGTGCTCGTCATGTTGCTGATGGTGTTCTGCCCGTCCGGACTGTTCGGCTTCGCAGACAGGCTGCTCTCCGCCAGCACGACCCGGTCACCCGCAGAGGACGGCACGCCGGCGCAGGAGGCGGCGCGATGAGCGCGGTGCTGTCGGTGCGCGGCCTGAAGAAGAGCTTCGGCGGCATCGTCGCGGTCGACGACGTCTCGTTCGACGTCCACCCGGGCGAGATCCTCGGCATCATCGGGCCGAACGGCAGCGGCAAATCGACGCTGTTCAATTGCGTGCTCGGCCAGCTCAGTCCGTCCGGCGGATCGGTCGAGCTGGACGGGCGCGAGGTGACCGGCATGCGGCCGTGCGACCTGAACCGGCTCGGCGTCAGCCGCACGTTCCAGCTGCTGCAGGTATTTCCCGAGCTGTCGGTGCGCGAGAACCTGATCCTCGCCGGGCAGGAGCACCGCGGCAACATGCTGTCGCGGCTGTTCGGGCGCCGGGATGCCGGGCTCGGCGCCGAGGCCGACCGCATGATCGAGCTGTTCAGGCTCGGCCATCTCGCCCACCAGAAGGCCGCCGGCCTGAGCTACGGGCAGCAGAAACTGCTCGACGCCGCGATGGCGTTCATGGCCGGGCCGCGCCTGGTGTTGCTCGACGAGCCGGCCGGCGGCGTCAACCCGACCATGCTGGTCAGCCTGCGCGAGCGGCTGAAGGCGCTGAACACGGAGCAGCGCGCGACCTTCGTCGTCATCGAGCACAACATGGAATTCGTCATGGCGCTGTGCACGCGCATCGTGGTGCTGGCCGAAGGCCGCATCATCGCCGAGGGCGAGCCGGAGGCCGTGCGCAACGATCCGAACGTGGTGCGGGCGTATCTTGGACATTGAAACTACGACAAGCTTTGGCGCTTTCCTTGCGCCCCTTTGCGTCCTTCGCGGTAAACGACTTGACTGACTTTTATACCGCCAGGTACGCAAAGGAACGCGAAGGACTTGCGCTGTTCCTCGTTGCTCATCAGCGAGGTCTTCCTTTGCGTTGTCTGCGCCTTTGCGTTGATTCGCACTCGCGGCATGAGCGCTGAACCGATCCTGACGCTGGAAAACGTCGTCGCCGGCTACGGCAGGAGCACGATCCTGCACGGCGTGTCGTTCGGTGTCGCGCGCGGCGCGATCGTCGCGGTGATCGGCCCGAACGGCGCCGGCAAGTCGACCGTGTTCAAGACCGTGTTCGGCATGCTGCCCGCGCGCAGCGGCGCGGTGACGTTCGGCGGTGCCGCGATCACCAACCTCGCGCCGCGCGAGCTGATCGCGCGCGGCCTCTGCTACGTGCCGCAGGGCCGCAACATCTTTCCCGAGCTGTCGGTCGAGCACAATCTCGAGATCGGCGGCGTCGCCGCCCCGAAGGGCTACGACATCCGCCCGCGCATGGAAGCCGCGCTCGACCGCTTCCCGGTGCTGCGGCGCAAGGCGAAGCGGCAGGCCTCGACGCTCTCCGGCGGCGAGCAGAAGATGCTCGAGATCGCGCGCGGACTGCTGCTCGAACCGAAGCTGATGCTGATCGACGAGCCGTCGATCGGGCTGTCGCCGATCCTGGTCGAGGAACTGTTCGCGCTGCTGCGCGAGCTGCGCGGCACCGGCATGACCGTGCTGCTGATCGAGCAGAACGCCAAGCGCGCGCTGGAGAACGCCGACTTCGGCATCGTGCTCGAGCTCGGCCGCACCCGGGTGCAGGACCGGGCCGACTCGATTCTCGCCGATCCGCGCATCGGCCAGCTGTTCCTCGGCGCCGGCCTCGAATCCGCGCCGGCGGTTTAGCGCCGCCGGAGGACGCAACCGCAAATGAGCATCGACAAGATCAAGAACAACAATCCATGAACAGGATTGACAGGATGAACAGGATAAACGGAAGATGAAACAAGCCCGGCCCTTCCATCCTGTAAATCCTGCCAATCCTGTCTATTCCTTGTGGGGGAAAGTGACATGAATCCGGTAGCAGCGCGCAACATCAGTTTCGTCAGCCACACCGACATGGGCGGACGCGGCGACGGCGTGCAGATCATGGTGCACCGCGGCTACGCCTACGTCGGCCACGGCTTCAGCAACGGCATCACCACGATCGACGTGCGCGACGCGAAAAACCCGAAGGTGACGGACTTCATCGCCTGCCCGCCCGGCACGCGCGCGTTTCACCTGCAGGCGCACGACGACCTGCTGCTCGCGGTCAACGCGCCGAGCGTGTGGACGATGCAGGAGTTCCAGAACGAGAAGGCGTACTTCGGCGGCTCGCCGGCCGACAAGCTGAAGGACCCGGCGAGCCGGTTCACCGCCGGCATCCGCGTCTACGACATTTCGAAACCCGAGAAGCCCAGGGAGATCGGCTTCATGCCGACCGACGGGCTCGGCCCGCACCGGATCTGGTACGTCGGCGGCCGCTACGCGTATGCGTCGATCCATTTCGCCGACTTCACCGACCACATCCTCGCGGTGATCGACATGGCCGATCCGCGCAAGCCGCAGGTCGTCGGCCGTTGCTGGCTGCCGGGCATGTGGAAGGCGGGCGGCGAGACGCCGACCTGGCGCAGCGGCAAGCGCTACGCGCTGCATCACGCGCTGGTGCACGACAACGTCGCCTACTCGGCGTGGCGCGACGGCGGCCTCGCCGTGATCGACGTCGCCGATCCGGGCAAGCCGCGCATCCTCGCCTATCGCAACACCGATCCGCCGTTCGGCGGCGGCACGCACTCGCCGCTGCCGCTGCCCGACCGCAACCTGCTCGTGCTCGCCGACGAGCCGACCTCCGCCAACTGCAGCGAGGGACTGCGCTACGTCTGGCTGTACGACATCCGCGAGCCGGCGAACCCGGTCAGCATCGCGACGTTCCCGCAGCCGGCCGAGGCCGACTTCTGCGCCAAGGGCGGCAATTTCGGCCCGCACAACCTGCACGAGAACCGGCCCGGCGCGTTCCAGAGCTCGCGCCTGATCTTCGCGACCTACTACAACGCCGGGGTGCGCGCATACGACATCCAGAACCCGTTCCAGCCGCGCGAGGTCGCCTACTACGTGCCGCCCAACCCCGAGCGGATGATGGACCCGCGCCCGAACCGGCCGCAGGTGATCCAGTCGTGCGACTGCTACGTCGATCGCAACGGATTGATGTTCCTGACCGACCCGAACGCCGGGCTCAACATCCTGCAGTACGAGGGGGCGTAAGCGTTGCGCACCGCCCCTTGGGGAAAGCAAACGAACAGGGGAACCCTGCAGTTCCCCCGTAACGGTTCCCCCGTAACCCCCTCCCCGGCCGAGAGTCCTCGCGCTTCCCTCTACTTGTGGGAGCGCGCTTGCCCCCGATCGCTTCTGCGCCGCGCGTCACGGCACGCAGCGCATGCCGAGGTCGCTCGCCTGGCGCTGCTCGAACGCCTTGCAGCGCGCGTCGTGCTGCTGGCCGGTGATGCCGCCGCGCACGGTGCCCGGCTCGACC
>Ga0335080_10003481_pt1 | contig 15924 bp, 18 predicted proteins | sample Lox_Sample_34_FD_206720 | JGI IMG/M metagenome (GOLD analysis project Ga0335080, IMG submission 206720) | Soil microbial communities from Loxahatchee National Wildlife Refuge, Florida, United States - Lox_Sample_3.4 | ecosystem: Environmental > Terrestrial > Soil > Wetlands | place: USA...
TCTGGCGATCTGCTCGTCCACTCTTTTCCATGTAAAATAGCCATTCCTGCTTTTGAATTCGAAATCGAGGAAAACTATGTCGTTGAAAACACTTTTCGCCTCTCTCACCATCGTCGCCCTGGCCTTCACTCTCACCGCCGCCGAAGAGAAGAAAGCCGAAACCAAGAAATCCTCCGGCCCGCTCCAACCCCAAATGGAGCCAGAAGGCGGCTGGGATAAAGCCATGGGCACTCTGGGCGACAAGCCCTCCGACCCATGGACCGCAACCACCATCGGCGCGGGCGTGGATAAGAAGCCGCTGATGGGCAAAGTCACCACCGTCACCGGCGAAGTCATTGATCTCTCCTGCTATCTCCAGCTCGGCAAGCACGGAGAAAAGCACAAAGCCTGCGGCCAAAAATGCCTCGCTGCCGGCCAGCCCATCGGCTTGCTTGCAAAAGACGGCAGCATCTACATGTTGATGGAAGAGGAACACGACCCGCGCCGTGACGGCCAGACCGAGTTGCGCAAAGCGGCCGGTGATCACTTCGCGCACGTCATGGAAGTCACCGGAACCGAAAGTACGGTGCGAGGCGTCCATGCCATCTACGTCCAGGGCTTTGTGAAGAAATAGGTGAAAGAAAAAAACGGGGACTGGCTTCGCTGTCCCAAGCCGGTTGCACGTGCAATGAATCAGATCAGGCTCAACGGCGCGTGGACAGCGCTGCCTGTCACCGTTTTTTTCATCCTACTTGGGCTTGCCGCCTGCAATCGCGATACGCGCAAGCGCATCGCCGTCGTCCCCAAGGGTCAGGCCCACTTGTTCTGGCAGTCCATCCACGCCGGCGCTGTCTCCGCGGCGCGCGAAGCCGGCGTGGAAATCATCTGGAACGGTCCGCCTCTAGAGACCGATTTCAGCGGCCAGATACAGATCGTGGAAGCCATGATCACACAGCACGTGGATGCCATCTGCCTGGCTCCTACCGACAAGACAGCACTCATCAGCGTGGTCGAGCGCGCCAATCGGGAAGGGATTCCCGTCGTCATTCTTGATTCGCCCGTGGACACGCAGAATTTCGTCGCACAGGTGGCCACCGACAACTACCAAGCCGGCGCCATGGCCGCCGCGCGCATGGGGAAGATCCTGAACGGCAAGGGCAAAATCGCCGAAGTCGCCGTCGAGCCCGGTTCCGCCTCCACCATGGCGCGCGAACAGGGATTCGAGGACGCCATCAAAAAAGATTTTCCGGGAATTGAAATTGCGGACAAGCGTTACGGGTGGTCTGACCGCGCCAAGTCGCTCGCCGTCGCCGAAAACATGCTGACAGCGCATGAGAATCTCAACGCGATGTTTGCTTCCAACGAATCGAGCACCGTCGGAGCAGCGCAGGCCCTCAAAGGACGCAGCGCCAAAGTGAAACTGGTGGGATTTGATTCGAGCCCCGGATTGCTGGACGATCTGAAATCAGGTCTTATAGACTCGCTTGTGGTACAGGACCCGTTTCGGATGGGCCACGACGCCGTAACCGCCGCCGTGCAAAAACTGAAGGGCGCTACCCCGCAGAAGATCCAGAATCTTCCGCCGCGCGTGGTAACGCGAGAAAATCTCGACGACCCCGATGTGCAAAAACAGCTCCACCCGGATCTCGACAAGTACCTCAAGTAGTAGTTATTGTGCAGGGTAACGTACGACGGTAAAATTCCGCAGCGTCACCGTCTCGCTCGCCGCCTGCAACATTTTTGCTTGAAAATCGATCGTCAGCGGCGGCACGATGCTGTCCGTGGCATTCGCCACGCCCGCCGCGTAAGTCAGCGTCGAGCCCCACGTTTCCGCCCGGAGTTGCGTGCCGCCGGACCATACAGCGGCTTCCGCTTTGCCGGCGACCATCGATTCGAGCGCCGGAGAGATCCGATCCGACACCGGCGTGCCTCCCCACAGCACCTCGAACTCGAAACCCACGGTCGTTCCCTGGTGCGCAAGGTCGAAGTGAATCTCGACGCGGTCGCCGCTCTGCAGAACATTTCCCGGAATCGTGCAACTGCCCAGAGATGCGAAATTCGTGGAAGAGGTGCCCGTTCCGGTCGCGCTGCAGGTGATTTGTGGGCCGGGCGCGGTTTGTGCTCCGGCTATCAACGACCCGGCCGCCGGCGCCAGCCTATACCAAGCCGTCAGCGTATCTCCTGGCTGCGGAATTGCGCCCGTCAGAAACTGCACCGTTGATCCATTGAGCGTATAATCCAAGCCCGGATTCTGCACAACTCCATTACGGAATAAGACCAGGCTGGTTGCGGGGCTGGGCGTATTAGCAAGCGTGAAGCTTGCGTTTACGCCGTCGAGGACCCCGCCGGGCACTTCTGAATCCACGAACTGCGGGCCGCCTCCGCCGCACGGCCCCGTCGAACCATCCACCATCACGCAGTCCGACGGATTTCCGATCACCGCTTCCAGCTCGCCGTCCTGGTTGATCACCGCCGTACGACCGGCGCTGTAACCCGGCCCTTTCACCGGCCGGAGCCCCAGGTCGCCGGTCAACCCAACGACGTCGGTTTCCTGAATCGGCGTCTGGCTGGGCGGCGTTAGGGGGCTGTTCGAGGTGACAGAGGCGCGGACATCGCGAATTCTCAAGGGGGTAGAGACCGCCCCAACCACCCACGTCTCCTCAAACTGAATCTTGCCGTCGCTGTTGTATTTCACGTTGTAGTACGTGGGCGGATTCGAAGTGGTCGTCGGTACCAGTTGCACGCGAAAATTGCCGTCGACGACTTTCACGGTGAGGCTTTGCGAAACGATGTTGGACAGATCCCCCGCTTCGAAGCTGTTCCATGAAATCATCAGCAGCCCATTGAACCTGGTGCCGTCGGCCTTATAGAGGGTGTCTTGGATGACTGTCAGGGGTGGCTGGGCGGGAGCCGCCGTCGCTGCCAGAATGAGAGCTGCAGCCACGCGCCCGGTTCTGGCTACAGAGTTCCACAAAGTTGTCCGTCCCACCTGGCCTCAGTCTAATCTTCGGGGACGTGGGCCACTGGCGGTTTTTGAGCGGCCCTAGTAGGCTAAGTTATACTTTGCCGTGAATTTGCACGACGTATTTTTATTCGAAACCCTTGTGAATGGAGAAGCCCATGAAAAACAGACGAGCCTTTATGAAAGCTGGAGTAGTAGCGGCGGCCGCGGCCGGAACAGTGAGCGCGCAAACCGCGCTGCCGCTGAAGAAAGTAGTCCATTACCGCGGCGGGAAGAAGCCTGACAAGCCGTCGTTGTTCAGCGGGGCCGTGTCCTACGGCAATCTGCTGTTCATCGCCGGGAAGGGTTATCACAAAGAGGGCGACATCAAGGTGCACACCAAGGCCGTGCTGGACGAGATCCAGGCGGAGCTGGAGAACGCGGGCTCGTCGATGGACAAGGTGCTGCAATGCCGCGTTTTCCTAAATGATTTGAAGGACTACAAGGAAATGAACGAAGTTTTCCAGGGCCGTTTCGGCGAGGAGCCGCCGGTGCGCACGACCATCGCCGCGGCGGGCGGCATTCCGGGCAACTCGCTGGTTGAGATTGATGTGATCGCTTACATCTAACGGTACAGGCCGTGTTCGCGGATGTAGGCGAGCACGGCGGGCGGCACGTCGACGCGGTCGTCACCTTCGGCGAGCTTGTGCCGGATGCCGGAGGATGACACCGGCAAGTCCACGCCTTCGAGACGGTGCACGCGCGCGCGTTGGGGAACCGTGTACACGCGGCCCGGGCGGCTCACCACGATGAACTCGACCGAGGCGATCACGTCGCGCCACCGGTGCCAGGTGCCGATTTCCGCAAACGCGTCCGCGCCAATGAGAAAGAAGAGTTCTTCGCTGCCGCCGAGTGAGGCATGGACGCGCTCGATGGTCTCGATGGAGTAGCTGTTCTCGGTGCCCTCCTCCAGCCGTGAGGCTTCGAAGAGCGGCTCGCCCGCGCAGGCCAACTCCACCATGCGGTAGCGATGCTCGTAGGGGGTACGCGTCAAGCCGGATTTGTGCGGGGGCCGAGAAGCTGGAATAAACCAAATGCGGTCGAGTGCGAATCGCGCCGCGGCTTCATGAGCGATTCTCAAGTGGGCATTGTGAATGGGATCGAACGTGCCACCAAAAAGAGCGATTCTCAACGCGGCTACTTCAGTTCCTTGATCCGGATATTGCGGAATTCCGCTTGCATGGGCGGCCCGGCGTGCAGTTGTAGCGCGATAATGCCGTTCAGCTTCGCGGAATCGTGGAGGTCGGCGGTCTTGAGGCCGTTCAACTTCAGCTGGATGTGATCCCCGTCGCAGGAGATTTCGTATTCATTCCAATCTTTGAGATGAACCACAGTCTTGCCTTTCGGCCAGCCGTCCACCATGGTCTCGCGCGTGCCCTTCTCCTCATAGATGTTTCCCCAGTAGTTGTTTTCGCCCATGTCGGCCTGGTAGCCGCGCACTACCCACTCGGGAAGGGCCTCACTGCGGAACTGGATGCCGCTGTTGTGATTGCGCAGCTTGCATTCGGCGCGCAGGACGAAATTACCGAACGATTGCTTCGAAATCAGAAAGGAATTGTGCGTGAGGCTGGCGCCCTCCGTCGATCCCACAATGACGCCGTTGCGGACGCTCCAAAGGCGTGGATCGCCATCCCAACCGTCCAGATTCCGGCCGTTGAATAGCGGCCGGAAGCCGTCTTCGGCGAACACGGTGAGCGACCAGAACAGCAGCAGCGCGGCAACTTTTCTGATCACGTCAGCTCCTTTCGATTTTCACGGACCGGATCTGCACGTCTTTCTTCGGCCGGTCCTGCCCGCCGCGTGGCACTACGGAAATCTTTTCGACCACATCGTAGCCTTCCACCACCTCGCCGAACACGGCGTGCTTGTTGTCCAGCCACGGTGTGGCGGCCACGGTGATGAAGAACTGGCTGCCGTTGGTGTTGGGTCCAGCGTTGGCCATCGAAAGCATGCCGGGCTTGGCATGATTCAGCGCGGGATGAAACTCGTCGGCGAATTTGTAGCCGGGACCGCCGCGCCCCGATCCCTCGGGACATCCTCCCTGAATCATGAAGTCGGGAATGACGCGATGAAAAATGAGGCCATCGTAAAACGGCTTGCCGGTCTTGGCGCCCTCAGCCAGCGAGACAAAATTCTCGACGGTCTTCGGGGCGCGGTCGGCAAACAGATGCACTTTGAATTTTCCTTCCGTGGTATCAAACAAGGCAAACACTTCGTTAGGCATGAAGGTGATTTTAGCAGGGACCGAACTGGGGCCGCGAATGAACGTGAATCAACGCGAATGGATGACGGTCGTAGACGATCATGACGGCGGCCACGGGGATGTGCAAGACTTGAGAAAAATGCCGAGTCGCATGCGCGTATCCCCGAAGTTCGTTCCGGTGTTGGACCCGGAATTCCTGCCAGCATCGCTGTGGAATCGATCGTTCCGTGCGAATGTCGAGGAGAGCGGCAAGCCAGTCCCGCTGGCCATGGCGTTGGAACGCGCTGACGGGTCCGTATCGGTTTTTCGGACCACCGTATTGCCGCACGAGGGTCCTAACATCGCGGCCAATGAACGGTACGCCGAGCGCTTACTGAAGTTTCTGTTGTGGCAGAAGGGCGCATACAGAGTTTCGATCGGCGGTGACCCGCGGATTGCCCGATTCCTGCAAAGTGTCTATTCTCCCAACGGCGGACGGGCGTTCGATTTTAACTTCATGGGTGACCGCGTTTACGGCCACCCCATGGTCATCGAACCGACCGGGTACGATCGGGCGCCGGCCGAGCGTGAAGCGGTCGCACCCCTGGGACGCCATCTGGAAGGCTGCCGCATCGGTTTCGATCTGGGCGCGAGCGACCGGAAATGCGCGGCCGTGATCGATGGTGAAGTGGTCTTCACTGAGGAAGTGCCTTGGGATCCGAGCCGCCAAGCCGATCCGCAGTACCATTTCGATGGTATTAACGACTCACTGAAACGCGCGGCGGCGAAACTCCCACGCGTGGATGCGATCGGAGGCAGTGCGGCGGGCGTTTATGTGAACAATGAAATCCGCGTGGGGTCGCTGTACCGCGGGATTCCGCAGAAGCTGTTCGACCAACGGGTGCGCCGCCTGTTTTTTGAACTGCAGGAAGCCTGGAACGGAATTCCATTTGAAGTGGTGAACGACGGTGAGGTGACGGCGCTGGCGGGTTCGATGGCGCTCAATGATAATGCCGTGCTGGGCGTCGCGTTCGGCAGCAGCCTGGCAGCGGGTTATGTGACGCCGCAGGGCAACATCACGGGCTGGCTGAATGAGCTGGCTTTTGTTCCGGTGGACTACCGCGAGCACGCGCCGGTTGACGAGTGGTCGGGTGATGCGGGAGTAGGCGCGCAGTACTTTTCCCAGCAGGCGGTGGGCCGGCTGCTTCCGGCAGCGCGTATTGAGCTACCCAACGAGATGCCGCTGGCGGCGAAACTCGTGGAAGTGCAGAAGCTGATGGCGGCGGGAGACGATCGCGCGCGCAAGATCTATCAAACGATCGGGACTTACCTCGGGTATTCCGTCGCGCACTTTGCGGATTTCTATGAGATCCGCTACCTACTCGTGCTGGGCCGGGTGCTGACGGGTGAAGGAGGCGACCTCATTCTGAAAGTGGCCGCCGAGGTCTTGCAGGAAGAATTCCCGGCGCTGGCCAGCTCGATCCGCGTGCATATCCCCGGAGAAACAGAGAAGCGGCACGGGCAAGCCGTGGCCGCAGCCAGTTTGCCAAGCTTGAAAAAGCACTAATCTAAGAGTTTGTTGAAAAACGGGGACAGGCAGCGCCGTCCACGCCCCGGCGAGGCTGGATAATGTTGGATCAGAATATCACTCGGCTTGGGACGGCGAAGCCAGTCCCCATTTTTCAACAAACTGCTAAAGGAGATGAGATGAAATTTCACAACGCGCATGCCGATGTTTTCGTTCCCGACGGAGGAGAACCGGACGCTGCTCTCTCACGGACGACGCATTTGTGTATCGCGGCGCACCAGGACGACATCGAGATTATGGCGTATCACGGCATCGCCGAGTGCTTCGGCCGCGCCGACCGGTGGTTCACGGGCGTGGTGGTCACGAATGGCGCCGGCAGTCCTCGGGAGGGCATCTACGGGAAGTACAACGATGAGGAGATGCAGAAGGTGCGGTTGAGGGAACAACGCAAGGCGGCTTATGTCGGCGAGTATGCGAGCCAGATCCAGCTAGGGTACTCGAGTTCCGCGGTCAAAGACCCGAACCAGGCGGACGTGCGCAACGATCTTGCAGCGATTTTTCGCGGCGCCAAGCCGAAGGTGGTCTATCTTCACAATCTCGCCGACAAACACGATACACACGTGGGAGTGGCGTTGCGGGCGATCCGCGTGATGCGCGAGTTGCGCGGCGAGTTTCGGCCCGAGAAGGTGTACGGCTGCGAGGTCTGGCGGGATCTCGACTGGCTGGCGGACGAGCACAAGCAGGCTCTGCCGGTCTCCGCGCGCTCCAATATCGCCGCATCGCTGGTGGGGGTTTTCGATTCGCAGGTGAGCGGCGGAAAGCGGTACGACCTGGCCACGCAGGGACGGCGCCTGGCGCATGCCACGTATTTTGCTTCGCACGCCACGGACGTGGAGACCGCGTTGAGTTATGCGATGGATCTGACGCCCTTGATCGAGGACCCCAAGCTGCCGATTACCGGCTACGTTACGGGGTTCATCGATCAACTGCGAGGGGACGTGGAGCAGCGGCTCGCCAAGCTGGGGTGAGCGGACGCCCGGCAGTGGCTGCGAGCCCTACCTCCGCTCTTACACAGGTTTGTGTGTAGTACACTTAAATGTGTGAAACGCATAACGAAGCGGAATCTCACCCTCAATCTTCCCTCTGACCTCATTCGCGAGGCCAAAGTGCGCGCGGCGGAACGCAACATGTCGCTCAATGCCTGGATTCAGGAGGCCATTGACCACACCATGCGGTTTAAGCGTTCTTACATCGCATCCGGCCAGAAGATCTTGGAAGCCGCCGAGAAGCGCGTGCTCAAAATGCCCAAGAAGAAACTGACGCGGGCAGAACTCTATGAGAGATGAGCGCACTCGCATTCTTCGACACCAACGTGCTGGTCTACATGCACGATGCACGCGCGGCATACAAGCGCGACGTGGCCCTCCATCTTTTCCGCCGACACCTGTACGCCGAGACACTGGTCATCAGCACTCAGGTGCTGCAGGAGTTCTACGTGACGGTTTCGCGTAAGATCGAGAACATCAAATCCGGCCAGGCCAAGGCGATCACGGCGGCGTATGCGCGCCTGAATGTCCTCACGATTTCGCCGGAGCATGTGCTTCAAGCGATCGATGCTCACCCCCGGTACAAACTGTCATTCTGGGATAGCCTGATCCTGGTGAGCGCTAAAGCGGCCGGTGCAAGTCTGCTGCTAAGCGAGGATTTGGCACACGGGCGCGTCTATGATGGTGTTCGCGTGGAGAATCCGTTTGCCACCCACTAGAACAAATGCACTTGATCGCTATTTATCCGACACGGCCTCCATTTCCGACTGAGGCACTCATCCGCGGCTGATCTGATGCGACCAAGCCACCGCGTTCAAATACAGTTCTGGAATGATTTCAACAGGCACGTGCAGTTGATTCGCTGCAGCGGAGAAAGCTTCCCAGTTGCCGGACTCATACTCGCGCACCAGAGTGTAAATGAGCGCCATGGGCTGCCCCGGATGGGAAGTACCCAGAAGCGTATGGGCGCATTCCCCTGTCAGGCGCATTTCCGCCAGTATCTCGGCCAGCGGCCGGTCCAACATGGCATCCAGCAGCGAAAAAAGGCCCATCAAAAAGAGATCGGCTTTGCGATGAGCGAGGCCTTCCCACGGGGCCACCAGCTCGCAAAAGCGCGCCCGCAGAAGCGCCATGCGCATCAGCTCGTCGGGCTTGTCCACCGCCAAAGTGTGCAGCGCGGCCAAGGAAGCCCACGTGCGGATCTCCTGCTCGCCCAGCAAGGCCAATGCCTGGCGGATAGACTGTACCGGACTGATCCATCCAAAGACTGCCGAATTCACGTAGCGCAGGAGCTTGGATGCGAGCGAAACGTCGCTTTGAATTACCGACTCCAGTTCCTGGAATTCCAACTCCGGTTGATGAATCTCCCGTAAGATGCGGAGATAGGACAGCTTGAAACCGGGAACCTCGCGGCGTGAAACGATCACCGGACGCGCGAAGAAGTAACCCTGAAAATAGTGATAGCCCAATTCCCTGGCGCGATGAAACTCCTCTTGAGTTTCGACCTTCTCGGCGAGCATCTTGACTCCCCGCGGCAAATAGTGATTCAGGATGGCCTCTTGCTCGGCTGCGCTGGTGGCCCGAAAATCCACCTTGATGATATCGACAAGACCCGCCAGTTCGGCATAGTCTGCTTGTTGAGGAAAGTCGTCCAGCGCCAGCGTGTATCCTTTTGCGCGAAGGTTGCGGCACGCGGCCATCACAGCCGGCCCGGTCTTGACGGTCTCCAGGATCTCTATCACAGCCATGCTGGGCGGCAATGACAATGCTCGTTCATCAGTCAGCAACTGTTCGGGAAAGTTGATGAAAGCTCGTGTGCCCGCAAGGAGTGCTTCGACTCCGATGGAAAGCAGGCTATTCGTAATCACGCGCAGGCTGGCCGCGCTACTGGCGGTTCCCGAAGCCGTGCTGTCCAAGTGAGGGCGAAATAACAGTTCGTAGCCGTAGACTCTTTGTCGCCGGTCGAAGATCGGCTGCCGGGCGACAAATACCTCATTGCGATGTTCGGAACACTCCGGGCCGCACGTCTCCGGTTTGTATTCCTCACCGTGTTTAGCGGCGACATCCGCCACGTTGTTGTCAGCCGGGACTAGCGATAACTCCATAGGCGCAGCACAGACTGGGCATTTTTGATGCCAGGCGGGTATGGCTTTAGTGGGTAGTTTCGAGGCACTTACACGGATGATTGACGTCTCTTGGTGACACATTGGCACTAGCGCGGAGTGGATGGCGCAGAAATAGACTTTTGAAAACGTTACTTGGTTCTACTATCGATGGTGAACTGGCGGCCGGCTTCGATACCTGCCTGCGCGGACCCGAGACCCGCGCAGTATGCTAGTTTGGATGGTCGCCGGGGCGAACTCGGTTCACCGGCGGCGGCTGGCCCCCGGCGCAAGCCCAGCCGGATCGACTCCCGGATCTCCATGAGCCTATCCCTCACCGCCCTGGATTGGATCGTTTGCCTCACCGCACTGATCGGCAGCATCGGATTCGGTCTGTCTTTAGCCTTGCGCCGCCACTCCAGTGAGAGCAGCGCGAGTTTCTTTCTGGCCGGACGCAGCCTGACTTGGCCCATCGTAGGCGCCTCGCTGTACGCAACCAACATCGGGGCCGAACACCTGGTGGGACTGTCCGGAGACGCGTATCGCTATGGACTTTGCGCCGGGACCGTGGAGCTGGCCACCTGCATTCCCCTGGGGATCGCCGCGGGATTTCTGTTTCCGTATTACTTGCGCACCAAGGTGTACACGATCCCGGAATTCCTGGAGATGCGTTATAACGCCACCGCTCGCGCGTTCTTTTCCGCGCTGATGCTGGTGATCTCTATCATGACCAAGATGGCGTTTCACCTGTATGCCGGCGCGCTCGTCCTGCACGGGCTGATCGGCTGGGACATCATGCAGGTGGTCGCCTTGATGGGCGCGATTGCAGCGGCCGTCACCATCATCGGCGGATTCACCGCGGTCGCCTACACCGATTCCATCCAGACAGGCATCATGATTCTGGGCTGCGGCCTCATGCTGGTGGTGGGGCTGGATAAGGCCGGCGGGTGGACCGGGCTCATCGAGAAAGTGCCGCAAGCGATTCACATCGCCAAGCCCGCATCCGACCCGAATTATCCGTTCTGGGGCATCATCGCGGGAGCGTTTTACGGTGGGACGTTCTACTGGGGGATGGACCAGGTCAACGTGCAGCGGGTGCTGGGCGCGCGCGATGTTCTGCAGGCGCGCTGGGGCGCCATGTTCACCGTGCTGCTGAAGCTGTCTCCGGTTTTCATCTTCGCGCTGCCCGGCGTGGTGGCGCTGGCGCTGTTCCCAGGGCGCGACTCCAAAACCACATTCATTACGCTGCTGAACGAACTCCTTCCCAATGGGATTCGCGGCTTGGTTCTGGCCGCGCTGCTGGCTTCTCTGATCGGCTCCACGCTCTCCGTTATGAATTCCGTCTCCACGCTGGTGGTTCGGGATTTTTTCCTGCGCCTCCGGCCATCCACCAGCGAGCGCAAGCAGGTGCTGCTCGGGCGGTTCGCGATTGTGATCGCTACCGTTCTTGGGGTGATTGCGGCTTACCTGATTTACAAGACTCCCGACGGTCTTTATAAATACCTGCAAACCATCTCGATCTATCTGACGATTCCGGTGGCGCCCGCTATCTTTTTCGGGATCATGAGCAAACGAGTTACGGTGAAGGGCGCGGTGGCATCGGTTGTGGGCGGCAGCGCGCTGGCGGCGCTTTTCGTGTGGGATCAGTTGATCGGAGAAGCCGCCGGAAGGAGCATGTTTCCGTGGCTGCACACCGAGTTCACTCTGAATTACACGTACCGCGGGCTCTGGGGAACTCTTCTGGTGGTGGGCACGCTGTTCGCCGTGTCGGCGTTTACAACTCGGGCGGCACCGGAGACATTGCAGCAGCTGACTGTGGACTGGAAGAGCGCGCCGGCAGGGCTGCATGGGTTCACTGACTGGCGTGTACAACTTGCAGCGCTGGTTCTCCTCACCGTTGTTCTTTATGCGCGGCTCTGGTAGGTGCGCTCGGCTAGCTGGCGCGCTGCTCACGCGCTGCCATGGCCGCCAGTTCGTCGGCGCGGTTGTTGTCGTCGTGGGCGGCGTGGCCCTTGGTCCAGGTCCAGGTGGTTTTGTGGCGGCTGACTTCTTCATCCAACTGGCGCCAGAGGGTATCGTTGAGAACGGGGCTCCCATCGCGCTTGCGCCAGCCCTTGCGCTTCCAGCCGTGGATCCACTGGGTGATGCCGTTCTTCACGTATTCGGAATCGGTGATCACTTCGACCTCGCAGGGCTGGTTCAGCGCGCGCAACCCTTCGATGGCCGCGGTCAGCTCCATGCGGTTGTTGGTGGTGAGCGGCGCAAAGCCGTACATCTCGCGCTTCCGATTTCCGTGGCGCAGGATGCAGGCCCATCCGCCGGGACCGGGGTTGCCCACGCATGCGCCATCGGTGATGAGCTGGACTTTCTTCACGAAGCGAAGGCCGGCTCGGCTTCCCGATGGAAGAAGGCGTCGACGCGATCCAGGATCTCACGCGCTTCGTGGGCGTGATAGACCTCGGCGCGGAGCTTCGAACCGTTGCGGACGCCGTGCGTAAAGTAGGTGGCGAACTGCTTCATCTTGCCCACGGTGTCGCGCTCGTCGCGCTCGATCAGCATCGCGTAATAGGTGCGCATCATTTCGTAGCGGTCCTGCTGCGTGGGATGGTCATAGCCGCCGGTCGAGAGATACTGGCCGATCTGGCGGAAGATCCACGGATTGGATGAAGCGGCGCGGCCGATCATGACGGCGTCGCATCCGGTGACGGCGACCATGCGCAGGGCATCCTCCGGCGTGACGATGTCGCCGTTGCCGATGACCGGAATCTTCACCGCGGCTTTCACTTCGGCGATGCGCGTCCAATCGGCCTGGCCGCTATAGCCCTGCTCGCGCGTGCGCGGGTGTAGGGCCACGGCCTGAAGGCCGCAATCCTCGGCCAGCTTCGCCATTTTCACGGTGACGAGTTCCTCGTCGTTCCAGCCCGCGCGAAACTTCATGGTGAACGGAATAGAGATGGCGGCGCGCACCGTGCGCAGGATCTGTTCGACTAGCGGCAGATCGCGGAGCAGCCCCGAGCCGCCGTTGCACTTCACCACTTTGTTGACCGGGCAGCCGAAATTGATGTCGAGAATGTCGAACCCGAGGTCCTGGCAAACGCGCGCGGCGTCGGCCATGACGGATGGATCCGCGCCGAAAAGCTGCGCGGAGATGGGGTGCTCTTCGGGCTCGAAGGCCAGGTATTTCAAAGTTCGCGTCGGCTTGCGCGCGTGCAGCGAGGCGCTGACGCCGTGCGAGCTGGTGAACTCCGTCATGATGAGGCCGCACCCGCCGAGGCTGCGGATGAAGCGCCGGAACACCGTGTCGGTGACGCCCGCCATGGGAGCGAGCACCGTGGCCGGCGTGATCGTCACGCGTCCTATCTCGAAACTAGTAGGAAAACCAGGCATGAGCCTCTATGTTCTATCATTCTAGCGGGTAGGATTGCGGAAACGGAACTGCCGCGGCCGCCGTCGTAAGTGCAGGAGAGGACTATGAAGCCGATTCAGGTCGGGATCCTTGTAGCGGTCGCCGCGCTGGCCGGCGGCCTGATCACGAAATGGGCGACCAGCCGCAACGTAGCGCCAGTGGCGGCCGTGGCTCTCCCGGCAACTCCAGCGCCAGTGCCGGCAGCACCCGCCGAACAAGCCGCGGCAGAGCCGGCACAAGCTCCTGAGCAGACCCACCCGTCGCCGTTTCCTGAAGAGAAATCGGCGAAGGTGACCGCCCACAAGACGCGGAAACCTCATCGCGCTGAACCAGAGCTCATCGCGCAAAACTTGCCGCCCGCGCCTACGCAGCCCGTCGAGCCGGCGCCAGCGGCCCGGCCCGAGCCAGTGACGCCTGAACCGACGCCCGCCGTCCAGCCGGTTCCGGAACCGCCCGCGCCTCCACCACCGCCACCGCCGCGCCAGGTCACGTTGACGGCCGGTACCCTGATTCCGGCGCGCACGGTCGAAGGACTATCGAGCGACCGCAATCAGGCCGGCGATGGATTCACCGCGACGCTCGACGCACCGCTGGTTGCGAATGGATTGGTCATCGCAGAGCGCGGCGCGCACCTGGAGGGGAAGGTGGTGCAAGCGGATCGCGCGGGCCGCGTGAAAGGCGTCTCAGATCTTTCCATCGAGCTGACGCAGTTGACGACTTCGGACGGACAGCACGTCCCGATCGAGACGGAGTCGTTTATCAAACACGGCCAGACTTCGAAAGGCGCGGACGCCGCTAAGATCGGAGGCGGCGCGGCGCTGGGCGCGATCATCGGCGCGATCGCGGGTGGCGGAAAGGGCGCGGCGATCGGTACGGGTGTGGGCGGCGCGGCGGGAGCCGGTACCGTAGTCGGAACGCGTGGCAAAGCCGTGGCCATCGCACCCGAGACGCGCATCAGCTTCCGGCTCAAGAATACGGTCACGATTACGGAGCGGCAGGGGCGGTAGGGGCGGGGTTCCGATCCTCTGCGCAGGGAACTGTCCGCGGGTTGCAGGTGTCAAATGAGTTGACGGTGGGTGATCCATCTCGAACCCGTTCTGTCCTCAACTCACGGTGCCCAAAACGCAGATCAAGAGATTCGTCCTGAGGATTGTCTTCTTGCTCGGCGCGGTCCCTGGCTTGTACGCCGCTGGCCCGAAACCGCTTCTCCCTGACGACACGACAGTGACGCAACTCGTCAGCGCGATTCGCGCCAAGGCCAAGACCCTCGAAGACAACACGGGCATGAAGACCGGCTTCCAGTCGTTCCGATCCGTCTTCAAACTCGAGCCCGGCACTGTCAGTTACTCCGACTACGTCGTCGCGCGTCTGCTGTTTGAGGCTACCAGGGACGCCGGATTCTGGAACCTCCATTGGGTGATCACCAACCTGCCGCCGAATTCCGACAACATCTGGCGTCAATGGAAGACCGTCAATGCGCCCTCCTCGCTGGCACCCACAGCCTCGGCGGAATGTGATGAACTCTCGGCTCTATTCGCATTCCTGGCCGGACGCGCTGGTATCCGGGGCGTCGGCCTGTTCTGGCCGGCCGCAAATCACACGGTTGCAGTCTGGGCGTTACATCAGCCGGCGGGCCGTGTCCGTGTGGTCATACCTACCACGCAGATCTTCCTTGACGAAACCGATTATTGGGGTACGAAGAAATTCGACCCCTGGCGTCAGAAAGCAATTTACGAATACACCCGCCAAGACGTCCCCGACTCCTTCGACCTCCCCAAGTCACTCTTCGCTTTTTTCCTTCGGCAAATGGACAAGTACGGGGGCGCTTCGGACGCCACGCTGCAACTGCTGAGATACTTCCGGGAGGCCGTTTTCTTGAAGGGCTGGACGCCTGAGGCCGCGGCTCGTGAAGCGCTCAGGGTGCGAAGAGGTCGCAGTTCTGATGCACCCGAAAACTTGGCAGCTCTGCAGAATTTCGCGGAAGACATGCATCCGGAACCTCCTCGCCGCTGACCCAGCGAGCTTTTCGGACTGCGTTATCTTAATGCCTATTGCCGTCGCGCTTCGCGCCGTAGGCCTTCATGCACAAGCATCTTCAAAAGCGTCTGGTATCCGATGCCCTTGCGGCCAGCGATCTCTCTGGCTTTGGCGACATCTGCTGCGGGCAATCTCAGTACGATCTGCACGCTGCTCGTCCGACTTAGGCCGGCCACTAGCGTCGAGCCCTTCTGTTTCTGGTGCTTGAGAAACTCGCGCCCAGGCGCGCTCGCCCACCACGTCGCTTCCTCGTCCTCGGTTTTGAACTTCGGCACTCTTATCACTGGTTTCTCTTACCGCATCACTCTCCTTTGGCGCGCCGCTACGCTCCCCTAGCCCAACAGGCACTCGTCTTCCAACGCCGCTGCGTGAATCGGCTCGCCCGAGGCGCTGGCCGCGAAAACGAATCGCCCGGCAACGGCCGCCGCGAGCAGTGCCGCCGCGGCAATGGCAAACGCCGCCGAATACCCGAAACGGTTCGCCACCGCGCCCGCCACGAACGAGCTGATGCCGACGAACAGGTCGACAAACGCGCTCAGCACACCCACCGTCGAGCCGCGCTCATTGGCGGGAATCTTTCGCAGAACCGTCGTAGCCACCGCCGACCAAGGAAACGAAAAGCCGAACCCGAGCAGCGCCGTCG
>Ga0335080_10003483_pt1 | contig 15923 bp, 14 predicted proteins | sample Lox_Sample_34_FD_206720 | JGI IMG/M metagenome (GOLD analysis project Ga0335080, IMG submission 206720) | Soil microbial communities from Loxahatchee National Wildlife Refuge, Florida, United States - Lox_Sample_3.4 | ecosystem: Environmental > Terrestrial > Soil > Wetlands | place: USA...
CCAAGCCTTGTCGTCGCGCTCGGCGATCGCGTGACAGTACCGCGCGACCAGCGCGCGGATCGCGAGCTCGTCCTCGACGGCTCGGCTCATTTTCCGTCCTCCCGGTCGGCACCCCGTGGCGGGCGCGTTTGAGTAGTATTCAAGCGGGTATCATACGCGCATGAGTCGGGCGGAGCTTCTGCGGATGGCGCGCCGGAACATGGCGCACGTGCAGGCCGGCACGATCGACCGGGCGCCGGACGTGCTGCGCGTGCCCGCCGCGCGCTACGTCGACCCCGCGCGCTTCGCGCTCGAGCTCGAACGCGTGTGGCGGCGCGTGCCGCTCGTGCTCGCGCTCTCGTGCGAGCTCGCCGAGCCCGGCGACTTCCGTGCGCTCGAGGTCGCCGGCGTTCCCGTGCTGCTGGTGCGCGGGGACGACGGCGCGCCGCGCGCCTTCCTCAACTCGTGCGCGCACCGCGGCGCGCAGCTCGCGACCGAGCCCGCGGGCAACGTGCGGCGCTTCACATGTCCGTACCACGCGTGGAGCTACGACCTCGACGGCGCGCTCGCCGGCGTGTTCGCGCGCGCGGACTTCGGCGAGGTCGACCCGGCATGTCACGGGCTCGTGCGGCTGCCCGCGGGCGAGCGCGCGGGGCTGATCTTCGCCTCGCTCGATCCCGAAGCAAATCTCGATCTCGACACATTTCTGTGTGGGTACGACCGGGTACTCGCCGAATTCGGTTTCGAGCGCTGGCAGCTGTTCGCGCGCCGCACTGTGCCGGGGCCGAACTGGAAGCTCGCGTACGACGGGTACCTGGACTTCTACCACCTGCCGATCCTGCACAAGGCGACCTTTGGCGCGGGCCTGCCGCACCGCGCACTCGTCGATGCCTTCGGCCCCCACCAGCGCGTGAGCTTTCCGAATCCGGGGCTGCTGCGCTTCGCCGAGCTGCCCGAAGCGGAGTGGGACGCCTCCGAGCTCCTCGCCGGCGTGTGGACGATCTTTCCGCACGTGTCGATCGCCACCTTCGACGCCGGCGCGCGCTCGGTGTTGGTCTCGCAGCTCTTCCCGGGCCCGACTGCGCTCGAGTCGACGACGGTGCAGTCGTACCTGGTCGAACGCGAGCCCGACGCGGCGGCGCGCGAGGCGGCCGCGAAGCTGTTCGAGCTGCTGGGCACCGTGGTGCGCGACGAGGACTACGCCACGGGCCTGCGGCAGCAGCGCGCGCTCGTAAGCGGATTGCGCCGAGAGCTGCTGTTCGGGCGGAACGAGGTCGGCGGCCAGCGTTTCCACCGCTGCCTCGAGCGCGTGATCGAGACCGAAGACGCGGAGCTCGCCTCCGCCTTCAAAGGGGAGGGGCCATGAGCGAGAGCGTCCGCTTCGCCGACGTCGAGAAGGAGTTCCTGGACCGCGTCGGCCGCATCGTGTGGTGCACGGTCGCCACCGTCGACGGCAAGGGCCGCCCCTACGCACGCATCCTGCACCCGGTGTGGGAAGGCTCGACCGGCTGGATCGCCACGGGCCGCCAGACGCTCAAGACGAAGCACCTGGCGAAGAACGCGAACGTCGCGCTCTGCTACTGGGATTCGCAGCACGACACCGTCGCGGTGCAGGCGCGCGCCGAGTGGTGCGACGACGCGGCGACGAAGTCGCGCATCTGGAACCTGCTCAAGAACACGCCGCCGCCGGTTGGCTACGACCCGCAGCTCTTCTGGCGCGGCGGCGTCGGCGATCCGACGTACGGCGTCCTGAAGCTCACCCCGTTCCTGATCCAGCTCCGCACCGGGCAGGAGATGATGCAGGGCAAAGCCGGACGGCTGTGCCGACTGTGAGATCGTGAGGAAGACATGACTCGAACCAATCGCCAGTGGCTCCTGCGCACGCGCCCCGTCGGAATGGTGAAGGAGAGCGACTTCGAGCTGCGCGAGTCGGCCGCGCCCGTGCCAAACGACGGCGAGGCGCTCGTGCGCGTGCTCTACGTCTCGTTCGATCCCGCCATGCGCGGCTGGATGGAAGACCGCCCCAGCTACATCCCGCCCGTCGGCCTGGGCGAAGTCATGCGCGCGGGCGCCGTCGGCCAGATCATCGAGTCGAAGAGCCGCGACTACGCGGTGGGCGAGCTCGTGCAGGGCATGTTCGGCTGGCAGGAATACGGCATCGCGGGGCGCGGCGGGCTCATGGCCGCGACGAAGCTGCCGAAGGGAATGCCGCCGACGTGGCCGCTCGGCGTGTGCGGAATCACGGGACTCACTGCGTACTTCGGTCTCCTCGATCTGGGCAAGCCGAAGGCCGGCGAGACCGTGGTGGTGTCGGGCGCGGCGGGCGCGACGGGCTCGGTCGCGGGCCAGATCGCGAAGCTGTCGGGCTGCCGGGTCGTCGGCATCGCGGGCGGCGCGGACAAGTGCCGCTGGCTCACCGAGAAGGCGCACTTCGACGCCGCCATCGACTACAAGCGCGAAGACGTGGCGGCGCGCCTGCGCGAGCTCTGCCCGAAGGGCATCGACGTGTACTTCGACAACGTCGGTGGCGAGATCCTGGACGCGGCGCTCGGCAGCCTGGCGCAGCGCGCGCGCATCGTGATGTGCGGCGGAATCTCGGGCTACAACGAAACCGCGGCGCCGCCGGGCCTGCGCAACCTGATGAACGTGGTCGTCACGCGCTCGCGCATGGAGGGCTTCATCGTGATCGACTACGCCGCGCGTTTCACCGAAGGGGTCGCACAGCTCGCGCAGTGGGTCGCGGCCGGGAAGCTGGCGCACGCCGAAGACGTACAGCAGGGCATCGAGAACGCGCCGAAGACCTTCCTGCGCCTGTTCCAGGGCAAGAACCTCGGCAAGCAGCTGCTCAAGCTCGCCGACCCCGCGCCTTGAAGTCGCTGCGCTGCGCGCTGGTCTGCGGCGGGCGCTTCCACGACTTCGACTACGCGCGGCTCGAGCTCTTGAAGCACCTCGCCGACGACGCCCGCGTGCGCACGCGCGTCTTCGACGACTGGGGCCGCGCGGACCCTTGGGCCGCGTCCGATTTCCTCGTGACCTACACCTGCGACCTGCGGCCCACCGAGGCACAGGCGGACGCGCTCGCGCGCTTCGTCGAGGACGGCGGGCGCTGGCTCGCGCTGCACGGCACGAACTCGATCCTCGAGTTCGCCGACCGCAAGGTCGAGTGCCCGCGGCTCGCGCCGCGCTTCATGCACGCACTCGGCTCGCAGTTCGTCGCTCACCCCCCGATCGCGCCGTATCGCGTGACGGCGGCGGACCCGTCGCATCCGCTGGTGAAGGGAATCGAGCCGTTCGAGACCCAGGACGAGCTCTACCTGTGCGAGTTCCACGCGCCGGTACAGACGCTGCTCGAGACGCGCTTCGGCGGGAAGACGCCTGGCTTCGAGCCCGCCGAGTGGCCCGAAGCGGCGCGACCGGTGCTGTACCTGCGGGAGCTCGGGCGCGGCGCGGTGCTCTACCTGACGCTCGGCCACTGCCGCAGCCACCTCGACATGCGCCCGATGCTCGACTGGTGGCCGACGGTCGACCGGGGCTCGTGGGAGCTGCCCGTCTTCCACGAGCTGCTCAGGCGCGGCCTCGCTTGGGCGAAGCGCGAAGCGAGCTAGGACGCGCACGGTGAAGCCGCGCGACGCGAGGTAGCGGGTCACGAACAGGCGGTAGCCCGCCTTCTCGTGCACGAAGTGGTTGGACTCGCCGACGAACGCGAAGCGCTTGCCCGCGAGCAGAGGGTCCAGCCAGGCCAGCGCCTCGACGTCGGCGATCTCGACCGGCGTCGCCTGCTCGCGCACCCAGCGCGCGACCCGACGCCGCGCGAGCCAGCTCATCGGCGCGCGCGCACCTCGAGCGGGAGGGCGTCGAGGCCCCAGAGCAGCACGTTCGGCTTGTGCGCCGGCGCCGGCGCGTCCGGCGCGAGGCGGAGCTCCTCGAAGCGCTCGAGCAGCGTCTCGAAGGCGACCCGCAGCTCCTTGCGCGCGAGCGATGCGCCGACGCAGTGGTGGATCCCGAGACCGAACGCGAGATGCTCTCCCGCATCCGCGCGAGTCACGTCGAAGCGGTCGGGGTCGGGGAACCGGGCGGGATCGCGGTTGGCGGCCGCGAAGCGCAGCATGCAGAGCGAGCCCGCGGGGATCTCGACGCCCTCGACGGCGGTGGTCTTGCGGCACACGCGCCACATGTTGGCCGTCGGGGTCGCCATGCGCAGCACTTCCTCGACCAGGTCGGGCACGCGCTCGGGCTCGCGCCGCACGAGCGCGAGCTGCTCGGGGTTGCGCAGCAGGAGCCACACGCCTTCCACGATCGCGGACGCGGTGGTCTCGTTTCCCGCCACCAGGAGCTGCTGGAGGATCGAGAGCATCTCGGGCACGTCGAGCGGCCGCTCGCCCTCGATGCGCGCGTGCACGATGTCGGAGAGGATGTCCTCGCGCGGGTCGGCGCGCCGCTCCTCGAGCCGCGCGGCGAAGTACTTCTGGAACTCGACGATCGCCTTGGCCGCCTCGACCTGGCCCGCGCGGTCGGCCACGCCCGAGAGCTGCGCGACGAACCCGTCGGTCCAGCGCCGGAAGAGCCGCAGGTCCTCGCGAGGCGCGCCGAGCTGCTCGGCGATCACCGTGAGGGGAAGCGGCTGGGCGAATTCCGCCAGGAGCTCGGCCCGGCCGCGCGCGGCGACGTCGTCGGCGAGCTCGCGCGCGATCTCGCGGATGCGCGGCTCGAGCGCGTCGATGCGCCGCGCGCTGAACGCCTTGTTCACCAGGCCGCGGAAGCGTTTCTGCTCGGGCGGGTCTGCGGTGAGCATGGTGTCGACCGGCGGGTAGCCCTCGCGCGCGACCGCCTTCACCTCGTCGGGCGGCTCGGCGCCCAGGAACTGCCCGAAGCGGTTCGAGAACGCCTCCCAGTTCCGGACGACCTCGACCACCGCGCGGTAGCTCGAGATCAAGGTGATCCCGAGCTGCGGGTGGCGATACACGGGCGCGGTCTCACGCACGCGCCGGTTGTAGAGCCACGGGTCGGCCAGCACCGCCGGGTCGAAGGGGTTGATCTCGCCGAGCGGCGCCCGCGCCACGTCCATCGCCGGCATCTTCGCAGCTCGCCCCGCGCCCGCGCCAGCGCACGCGAAAGGGTCCGGAAACGGTTCGTTCCCGGTAAGGTTCCCGCGCCTCGCTCGCCGTAGGTTCCCGCTCGTTCGTGAACCCACGTCGAGGAGACTTGCCATGGAATTCGTACGGCGCGTCGGGGCACTCCTGTATGGAGTGGCCTGCTACCTGATCTTCTTCCTGACCTTCCTGTACATGATCGGCTTCGTCGGCGGCTTCGTCGTGCCGAAGACGATCGACTCTGGCTCGGTCCACCCGTACGGCTGGGCCATCGACGTCGTGCTGCTCGCCTCGTTCGGGCTGCAGCACAGCGTGATGGCGCGACCCGGCTGGAAGCGGTTCTTCACCCAGTGGGTGCCACGCTCGGTCGAGCGCTCCAGCTACGTGCTCGCGTCGAGCGCGATCGCGATCCTGCTGTTCTGGCAGTGGCGGCCGCTGCCCACCCAGGTGTGGGAGCTGCACGACGACGCCGCGGTGGGCGTCGTGACCGCGATCTACCTGTTGGGCTACGCCATCGTGCTCGAGGCGACGCTGCTGATCGATCACTTCGATCTGTTCGGCCTGCGCCAGGTGTGGCTGCGCGCGCTCGGCCGGCCCTACACCGAGAAGCGTTTCGTCACTCCCAACCTGTACAAGCACATCCGGCACCCGCTGTACCTGGGCTGGCTCGTCACGTTCTGGGCGGCGCCGACGTTCACGGTCGGACACCTGCTCTTCGCGACGGCGATGACTTCGTACATCATGCTGGCGATCCCGCTGGAAGAGAACGACCTGGCCGCTCAGCTCGGCAAACCGTACCTCGACTGGCGCGAGCGCACGCCGATGTTCGTGCCGCGCTTCCGCAAGAGCGCGCCGCACACGCAGGTGCGCGTCCCCGAGCGGGCGCGCTGATGTCGGCCCTCGACGCGGCGAAGCTCGAGCGATTCGAGGGCAAGATGCTCGGCGTGCTCAACGCCGCCGCACTCGCGCTCATGACGTCGATCGGCCACCGAGCGGGGCTGTTCGACGTCATGAGCCGGATGCGGCCGGCGGCGAGCGCCGCGATCGCCGCCGCGGCGGGCCTCGACGAGCGCTACGTGCGCGAGTGGCTCGCAGCGATGGTGACCGGTGGCGTCGTCGATTACGAGCCCGCCGGTGCGACCTACTCGCTGCCTCGTGAGCACGCGGCACTGCTCACGCGCGCGGCGCGGCCCGACAACGTGGCCGCGACGTGCCAGTGGATCTCGGCGCTGGGAGCGGTCGAGGACCGCGTGCTCGAGTGCTTCGAGCGCGGCGGTGGCGTGCCGGCCGAGGCGTTCGCGCGCTTCCACGCGCTGGCGGAGGAGGACGGCGACGCGCTCGTGGCGTCGCTCATGGGCGGCGTGCTGCCGCTGGTCGACGGGCTGGGGGCGTCGCTCGAGCGCGGCATCGACGTGCTCGACGTCGGGTGCGGCAACGGCCGCGCGCTGAACCACCTGGCCGCGGCGTTCCCCCGCAGCCGTTTCACCGGCCACAGCTCGACGGACGAAGGCGTGGCCGCGGCGCGCGCCGAAGCGGCCGAGCTGCGGCTGTCGAACGTCCGCTTCGCGCGGCGCGACGCCGCGCGGCTCTCGCACATGGACGAGTTCGACCTGGTCACCGCGTTCGACACGGTGCACGACCACCCGCGCCCGGACGCGGCGCTGCGCCGGCTGGCCGGCGCGCTGCGCCCGGACGGCGTGCTGCTGTTGCGCGAGATCGCGGCGTCGGGCCGGCTGGAGGACGACGTCTCGCACCCGCTCGGGCCGTTTCTCTACACCGTGTCGTGTATGCACTGCATGACCACGTCGCTCGCGTCCGGTGGCGCCGGGCTCGGCGCCATGTGGGGCGCGGAGCGAATCACGCGCGCGCTCGCCGAGGTGGGGCTGGGGCGCGTGGAGATCCGCCAGCTGCCGCGGGACTCGGTCGCCTACTACTACGTCGCGCGCAAGTGAGACGCGGGGCACGCTAAGCTCGCGAGGTCCATGGTGCACCGTTTCGGCGAATACGAGCTCGACGTCGCGGCGGGAGAGCTGCGCAGGCGCGGGCGCGCGGTCGAGATCCAGCCCAAGCCGCTGGCGCTCCTGGTGCTGTTGGTGCGCGAGCACGGCCGCGTGGTCTCCGCGCGCGAGATCCGCGACGAGCTCTGGCCCGGCACCACGGTGACGCCCGCGTCGCTGTCGCGCGCGGTCTCGCACGCGCGGCGCGCGATCGGAGACACGAACCGGGGCGCACTGATCCGCAGCGTCTCGCGCCGCGGCTACCGCTTCTGTGGCGAGCTCGTGGACGCGGAAGCTGCGCGCGCGCTGCCGGAGGTACAGCCCGAGCGCGACCGCGCGAGCGTGTTCGTCGGCCGCGAGGACGAGCTGGCGCGGCTCGGGCGCGCATGGGCCGAGACGGCAGCGGGGCGGGGTGGCGTCGCGCTCGTCACGGGCGCAGCGGGCATCGGCAAGACGCGGCTCCTCGAGCGCTTCGCGAGCGACGCCGCGGCGCGCGGCGCGCGCGTGCTCACGGGGCGCAGCCGCGCGGGCGACGGCGTGCCGCCGTTCTGGCTGTGGACGCAGGTGCTGCGTCAGCTGCGCGACGAGGACACGGGCGACCAGACCGCGGAGCTCGGCGAGCTGCTCCCCGAGCTCGCGAGCGATTCGGACCGCAGCCGCTTCCGCGTGCTCGACGCGACCTCGCGCGCGCTCGTGCGCGCGAGCCGCGCGCGCCCGCTGCTCGTGCTGCTCGAAGACCTGCAGTGGGCCGATCCGCCGTCGCTGCGGTTGCTCGAGCACCTGTCGTTCGAGCTCGGCGGCGAGCCGATCCTCGTGGTGGCGTCGGTGCGCAACGAGTTCCGCGAGCGCGGCCATCCGCTCGACCGCACGCTGGGCGTGCTGCGCCAGCAGGAGCGCACGGCGGAGCTCGCGCTCGTCGCGTTCTCGCGGCGCGAGGTCGCGGCACTGCTCGGCCGCGTGCTCGGCCGCCCCGCGCCCACGGACCTGTCGTCCGAGGTGTTCGCGCGCACCGAAGGCGTGCCGTTGTTCCTGCGCGAGGCGATCCGCCTGCTGGCGGAACGCGGCGTGCTCGACGAGCCCGAGCGCCTGCCGCGCGCAGGGATCGCGCTGCCGGGCCGCGCGCTCGACCTGATCGGCCGCGCACTCGACACCTTGTCCGAGCCCGCGCGCGCACTCGTCGCCGCCGCCGCCGTGCTCGGCCGCGACTTCGCACTCGACGCCGCGGCCGAGGTGGCCGACGTGTCGCTCGAAGCTGCGCTCGATTCGCTCGACGACGCGGCGCGCGCGGGCGTCGCCGAGGCGTCGCCCGACGACACGGGCGCCTGGCGCTTCACGCACGCGCTCTTCCGCGAGGCCGCGTACGCGGCGATCTCGGCCGGCGAGCGCGTGCGCCTGCACCTGCGCGCGGCGCGCTGGCTCGAGCACGTGCACGCGACTTCGCCCGAGGCGGCCATGGCCGAGCTCGCGCACCACCACCACCGCGCGCTCGCGCTGGGCGACCCGGCGCGCGCTCTCGAATGGGCGCTGCGCGCGGCCGAGCAGGCCGCGCGGCTCGGCGCCTGGGAGCAGGCCGCGCAGCACTACGAGCAGGCGGTTGCGGCGGTCGGCCACGCGCGTCCCGTCGATCCCGAGCGACGCCTTTCTGTGTTGCTTGCGCTGGGCGAGGCCTGCCGCTTGTCGGGCGAGCGCACGCGCCGCCGCGAGGTGCTCGTGCAGGCGCTGGACCTGGCGCGCTCGCTCGGCCTCGTGGACGAGCTCGCGCGCGCGGCGATCGCGTTCTCCGACCTGCAGGACTGGGGCATCCGCGACGCGCAGGCGCGCGGCGCGGTGACCGAGGCACTGGCCGCACTGGGCGACGCGCCGAGCGTGGCGCGCGCGCGGCTGCTCACGCGGCTCGCCTACTTCGACGTGCTGCACGACGCATACGTCGAGTCGCGCCCGATCGCGCGGCAGGCCGTCGCGCTCGCGCGCGAAGCCGGCGACCCCGAGGCGCTGCAGGACGCGCTGTACGTGCTGCACTTCGCGATCGGCGGCCCCGACCACGTGGACGAGCGCGCGCGCCTGGGCGACGAGACGGTGCGCGTGGGCGCCGCCTCGCCCGCCGCCGACCGTGCGCTGATCTCGCTCGTCGACCTGGCGAGCGACCGCATGATGCTCGGCGACCGCGTGGCCGCGAACGCACTGCGCGCGCGCGCCGACGCGATCGGCGGCGAGCATCCCACGCCGGCCATGCGCTGGCACAAGGGCGTGTACGACACCGGCCTCGCGCTGCTCGAAGGCCGCTTCGAGCACGTGCGCCCGCTGTCCGAGCAGGCGCTGCTCGTCGGCCGGCGCGCGGAGCACCCGTACGCGCGCTCGGTGCACGGCGGCCAGCGCGCGCTCCTGGCGCAGGAGCGTGGCGATTTCGCGGGCGTGCTCAGCGTGTGGGAGCCCGTGCTCGGCGCGGTCGAAGGGCCGCTGCACTGGCTTGCGGCGAAGGTCGCGCGCGCGCGGCTCGCCGTCGGCCGCGTCGAAGAGGCGCGCGCGCAGTTCGAGTCACTCGCGAAGGACGACTTCGCGGACGTGCCGCGCAACCTGCGCTGGACGGCGACGCTCGTGGAGCTGGCGTTCCTGTGCGCGGAGCTCGACGACGTGGCGCGCGCGAAGCCGCTCCACGACCTGCTCGCGCCGTTCGAGCACCAACACGCGGTCATGCCCATCGTGGTGTTCTACGGCGGCCCGGCCCGGTTCGCGCTCGCGCGCCTGTGCGAGACCCTCGGCCGCCGCGACGACGCGCTGGCGCTGTGCGACGAGGCGCGCACGTCGGCCGTCGAGCTGGGCGCGCGGCCGACGCAGGCGCGCGTCGCACTGCGGCTCGGGCTGCTCTCCGCGCCGCGCGACCGCCGCCGCGCGAAGGCCGCGCTGGCCGAGAGCGCGAAGCTCGCGGGCGAGCTCGGCATGGCCGCCGTCGCCGCCGAAGCGCGCGCGGCGCTCGAAGCGCTCGCCTAGCGCGCGCCCTCCGCGAGCGCTTTGAAGTTGAGCAGCTGCCTCCGCATCATCACCAGGTCGAGCCACGGGAAGACGAGGCGCCCGACTCGATCGCAGAGGCCCGGCCGCGCGCGCACGACGAGCTTCACGACCAGCCTGCACGAGTCCGTGTCGAGAGGTACGACGACGTACGACACCGCGAGCGGCGGGAACAGCCCGGGCTTGCGCAAGCGCAGGGTCAAGTGCCGGTCGCGCTCGAACGACGCGAGCTCGAAGATCATCATGCGCTGTCCGACGGCGAGCTCGTCCGCGCCGGGCGTGAGCTCGCGCGGGCTCGGTCGTCCCCCGTTGTCGAGCCAGTCGTAGCTGTACGGCGCGACCTTCATCTGGCAGAGCCACCGGAAGACGACGGTGGCGGGCGCGCGGACGGTCACGGCGCGCCACATCGCGTCGGCGCGGTCGTGGTCGGGCAGCACGTCGTCGCAGGGGAACGGGCGCGCGCGCTCTTCGGCGGTCGTGCCCCAGTGCCAGCCCAGCTCGAAGAGCCCGCTCAAGCGGGCGCGCGCCCGAAGCGCACCGCGGCGCGCGCCTTCGCGCGCTCGGCCTCCACGGCGCGGTCGCGCGGCGGCGCGTTCGTCACCAAGCTGTGCAGGAGCTTGCGCGCGATCTCGGCCGTCTCGTCCACTGCGCGTTGGAACGCCGCCTCGTTCAGCTTCGACGGCTTGTTGAAGCCCGACAGCTTGCGCACGAACTGCAGCGACGCCGCGCGGATCTCGTCTTCCGTGACCGGCGGCGAGAAGTTGAACAAGGTCCGGATGTTTCTACACATGACCGGACGGTACCACGAGCCCGCTACTTGGCGCGTTTGAAGTACTGCACCGCGCGCTCGTGCTTCTGGGCCGCCGCGAGCGTCTTGAACGTGCCGAGGTTCCTGCGCCGACCTGTCTTCGGATTCGGCTTGCGCGAGTACAAGCGGTACTGGCCGTTCGGGAGCTTTCGGATCATGCGCTGCGGTCGTGCAAGGCGCGCGCCGACACGTACGCGTCGCGCACGGCCTGGCCCGCCTTGCCGAGCAGCGAGATCGCCGGCCAGCAGCCGATCACCCGGATCACCACGCGCTTCGCGAGGAACACGCGCTTCTCCTCCAGCGACTCGACTCGCGTCCACGGAATGAACAGCGTCGGAGAGAGGAAGCGGAACGGCAGCCACAGCGACAGCTGAAAGCCGGCCGGCGTCACCACGACCCACAGGCAGCTGTTGTATTTCGCGGGGAAGCGCCGGCCCATGGAGCCCGACGCGAAGCGGAACGTCTCGCCCGCCGCCGGCGCGTCGGAGCGGAACTCCTCGGCCAGGCGCGCCCAGCCGCTGATGCGCGACGTGAGCGCAGTGAGCGCGAGCCACATCGCCACGAACGTGACGAAGAACCACGGCGGCTCGAGGAACCACGGCGCCGGCGCTCTGGCCATGGCGACCTATCGGATTCGCCGCTCAGGCGATTGAGTCAGTCGCGCCAGTCACTTCGAGGCGCCCGCCCCCAGCGGCAACAGGATGTTGGAGCCCGAGCCCACCACGTTCGGCGCCACGCCGTTCCACTTCTCGACCATCTTCAGCTCGACGAGCTTCGGCGCCTTCTCGAGCGCCTCGCCCTGGATGCGGATCGACTCCGCGTCGGCGTGCGCCTTGATGATGAGCGTGTCGGCGTCGGTCTTCGCCTGCTGCATCTTGAAGACGGCCTTCTCGGCCTCCTGCTGCTGCACCATCTTGGCCTCGATGGCCTGCTCGAGCTCGCGCGACAGGCCGACGTCCTCGATCACCAGGTCCTCGATCGTGAGCAAGGTGCCGATCTTCGCGCGCGAGGAATCGAGCGCCGCCAGCTTGATCTGCTCGCGCGTCTTCACGATGTCGGCCGCCGTCTTCATTGCGGTGACTTCCTTGATCGCCTCCTGCACGCGCGGGAGGATCAGCTTGTCGAACGGCTCGCCGGAGTAGTCGCGCAGCACCTTCACCACCGACGTCTCGGGAATGCGGTACAGCACCTTCACCTGCACCTTGATCTGCTGCAGATCCGACGAGAAGCACTCCGCCGTCACCTCGCGCGTGTCCTGCTGCACGTTCACCATGTGGATCTCGGTGATCGGCAGCTTCACGCCGAAGCCGGGTGCGACGAAGTCATCCGACATCTTGCCCAGAGTCACGCGCACGCCGCGCCAGCCCGGCTCGACGACGTACGAGCTCCCGAGCACGCCGACGAGGACCAGAACGCCGATCACGATGAACGCAACGAGCCGAACGGTTGCCATGTCTCACCCCCCGCAGGAGATGGTAGCGGGCCTGCGAACGAAGCGAGTCCTGCTCCTCACGCCAGGCGGCTGAAGAAGCAGATCACGATCCGCTTGAACGAGGACACGCTCGAGTACCCTCTGCCGCGAGTGGACTCACCCGCAGCCGCCGGTCTCCCCGCAGGTCTTGCACGCGTAGCACGCTCCGGCGCGCACCATGATCGAGCCGCAGTTGTTGCAGGGCGGAGCGTCTTCCTGACCGAGGGCGCGGAGGGGCTCGGTGTGGCTGCCGCCGCCGAGGCCGCCTTTCTGGGTGATCGGGACGACGCGCTCGGTGCCGGACGGCGCGGTCTGGCCGTACTCGTCCTGCGCGTCTTCGACGACGGCTTCGCCCGTCGGGAAGTTCAGGCCGAGCCAGCGGAACACGTAGTCGGTGATCGACTTCGCCATCGGGATCTCGGGGTTGCCCGTGAAGCCCGACGGCTCGAAGCGGGTGTGGCTGAACTTGTTGACCATGGCGTGGAGCGGCACGCCGTACTGCAGCGACAGCGAAGTCATGACCGCGATCGTGTCCATGAGGCCGGACACGGTCGAGCCCTCCTTCGACATCTTCAGGAACACCTCGCCCGGCGTGCCGTCCTCGTACAGGCCCACGGTGAGGTAGCCGTCGTGGCCCGCGATCGAGAACTTGTGCGTCTTGGCGTCGCGCACGTCGGGCAGCTTGCGGCGGCGCGGCGCGGGCTCGGCAACGGCCTCGGCCGGCTGCGCCTCGGCCGTGGTGTCGGCCTTCGTATTGAGCGGCTGCGTGCGCTTCGAGCCGTCGCGGTAGATCGCGAGTGACTTGAGCCCGAGGCGCCAGCCCTCGACGTACGCCTGCTCGATGTCCTCGACCGTCGCTTCCTTCGGCAGGTTCACGGTCTTCGAGATGCCGCCGGACAGGAACGGCTGCGCGGCCGCCATCATGCGGATGTGGCCCATGTAGTGGATGGAGCGCGTGCCGTGCGCCGACTTGAACGCGCAGTCGAAGATCGTCAGGTGCTCGTCCGAGAGCCCCGGCGCGCCCTCGATCGTGTCGTGCTCGTCGATGTAGCGGACGATCGCGTCGATCTCGGCAGGCGCGTAGCCACGGCGCGCGAGCGCCGCCGGCACGGTGCCGTTCACGATCTTCAGCACGCCGCCGCCGACGAGCTGCTTGTACTTCACGAGCGCGATGTCGGGCTCGATGCCCGTGGTGTCGCAGTCCATCATGAACGCGATCGTCCCCGTGGGCGCGATCACGGTGACCTGCGCGTTGCGGATGCCGTGCCGGCGGGCGAGCTCGAGCGCCTTGTGCCACGTCTCGCGCGCGGCGCGGTGCAGGTCGTCCGGCACGCCCGCGGCCTGCACCTGGTCGCCGTAGCCCGTGTGCAGCCCGATGACCTCGAGGAACGGCGCGCGGTTCTTCTCGTACTCCGCGAACGGACCCGTGCGGCGCGAGATCTCGGCCGAGCGGTGGTACGAGCGGCCCGTCATGAGCGACGTGATCGCGCCGCACAAGTTGCGGCCCTCGTCGCTGTCGTACGCCAGGCCGTTCAGCATGAGCAGCGCGCCCAGGTTCGCGTAGCCCAGGCCGAGCGGGCGCAGCATGTGGCTGTTCTTCGCGATGCGCTCGGTGGGGTAGTCGGCGAAGTCGACGATGATCTCCATGGCGAGGATCAGCGTGTCGACGGCCTGCTCGAAGTCGCTGGTGAGGAAGCGGCCCGCCTCGTCGGCGAACTGCAGCAGGTTGAACGACGCCAGGTTGCACGCCGTGTCGTCGAGGAAGATGAACTCGCTGCACGGGTTCGTGGCGTTGATGCGGCCCGAGTTCTTGACCGGGTTCCAGCGGTTGATGGTGGTGTCGTACTGCACGCCCGGATCGCCGCAGACGTGCGCCGCGGCGGAGATCTCGCGCATGAGGTCGCGCGCCGCGAGCGTGTCCATCACCTTGCCCGTCGTGACGGCGCGCGTCTGCCACGTGCCGCCGTTCAGCACGGCCTTCATGAACGCGTCGGGCACGCGCACCGAGTGATTCGCGTTCTGGTACTGGATCGACTCGTACGCGCCGCCGGCCACGTTGAAGCGGCCGTCGAAGCCGGCGTCGATGAGCGCCCAGGCCTTCTTCTCCTCGTCGGCCTTGCAGCGCACGAAGTCGAGCACGTCGGGGTGGTCCGCGTTCAGGATCACCATCTTCGCGGCGCGGCGCGTCTTGCCGCCGGAGCGGATCACGCCCGCGAACGAGTCGAAGCCGCGCATGAACGAGACGGGGCCGCTGGCGACGCCGCCGCCGGCGAGCGGCTCCTTCGAGCTGCGGATCGTCGACAGGTTGGTGCCCGTGCCCGAGCCGCCCTTGAACAGCATGGCCTCGGTCTTCGCGAGGTCCATGATCGACGTCATGGTGTCCTCGACGGAGTTGATGAAGCACGCGCTCGCCTGCTGCGGCACGAGCCGGCCGTCGGGCTCGACCACGCCCAGGTTGAACCAGACCGGCGAGTTGAAGCACACTTTCTGGTGTAGGAGCAGGTGCGTCAGCTCGTCGGCGAAGATCTGCTCCTGCGCCTCGCTCGCGAAGTAGTTGCCCTCGCGGCCCCACTTGCGCAGCGTGCCCACGACGCGGCCGATCAGCTGGCGCACGCTCGACTCGCGCGACGGCGTGCCGAGGTGACCGCGGAAGTACTTCGACGCGACGATGTTCGTCGCCATCGGGGACCACGACTCGGGCACTTCGACGTTGGGTTGCTCGAAGACCACGCTGCCGCCGTCGCCGGTGATCTTGGCGGTGCGGCGGGTCCAGCGGACGCTCGCGAACGGATCGTTGCCAGCGCGTGTGAAGTGGCGCCGGATGGGAATCTCCGCCGCGCCCTTCTCCGTCGTCTCCCGCGTGTCCCGGCTCATGCCGTTCAACGTCGCGTCCTGATCCGCCAAATCTACCCCTCGAGTCGCGCTCCAACCTCGAGCGCGGAGCTCTTTCGAGACCAAAATTCCGGGCCCCAGGGAGAGGCTCTGACCCTCAGAGCCCCCGAGCGAGGAACCCTCCTCCAGAGCGCCCCGCCCAATTCCCCTCGACCGCCCGTAGCCCCCCTGGCTGCCGAGATAGAATCCCTGGAAATCCCGGAGCCCCTTTCTACCGCGGCCTCGGCCATGGGTCAACCACGCTGCCACTAGATCTTGAGGGTATCGTCACCGCACCGCCAAGATATTGAGATCTCTCGGCTTTCCGGGCTGTGGGGTACTTCACACGCAAGTGCGCCGAGCGACGGTCCAGCCGGTCGGGCGCGGAACCCCGCGAGATCCCGAGCGTTTCATGATTTGTACCGGGGACCCTCGGTTTGATACGAAGGACGTGGCATGGATTTCGGATTCAGCGAAGAACAGGACCTGCTCCGCGCCGAGGTGCGCAAGCTCCTCGACGCCCGCGCGCCGCTGCCCGAGGTGCGCAAGCTCATGGCCACGGAGAGCGGCTACTCCGCCGAGCTGTGGGGCGAGCTGGCGGAGCTCGGCTGGCTCGGCCTGACGATTCCCGAGGGCTTCGGCGGCGCCGGGCTGGGCTGGGTCGACCTGGTCGTGCTGCTCCAGGAGACGGGGCGCTCGCT
>Ga0335080_10003485_pt1 | contig 15920 bp, 10 predicted proteins | sample Lox_Sample_34_FD_206720 | JGI IMG/M metagenome (GOLD analysis project Ga0335080, IMG submission 206720) | Soil microbial communities from Loxahatchee National Wildlife Refuge, Florida, United States - Lox_Sample_3.4 | ecosystem: Environmental > Terrestrial > Soil > Wetlands | place: USA...
ATGACCCGCAGATTACTAGCGACGGGCGCTACATCGCCTATACCGTCGAGTCCACATCGCTGAAAGACGATAAGTCAGAGACGCGAATTTGGATGATACCCACGGTGGGCGGTGAGGCTTTCCCGCTCACGGCGGAAGGTGTTTCCTCGGAACATCCGCGTTGGTCGCCTGATGGCCAGTACCTGGCGTTTACCTCCTCCCGGAAAGGTGAGGATGGCAATGAGGGCAAGAGCCAGGTGTATTTGCTGAATCGGCTGGGCGGAGAAGCGCAGCGGCTGACCGAAACGATTCAGGATGTGGACGACTTCGGGTGGTCGCCGGATGGAAAACGGCTGGTGCTGGTACTCCGCGACCCGTCGCCGGAGGAGCTGGAGCAAGCGGCAGAGAAGAGCAAGACCGGAGAAGGGACCGAGAAGCCGAAAAAGTCCAAGTCTCAGCGGCCTTGGGTGATTGACCGGCTGTACTTCAAGTCGGATACTGTGGGCTATCTGGAGCGGCGGCGTACGCACCTGTATGCCTTCGAGATTGCAACGAAGGCACTGACGCAGGTGACTTCCGGCGATTATGACGACTCGAATCCGGCGTGGTCGACGGACGGGAAGCTGCTGGCGTTCGAGAGCAATCGGTCGAAGCCGGATCCGGACGCCACCTATGCGACGAACATCTGGACCGTGGCGGCAAACAACAAGAACAAAGGGGCAAATCCGACGCAGGTGACCACCGGTTTGGCAGGAGATCACCATCCGGCATGGTCTCCGGATGGCAAATGGATCGCGTACTCGACGCAACTCGACGCCAAGCTATTCGAATATGGCACCAAGCACATCGCCATTTCGCCGGCGGGTGGCGGCACGCAGAAGGTTTTGACAACGGCGCTAGATCGAAATGCGACCGACCCGCATTTTTCGTCGGACAGCAAGTCCGTCTATTTCATCGTGGACGACGACGGGACACAGAATGTGGCGCGGGTGAACTTAGCGGATGAGAAGATCACACGGCCAGTCGGCGGACGAATCTTTGTAGACCAGTTCTCCGTGTCATCGGACGGAACGCTCGCTGCGAGCTATTCGACGATGGACCGGCCCTTTGAATTGTTCACTACGGCAGGTGGAAACGTGGTACGGCTGACACACGTGAACGACGCGTGGCTGGCGCAGTTCAAACTCTCGCCTGGCGAGTATGTCTCGTTCAAATCCAAGGACGGGACCACCGTCCACGGTTACATGTACAAGCCAGCCGATTATGCACCCGGCAAAAAGTACCCGACGATTTTGCGGCCGCATGGCGGGCCAGTATGGGCGTACTACGCGGAATTCCAGGATTTGGCGCAATTGCTGGCGGCGAATGGATACGTGGTTCTGTTTCCGAACCCGCGAGGTTCTTCGGGCTATGGCCAGGATTTCTGCAAAGCCATCTTCGCGGATTGGGGGAACCACGATTTTCAAGATGACATGGCTTTTGCCGACTACGCCGTGGAACAGGGAATCGCCGATCCCGACAAACTCGGAGTTGGCGGCTGGTCGTATGGCGGAATTTCGACTGACTTCATCATTGCGCAGACGAACCGGTTCAAGGCGGCGATATCCGGCGCTGGCGCGGCCGACTATACGAGCTTGTGGGGCCACGACCAGTATGTAAAGGACTACATCGCAGAGCTAGGCTTGCCCTGGGAGCATCCGGAAACATGGAACCACGTCGCGTACATCTCGCGCGTGAAGGATATCCGCACTCCGACGATGTTCGTGGGCGGAAATATCGACTGGAACGTCCCGATTCTTGGCGGCGAACAGATGTACCAGTCGCTGAAGGCGCTAGGACGGGACGTTTTGCTGGTTGTTTATCCCGACGAGTACCACGAATTTAAAACGCCTTCGCACATCAAGGATCTGAACGAGCGATATCTGGCCTGGTACGGGCACTATGTTAAGGGCGACAGCGTGCCGGCCCGCCCTCAAACTGACAGGATGGCTCGCGGCGCAAACTAAAAGAAAAGGCCGGCCCGTGGAGGACCGGCCACGAATGCGAACGCGGCTTTAGGTCAGGTGGTGCCCATCTTCGTTCCGATTACTTCGCCCGAAACGATGATCTCGACACGGCGGTTGGCTTTGCGTCCCGCGGCGGTACCGTTGTCGGCAACCGGATTCACCGGTCCCAGGCCCTTGGAAGTGATGATGTCGCCGGAGAGTCCTTGGCTCACGAGGAATTGGCGGACAGAGTCGGCGCGCTGTTGGGAGAGCTTCATGTTGAATTCGTCGGAGCCGGTCGTGTCTGTGTAACCCTCAATGCCCAGATTCAGGCCGGGATGAGCCTGAATAATGCCGGCGAGCTTGGCGAGTTTCAGCTGCGCATCCTGGCTGAGGTTATACTTGGCGGTTTCGAACAGCACATCAGCCATATTCACGACGAGCCCGCGCGGCGTGTCGGAGGTTTGCAGCACGGCGTTGAGCTGGCTCAAGAGCTGAGCGCGAAGTGCGGCCGTTTGAGCCTGTGCGCGAGCGGCTTCATCCTTGGCAGCCTGTTCCTTGGCCTGCAGGGCGGCCTGCTCGGCAGCAGCCTTCGAGGCGGCCAAGTCAGCGGCGGCCTTTTGTTGAGCTTCCCGGGCAGCCGCCTCGGCCTTCAGTTGAGCCTGCTTGGCCTCGTTAAGCTCCGCTTGACGTTTTGCTTCGGCCGCGGCTTGCGCTTCGGCCTCTGCTTTGGCTTTAGCTGCCGCTGCCGCTGCTGCGGCATCCTTCTCCTTCTGAATGCGTTCCGCTTCCTGGCGTTGCGAACTCAGCAGGCGGGCGTCTTCCGCAAACTGGATGGTTTGCCGGGAGTTCGTGATGATGACTTTCTTGTCTGCCTTGGAGGCCACCGAGTTCTCTGTCATTTGCAGGCTGGTGGTGGCCTTCGAGAAAATCTCCGGAGCGTATTTTTCCGCGCCCTTGGACTTAGCGATAGCGACGGCGTTACGGGCTTCGTAGGTATCAAGCGGAGCCGCCTTGAGGTCGGGCGTGAGGGCCATCGGATTGCCTTCCTTGGCATATTGGCTGCGCTTCATCAATTTGAAGTTATTGTCGGGATAGATCTTGCCCTTGGTGTTTTTCTTAGTGTCGTTTTCGAGGACCACGACTTCGCTGGGCAGCTGAACCGCGAAGTACGGTTCTGCGGTGACAATCATGGCGAAGGTCTGAGACTGCGCGATGGCGTCCAGCTTCCCTTGGCCATTCTTATCGATGGGAATTTCTCCCTGGTTGGCGACAGTGCCGTCGGGGCTGATGGTCCACAGAACGTACGTCAGGAATTCCGGGCCAAGGCTCGTTGGAGCCGGCATTCCGGTTACTTTGAGATCGATCTCGGTGCCGCTCTTCTTCGCCTCAACCTTGGCTTCTCCGCTGGCATTCGGTGCCGCGCTCGTGCCGTTGAAGATCACCTTGGTGCCACCGCCGCCGACTTCGTATCCAACAGCCTTGATGGAACGGCTCACCACGTCCTCATCCGGAACGGTTTTCGTTTCTTGAGCGGCGAGCACGCCGGCTGAACACAGACACAATACCGCCAACCATAGATTCTTGTAGGGCTTCATTCGTTTGTCTCCTGCTTGAGTTACCGGACGGAGCGAAAGTAACTGGTGAGAGTCTACACCAGTTTCACATAACCAGCGATGCACGGTGAGGTTCCGCCATCTCTGCGCAGGAGCAGGTCCACGAAATCAAGCGGTCAGATAAGCGTGTCATTCCGAGGGCGGCCTATGTTCGAGGAATCTACTGTTGTTGCCGAGAGAATGGCAAGAAGCAGATTCATCGCGCAAAGGCACGATGGCGCCGAGTGTCTCGCTCCGCTCGGAATGACAGGAAAGGCCAACAGCAGTGTGTGCTAGTTGTTGATGTCTTGTTTGGACTCGAGCTTCGCTTGCAGAGGCTCGAGGAAAGGCTTGTTTACATCCGGAGAGCCGGCGATGGCCAGCTTCATTTCTTTCGATGCGGTGGAGAAGTCGCCCGCTTTCGAGGAGATGCGCGCCTGTGCGAGATGCGCCAGCCAGTGGTTGGGATCTTTCTTCACGACCATGGGGTACAGTTCGAAAGCGCGGCTGGCGTTTCCAGAACGCTGCAATCCGCGGGCGTAAACATAAAGCTGCTGTGCATTGGCTTTTTCGAAGGCGGCGTCGAGCGTCTTGGCGGCTTCGTCTTTCTGGCCCATGGCATCGAGGATGCGAGATTTGGTTTCGAGATTTTCGAAGCGATCTTCGTTTTGGATGGAAATGTTCTCCCACTTTAGCGCCTGTTCGAGGTTGTAGTTATTGTCGAGGCACCATTGCGCCGCTTCATCGTAACCCATCCAAGTGAACCCGCCGACGCTGCGAAGCTGATTCTGAATGCTTTTGAAGGTGACGGTCTTCACGTCTACGCCGACACGAAAGGGCACGGCAATCTTGTCCCAGCGAAGCGTAGCGACGGCGGAGTCGTCTTTTACCTCGTCAAACGTGTAGATCAGTGTGTCTTCCGGCTCGGACGCCTTTGGCTTTACGGCGACACGCAACGCATCTTCTTTTTCGTCATAACTGAAGCTGCCCCACGACGTGGAGTTTTTGCTGAAGATGATGGTCCATTGATCTTTGTCGGGAATCATGTGGAGTCCATATTTGCCTGACGCGAGGGGCTTTCCCTCGATGGTTACGTCGTCGGAGAAAGTGATAGTCGTGTTTTCATTGGCTCCCGCGCGCCACACCTTGCCATAGGGCACAACCTTGCCGAAGACCTCGCGGCTGCCGGTAAGCGGGCGATGATAGTCGATGCTCACCGTGGTAATGCCGATTGTTTGCGTGACCACGCCGTGCTGGCTGATGGTTGGCAGCATTAATTCGGTAGCTTGCTGGCCGTTCTTAAACTGCGCGGCCGTGCTTCCGGCGAAAACACCCAGACTCCATGCCGCGATTAAAGTGAATTTGAACAGAGACTTCATCACACGCCTCCCCTTCGAAGTTCCCCCGTCGCAAGTAAAGACGAAGGTGTGGTGTGCAAGGTAAACAGGCTTTTTGTAAAAAGACGTGCTTTGCTGGGGGTTGCTGGTGGAGTTATTCTCGCTTGTTTCCTGGAGGACTCGAATGGCCAGTATGTTCCGCAGCAAGTGGACGGTTCTGCTCGTTTTGGTGGTTTTGAGTATGCCTGCGCGAGCCCAACAGTTTGATCCGAAACTCTACAGCGAAATGCGCTGGCGCTGCATCGGGCCGTTTCGTGGCGGGCGTACCGTGGCGATCGCCGGTGTGCCGCAACATCCCGGCTTGTTTTATATGGCGCCGGTGAACGGAGGAGTGTGGAAGTCCGACGACTATGGGACCACGTGGAACCCAATTTTTGACGACCAGCCGTCAGGATCGGTTGGCGCAATTGCGGTGGCTGGTTCCGATTCGAACACTATCTACGTCGGTAGTGGCGAAGGTCTGCAGCGGCCGGACCTGGCGGTGGGCGACGGCGTCTACAAGTCCACGGACGCGGGCAAGACGTGGACGCATCTTGGTTTGCGCGATGCGCAACAGATTACGGCGATTGTCGTCGACCCGAAGAATGCCGACCACGTGTTTGTGGCGGCGGAAGGCCATCCTTACGGGCCGAATGCGGAGCGAGGCGTTTTTCGATCCCTGGATGGCGGCAAGACCTTTGAGAAGGTCTTATATAAGGATGAGAACACTGGCGCGGCGGACATCGTGATGGATCCGGGCAATCCGCAGGTCCTGTTCGCGGCATTGTGGGCGGCGCGCGTTGCGCCTTGGGAAGTGCGCAGCGGCGAGTCCTTCCTTATTCCTGGAAGCGGATTTTACAAATCGACGGACGGCGGGACCACTTGGAAGCAAATCACAGAAGGTTTGCCGACCACGGAGGATGGGATTGCGCGCATCGGGATTGCGATTGCGCCGAGCCATCCAAAGCGCATGTATTTGAACGTCGAAACGAGGAAGGATAAAGCGGGCATCTATCGGTCGGAGGATGCGGGCGAGTCCTGGACCCTGGTGAACTCTGATCACCGCATCGGCGGACGTGGCCCCGGCGCGATGGGCATCGCGGTGGCTACAGACAATCCCGACACTATTTATGTTGCGAACACCGCTGCGTGGAAATCGACGGACGCGGGAAAGACCTTTGTGGGATGGAAGGGCGCGCCGGGCGGCGACGACTACCAGCGAATCTGGGTCAGCCCGGACAATCCGCAAGTGATCGCTATTTCGGCGGACCAGGGCGCAGCCATCAGCGTGAATGGTGGCGCCACCTGGAGCACCTGGTACAACCAGCCGACCGCGCAGTTTTATGACGTCACCACGGACACTCGCTTTCCGTATTGGGTATATGGCGGCCAGCAGGAATCGGGGAGCGCCGCGACGAAGAGTCGCAGCGACAATGGTGAAATTACGTTTCGCGACTGGACGATTCCCGGAGTATTCGAATACGGGCGCGTCGCCGTTGATCCCACCGACCCCAATACGGTGTTCGGCGCGAAACTGACGCGGACACGGCAGGACATCGGTGAAATCGCAGACATCGCGCCCGAGCCCGTTCGCTCAGGCCAATACCGCTACAACCGGACGTTGCCCATCATTTTTTCCCCAGTCGATCCGAAGGTCTTTTATTTCGGCGCAAACGTACTCTTCAAAACGACGGATCGCGGCAACAGTTGGACGGTGATTAGCCCGGACCTGACTCGGGAATCATACGAAACGCCTGCCAACCTGGGCGGGTTCGCCGCGGGCGATCCGGAGAAAGGGAAGCATCGCGGCACGATCTATGCTGTGGCGCCATCGTTCAAAGAGGCCGATACGATCTGGGCCGGGACCGACGATGGGCTAATTCAAATCACACGAGATGGCGGGAAGACGTGGAAGAACGTGACTCCACCACAGATGAAGCCATGGGCGAAAGTCTCGATTCTGCAGGCGTCGCACTTCGATGCGGGTACCGTTTATGCCGCTGTGAACACGTTCCGTCTTGATGACCTCCAGCCGCACATTTTCCGCACGCGCGATTATGGAAGTACGTGGCAAGAAGTGGTCGCGGGGCTTCCGGACAGCGCGCCATCCCAGGTTGTGAGAGAAGATCCCGTGCGCAAGGGCTTGCTCTTCGCCGGCACGGAAACTTCCGTCTACGTGTCTTTCAACGATGGAGATTCCTGGCAGTCGCTGCAGCTGAATCTGCCGCACACTTCGATGCGGGACCTGGCGATTCATGGCGATGACTTGATCGTTGGCACGCACGGACGATCATTCTGGATTTTGGACGACATCACGCCGCTGCGGCAAATCAGCGAGGAAATCGCAAAATCGCAAACGTACTTGTTTGCGCCGCAAGAAGCCCTGAGGTGGCGCTGGAACAGGCATCCCGATACGCCATTCCCGCCGGAAATTTCGGGCGGGGCGAATCCGCCGGATGGAGCGATCATCGACTACTACCTGTCGGCAAAGACGCAAGAGCCAGTAACGCTTGAGATTTTGGAACCGACTGGGGAACTGGTGCGGCGCTATTCGAGTACAGACAAGCCGCCGTCGATGGAGAAACTCGCAGCGGAGCATCCGATTCCGATGTATTGGGTTCGGCCGACGCAGATTCTCTCCGGAAAAGCGGGCATGCATCGCTTCGTTTGGGATCTGCATGGCGCGCCGCCGCTAACGCTCAACCATGAATTCCCCATTTCGGCGATCCTGCACAATACTCCGCTCTATCCTTTGGGAGTTCGCGCATTGCCAGGTTCATACACTGTGAGGCTGACGGTCGATGGGAAAAGCTACACGCAGCCGTTGACACTGAAAATGGATCCGCGAATTCCGGCGGCGCTGCAAGACTTGCGCAAGCAGCACGAGGTGGAAGCGGGATCTGTTGAAGGGATGAACGAAACTTACGAACAACTGGAACAGGTCAAGAGTGTTCGCGCGCAAATCAAGGAACTAACGCCAAAGGCATCAGGCAAAGCGAACTTGGCGAAGTCCCTCGACGACCTGGACAAGAAGTGTGCTGACCTGTTGGGCGCCACCCAGAGTCCGTTTTTTGGAGTTCCTCCAAGCGGCAAGCGGCCCGAGAATCTTTCGACGTTACACCAGCATTTCGCCGGGCTGTTGGCGATCGCGGACAGCGCGGATGCAGCACCAACGACGCAAGCCGAGTCCGCCTTTCGCGAACTCGAGGAGAACGAAACAGCGCTGAGGAAGCAATGGAGCGTGGTGCGGGAACGCGAGATCCTCGATTTGAACGCGGACCTGAAGAAAGCGGGTCTGCCCACCATTGATCCGAAGAAACCCTCAGGGGAAGAACTGAACGAAGACGCCGAAGGCGACGACGAGCCATAGGTTCAGTCTTCCGCTTGCCTTCCGGGTCGAGGCCGCTCGCGAATATTTGAGTCGAATGTCTACTTCAGATTTTTCGCGAAGAAACCGTCAATGCGCTTGTTGGCGTCGGCGGTCGCATCCGGGCGATAGCCATCCTTGTTATCGGGGTTCTGGAAGGCATGGCCGGCGCCCTGGTAAATCTTGATATCCGTCGATTTGCCGTCGCTCTTCATAGCCGATTCGAAGGCCTGCACACTCGAGGGCGGGATGCCTTTGTCGTCGGCGCCAAAATTTCCGAGCATCGGCGCTTTGATCTTGGCGATGATCGCCGGATCGCTAGGCAAGGAACCATAGTTCACCACGAAAGCGGCCAGCTTCGGCTGGTCTTCCGCCAGCTTAATGGACCAGCCTCCACCCATGCACCAGCCGATGGACCCAATTTTGTTCACGTCCACGTCGGGCCGGGAAGCGAGGTACGCAAACGCGGCCTCGAGATCGCGGAGTCCGCGGTCATCCGGCAGCCCACGCATGAGAATGTGCGCATCGTCAGGAGTTTTGGCCGACTGACCGCGGTAGAGGTCCACCGCGAGCGCTACGTAACCTTGGCCGGCGTACTTGTCGGCCTGCTTCTTTACCCAATCATTCAGTCCCCACCATTCATGAATCACAAGGATCGCGGGATGCTTTCCGCCGCCCGAAGGCAACGCCAGGTAGCCGCTCACGGTCTCCGAGCCACTTTTGTAGCTCACCGTCTCCGTTTTGGCCTGTGCATTCGTCATCAGCGCACCAGTCAGCATCAACAAGGTCGTCAGGATCACATTTACCAGTCCGCGCAGCACGCGTCACCTCCAAGAAAATGGGCTCCGGCACTGTAACCCATTCCGGAGCCCGAATCCATCCAGCGGAAATTCGTCCCGCGTCCTACTTGCCCTTTTCCATCTCTTCGATCGCCCCAAGCACGTCGTCGCTGTGGCGCTTCACGTCGACGTCGGTCCAAACCTTGCGAACCACTCCGTTCTGATCGATCAGGAAAGTATGCCGCGCAGAAAGCTGTGTCACACCGAAGTTCATGACTGAGTCGTATTTTTCAGAAACTTCCTTCTTGGTGTCGGCCAGGAGCTTAAACGTCAGACTTTCCTTGGCACAAAACTCCTGATGTGACTTTTCGTCTTGCATGCTCACCCCGAGTATGACGGCGTTGAGCGTGGTGTATTTATCCAAGTCGCGTTGGAAATTATGGGCTTCAATGGTGCAGCCCTGGGTCATATCTTTCGGATAGAAGTACAGCACGACCCACTTGCCCTTGAAGTCGTGCAAGCTAATGGGTTTTCCGTCCTGCGAATTGAGAGTGAAATCAGGGGCTGTTGAGCCAACCGCGGGCGCCTTATCTCCAGCGCGCATGCCATAAGCCAGGAATGCACCGCACGCGACGACCACCAGAATGCCCAAGACCACCCAGAGCATACGTAAGTTCCTCATAGTTCACCTCGGTCGGACACAAATCAGTTTTCGGTCCGCGGCGCCCCATCGATGCGCGCGGGCAAGGCCGGGGCCTGTCTATTCTGCGGTAGGACGCTCAGGCGGGCAAATGCTATTTCTTTGCTGTAGCGGGTGCCATGGAATCGAAGCGTTTTGCTTCCGGGCCGCGGGGGCTCCAATCGGCCGGAGGAAAGGCGACTCGCCAGAAGTGCGCGCAAGGGCTATCGGATTCCACGCCCACCTCTGGAACATGGCCAGCGGGATTAATGTCGATGACGCGGCAGGGTAGTTCTTCGCCAGTCCCGAGGTGCTTCAGCAAGAGTGCTTGTCCAACGACGACCGTTTGGCGCAATTCCAACAGCGCGCCGTGAGCGTTGATGACCACTGTGTTGGTCCGTTCCGAAAAAGTCGCGCCGTGAGCTAGCTGGCCGGAGACTGTTACAGGAATGCATAAGAGTATCCGCTGGCTGCGACGCTGCTTAGCATAGCCGCCGGGTTTGAGATGGTTTGTATTGATCGCCATTAAGTGCCTGCTTCCGCCTTAGTGGTCTATATGCATCACGAAAGCCAATGAGAGACCGGCGAGGATACAGAACAGCGGGCAGTCAGTTACACCCACAAGAGACCGCATGCGAATTCTTGCCGAAACTACATTGAAGCGGCAGGAGTTAGTGCCGCGCGCTCCCAGTATGCCGGAGCACTCGCAGTGGGGGCGTCAGTGGATTGCTAACCAAGGAGGGGAATGAGTTTCAGAGGAGTGCAATCGTCCCAAATTGGTGCGTCAGGGCCCTGGCGCAGATGTTATCGATTCACGCGCCCGTACCATTCCGTGGGCGGAGGGCGCACACCTCGCGCTAGAATCATATTTGCCTCAAAACAAGGTCCTCGGCACGGGGTTCGAGTACATAGGGGTGAGCTGTGCGGGGCGGATGGCGGATGCTGCAAAAGTTCAATCCTAATGTTTGCCCAAAACTGTTCCGGACGTTCTTCGCGCTGCTGGTCTTTTCTCCTTTGCCAGTTTGTGCGCAAGACCTGAATTCACGATTGATCGATGCGGCCCGCTCGCAAGACACAGCACAGGTCAGGGAATTGTTGAAGGAAGGCGCCGACCCCAATTCGCGGGACAGAAATGGCCGCACGCCCCTGATGGAATCTGCGTCAGAGGGTTACACCCAAACGGTGCGCACTCTGCTTGAGAATGGAGCGGAAGTGAACGCGACGGACCGCGTCGGCTGGACGGCGCTCTTCTGGGCGGCGTTTTCCCGGAGAACAGAAACCCTGCGCGCGCTGGTTTCCCGTGGTGCGGAAGTGAACGCGAGGGACGGCGAGGGACGCAGCGCGTTATTTTGGGCGGCTTCTTCGGGATACACAGACGTGGCGGCAGCGCTGCTCGACAAAGGAGCGCACGTTAACGCGAAAGACAATTACGGCTGGACCGCGCTGATGAGTGCCGTGGACCTGGGGCACCTCGATACCGTGAAGATGCTGATGCAGCACAACGCCGACGCCAGGGTGAAAGCGAAAGATGGAACAACGGCGCTCCGGCTCGCCGAGAAATACAAGTACGACGAAATCCTGAAGCTGCTGCACAACGCTTCGCGGCAAATGGAGAGCGCCGCTGCATCTGGTACAGAATCGGGCGGCGCCCCGGAAACTTCCGGCAAAGCTACTCCTGGCGAGAGCAAGAATCCTGATTCGCGCAAAAATCGACCGTCGCAAACCGGAACGACTCCCACGCAGCCAGTGAACCCCCCTACCGCCAGCGATCTCTTAAACCAAAAATTGTTGCAGGCGGCAGAGGCCGGAGACACCGCCGAAGTGCTGTCGCTGATTCGCGATGGAGCGGGGGTCAATGCGCGCGGGCCATCCTACGGCAACACCGCGTTAATGGAAGCGGCGGCGCGCGGCCATACGGATACTGTTCGAGCGTTGATCGACAAAGGCGGGGAGGTAGACGCAGTCGACAACGCGGGACGCACTGCACTGATGGAAGCGGCATTCGAGGGCTACACGGAAACGGTGCGGGTGCTGCTTTCGAAGAACGCCAACATCAACGCGCACGATCACGAGGGCTGGACACCTTTATTTTGGGCTGCTTTTTCCCGAAGGACTGACACGGTGCGGTTTTTGCTCGAAAAGGGCGCCGACGTGAATGGGCAGAACAAGTATCAAGACACGGCACTCCTGCACGCGGCTTATGGCGGCGACACGGATTCGATTGCCGTGCTGCTCGAGCATCACCCCGACTTGAATCATCGGGACGATATGGGCCGTACCGCGCTGATCGAAGCAACGCGCCAGGGCCATCTGGATGCCGTGCGCATGTTGCTGGAGCATGGCGCTGACGAGAAGATCGCCGCGAAAGATGGAAGCACGGCATTGTCGATGGCGGAAAAATCGCGCAACGTAGAAATTGTTGCGCTGTTGAAGAATCCTCCGCGCACGCCGCACTCCGTTCCTGCTCAGCCGCAAGCGGTCGTCAAGAATCCGTCGATCGAAACGGCTCCTCCCCCGGCGCAAGTAACTGCGCCCGGGAATCCTCCGCAAAACGTAACGCCTCCCACGAGCGATCCTGCGGCAATCGAAACGCAACATCAGGAGCGGAAGAAACAGGCCAGGGCTTTCTATCGGATCGGACTCAGCATGCGGCTAATCGAAGAATATTGGCCGCAACCGGGGCGGGTGGCGGAACGCGCCGCCGCCAGCATCTTGACGGACCTGACCAACGTTGCTGCGCCGCAAGACTTGATCGACCTGTCACAACAAGGGGTGGCGCGGCTCTCTGCGCCTACCGACGACCGACAAAAAAAGATTCCTGAACTTGTCGCCGAATTACACGGCAAGTTGAACCAATATTGCCTGGCATTGCCGGATGAACAGTTCTTTTATTCGGCGGGCACGTTTACCTACGATGTCAGCCATTACGGCCAGGAACTCACCAAGTCACTGACGTTCGATCAAACCAGCGAGAATGCGCGCGGGAATTTGCTGCCACTGGCCACAAACATCGCCACACAATGCAAGTATTACGTAGATTGCAATGATGCAGCATCGGCATTTTTTGCGGAAATTGTAGACACGCTGTCGCGCACGCCTCTGGGCGCCGGCGATGGCAAGTCATTGGTCAAGGTTGCCGACGAAATCGGCGTCGCCCTTGGTTCCGAAGAGTAATAAAGCTCTTGTGAAAGACTCACCACTTCGGAACCTTTCAGACCTCACATCCCTTCTGGACTTTCATCACCACGAGCGTGACGTCGTCGCGCTGCGGCTCGCCGTGTGCGAATTCGGACACTTCGGACAGAATGCGCTCAACGACTTCGCTCGGCGCCATGGAGTCGCAAGATCGCAGCAGGCTTTCCAGTTTTTGCAGCCCCCACAAGTCGCCGGCCGGATTTGATGCCTCCGTAATTCCGTCGGTATACGCCACGAGAATGTCGTTCTTCTCAAGTTGGAACCTGGTTGACTCGAAATGAGCGTCGGCGAACATGCCAATCGGAACCGCGTCTGGCCGCAAGAGGAAGAGTTCACAGGATTTCGGTCCAGGCCTCACGACGATTGGGGGATTATGGCCGGCGTTGACGTATTGCAACTTTCGGCTGGCTGGCTCGTACTCGGCGTAGAACAGCGATGCAAAGAATGCGGAGGGGGACGATTCGTAGACCAGGCGGTTAACGTCGCCAATCAGCGTCGGTAGATCCAGATAGGGATGCAGGACTTGTGCTCGCAGAGAGGCCTGAAGGCTGGCCATCAGCAGGGCGGCGCCAACCCCTTTTCCAGATACGTCTCCAATGGCAATGCCTCAGCGTCCGCCGGACAACGAAAGGAAATCATAATAGTCGCCACCGATGCCGCGAGCGGGTTGATAAAACGTCTCACAAGACAGACAAGGGATGGAAAAACTTTGCGGCGGGAAAAAAGCCTGCTGAACGTCTTTAGCACCCTCCAGGTCTTTGCGGAATGCCTTGTGAAATCCGGAATCGGAATCCGCTTTCTTGAGGTATTCGAGAAAAGTCTCGACATGGTTGCGCAATAACAGGCTGGCTTCCTTGCCTCGGCCATTTTCCAGCGCGTCAACGATGGGTTGGTGAGACTCAACCACTTCGGAGAGCTCCTGGGACACCTTGCCGATGGCAATTCGGATGCGTATGTCGAAAGCCAGTGCCTCCCAGACCCGCAGCAAAACTTTGTTTCCGGAGGCCTGCAGAATGCGACGGTGGAACTTGGCGTCATGTTCGGCATAGCTATCGAGGTCGCCCGCGCGGATCGCCAGGCGCATGCTGTCTAGTTCGTTTTGTAACTCGTTACTGTTTTTCTTGAGTGTCTCCGCCGCTGTCTTCCCCGCAATTTCTTCCAGTCCGGCTCGTATTTCATACGCTTCGTGCATCTCTCTGGCATTCGGGACCTGAACGACTGCCGAGAAATTGCCGGCTAGCTTGGTCAATCCCAGCGACTGAAATTCCGTAAACAACTTCAAGACCGCATCATTGTCCAGCCCATACTTCGCCGCGATATCTCGCAAGCGCACCCGTTGGCCGGGGCGATGCTTGCCACAGAAGAGCTCTCTGGTCAGCCGGACTCTTCCCAATTCATTTAAGTGTCCGTTTGCACCAACCATCGAAACGAACTTTCGCGTTTCACGGTTCAACAACTTCATTCCATTTCTCTCCTTAGTTGGGATCAGGCGGACTTGCGCGGTGCTCGTCAAGAGCGGCCGGATGAAAAAGGGTCAACGCGAGAATGAGCCACAGCTGAGGATGGGCACGTGGTAATACCGTTTGTTGCGCGGAAGAAGCTGGTTCAAAGAACTTGCGGCCAACTCATGAAAGGTCGATAGGGCTCTCCGAAGTAAAGCAATTACGACACTGTTGGATGCGGAGCCCGCCGCCGGGTTATTTTTTTGCAACGGCGCCAGAAATTACTGCTCGCCTCTATTTACAGATAATTTACGGCCGATGAAGCGCGAAATTTTTCGAATAGAAGATGGTGGAGGCGGGGGGAGTTGAACCCCCGTCCGAAAAGCGCTACGCCACGGAGCCTACATGCTTATCTCAGTTCGTTAGGTTCGCCCGCCGCGCTTGGAACGAGCAAGAAACGCAGCCGGCTAGTCCGATGAGTCTCGCCCGCTCCTTACGGACCGAAAGGAACGGGCCAGCTCACTGTATGACGCTTCTTACCGGGCCCGTGAGCAAAGCCCGGGGAAGCGTGCGCTTAATTAATTAAGCAGCAAGTGCCAAGTTGTTGTTGGCAGTTCTAGTTTCCAGCCAGTTACGGGCGGTTGGCCCCCGGCATGCCTCCGGGACGCGACAGCTTCCGTCGAAACCGTGTCGCCCCCTTTGCTTATTCTACCACTCCCTTCAATGTGGTTTCCCGACACGCCGCTTTCGGGGCACGCGCAATCCCAAAGCGCCGCGTTCTCTGTGTCGAAAAAGCCAGACCTCGCGGCAATCAACATCGAAGACCTCATGCGGGTCGAAGGCAGGCTTTGCCTGGAACACGCGCGAGATAGGCAAGCGTTGCCGGGCCCTCTGCCGGCGCAATTGCGCCGCGTGCGTAGGTCGCCGGAAATGAAAGCGTTACGCTGCGCGTTTTCTTCCCTCGTCTGGCCCCGCGCTTGCCTCTGTCTTTGCGGGTCCGCGCGCATTTGCATTTGCCGCGTGCCCGGAAATGAGGAAACTCACATGCCTGTTTTCGGCATCGCCAATAATATTCTTTCCCAAATCAGCGCGTTTGCCTCGCATGGCAAGTCGCAGCACATCCAGCAGGGCTTTCAGCTTCTCGGCCAGGATTTGCAGTCCGGCAATCTCTCGCAGGCGCAAAGCGATTTCGCTTCGCTGCAGCAGCTGATTCCGGGAGCGCCGCAAAACTTCGCCGTTCCGTCCGGATCGTCCGCGCAGAACACCAATCCGCTCGCGACAGCGGTTTCGCAGCTTGCCAAGGATCTTCAGTCCGGCAACCTTTCTGCCGCACAGTACGATCTCTCAACGGTCCAGCAAGACGTGCAGCAGATCGGCCAGCAGCAAGGAGCCGGCCACGCCCATCATCATCATCATCACGGCGGCGACGCGAGCCGGTCTTCGGCCAATGTGAACGACGTCTCGGCGCTGTTCGGCCAGCTTGGTCAGTCTCTGCAGGCCGGCAATCTGTCGGCTGCCCAACA
>Ga0335080_10003486_pt1 | contig 15918 bp, 20 predicted proteins | sample Lox_Sample_34_FD_206720 | JGI IMG/M metagenome (GOLD analysis project Ga0335080, IMG submission 206720) | Soil microbial communities from Loxahatchee National Wildlife Refuge, Florida, United States - Lox_Sample_3.4 | ecosystem: Environmental > Terrestrial > Soil > Wetlands | place: USA...
GACGTCCGGCTCGTTGCGCGCGATCCAGAGGAAGCGCGCGGGCGCCGTGATCGCGACCCAGTCGCCGGCGTGGTCGTAGATCTCCTGCGCCGCGCCCGACCGCACGAGCTCCGTCGCCTCGTCGCCGGCGCGCGAGTCGACGTTCGGGCACGCCCAGATCTCGTGGCCGCGCGCGTCGTAGAGCACCATGCCCTCGCGCATGCTCGTGGCGGACACGGCGCGCACCGCGGACGCGTCGACGCCGTCGAGCGCCTCGCGGACGCACGCGCAGATCAGCTCCCAGTTCGCCGCGGTGTCGAAGACCTGCGAGCCGGGATGCCCGGGCAGCTCCGGGTGCGAGTACTCCCGCTGGCCGATGGCCACCTGGGACCCGTCCGGATGGAACAGGACCGCACGGCAGCTGCCCGTTCCGGCGTCGATCGCGAGGAGGAGCTCGCCGCTCACGCCGCGACCGCCTCCCGGTTGACGACGTTGACGAGCGGCTCGCCCGCCGCGAAGCGCGTGATCTCGTCCGCGATCATCTCGGCGCCCTGGAGCAGGGTCTCGTGCGTCGCGCCGCCGATGTGCGGCGTGAGCACGACGTTCTCGTGGCGGAGCAGGCGGTGGCGCCCCGAGCCCGCGTCCTGCCGCACGACGTCGAGCGCCGCGCCTGCGAGCTGTCCGGACTCGAGCGCCGCGTCGAGCGCGTCCTCGTCGACGAGCGTCTCCCGCGCCGTGTTGACGAGGTACGAGCCGGGACGCATCGCGGCGAGCGCGGCGGCGTCGATGAGGTTCTCGTTCTCCGGCGACGAGCGTGCGTGGAGCGAGACGAAGTCGGAGCGCTCGAGCAGCTCGGCGAGCGAGTCGACCCGCTCGACAGGGCCGTCGACCGGGGCGAACGGGTCGTACGCGAGCACCGTCATCCCGAACGGCAGCGCCCGCTCGGCGACGCGCCGCCCGACCTGCCCGAAGCCGACGAGCCCGAGCGTGTGGCGCCGCAGGTCGCTGCCGATGAACTTCGCGCCCTCCCAGTTGTCGCGCAGCCGGTTCCCCTCGTCGAGGAACCGCTGCGCCTTCGGCAGCCCGCGCGCGAGCATCACGAGGAACGCGAGCGTCAGGTCGGCGACCGCGTCCGCGTTCTTCCCCGGCGTGTTCACGAGCGGGAGCCCGCGCGCCGTCAGCGCGGCGACGTCGACGTTGACCGGCCCGCCGCGCGCGCAGCACACGAGCCGCAGCGCCTCCGACGCGTCGACGACCGCGTCGGTGACCGGCGCGCCCTGCACGACGAGGATCTCGACGCCGGGCATCCGCGCGACGAGCTCCGCCGGCGAGCCCTGGTACTCGCGGAGCCCGAGCTCCGACGGCGACGACGGCTCGAAGCCCGGTGCCTCGTCGACCTGTGCGAGCTCGATCTCGTGCGCGGCCCGCAGCCCCTCGAAGGCCTCCGCGAAATAGCGCGGGGGCATGAAGGAGTCGCCGAAGGCCAGGATCCTCACCGCTCACCTCGAGACGCTTGACACGTATCGATGCGCGAGCATAACGTCGTCCTGTCCGTACAAGCAAGAGCCGGAGGAAAACGCTGCCGAGCGAGCTCCCGGACGTTGCGATCGACCGCGCGTCGCCGGTCCCCTTCTACTTCCAGCTCGCCGAGCTGCTCGAGCAGGAGATCGTCAAGGGCCGCTGGGAGCCCGGCGCGCGGCTCCCCTCGGAGCCGGACCTCTGCGAGCGGTACGGCCTCTCGCGGACGACGGTGCGCCAGGCGCTCGGCCGGCTCGAGTCGCGCGGGCTGATCGACCGGCTGAAGGGCCAGGGGACGTTCGTCCAGCGCGGCCAGCCGGGGCTCTGGCTGCTGCAGTCGTCGGAGGGCTTCTTCCAGGACGAGGTCGACCGGCTCGGCCGGAGCGTCACGTCGCGGATCCTCCAGGCGGAGCGCGGGCCGCTCCCCGAGTGGGCGACGCGCCTGCTCGAGCTCCCGTTCGGCTCGGACGGCGCGACGCTGATCCGCCTCCGCTCCGTCGACGGGCAGGTCGCGCTCTACGTCGTCAACCATCTCGTCGCGCACGTCGCGGACGCCGCGCTCGCGATCGGGAACCCGAACGAGTCGCTGTACCGCCGGATCCAGGAGCGCGCCGGCGTGATCCCGTACGGCGGCCGCCGCACGCTCGAGGCGGTCGCGGCCGAGCCGTGGCTCGCGGAGCTGCTCGAGCTGCAGCCCGGCGCGCCGGTCGCCTCGATCCAGTCCGTTGCGTGGGACGCGGATATGCGACCGTTCGACTGCTACCGCGCCTGGCTGCGGACCGACCGCACGCGGATCGACATCCAGGCTTCGGGGCCGGCGGCCGCCGGGACGCAGCCGCTCGCCGCGCTCGACGAAGGAGCCGCCCAATGAGCCTGCTGGAGGGAAAGCGCGCGATCGTCACCGGGGCCGGGAACGGCATCGGCCGCGAGACGGCGAAGGTCTGCGCGCGCGAGGGCGCGCGCGTCGGCGTGCTCGACGTCGACGCGGAGGCGGCGGCGCGCACCGTCGGCGAGGTCGAGTCGGCCGGCGGCGAGGCGCTCGCGCTCGTCGCCGACCTGACGGACGAGGCGGCGGTCGAGGGTGCCGTCGCGGCCGCGGTCTCCGCCTGGGGCGGCCTCGACTCGGTGCTCGGCTGCGCCGGCGTCCAGCTCGCGGGGCAGGACGACCGCGCCGACCGGCTCTCGCTCGAGACCTGGCGGCGCACGATCGACATCAACCTCACCGGCATGTTCCTGATCGCGAAGCACGGGATCCGCGCGCTGCTCGACGGCGGCGGCGGCACGGTCGTCCTCGTCTGCTCGCCGACGGGCCTCTTCGGCTGCGCGCCCGGCTACGACGCGTACTCCACGAGCAAGGCCGGGGTCTACGGGCTCGTGCGCGTGCTCGCCGCCGACTACGCGCAGGACGGGATCCGCGTCAACGGCGTCGTCCCGGGCTACACGATCACGCCGATGACGGAGTGGGTCACCCCGGACGAGCATGCCGCGCTGCTCGAGACGATCCCGCTGCGACGCGCCGGGCAGCCCGAGGAGGTCGCCGAGGTGATGGCGTTCCTCGCCTCCGACCGGACGCCGTACACGACGGGCGCGGTCTGGTCGGCCGACGGAGGGATGACGGCGATCTGATGCTGCGCGAGGTGCGGGCAGGCGGGCTGACGGCGGTGCTCGACGGCGTCGACCTCCGCTACGTGCGGACGGGCGACGTCGAGCTCGTGCGCCGGATCTACGTCGCGGTGCGCGACCGCAACTGGAACACGATCCCGGGCGTCGTCTCGGACGTCGAGCTCGAGGCGCGCGACGACTCGTTCGAGGCGCGGTTCTCCGTCCGGCACACGAGCCACGACACGGACTTCTCGTGGGCCGGCAGCATCGTCGGCGGCGCGGACGGGCGGATCGTGTTCGCGATGGACGGCCGCGCCGAGCGCGACATGCTCTACAACCGCGTCGGCTTCTGCGTGCTGCAGCCGTGGCGCGAGTGCGCGGGCCGGCCGTTCCGCGGCACGACGCCGGACGGCCCGGTCGACGGAGTCCTCCCGGATCTCGTCGGGCCGCAGCGGTTCGAGAACGGCGTCTACGTGCCGCTCTTCCCGTCCGTCAGCCGGCTCGAGATCGACTACGCCGAGGGCCCGACGGCGGTGTTCGAGTTCGACGGCGACCTCTTCGAGACGGAGGACCAGCGGAACTGGACCGACGCGTCGTTCAAGACGTACTGCACGCCGCTCGCGCTCGGGTTCCCGCACGAGCTGAAGCAGGGGCAGGAGCTCACGCAGGCGGTGACGGTGTACGCGAACGGGAGCGCCGAGGCGTCGTCCGCGCCGCCGCGGCTCACGGTCGGCGCGCCGACGGGCGCGCGCGTGCCGCCGGTCGGGCTCGGCGTCGCCGCCGCGGAGCCTTCGGCGGCGGAGCTCGAGCTGCTGCGCGAGCTCGCGCCGGCGCACCTCCGCTGCGACGTGCACGTCGGCGAGGCGTCGTGGCGCGGCGTGCTCGGCCACGCGCTCGAGCTGTGCGGCGCGACCGGAGCGGCACTCGAGCTCGCGCTCTTCATGCGCGAGGACGACGACCTCGCGCCGCTCCGCGACGCGCTCGCCGGCGTCGACGTCGCGCGCGTCCTCGTCGTGCCCGAGGGCGCCCAGACCGTGACGCCGGAGGAGACGACGCCGCCGGAGCTCGTCCGCGCCGCGCGGGACGGCCTCGCGCTCGACGGCGTCCCCGTCGCCGGCGGCACCGACATGTACTTCTGCGAGGTGAACCGGACGAAGCCGCAGGCCGACGCGATGGACGGCGTCTTCTGGTCGCTCAACGCGCAGGTGCACGCCTTCGACGACATCTCGGTCCTCGAGACGCCGGAGGCGCAGGGCGAGCAGGTGCGCGCGGCCCGCGCGTTCGCGCCCGGCAAGGCGCTCTTCGTCGGGCCGGTGACGCTGAAGCGGCGCTACAACGTGAACGCGACCGTCGCCGACGCCGAGCCCGATCCGCCCGACCCGCGGCAGACCGGGCCGATCGCCGCGGCGTGGACGGCGGCGAGCGCGAAGCACCTGACCGAGCAGGGCGCGTCCGCCGTCACGTACTTCGAGACGACGGGGATCCGCGGCGTCGCCGACGGCGCCCCGTTCCCGCTCCACCGCGTGCTCGCCGACGTCTCCGCGCTGCGCGGCGGCGAGGTGCTCGCGTGCGCGACGACGCGCCCGCTCGAGCTCGCCGGCCTCGCGGTTCGCCGCGACGGCGCGACGACGCTCCTCGCCGCGAACCTCACGCCGGCCGCGCAGCGGGTCGAGCTGCACGGCCTCGGCGACGACCGGACAATCGACCTCGCGCCGTACGAGGTCGCACGCATCGACGAAGGAGCGACATGAGCGACAAGCAGAGCGCCGCAGCGGCGGCGGAGGGGATCCTCGGCCGGCAGCTGATGATCTCCCAGATCGCGGTCGTGTGCCACGACCTCCAGAAGACGATGGAGCAGTACACGACGCTGCTCGGCTGGGGCCCGTGGAACGTGTACCGCCACGAGCCGCCGCGGCTCCACCACACCGAGCTGAACGGGCAGCCGACCGAGTACACGATGCTCGGCGCGGAGACGCACGTCGGCGACATGGGCTTCGAGCTGCTGCAGCCGCTCGAGGGCCCGAGCATCTACCGCGAGTGGCTGGACAAGCACGGCGAGGGTCTCCATCACGTCGCGGTGATGCTGCACGACTTCGACGAGTCGACGGAGCTGAAGAAGCGGTTCGCGGAGGTCGGCGCGCCCGTGCTGATGGGCGGCCGCATCGGCGACACGATCGAGTTCTACTACCTCGACACCGAGCCGTCCCTGAAGATCATCCTCGAGTCGGGATCGGGCCACGCGATCGACCTCGTCCCGGATTACGTGTACCCGTAGCAGTGCACGACGATCTCCGCCGCGCGGTGCTCGACGCGAACCTCGACCTCGAAGCGCGCGGGCTCGCGCACGCGAGCTTCGGCAACGTGAGCGCGGTCGACCGCGACGCGGGCGTCGTCGCGATCAAGCCGAGCGGCGTCGCGTACGCGGACCTGCGGGCGGAGGACGTGTCGATCGTGTCGCTGGAGGACGGCGCGGTCCTCGACGGGCTGCGGCCGTCGTCGGACACGCCGACGCATCTCGCGCTGTACGAGGCGCTCCCGTCGGTCGGCGGGATCGCGCACACGCACTCGACGTACGCGACGTCGTGGGCGCAGGCGCGGCGGCCGCTCCCGTGCCTCGGGACGACGCACGCCGACTACTTCAACGGCGATGTGCCGTGCACGCGCGCGCTGCGCGACGACGAGTGCGGCGACGGCTACGAGCGCGCGACCGGCGACGTGATCGTCGAGACGCTCGGCGACCGCGACCCGCTCGAGCTGCCTGCCGTGCTCGTCGCGTCGCACGGCGCGTTCGCGTGGGGGACCTCGGCGGCCGCGGCGGTCGAGCACGCCGCCGCGCTCGAGGAGGTCGCGCACCTCGCGTTCAACGCCGTCGCGCTCGCGCCGGTGGAGCCGGTCTCCGCCGCGCTCCTCGACCGCCACTTCGGCCGGAAGCACGGCCCGACCGCGTACTACGGCCAGCGATGAGCCGCGTCGCGATCGTCACCGGCGCGGGGACGGGCATCGGCGCGGCGGCCGCGCGCGGGCTCGCCGAGGACGGGTTCACGGTCGTCCTCGTCGGCCGGCGGCCGGAGCCGCTCGACGAGGTGCGCGCCGCGATCGGGACGCACGCGCTCGCGATCGCCGCGGATGTCGGCGAGCCGGAGTCGCCGCAGCGCATCGTGGACGAGACGCTCGCGGCGTACGGGCGGATCGACGCGATCGTCAACAACGCGGCGGTGATCCGGAACGGCCCGCTCGACTCGCACTCGCGCGAGCGCTTCGACCGGCACTACGCGGTGAACGTCGCCGGCCCGTTCTTCCTCGTCCAGTCCGCGCTGCCGTCGCTGCGCGCGGCGCCGGACGCGGCGATCGTGAACATCAGCTCGTCGGTCGGCTCGATGGTGAAGCCGGGGACGATGCTCTACGGCTCGACGAAGGCGGCGCTCGAGTACCTCACGCGCGCGTGGGCGTACGAGCTCGCGGCCGACGGGATCCGCGTCAACTGCATCGCGCCGGGGCCGGTCGACACGCCGATCCACGCGACCTACGCGGACGACCTCGACGCGACGTACGCCGACCTCGCGCGCCGGATCCCGCTCGGGCGGATGGGGCGCGTGGACGACATCGCGGCGTGGGTGCGCTTCCTCGTCGCGCCGGAGTCGGCGTGGACGACGGGGAACGTGATCCACGCGGACGGCGGCCAGGTGCTCGGGCTGCCGGAGTCCGCCGGCGGGTGAGGAAGCTCCTCAACGATCCGTTCGAGGTCGTCGCCGAGATGGTGGACGGGCTCGAGGCCGCGTACGGCTCGCAGATCGCGGTGACGCCGTCGCGACGCGGGATCGTGTCGCGCGGACGGGCCGCGTCGCGGCGCGTCGGGATCGTGACGGGCGGCGGCTCCGGCCACGAGCCGGCGTTCTTCGGCTACGTCGGACCCGGGTTCGCCGACGGCGCGGCGCTCGGGAACGTCTTCGCGTCGCCGTCCGCGACGCCGATCGTCGAGGTGGCGGAGCAGGTCGACCGCGGCGAGGGCGTGCTCTTCCTCTACGGCAACTACGGCGGCGACGTCATGAACTTCTCGATGGCGTCCGCGCTGCTGATCCGGAGCGGGATCCGCGTGATGCAGCATCCCGTCGCGGACGACCTCGCGTCGGCGCCGGCCGCCCGCGCGGACGAGCGGCGCGGCGTCGCCGGCGGCGCGCTCGTGCTCAAGGTCGCGGGCGCGCGCGCCGACGAGGGCGCATCCCTCGACGACGTGCACGCCGCCGCCGCCCACGCGAACGCGCGCACGCGGACGATCGGCGTCGGGCTCGGCCCGTGCATCGTCCCGGCCGCGGGCCGTGCGACGTTCGACCTGCCGGAGGGATCGATGGACGTCGGCATGGGCGTCCACGGCGAGGCCGGGATGGCGCGGCGCGAGATCGGCCGCGCGGACGACGTCGCCGACGAGCTGCTCGATCTCATCCTCGGCGAGCTCGAGCCGCGCGACGGCGAGTCCGCGTTCGTGCTCGTCGACACGCTCGGCGCGACGCCGCTCATGGAAGGGCTCGTCGTCGTGCGGCGGGTGACGCAGCGGCTCCGCGACGCAGGCATCCCGCTGCACCGCGCGCGGGCCGGCGAGTACATCACGTCGCTCGAGATGGCCGGCCTCTCGCTGACGGTGATGTGGCTCGACGACGAGCTGCGGCGGCTCGTCGACGCGCCGGGGCGCGCGCTGCTGATGCCGCCGCTGGACGAGCCGTGGTAGGTGCGTTCGCGCGGGTGCTCGCCGCGACGGAGGCGGCGCAGGCCGAGCTCGACGAGCTCGACGCGCTCGCCGGCGACGGCGACCACGGGATGACGATGGTGCTCGGCTGGCGCGCCGTCGTCGCGGCGCTCGACGCGGAGCCGCCGAGCTCCGTGTCGGACGCGCTGAGCACCGCTGCGCGCGCGTTCGCCGACGTCGGCGGCACCGCGGGGCCGCTGTGGGGGATCGCGCTGCTCTACGCCGGCGTCGTGCTCGGGCAAGCGGCCGAGATCGAGACGGCGTCGGTCGCCGGCGCCGCGACGGCGGCCGTCGGCGGCATGGAGGAGATCGGCCGCGCGACCGTCGGCGACCGCACGGTGATCGACGCGATGGCGCCCGCGCGGGACGCGCTCGCCGCGGCCGCGAACCGCGATGCGCCGCTCGCCGGGGCGCTGCGCGACGCCGCGGCCGCAGCCGCAGCGGGGGCCGAGGCGACCGCAGCGATGGAGCCCCGCGTCGGCCGCGCGGCCCTCAACCCGGAACGTGTCCGCGGCCGGCCCGACGCGGGCGCACGCGCCGCCGCGATCTTCTGGGCCGCGCTCGCAGAGGTCTGAGCCGCCGCGGGCCCCGGCGGCGCCGATTTAAGGAACCCGTAAGGAGCCGGCAACAGCGCCGCAATCGGGCTCCACCATCCTCCGTCCGTCACCCACGGACCCGAGGAGGACCGGATGCGCCCGAAGACGATCGCCGCCGCCGTTGCAACCGCCGCCGTGCTCGGAGGTGCCGGCGCAGCCGCCGCCGGCTCGATGCACCCCGAGCTCGGCGCCAAGCTCTCCGGCATGGGCGAGCACGGCATCGTGAACCTCCAGTCGAAGGCGGCGAAGGGTCAGATCTGCTGGACGTTCGAGCTGACGACGAAGGGGATCACCGGCGCGTCTATCCGCGACAAGGCGGGCATGAAGGTCGCCGAGCTGGGGATGCACTACACGCCCAAGGGCTGCGACGCGGTCGCCTCCAAGACGCTCACGATGATCGAGAAGACGCCCGGCCACTACGTCGTCTGGGTCGACACGAAGAGCCATCCCGGCGACCTGCGCGGCACGCTCTTCGCCGGCATGGCGCACATGTAGATGGACGAGCCCGCCCGCGACACCCACCGCTACGGCCGCGGCGTCTTCCTCGCCACGGTCGCGGGCGGGCTCACCTCGCTCGTCTGGGGCAAGTCGGTCTGGGGGCGCGTGTCGCATGCGATCGGGCCGGCCGAGGCGCTCGTGCCGCTCGTGCCGACCGCGGGCTGGCGCATCTACACCGTCTCCGGGTCGATGCCGCGGTTCGACCCGGAGACGTGGCGGCTCACGGTCGGCGGCCTCGTCGACTCGCCGGCGAGCCTCACCTACGACGAGCTCCGCTCGCTCCCGCGCACCGACCAGGTCTCGACCTTCCACTGCGTCACGGGCTGGACGGTGAAGAACGTCCACTGGGGCGGCGTCCGCGTCGCGGACCTCCTCGCGAGCGCCGGGCCGGACGCGAACGCGGGCGCGATCCAGTTCGTGTCGATGGAGCAGCCGTACGTCGACTACCTCACGCTCGACCAGGCGCGGCTCGCCGACGTGATGCTCGCGTACGAGATGGACGGGAAGCCGCTGCCGCGCGAGCACGGCGCACCGCTCCGGCTCGTGATCCCGGAGATGTACGGCTACAAGAACGTGAAGTGGCTGCAGCAGGTCAACCTCGTCGACGCGCCCGAGGACGGCTACTGGGAGCAGCTCGGCTACGACGTCGACGCCTGGGTCGGCCGCTCGAACGGATACGGCTCGTGAGCCGTCCGGTCCGCAGGTTCTCGCGCACCGAGCGGGCGCTCCACTGGGCGAACGCACTCGGCTTCTTCGTGCTGCTCGGCTCCGGGCTCGCGCTCTACCTGCCGAGCCTCGCGATCCTCGTCGGCCGCCGTCCGCTCGTGAAGGACGTCCACTTCTGGTCGGGGATCGGCTGGGTGACGGTGCTCGCACTCGTCGTGCTGCTCGGCGACCGCCGCGGTCTTCGCCGCACCGCGGAGGACCTCGACCTCTTCGACGCCGATGACGTCCGCTGGCTGAAGCGGCGCGGCCACGCGCCCCAGGGGCGCTTCAACGCCGGCCAGAAGATCAACGCCGCTCTGACGGCCGCGCTCACGCTCCTCTTCCTCGTCTCCGGCCTGCTGCTCTGGCTCGGCGAGCGCGACACCCGGTTCCGCTTCGCGAGCACGGTCGTCCTCCACGACGGGCTGATGTACGCGTCCGTGATCCTCCTCACCGGCCATCTCTACCTCGCGCTCATCCACCCCGCGACGCGCCACGCGCTCCGCGGGATGACGCTCGGGACGGTCGACGAGGAGTGGGCTGCGCACCATCACCCGAAGTGGAAGCCAGAATGAGCGTCATGACCACCGTCCTCGTCGTCGACGACGAGCCGATCGTCCGCGACGTCGTCGTCCGCTACCTCCGGCGCGACGGGTTCACGACCCTCGAGGCCGCGGACGGCGACTCGGCGCGCCGGCTGATCGAGACCGGCGAGCCCGAGCTCGTCGTCCTCGACGTGATGCTCCCCGGCACCGACGGGCTCGAGCTGTGCCGGTGGATCCGCGGCCGCTCCGACCTGCCCGTGATCATGCTCACGGCGCGCGGCGAGGAGGCTGACCGCATCGTCGGGCTCGAGCTCGGAGCGGACGACTACGTCACGAAGCCGTTCTCGCCGCGCGAGCTCGCGACGCGCGTCCGGGCGGTGCTGCGGCGGTCCTCCGCGACACCGCCGCCCGCCGAGCGGCTCGCATTCGACGACGTCGTCGTCGACGGCGCAGGGCGCGTCGTGACGAAGGCCGGCGTCCCGGTCCAGTTGACGGCGCGCGAGTTCGACCTGCTCTGGTTCCTCGCGTCGAACCCGCGGCACGTGTTCTCGCGCGACCAGCTGATGGACCGCGTCTGGGGCTACGCGGCCGCGCTCGACACGGGAACCGTCACCGTCCACATCCGGCGCCTCCGCGAGAAGATCGAGAGCGATCCCGCGCATCCGCGGCATCTGCAGACGGTCTGGGGCGTCGGCTACCGCTTCGACCCGTGATCGCGCTCGCGCTCGCCGTCGCCGCCGCCAGCCTCGCCGCGGGGCTCCTCGTCGCGCTCGCGCTCCGCGCGGCGCCGACCGTGTGGCTGCAGGTCACGGGGCTCGCGCTCCTCTCCGTCTGCGTGCCGCTCGCGGCGGTGCTCCTCTCGGGCTGGGTGATGTTCCACATGGGCGCCGACGTGAAGATCCTCGCCGTCGCCGCCGGGTCGGCGAGCGCCGCGGTCGTCGCCGGGCTGCTCCTCGCGCGTACGATCGCGCGCTCGCTCGGACGGGTCGGGGACTCGGCGCAGCGCCTCGCCGCGGGCGACCTCACGGCGCGCGCGCCGTCGGGCGGGACGGCGGAGGTCGCACGGCTCGCCGACTCGTTCAACGCGATGGCCGCGAGCATCGAGCAGATCTTCGACGCGCGCCGCGAGCTCGTCGCGTGGGCGAGCCACGACCTCCGCACGCCGCTTGCGTCGATGCAGGCGATGCTCGAGGCGATCGAGGACGGGCTCGTCGAGCCGGAGCACTATCTCCCCACGCTCCGCCAGCAGGTGCAGACGCTCTCGACGCTCGTCGACGACCTCTTCGAGCTCGCGCGGATCGACGCGGGTGTGTTGCGGCTCGAGCTGGAGCAGACGGAGGTCGCGACGCTCGTCGAGTCGGCGCTCCGCCTCGTCCGCCCCGAGGCGGACGCGCGCGGCGTCGACCTCGCGTCGCACGTCGCCGACGGCCCCACGGCGGCGCCGCTCGCGCCCGACAAGATCGAGCGCGTCCTCTCGAACCTGCTCACGAACGCCGTCCGTCACACGCCGCCGGACGGCTCGGTCGCGGTTCACGTCGAGGGGCGCGCCGACGAGGTGCTCGTCCGGGTCGAGGACACGGGCGAGGGTCTTCCCGCCGACGCGCCGGCGCGGATGTTCGAGCGCTTCTGGCGTGCCGACCCCGCCCGGAGCGGCGGTGGGACGGGGCTCGGCCTTGCGATCGCCCGCGGGCTCGTCGAGGCGCACGGCGGCCGGATCTGGGCCGAGAACCGCCCGCAGGGCGGCGCGTGCGTCTCCTTCACGCTGCCGGCGCGATAGCGTTCGGAAGACGATGATCGAGCCGATCGAGCAGGCGCCGGACGGCGTCCTCGCCTTCAAGGCCGTGGGCAAGATCGAGGCGGCGGACTACGAGACCGTCCTCACCCCGGCGATCGAGGCCGCGAGATGAAGGTCTTCCCGGTCAGTGGTCTCGCCGACGCGCTGAGCTGGGCGGCGGCAAAGGCTTAGCGGCCGTCGAACCCGGCGTGCGACGTCACCCGGTCCTGCAGGTGGTCGGCGGCCGGCAGGGTGAGTACCGCGGCGCCGACGCCGGCGACGACGACGGCACAGACGGCGGCGATGCGGAGCCCGAGCCCCGGCAGCGGCCGCGGCAGCTTCGAGACGAGCTTCCCGAGGTGCGCGAGCACGTGGATGCTCATCGCGGGGAACCAGACGACGAAGCTCGCCTTGTGGAGCCCGGCGATCGGCCCGTGCGTCCGGCCGCTGACCATGAGCCCGACGCCGGTCGCGAGGAGCGTGATCGTCGAGAGCGCGACGACCGGCGCGACGAGCACCCGCATGAAGAGATGCGGCGGCCCGCGCCGCACGTACTCCTCGTCGCCGAGGTAGTACCGGAGCGCGCGCCAGCCGGTCGCCGCGAGCTTCAGCGCGACGATCGGGATCAGCAGCACGCCGACGAAGACGTGGACGGTCAGCAGCGACCGGATGTGGAGGAGCGTCGCCCCCTCGACCGCGAGCGCGACGAGCAGCGCCGCGCCGGCGATGACGACGAGCTGCTCGTTCCCGTCGCTCCCGCCGCGGAGGTGTCGCGCGGTTCGGCGCATCCCCCCAGGGAACCAGCGCCGCCTGTGAGAACGCTGAGATTCGGTGTCTGACACCAAAACGCGATTTCGTGCCTGGCACCAAGAGACCTCTCGGTGCCAGGCACCGGAGAGCCATTTGGTGTCTGGCACCAATGGGCGATTTGGTGCCAGGCACCAGGTAGGGAGGAAGCGGATCGCCGTGACGAGCGCCGCGGCGTTCGTCGACCGCGCTGCGAAGCGCGGCGTCGTCTACCGGTGCGTCGTGCGCGCAACCAACGACGCCGGCACCGGCCCGTTCAGCACCTCCGCAGCCGCCCGGCGCCGCTGAGTCAGCCGGCGCGGATCGGGTCTCGCCCGTCCCAGCCGCGGGCGGCGGCGTGGTAGCCGGCGTAGACGCGCTCCTGAGCATCCGTGTGCTCGAGCACCTCGATCATCCCGGGCAGGTCGCGCCGCGCGTCGAAGTACATGACGCGCATCCCCGTCGTCGGCAGCGTGTCGAAATACGCCTCCTCGTAGCCCATCGCCCGGTACCGCTCGACCTCCTTGTCGAACGACTCCGTCATCACGCCGACGTGGTGGAAGCCGTACTCGAGGCCGCGCTCGTTGAAGACGGACGGCTCGTCGTTGTGCTGCGCGACGAGCTCGATGATCGTCGAGCCGCTGAACGCCTGCGCGATCGTGAAGACCGCCTCGGTCGGCTCGCCGCGGTAGCGCCCGGTCGCCGGCGTGAAGGGGCCGATCGCGAACCACGGGCCGACGCCGAGCCGCTCGACCCACTCGCCGATCGCGGCCTCCATGTCCTCCACGAAGTACGCGTACTGGACGATCGTGCCGAGCGTCCCGCCCCACGGCAGCTCGCTCATACGCGAACCACGGCCTTCATCACCTCGGTCGGGTGCTCCATCGCGTACGCGATCGCGCGCGGCGCCTCGTCGAGCGTGAACTCGTGCGTCACGAGCGACGCCGCCGCGTCGCGACGCCGGCTCACGAGGTCGACCGCGTCGCCGAACTCGCCCGAGCCGCAGCAGCTGACGCCGAGCACGTCGATCTCCTTCAGCGGCAGGTCGCCGACGCGGACCGGCGCGCGCTCGCTCGACAGCGACACGACGACGACGCGGCCCGCCTGCGCGACGAGCTCGACGCACGGCTGCACGAGCTCGGCAACCCCGGACGCCTCGATCACGACCTCGGGCCCGTCGCCTCCCGCCCACTCGCGGACCGCCGGGACGAAGCTCTCGTCGCGCGTGACCTGCAGCGTCTCCGCGCCCAGCGCCGCGCCGCGCGCGAGCCGGCTCTCGAGCGTGTCGACGAGGAGCACCGACGCGCCGCGGTCGGTCGCCGCCAGCGCGAGCGCCTGTCCGATCGGCCCGGCGCCGATCACGACGACCTTCTCCCCCGCGGCGACGCGGCCGCGCACGACCGTGCGAACCGCGATCGACACGGGCTCGATCACCGCGGCCACCACGGCGTCCTGGTCGCCGACCGGGAAGACCTGCGCCGCGGGCATGAGCAGCTGCTCCTGGAGCGCGCCGTCCTCGTGGACGCCGATCAGCGAGATGTTGACGCACGCGTTCCCGCGTCCGATCCGGCACGCGTAGCAGTGCCCGCACGCCCGCACCGGCCAGAGCGCGACGCGCATCCCCGTCTCGAGCCCCGGCGTATCGGCGCCGACCGCGAGGATCGTCCCCGCTGCCTCGTGCCCCTGGATCCGCGGGTAGAGGACGGACGGATCCTCGATCGTGCCGATGTCGCCGAGGAAGTAGTGGAAGTCCGAGCCGCAGATCCCGACCGCCTCGGGCCGCACGAGCACCTGACCGGACGCGGGCTCGCTGGGCTCGGCGACGGAGACGACCTCCATCACGCCGCGCCCTTGCGTCACGGCTGCGCGCATGGTCGCCACTATGAGCCTGCCGCGCGCTTCCGCGCAAGCTCGGCCTCGAGCTCGGCTGCCTTGCGCTCGTTGAACTCCCGCCCCTCGCGCGTCACGGTGAGCAGGAGCTCGATCTGCGCCTCGGAGTAGCGCGAGTAGAACGACTCCCCCAGCGCCGCATGCTCCTTGTAGAAGCGGTCGCCGAGCCGCCGCGTCTCGTCCGTGGCCTCGACGAAGACGCGGCGGCGATCTCCGGTGTCACGGACGCGCCGCGCGTAGCCGGCCGCCTCGAGCCGATCGATGACGGTCGTCACGGCGCCGCTCGTCAGACCCGTGCGCTCGGCGAGCCGCCCGGCCGTGATCGGGCCTTCGCCTTCGATGATGTCGATGCACCGCAGGTCGGTGCGGTTGAGCCCGAGCGTGTCTGCGACCGCCTGGTCGAAGCGGTCGGTTGCGGTCTGCGACGAGCGGAACTCGACCATCAGCTCGTCGAAGAGTCTGCGCTTTCTACTTGACATCCAAGTAATTAGATTGATAAGAAATCATCACGCCAAGCAATCGTATCGAAGAAAGGAACCATGCCGGACGCGATCATCGCAACCGAGCTACGGAAGAGCTACCCGAAGGACGTCGTCGCCCTCGACGGGCTCAGCCTGAGCGTCGAGGCAGGCACGATCTTCGCGCTGCTGGGCCCGAACGGGGCCGGGAAGTCGACGACGGTCAAGATCCTCACGACGCTCAGCCGACCCGACGGCGGCACCGCGTCCGTCGCCGGGAACGACGTCCTCGCGCACCCGGACCGCGTCCGGCACGCGATCGGCGTCGTCGGCCAGAAGGCGGGCGCAACGCCGGAGGCGACCGCCCGCGAGAACCTGGTCATGCAGGGGGAGATCTACGGGGTCACCGGCACCCGGCTCAGGCAGCGGATCGCCGAGCTGCTCGCGCACTTCGACCTCGCCGACGCGGCCGATCGCCCGACGCGCACGTACTCCGGCGGCATGCTGCGCCGGCTCGACATCGCGATCGGCCTCGTCAACCGGCCGCAGGTGCTCTTCCTCGACGAGCCGACGACCGGCCTCGACCCCGAGGCGCGGACGGAGCTCTGGCAGGAGATCGAGCGGCTCGCCGGCGACGAGGAGATGACGATCCTGCTCACGACGCACTACCTCGACGAGGCCGACCGGCTCGCCGCGCGGCTCGCGATCGTCGAGCACGGGCGGATCGTCGCCGAGGGGACGCCGGACGGGCTGAAGAGCGAGCTCCGGGGCGACGCGATCCAGATCGAGCTCGCCGAGACCGGGCCCGACGAGCGCATCGACATCG
>Ga0335080_10003489_pt1 | contig 15915 bp, 16 predicted proteins | sample Lox_Sample_34_FD_206720 | JGI IMG/M metagenome (GOLD analysis project Ga0335080, IMG submission 206720) | Soil microbial communities from Loxahatchee National Wildlife Refuge, Florida, United States - Lox_Sample_3.4 | ecosystem: Environmental > Terrestrial > Soil > Wetlands | place: USA...
TTGAGGAATGACGGTGGCTGCCAGCGCGCGAAGTTGGCGAGCAGCGCAAGCCCCGCGGCGTCGCTCTTTTCGGGGTGGAATTGAGTGGCGAAGACGTTGTCGCGCGCGACTGCGCAGGTGAAAGCGAGCGGATACTCGGCCGTGCCCGCGACGAGACCCGGCTCAACAGTCTCGACGTAGTAGCTGTGCACGAAATAAAACCACGACTGGTCCGGGATGCCCTGCCAGAGCGGATGCGCATCGCACTGGCGCACGCGGTTCCAGCCCATGTGCGGCACCTTGAGCCGCGCGCCCCGGGCGTCGACCATTTGCGCGGCGGGAAAGCGCCGCACGCGGCCAGCGAACACGCCCAGCACCTCGGTGTCGCCCTCCTCGCTCCTCTCGAACAGCATCTGCAGCCCGATGCAGATGCCGAGAAACGGCTTGCTGCAGGCCGCCTCCAGCACGGCTTCGCGCAGGCCGTGCGCGTCGAGCGCACGCATGCAATCGGGCATCGCGCCCTGGCCCGGGAACACCACCCGTGCGGCCGCCGCAACCACCGCGGGGTCGCTCGTCACGGTGACCTTGAGCCCGGGCGCAGCCAGCTCGACCTTTTTCGAGACCGAGTGCAGGTTGCCCATCCCGTAATCGATGACGGCGATGTCGGTCATGTGCGCGATTTCAGCCGCGAGTGACGGCCGTGGAATGGATGCTTAAAGGCTGCCCTTGGTCGAAGGCACGCCCTTTGCGCGCGGGTCCATCTCGACCGCCATGCGCAGCGCGCGCGCGAACGCCTTGAACGCCGTCTCGGCCTGATGGTGCGCGTTGTCGCCCTTCAGGTTGTCGACGTGCAGCGTCACGAGCGCGTGATTGACGAAGCCCTGAAAGAACTCGTGCACCAGATCGACGTCGAACTCGCCGACGCGGGAGCGCGCGAACTTGACCTTGAACTCGAGTCCGGGACGGCCCGACAGATCGACCACCACGCGCGACAGCGCCTCGTCGAGCGGCACATAGGCGTGGCCGTAACGGCGCACGCCCTGCTTGTCGCCGAGCGCCTGCGCGAATGCCTGGCCGAGCGCGATGCCGATGTCCTCCACCGTGTGATGCGCGTCGATATGCAGGTCGCCCTTGGCGGAGACCTCGAGATCGAACGCGCCGTGGCGCGCAACCTGATCGAGCATGTGGTCGAGGAACGGCACGCCGGTGTCGAGCCTGCCTGCGCCGGCGCCGTCAAGGTTCAGCTTGACGCGGATCTTCGTTTCCTTGGTGTCGCGCTTGACTTCGGCGGTACGCATGCGGGAACGGGCGGCGGTCATGATGCGAGCACGGCGGTCAGCGCGGACAGGAACTGCGTATTCTCGTCGGGTGTGCCCACCGTTACGCGCAGGCAGTCCGCAAGCAGCGCGTGCGAACCGTTCAGGTTCTTGATGAGTATTCCGCGCGCCTTCAGTCCGTCGAATATCTGGTCCGCTCTAGCCACCCTGAACAAGATGAAATTGGCATCGCTTGCGTAAACTTCGACCCCGCGCCGCCGCCGCAGTTCGGTCATGAGGCGCGCGCGCTCGGCGCGGATTGCCGCCGCCTGCTCATCGAGCACGTCGCGATGCCGCAGTACCTCGGCCGCCACCAGTTGCGTCAGGACACCGACATTATACGGCAAGCGAACTTTCTCGACGTGCTGCAGCCATTCGGCGCGTCCCGCGATGAGCCCGAGGCGCAGGCCCGCGAGCCCCAGCTTGGAGACCGTGCGCATCACCAGCAGATTGGGAAAATGCGCGAGGCGCGGCATGAAGCTGGCCCCGGCGAACGGATGGTAGGCCTCGTCGATGACGACCAGGCCCGGCGCCGCCTCGATGATGCGCTCGACGGCCTTGGCGTCGAACAGGTTGCCGCTCGGATTGTTGGGATAGGCGATGAAGACGAGCGCGGGGCGGTGCTGCTCGAGCGCGGCGACGGCTGCGGCCGCATCGATGGTGAAATCCGCATTGAGCTGGAGCCCGACGTAGCGCATCCCGCAAAACGTCGCGATCATGCGGAACATCACGAAGGAGGGCTCGAATCCGAGCATCACCGCGCCGGGCTTCGCCGTTGCCAGCGCGAGCGTCTCGATCAACTCGTCCGAACCGTTGCCGAGCGTCACGCCCATGTCCGGGGGAATCTGCATCGCCGCGCGCAATTCTTTTTTCAGCTCACGCGCCCCGGAATCGGGATAGCGGTTGAGCGCCACCGCAGCCACGCGCGCGGCGATGGCGTCGTGCAGCTCCTGCGGCAGGCGGTACGGGTTCTCCATCGCGTCGAGCTTCACCATGCCCGCCGGATCGGGCACGTGGTAGCCACGCAGTGCGAGAATCTCCGCGCGTATGATGTCGGCGGCGGTCGGCGCCATCACTTCATGCGGTAGGTGGCGGATGCGGCGTGCGCGGGCAGCCCTTCGCCGCGCGCGAGCTCGGCAGCAATCGCGCCCAGCTTGCGAGCGCCTTCGCGCGACACCGCGATCACGCTCGAGCGCTTCTGGAAATCGTAGACGCCGAGCGGTGACGAGAAGCGCGCGCTGCGCGATGTGGGAAGCACGTGGTTCGGGCCCGCGCAATAGTCGCCGAGCGCCTCCGAGGTGTAGGCGCCGAGAAAAATCGCCCCGGCGTGACGGATTTTCCCGAGCAGCCGCTCGGGATCCGCGACCGCGAGCTCGAGGTGCTCGGGAGCGATGCGGTTGACGAGCGCGCAGGCGTCATCCAGATCGCGCACCTCGATCAGCGCGCCGCGCTTTTCCAGCGCCGCCTTGATTATCTCGCGGCGCGGCGCGGCCGCGACCTGGCGCTCGAGGCTCGCCGCGACCTTGCCGATGAAGGCGGCATCAGGCGACAGCAATATCGCCTGCGCGAGCTCGTCGTGCTCGGCCTGCGCCATCAAGTCCATCGCAACCCAGTCGGGATCGACCGTGCCGTCGCAGAGCACCACGATCTCGGACGGCCCCGCCACCATGTCGATGCCCACCACGCCAAATACGCGGCGCTTCGCCGCCGCGACATACGCGTTGCCAGGCCCGACGATCTTGTCTACGCGCGGTACCGTCTGCGTGCCGTATGCGAGCGCGCCGATGGCCTGCGCCCCGCCGACTGCGAAAGCGCGGTCAACGCCGGCCAACGCGGCCGCCGCCAGCACCAGCGGATTCAGCTCGCCGCCGGGCTTCGGCACGGTCATTACGATCTCGCCGACGCCCGCGACCCGCGCCGGCAGCGCGTTCATCAACACCGTCGACGGGTAGGCGGCCTTGCCTCCGGGCACGTAGATGCCGACGCGATCGAGCGCGGTGACCTGCTGGCCGAGCCGCGTGCCGTCCGCTTCACTGTAGCTCCAGGATTGCGCGAGCTGGCGCTCATGGTAGGCGCGCACGCGCGCCGCCGCCTGCTCGAGCGCTTCGCGCTGCGGAGCGGCGAGCGCTTTGAGCGCGCTTTGCATATCGGCGCGCTTGATCTCAAGCGCCGCGATCGAAGCCGCCTGCGCGCGGTCGAAGCGCTTTGTGTATTCGAGCAGCGCGCTGTCGCCGCGCGCCTTCACGTCGTCAAGGATGGCCGCGACCGCGGCGTCGACCGCCGGGTCCTGCGCCGCCTCGAACGCGAGCAAAGTCACGAGCTGCGACTCGAAGTCCGGCGCGCCCGCCGTGAGCCGTCGCAACGCAATCATCTATTTGACCGCTCGCGCGAGCGCATCGAGCAGCGGCTGGATGGCCGGCCGCTTGAGCTTGTACGCCGCCTGATTGACGATCAGCCGCGCGGAGACCGCCGCGATATCCTCGACCGCGACGAGGCCGTTCGCCTTCAGCGTCCGGCCCGTGCTGACCAGGTCGACGATCGCGTCGGCGAGCCCCGTGAGCGGCGCGAGCTCCATGGAGCCGTAGAGCTTGATGAGATCGACGTGCACGCCTTTCGCCGCGAAGTGCTCGCGCGCCAACTGTACGTACTTGGTGGCAACCCTCAGGCGCGCGCCCTGCCGCACCGCGCGCGCGTAATCGAAGCCCCTGCGCACCGCGACCACCATGCGGCAGCGCGCGATCCTGAGGTCGAGCGGCTGATAAAGCCCGCCGCCGCCGTGCTCGGCGAGCACGTCGCCACCTGCAACACCGAGATCCGCGGCGCCGTACTGGACGTAGGTCGGCACGTCGGTCGCGCGCACGATGATGAGTCGCACGCCCGGGCGCGAGGTCGCGATGATGAGCTTGCGCGAGGCGGCGGGATCGCCGGACGCGATGATGCCTGCCGCCTTGAGCAGCGGCACGGTCTCATCGAGGACGCGCCCCTTGGAAAGCGCAATGCTGAGCATGGGTACAGTCGCTGCAAAATTTCATTCTACCGCAAGCGTTGCCGGTCACCGAGCGCCGGCGCCGCAGCGTCAGGCCGGCGTCGAGCCGAGGGAGAGATCGGACGTGTATTCGCCGTGCGGGAAATGAAACGGCACCGGCCCGTCCGGCGCGCCGTCCAGGAACTGGCGCACGAACGGATCCTTCGAAACGCGCATCTCGTCGGCAGGGCCGGCGGCGGCGATCACGCCGTCCGAGATCAGGTAGACGTAATCGATGACCTTCATCGATTCCGCCGCGTCGTACGAGACAACGATCGAAGTCGCGCCGAGCGCGTCGTTGAGCTTGCGGATCAGGTTGCCGATCACATTGCAGGAAATCGGGTCGAGCCCCGCGAACGGCTCGTCGTACATGATGAGCATGGGGTCGAGGGCGATCGCGCGCGCCAGCCCGACGCGGCGTGACATGCCGCCGGACAATTCGGCCGGCATCAGCTGCGCCGCGCCGCGCAGGCCGACCGCCGCGAGCTTCATCAGCACCATGTCGCGGATCATGCTCTCCGGCAGGTCAGTGTGCTCGCGCATCTGGAAGGCAATGTTCTCGAACACCGACAGGTCCGTGAACAGCCCGCCCATCTGGAACTGCATTCCCATCTTGCGCCGCAGCCGGTAGAGCGCGTCGCGGCTTAGCTCGTGCACGACCTGGCCGTCGACCTTGACCCGGCCGCCCGCCGGCTCGAGCTGCCCGCCGATCAGGCGCAACAGCGTCGATTTGCCGCAGCCGCTCGCACCCATGATGCCGACCACCTTGCCGCGCGGGATGGCGAGGCTCACGCCGGTAAGCAGCGCGCGGTCCCCGTACGCGAAGCGCAGTTGGTCGATTTCGACGATGGCTGACGATTGCATGGTGGGTCCGGTCTGTGCGCGGTAGTGTACGGGTCCGACGCGCTCAATGCACGCGCCGGATGCGCGCGCCGAGCTTCGACAGCTTCTCTTCGATCGTCTCGTAGCCGCGGTCGAGGTGATAGACGCGCTCGACCGTGGTCGCCCCGCGCGCGACGAGTCCCGCCAGCACCAGGCTCGCCGACGCGCGCAGGTCGGTCGCCATCACCGTGGCACCGTCAAGATGGTCGACCCCCGAGACGACCGCCGTGTTGCCCTCGACGTCGATGCGCGCGCCGAGCCGCCGCAACTCCTGCACGTGCATGAAGCGGTTCTCGAAGATGGTCTCGGTGACGATCGCGGTGCCGCGCGCGACGCTGTTCAACGCCACGAACTGCGCCTGCATATCGGTCGGGAACGCCGGATACGGCGCGGTGCGCACGTTGACCGCGTTGAGCGCGCCGTTGGTGCGCAGGCTGATCCAGTCTTCGCCCGACTCGACGTGCGCCCCCGCCTCGCGCAGCTTCTCGATCACCGCCTCGAGTATGCCCGCGCGCGTGCCGGTGAGGGTGATTGCGCCGCCGGTCGCCGCCGCCGCCGCCAGGAACGTCCCGGTCTCGATGCGATCCGGCATCACGCGATACTGCGTGTGCTTGAGCCGGCGCACGCCGTCGACCCGGATCACGTCGCTGCCGGCTCCGCTGATGCGCGCGCCCATGGCGTTCAGGCAATCAGCGAGATCGACCACTTCCGGCTCGCGCGCCGCATTTTCGATCACCGTCTCGCCCGCCGCCAGCGCAGCCGCCATCATCACGTTTTCGGTGCCGGTTACGGTCACGAGATCCATCACGATATGCGCCCCGTGCAGCTCGCTCGCTCGCGCATGCATGTAGCCGTGCTCGATGGCGATGGTTGCGCCCATCGCCTGCAGGGCCTTCAGATGCTGGTCGACGGGACGCAGGCCGATCGCGCAGCCGCCCGGCAGCGAGACCCGCGCTTCGCCGCAGCGCGCGAGCAGCGGGCCGAGCACCAGCACCGAGGCGCGCATCGTCTTTACCAGCTCGTACGGCGCGACCGGATGATTGAGCCGCGCGGCATCGAGCTCGACGCCGAGACGGTCGTCCACCGAGATCGACACGCCCATCTGCGCCAGCAGCTCGAGCATGGTGGTCACGTCGCGCAGGTGCGGAACATTGGCGATGCGCAGCGGCTCGTCGCACAGAAGTGCTGCGCACAGGACAGGCAACGCGGCATTCTTGGCGCCTGAAATGCGTGCTTCGCCGGCAAGCGGCACGCCGCCTTCGATGACAAGCTTGTCCATCAGCGGGAAGTCGCCTGTCTTTGCGCCCAGTCCTCGGGCGTGAGGGTCTGCATCGACAACGCGTGTATTTCCTCGCGCATGCGCTCGCCGAGGGCGCGGTAGACCAGCTGGTGCTGCTGCACCTTGCTCTTGCCCCGGAACGCCGCACTCACGATAACCGCGTCAAAATGGTGCCCGTCGCCATCAACGCGCACGTGCTCGCATTCGAGTCCCTGCTCGATGTAAAGCCTGACCTGTTCCGGTGCGAGCATGCGGTGATTGCGTTTGAGGCCGGCCCGTTGCGCGGGTGTGACCGCGCTGCGGCGGCGCGCTTCAGGCGCCGCCGGTGACCAGATCGGCGACGCCGTAGAGCGCCGCCAGGCTTTGCAGGCTCGCCGGCAATTGACGGAAGGCTATCGCATGGCCGCGGCGCCTCGCCTCGCGCTGCCATTCGAAGAGCACGCTCAGGGCGGAGGAATCGACATCGGTGACCGCGGAGAGATCGACGACAAGGTCGCCGTCGCCGAACTGCTGCTTGCCCGCCTCGCACAGCGACGCGGCGCTGGCGATCGTCAGCGCGCCGCTCACGCGCAGGGAATTGCCGTCGCGCTCGATCATTTTTTGGCGGTTTGAGGCTTGCCCAGCGTCTTGTTCTTGTCCGCGAGCGTCCTGATCAGCCCGTCGATGCCGCTCTTCTCGATCTCGGTGTTGAACGAGCTGCGGTAATTCTGCACCAGGCTCACGCCCGCGATCGCGACGTCGTACACCTTCCAGCCCTGGTCCGTTTTTTCCATGCTGTAGTTGACGTCGATCGGGTCGGCGCCGGTGCTCTGCTTGATCTGAGATCGCACCACCACCTCGGTATCGCCGGGCTGCATCTTGAGCGGCCGGTACTCGATCTTCTGGTCGCGGTACTGCGCGAACGCGCTGGTATACGTGTTCACGAGCAGCGTGCGGAATTCGTTGGTCAGGGTCTGCTGCTGCGCCTCGGTCGCGCGGCGCCATGGCGCGCCCACCGCCAGGCGCGTCATGCGCGTGAAGTTGAAATGCGGCAGCACCTTGGCTTCCACGAGATCGAGAAGCTTCTTGGTATTGCCGGCCTTGATGTCCGGGTCGGCGCGCAGCACCGCGAGCACCTCGTCAGTGACCTTTTTCGCCAGCGCGTCGGGCGCAAGGTCCTGCGCCGGCGCCGCCAGCGGCACTGCCAGCAGCGCGGCCAGCGATACACCCACGATCAGCCGGTACATCCCACGTCCTGTCGATCCCCTCGATTGCATGCCGCCTCCCTTATTTCGCGTTGCCACCCTCCGCCGCCTTGTTGTACAGGAACTGTCCAATCAGCTTTTCCAGCACGACCGCCGATTGTGTAAGCTTGATGCTATCACCTTCCTTCAGCACCGCGTCATCGGCGCCCGCCTCGAGCCCGACATATTGCTCGCCGAGCAGGCCGGCAGTCAGGATCGAGGCCGAAGTGTCCTTCGGGAATTTGTAGGCGCGGTTGATGTCCATCACGACCTTGCCCATGAACTTGTCGTTGTCGAACGTGATGCTCGCGACGCGACCGACGACCACCCCTGCGCTTTTCACCGCCGCGCGCGGCTTAAGGCCGCCGATATTGGTGAACTGCGCGGTCAGCTGGTAGGTATCGCTGCCCCCGAAGCTCATGTTGCCGACCTTGAGCGCCAGTATCGCCAGCGCGCCGAGGCCGGCGATCATGAACAAGCCTACCCACAGATCGAGTGTTGAGCGTCCCATTTATGCCCCCCGGAACATGAATGCAGTCAGGATGAAATCGAGGCCCAGTATTGCGAGCGACGACGTCACAACCGTGCGCGTGGTGGCCCCCGACACGCCTTCCGCCGTCGGCGGCGCGTCGTAGCCTTCGAACAGCGCGATCCACGTCACGGCGATGCCGAAAACGAAGCTCTTGATCACGCCGTTGACGACGTCCTCGCGGAAATCGACCGCGCTTTGCATCTGCGACCAGAATGACCCCTCGTCGACGCCGATCAGCACGACGCCAATCAGGTAGCCGCCGTAAACGCCCATCGCGCTGAACAGCGCGGCCAGCAGCGGCATCGAGATCAGGCCGGCCCAGAAGCGCGGCGCAACGACGCGCGCGATCGGGTCCACGGCCATCATTTCCATCGCGGACAGCTGCTCGGTCGTCTTCATGAGGCCGATTTCGGCGGTCATGGCGGAACCGGCGCGGCTCGCAAAGAGCAGCGCCGACACCACCGGGCCCAGCTCGCGCACCAGCGACAGCGCGACCAGCACGCCGAGCGCGGACTCGGAGCCGTAGGTCTTGAGCGTCTGGTAGCCCTGAAACCCGAGCACCATGCCGACGAAGAGGCCGGACACCAGAATGATGATGAGCGACAGCACGCCGGAATAGTAGAGCTCGCGCACGATCAGGCGCGGGCGGCGGAAGCTGGTCCCCGAATGCAGCAGCGTGAGCGCGAAAAAGCGCGTCGCGTAGCCGAGCCTCAGCACACTGTCGATGGTGTGCCGGCCGATACTGCGCACATCGATGCTGCTGCTGCGGTTAAACAAGCTCGAGCTCCTCGCGGTAATCGCGCGCCGGATACTGGTAAGCGACCGGCCCGTCGGCCTCGCCCCACACGAACTGGTGCACCAGCGCATTCTTCGAAGCGCGCATGGCGGCGGGCGTGCCGTGCGCGACCATCACGCCTTCCGACAGGTAATAGACGTAGTCGACGATGTCGAGCGCCTCCTGCACGTCGTGCGTGACGACGATCGAGGTCGAGCCGAGCGCGTCGTTGAGCTTCCTCACCAGATTGCGGATCACGCCGAGCGAAATCGGGTCGAGCCCGGTGAAAGGCTCGTCGTACATGATCAGATTGGGGTCGAGCGCAATCGCGCGCGCGAGCGCCACGCGCCGCGCCATGCCGCCCGACAATTCGGACGGCATCAGGTTGTGCGCGCCGCGCAGCCCCACCGCGTGCAGCTTCATCATCACCAGATCCTGGATCATCTGCTCCGGCAGGTCGGTATGCTCGCGCATCTGGAACGCGACGTTGTCGAAGACCGAAAGGTCGGTGAACAGCGCGCCGAACTGGAACAGCATGCCCATCTTGCGCCGCATGCGGTAGAGGCCGTCGCGGTCGAGTTTGTCCGTGGGCGCGCCGTCCACTTCGATGCGGCCCTGGGTCGGATTGAACCAGCCGGCGATCAGCCGCAGCAAAGTCGTCTTGCCCGAGCCGCTGATGCCCATGATGGCCACCACCTTGCCGCGCGGTATCGTCATGTCGATATCGTTCAGCACCGGGTGGCGCCGGTCATACGCATAGCCCACGCCGCTGATCTCGACCAGGTTTTCTGCCGCCACGGAATGCGTCCAAATCCGAAACGCCGCATTGTAAACTAGCCCTCGACGTTAGACCAACCGTAGCCATGAACGTTTTCATCACCGGTTCCTCGTCGCGCCTGGCGCGCGCGCTGCTGCCCAGGCTGTGCGCCGCGCGCGACATCGGGCGCGTGACCGGAATCGATCTCGAGGCCCCGCATTTCCAGCATCCGACATTCACCGCGCGGCGCGCCGACATCCGCGACGCGCAGCTCGAACAGTTGCTGCGCGGCCATGACGCACTGGTGCATCTCGCGTTCGTGGTGATGCGCGGGCGGATGAGCCGGGAGCAAATGTTCGAAATCAACGTCACCGGCAGCATGCGGGTGTTTCACGCAGCGCGTGCGGCCGGCATTGCGCGCTTCGTGCTGCTGTCGAGCGCCGCGGTCTACGGCAGCGGTATCCATCTCGACGAGGAAGCTCCGCTGCATCCGCTGCCGGGATTTTTCTATGCGGAGCACAAGGCGCAGCTCGAAAAGATGCTGGCGATCGAATTCCCGGATTGCGTGCGCCTGCGGCCGCACGTCATTCTCGGCCCGAACGCGCAGCCGCTGCTGAAGACGATGTTGCGCCGGCCGTTTTACCTGCGCCTGCCGCGGCCCCATCCGCTGCTGCAATGCGTACACGAGGACGACGTCGCCGCAGCCGTGCTGCTGGGCCTCGGCCGCGGTATCGGTGGCGCATTCAACCTGGCGGTCGAGGAGAGCTTCACCTACCGCGAGCTCGTCAAGCGGCGCCACAAGCTGTCGCTGCCACTGCCGCTCACGGCGGCGCGCGCCGGTGCCAAGCTCGCGCGCATGTTCTACGGCTGGGGCGGCGAGCCGGCGTGGGTCAGCGGGCTCGCTCATTCGCTGACGCTCAACTGCCGGCGCGCGCTGGTCGAACTCGGATGGCGGCGCGAGCACGATCTCGCGTCAACGCTCAAGACGCTGTGAGACGCCCGCACGGGTCGATGCGCTAAAATATCGCCCGTGCCGGCGATCGCCAACCACGACATGCCCGAGACCGCGCTGCATTTTTCAGGCATCACCAAGCGCTACGGCAAGCGGTTCGCACTGCGCGATGTGTCGTTCGATGTCAGGGGCGGCGAATTTTTCGGCCTGGTCGGCGTCAATGGCGCCGGCAAGACGACGCTGCTCAAGTGCCTGCTCGACTTCTGCGACATCAACGCCGGCGCGATCGAGATTTTCGGCGTTTCGCACCGCCTGAGCGCGGCGCGGCGTCGGCTCGCCTTCCTGCCCGAGCGCTTCAACCCACCCTATTACCTGACCGGCGAGGATTTCATCCGCTACGTGCTGGAACTTCAGGCCGGCACCTACGCGCGCGGCGATGCCGAGCAGATGCTGCGGGCGCTCGATCTCGACGTCGCGGCGCTCGCGCTGCCCGCGCGCGCCTATTCCAAGGGCATGACGCAAAAGCTCGGGCTCGCCGCGTGCCTGCTGTGCCGGCGCGATCTGCATGTGTTCGATGAGCCCACCAGCGGACTCGATCCGAAGGCGCGCGCGCTGCTGAAATCGCAATTGCGCGAAATGAAGCGCGCGGGGCGCACCGTGTTCTTCACTTCCCACGCGCTCGCAGATGTCTCCGAATTGTGCGATCGCGTTGCGGTAATGCACGCGGGAAGGCTGCGGTTCGTCGGCGCCCCGGCCGGATTATGCGACCAGTACGGCAGCGACGACCTCGAGCAGGCTTTTCTGCGCTGCATCGAAGGCGACGCGCAGCCCGCGTGATGCACGCCGTCGCCATGGCTATCAGCTCGCCGCGTGATCTGGCAGAATAGGACCACGCGTACCTAAGGGAGCCGCGTGGAACGAGCGCCAGGCAAGCCGGACCTCTTGGTCGTCGACGACGATCCGCTCATCAGCGACACGCTGAACTTCGTGCTGAGCCGCGATTTCAGCGTCTACGTCGCGGAATCGCGCGCGCAGGTCAAGAGCCTGCTGCGCCAGCTCGACAATCCGCCGCAGCTCGCGCTGATCGACCTCGGCCTGCCGCCGACGCCGCACCGCCCCGACGAAGGCTTCAAGCTGATCAACGAGTTGATTGCCTATTCGCCGAGCATCAAGATCCTCGTGCTGTCGGGACAGAACGACGAGACCAACGCGCGGCACGCGCGCACCCTGGGCGCGATCGAGTTCATCGCCAAGCCATGCGAGCCGGAGAAGATCAAGGAGCTGCTGCTCAAGGCGTTGCAGATACGCGATGCCGAGATCACGGCAGAGGCCGGCGAGGGGGGGCTCGTCGGCAAAAGCCTCCTGATCGAGAAACTGCGCCAGCAGATCAACCAGTACGCAAACGCGCCCTTTCCGGTGTTGATCGAGGGCGAATCGGGCAGCGGCAAGGAGCTGATTGCCGCCGCGCTGCATCGCCAAAGCCAGCGCGCCGCCAAGCCGTTTCTCGCGCTGAACTGCGCGGCCATCTCACCGAATCTGGTTGAGCCTACGCTGTTCGGCTACGCCAAGGGCTCGTTCACCGGCGCCACCACGTCCCGCGCCGGTTACTTCGAGGACGCCGAGGACTCGACGCTGTTTCTCGACGAAATCGGCGAGTTGCCGCTCGAGCTGCAGGCAAAGCTCCTACGCGTGCTCGAGAACGGCGAGTACCAGCGCGTCGGCGAAACCCAAAGCCGCGTCAGCAACGCGCGCGTGATCGCGGCCACCAACCGCGACATGCGGCAGGAGATCCGCAACGGCCGCTTCCGCGCGGACCTTTATCACCGGCTATCGGTATTCACGATCGCTGTGCCGCCGCTGCGCGATCTCGGGGACGACAAGCGGCTGCTGCTCGACCATTTCCGCGATTTCTATGCGCGCCAGGCCGCCGTCAAGCCGTTCGACCTCGACGCCAAGGCGCTCGCGTTGTGGCTCGACTACAGCTTTCCGGGCAACGTGCGCGAATTGCGCAACATCGTGATCCGCCTCACCACCAAGCATGCCGGTCAGCGCATCAATGCCGAGCAGTTGCAGGCGGAGCTCGACATGGAGAGCATGGAGATCGACCTGCCCGGGCTGCCGATGGGCCAGGATTTCAAGTCGGTGCTGGACGCCGCCAAGAAGCATCTGCAGATGCAGAAGAATTTCAATCTCGACCACACGCTGCAGGAGTGGGAAAAAGGCTACGTCGAGGCGGCGCTCATGATCACGCAGGGCAACCTGTCGCAGGCGGCGAAGCTGCTGGGGATACACCGCACCACGCTTTACAGCCGCATGCAGAATTACGGCGCTCCGAGCGAAGCGCCGAGTCCGCAGCAATAGGAAACGCGCTTGCGGGCCCGGCGCCAGGCAGGCGGAATGCGATTCAAGGGTCAGCGGGAGCACTGATGTACTACAGCCATTTCGGGCTCAGCCAGCCGCCGTTTCGCATCACGCCGAACACCGAGTTTTTCTACAGCGGCGGCAATCGCGGGCCCATCCTCGAAGCGCTGATCTACGCCATCGGACAGGGCGAAGGCATCATCAAGGTCACGGGCGAAGTCGGCAGCGGCAAGACCATGCTGTGCAGCATGCTGCAGGCGCGCCTGCCGGCGAGCGTCGAGACCGTCTATCTCGCCAATCCCAGCGTCTCGCCCGAGGAGATTCTGAACGCGATTGCGCTCGAACTGCACTTGAAGCCGCCGCGCGAGGCGGGCCATCTCGAGGTGATGCAGTTGCTGCACAACCACCTGCTCGAGCGCCACGCGCAGGGCAAGCAGGTCGTCATGTTCGTTGAGGAATCGCAAAGCATGCCGATTGCGACGCTCGAGGAGATCCGCCTGCTGTCGAATCTGGAGACCGCGCACAGCAAGCTGCTCCAGATCGTGCTCTTCGGACAGCCCGAGCTCGAGGACAATTTGCGCCAGCCGCAGATCCGGCAATTGCGCGAGCGCATCACGCACAGCTTCCGCCTGAGCCCGCTCAAGCCCGGTGAAATCCGCGACTATCTGAATTTCCGCCTGCGCGCGGCCGGCTACCGCGGGCCGGAACTCTTCGCGCCCGCCGTCATCAGCGCGATCGCGCGCGCCTCCGGCGGATTGACCCGGCGCATCAACCTGATCGCCGACAAGACCTTGCTGGCGGCGTTTTCCGAAAGCACGCACACGATCAAGCGCAAGCACGTCAAGGCCGCCGTGCGCGACAGCGAGTTCAGCAATTACGAGCCGCCGCAACCGCGCTTCAAGCTCGGGCTTGCGATGTCGCTGCTTGCCATCGGCACCGGGCTCGGCATCGCCATATTTGCACTCTACGAGACCTACCAGGCCGAAATCGCGCCCCCCCGCGAGCCGGTCGCCACCGCCCCGACCCAGCCCCCAACGGCGCCGGATAGCGCCCCCGCCACGCCGTCTGTTGCGGCGAATACACAGCCGGCCACCCCCTCTGCCGACACAGCGGCGCGACCCGCCGCGGCACTTGCGTCCCCGGGACCTTCGGTGCCCGTGGTCAGCGCCGCCACAGCGCCGGCCGAGGCCAAGCCCATAACCCAGGCTGCAGCGACAAACCCAGTGACTAAGCAGGATCTACCAACAGTGAGTGCACGCTCACAAACGCCCTTTGAAGCGCCGGATTTGGTCGCAAGCCGCCTGGCGGCGACCGAAATCTGGCTGTCTCAGCGCGCCGAAACGACCTACAGCATTCAACTGCTGGGTACCGATAATACCCAACAGCTAAAGAATCACCTGAACCAACTTGGCAAATTTGTTGAAATAAATGATGTTTTTGTGTACCGTACCGTTGCGAAGCAGAGACCGTCGCTGACCGTATTGTATGGGTCGTTCACTGACCGCCGCGCGGCACTGGACGCACTGGCCAGGCTGCCGGCGCAGTTGAAAACCCATCAACCGATACTGCGGACGGTCCGGGGCATACGCGCCGAAATCGCCCAACACCAGCCCTCCTGACACGAGCTGGTCGCGAGGCCGGCGCGTTGGATGCAGTGCGTTAGACAACAGGGGGTGAGCACACCATGGTCGCATTCGCAGCGTCCGGCCACACAGCCGGTAATACTGCTTGGCTCGACCATCGCAAGGCACAGCGCGGCGCGCGCAGCGTGGCCGTCGTTGCTTGCGTTCTGATGTCGGTTGCGCTCGGGGGATGCTACAAGCGCGCCGTGCTGCAGCAGTCGGAAGGGCACATCACGTCACCGGCCACACCTGCCGCGCCGGAAAATGTGCCGCCGCCCGTGCGCACCAGCGTGTTCGTGCCGGAACCGAAGCCGGCAGTCAAGGCGCCGACTTACACCGTGGTGGTGAACGAAGTGCCGGTGAAGGAATTGCTGCTGGCGCTCGCGCGCGATACCAAGCAGAACATCGACATTCACCCGGCCCTTCAGGGACTCGTCAGCCTCAACGCGGTCAATGAAACTTTGCCCGCCATCCTCGACCGCGTATCGAAGCAGGTCAACATGCGTTACCGCATCGAGGGCAATACGATCGTGGTCGGGCCCGATACGCCGTACATGAAGACCTACAAGGTCAATTACGTCAATATGACGCGGGAGTCGACATCCACCATCGGCGTATCGGGACAGATCTCGGGGACCGCGGCGGCGACTTCCGCGGGAGCCTCTGGCGGTTCGACTGCGGGCGCGAGCGGCAGCACCCAGGCCAATGCCTCGAATACCGTGGTCAAGACCGTTTCCAACAACAACTTCTGGGATTCGCTGCGCGACAATATCCGCGCCATTCTCGTCTCCACGCGCAACCAGGCGCTGACCAGCGAGCAGCGCGCCGAACGCGTCGAAGCGCAGCGCGCGGCAAAGGAAGAGCGCCTGCAGCAGGCCGAGGCGGTGGCGCGCGCGGGGCAGGCGGCGCCGCAACTGTTCCAGAACGTATTCGGAACCCAGTCCCAGCAGCAGCTGCCCGCGCCCGGCGACGTGCGCGACGACATCGTCGTCAATGCGGTCTCCGGCACCGTCAGCGTGTTCGCGACCGAACGGCAGCATGCGCTGGTCCAGCAGTTGATCGACAGCATTACCAGTTCCTCGCAACGGCAGGTCCTGATCGAGGCGACGATCGCCGAAGTGACGCTGTCCGATTCGTACCAGGCCGGGGTCGACTGGAGCCGTCTTGCGATCAGCGGCGGGATCAATTTGTCGCAGACGCTGAGCACCGGGA
>Ga0335080_10003490_pt1 | contig 15911 bp, 9 predicted proteins | sample Lox_Sample_34_FD_206720 | JGI IMG/M metagenome (GOLD analysis project Ga0335080, IMG submission 206720) | Soil microbial communities from Loxahatchee National Wildlife Refuge, Florida, United States - Lox_Sample_3.4 | ecosystem: Environmental > Terrestrial > Soil > Wetlands | place: USA: Florida...
AGTGGGCCGGCAATCTCCACGCGAAATCTGGTTGCCCCGCTCCAGAAACGACAACGAAGTTTTGGGCTACGCTTCGCAATTGGACGAAAAAGAATGCGGTAAGGATAACACGTTATGGTCCCTTGGAAAGCCCGCGTCCAGAAATTTGGGCATTTCGGTCGGCACTATCTGCTATTAGGAGCGGTGTTAATCGACAACGCAACTAACGTGCATGAGCATGCCACCTCCTAAGAAACTAGACGTGTAAGTTCATGTGGTGGGGACGAGTTTGAAGCCGAAGGCGGCGGCATTTTGTTCCAGTCGTTTGAGTTTTCTTCGTCGGAGTTTTTCTTCCGCGACTGTCCAGACTGCTGGGTCATAGGCTTTGCGGTATTTTAACAGGTGCCAGAGGATGCGCGCCAGTTTGTGGGCCATGGCCGTGATGGCCTTGGGTGTGCCCAGTCGTGCTTTCCAACGGCGGAAACAATCGCCCAGATACGTCTTACTCTGCCACAGGGCTTGCGCCGCCACTCGCAAAGCCTGCGCCGCACGGCTTTTAACGTCGCGCGTTTTGACCGAAATGACCCGTCCACCCGTGATCCGGTTGTCCGGGCATAGACCCAGCCACGACGCAAAACATTTGGCGGTGGGAAAGCGCATGACAAAGTCCGGTCCCAGTTCGCCGAACAGCGTCAGGGCGGTGTTGACTTGGAAACCCGGCACCTGCGTCAGTTCCACGCCGGTGATCCGGTAAAGTTCCGTCCGGGCTTCAAAGCGCGGCTCGTTGGCGTGCGGCGTCTTGTGCCGCAAGGTCGAGGGCGGCGGCGGATTGGCCTGCACATCCACCCGGCTTTCAAAGCCCGCCAGGGTCTGGGCCGTTGCCGCGTCGCATTCAGTGATCAGTTGCTGATAGTGCCGCCACGTCGCCAACGCCTGCCGCAATGCAAACAGATGTTCGGGCCGCCAGTCGCCTCGCAAACTGCGGGCGATCGTATCGGCACTGGCTTTAATGCGCCGGTCTTTGAGTGCTGCCAGCTTTTGTCCGTCCCGTTCGCCGGCCAGCACGGCGTCGAGGATGGCCAGTCCCGTCACGCCGACCACGTCGCTGATGACGTTGTGGATTTGCACGTTCATTTGCGTGAGCGCCTTGTGCAGTTGCATCACCTGCTGGCTGGCGTAGCGCACCAGATTGGCCCGATGCCGCAGAAACGCGCGCACCGCGCAGATCGCCTCGGGCGGTCGAAAACTGGCGCGTAACAGGCCGACCGAATGCAAGTACTGCAGCCATTGACAGTCGCTCACGTCCGTCTTGCGCCCCGGCAGATTTTTGCAATGGCGCGCGTTGACCAGACACACTTCCAAGCCGGCCGCTTCCAGAATTTGAAACAGCGGAATCCAGTAAACGCCGGTGGACTCCATCGCCACCGTGCGCACGCCGCAGGCTTTGAGCCAGTCGCGCAGAGCGTACAAATCATCGGTAAAGGTGGTGAAGGTACGCACCGGCTTCGGATCGGCGTCGCAGGGCACGGCTACTTGAATCTGCTTGGCCCCGATGTCCACGCCGGCGGCGTGGGGATGGATGGGAGGCAATTGAACGTTGGTTTTGATTTTGACTTTGCGCAAGACGGACATACTGTGCCTTTCGTTGGTAGTGAATGGCGAGCGAAACGGCCCGCAGCGTGTTGGGGCAAGTGAGACAGTCTCCTAATCGGGATGCCGCCACTGAAAATCAGCGGCGGCTCACCAGTGACTTGCTCGGCGGCTGCGGAGCCACGCTAACACACGGGCTCGTGAACGGAGCACCATTGGCAGGCCGGCTTACTTGCCGTCCGCCCGCCGCTCTCAAGGAAACCAAAATGCGTCCGATGACAAGCCCGTTTCTTCTGTCATTGCCCCGCCTCGGAGGCGGTTGGAGTGCTAACACGAGGATCGGCTGCAACTCCTGACATTGAGCCATCCGCCTCAGACGACTTCAAATCGTTCCCACTCACTTGCTGATACCGCGTCCGAGGGAAGGGTGGGCGCAACTTGACACCGGCACCGTAGCGCAGGTTTCCAAACCTGCCGTGTCGCCGATTTCCCAATCGGCAGGCGTAGAAAATCCAATGCCTCGCGGGTTTTGAAACCCGCGATACCGCAGACCGGGAAATCTGCGCCACACAGCATTTCAGCCGTTTGCTGCGCGTGTCAAGTTGCGCCCCGGAAGGGTAGTCATTCATAGGCAGTGGCACATTTTGCGATGGTAGGGACGCCGCGCTGCGGCGTCACCGGCCGCGTTCAGCGGGCGGAATTTGAACTGCCATTAATTATCCGGCGTTTCGGTGCGCCGCTGAACATCCACCCTCCGCAGTAATGCTACGGAGGACGGGTGGCGCGGTCATCGCAGCGCGATGACCCTACCTTAAAATTCCAAAATGTACCACTACCCATTCATATTCCTTCTTGACATTATTAGACGACTGGCGCAGAATAGCTTTGCCCAAGAGGTTTTGCGTTCTGTTTATGCGCAATCGTCCAACACGACGTCCGGTCCGGCTGATTTTCTTTGTCGTCGGGGTATTTCTTTTGACCGGCGCCGTTTCCGCTTTCGCGATGGTGGATTTGAACGGCAACGGCATGAGCGATATCTGGGAGCTGATTTATTCCGCAACCAACCTCGATCCCAATGCCGACACGGACGGCGACGGTTTCTCCAATTTGCAGGAGGCGATTGCCGGCACGAATCCGTTCGACTCGAATTCTTATCCGCACATCACCAGCTTTGGAGCGACCCCCACTAATTTCACCGTCACTCTTCCCTGCGCACCGGGAAAGGTGTACCAGCTTTACAGCATCCCTTCCCTTCCTGGCACGAACTGGCTGATGGAGACCGGCATGGTGGTCCGCTCGGGTTCGACGCTCACGTTGACCGCGCCAACCGGCCCAAATTCCAAATTCTTCCGTATCGGCATCTCAGACACAAACACGGACGGCAGCCTCCTGAATGACTGGGAAAAATATCAGGTCGGCCTCGACCCGCTGAATCCTTTCAGCAACGGCAATCTCGACACCAACGGCCAGTTAATCAGCGATTATGCCTACGTGACAAACCAGCTGGCCGCGCAAAACGTCTTCACCATTTCCGCAACTGATCCCGTCACCACCCAGCCGGACCCCGGCGTCGCGCCGACCGATCTGGGTTTTTTGACCGTGACCCGCGGCGGTTTTCCGTTAAGTGCCGTGACGGTGAGCCTCGGTCTCGGCGGACCGGGACCGGGTTTTGCGACGGAAGGCGTGGATCATGCGCCGTTGCCACGGTCAGTAACGCTGGCACCCGGCATGAGCTTAACCAATATTCCGGTGACACCACTGGCGAACACCAATCTGCACACTCCGGTCTTCGCGCAATTGCAACTGTTGCCCGGCGCCGGTTACACCGTCGGGTCCGGCAGCAACGCGGGCGTGTTGATTTACCCATCCCCCACGCCGACCGGCACCGGTCTGACCGGATATTATTTCACGAACTCCAGCACCACCTACACGAACGCCGTGAACTTCAATCCGACGAACCTCTTTTTGACGCGAGTTGACCCGACCGTGGATTTCGTCTGGACCAACGGCACCGTGCCGAACTTGAGCAACGGCTTGTATTCCGTCCGCTGGACCGGCCAAGTGCAGCCGCAATATTCGGAAACGTATTCGTTTGACGTGCGTTCAGCCGACGGTTGCCGATTATGGGTAAACGACCAGCTTGTGATCAGTGATTGGAAATCGCAAAGCGTGGCCGACGTGGTCAGCAATATCACCTTGCAAGCCGGGACGCGTTACGACCTCAAGCTGGAATATCTCAAGAGCGGCAATCCGCCTCAAGTGCACATGTATTGGTATAGCCCAAGCCAGCCGAAGGAAATCATTCCGAGCAACTGCCTGTATCCAACGAACAATTTTGGTGGCGGGGGCGCCACCGCCACCGCGGCCATCACCAGCGCCCTGAGCGCGGTCGCTTTCCTTGGCCAGCCGTTCAGTTTCACGGTGACGGCGGCCAACACGCCGCTGGGTTTCACCGCCCGCGGATTGCCGCCCGGACTTTCGTTCAACTCGACGAACGGCCTCATCAGCGGCACGCCGACGCTCGCGGGCAATTACCAGGTCCTGCTCACCGCAAGCAACTCCATCGGCCTCGGCGCGTCGCTCGTCGGCATCCAGGTGATTGACACCGGCAGTTCGGTGGTGCGCGAAGTCTGGACGAGCGTCCCCGGCACCAACATTGCGGATATTCCGACGGACGCGCCGGCCAATCTCACCAACACGCTCGGTTCGCTCGAGGGCATCACGAATTTCGGCAGTAACTACGGGGAACGCATCCGCGGCTATCTTACCGCGCCGGTGACCGGCAATTACTATTTCTGGATTGCCGGCAGTGATTCGGCGGAGCTGTGGATTTCCAACGACGGCGAACAGGTGAACAAGTTGCGCCGCGCCTGCGTTTCACCGTTAAGCGGTGGCACCGGGTTCCGCCAGTGGAATGCGCAGACCAACCAGCAAACCAAATGGCTTACGCTCGTTGCGGGGCAGAAATATTACATGGAAATTTTGCACAAGGCCGGCGCGACCGCGCCCGATCACTGGTCGGTCGGCTGGTTGCAGGATCCGACGGGCACCAACACCGCGCCCAGTGGCATTGTGCCGGGCTATGTTTTGTCGCGCTATTGGCCGCCGCCGGTTTCCGTCATTCCCGGCACGCTTTACACAGCCAACCTGTTGGCCCTGCCCGGTGTCAACAGCACCGCAGTCGGTTCGGCCACGTTGCGGCTGAGCGCCGATGGCACCCAGGCGGTTTTGAATTATTCGGTCAATGACCTCGCCGGCACCGCTACCGGCCAATCCATCAACTCCGATCCCTATTTGAGCAACCCGAGCGAGTTGCTCTTCGACATCTCCGCGGCGAAACCCCAATCCGACGGAAGTTACGTGTGGAAAATAAAACCGACCGGCACGCTGGCCGTGGCGGACATTCTGGAAATCCTCAACGAAGGCAAGGCGAACATCAATATTGAGAGCACCGCGTTTCCGGCGGGTGAAATCAACGGCCATTTCACGCTGGTTAGCGGTTCACAGATATTCACGCCGCCGCCCGCACCGCCGGCCTGGACCGACGACCACACCAGCAGTAATGCCGCGGTGCGCTTCCTGACCCAGGCGACGTTTGGCGCAAGTCCGGCCGACATCGCCACCGTCCAATCGCTCGGCTACGCCGGCTGGATCAGCAACCAGTTTTCGCTCCCGGTTTCCCATCATCTGCCGGTCGTACTGGCCAATAAAAGCCCCGACCCGACGCAACCGTTCCCGAGTTCGCTCACGTTCAACACCTGGTGGCAACAATCCGTGACGGCGCCCGACCAGTTGCGTCAACGGGTGGCGTTTGCCTTGAGCGAAATCATGGTTGTATCCGAAAACGGCGTGCTGGCCAATTCCTACGCCAACGAACTGTCCTCGTACTACGATACGCTGCTCGACAATGCGTTCGGCAATTTCCGGTCGTTGCTCGAAGCGGTGACGCTGCATCCGGCGATGGGCAATTACCTGGACATGCGCGGCAACGACAAGGGCAGCATCATCACCGGCGTCCACGCAAATGAAAATTATGCACGCGAAGTCCAGCAACTGTTCTCCATCGGACTGAATCGGCTGTGGCCCGACGGAACGCTGGTGTTGAATTCGCAAAATTCGCTCGTTCCGACTTACAACCAGAGCGTGGTCAGCGGTTTCGCCGCGGTGTTCACCGGCTGGAGTTATTACCAGACCAACCAGGCCAACGGCCGGTTGCCGGTCAATTTCAATCCCAGTGCCAATTACACCAACCCGATGGTGTTGGTGCCGACGCATCACGACCTCGGCACGAAGTTGTTGCTCGACAACGTCGTCCTGCCCGCGGCGCAGGGGGCGGCGGCGGATTCCACCAAGACCAACTTTGACATTTACTGCTCACAAGACCTGGAGCAGGCGCTGGATTCCATTTTTAACAATCCGAACGTCGGGCCGTTCATCTGCCGGCAATTGATTCAGCGGCTCGTCACGAGTAATCCCAGCCGGGATTATGTTTATCGCGTTTCCCAGGTGTTCAACGACGATGGGACCGGCGTGCGCGGCAACATGCAGGCCGTCGTCAGCGCCATCCTGCTGGATTACGAAGCGCGTTCGACAAACCTGATTACGCAAAGCACCTACGGCAAACAGCGCGAACCGCTCTTGCGCGTGACTGCCGTCGCCCGCGCATTTCCTTCACCGCCGGTCAACGGCGGCACCTATGCCGAAAATGGCACGCAGACGATTTCTATCACCACGACGAATACGCACCGCCTGAACAACGGCGATACCATCGCGCTGACGTTCACCGATTCTTCGGGCAATCCGGCGCCCCCGAACGGTAATTACAGCGTCACAGCCACCGGCACCAACACGTTCAATGTCAACGCGCTCAACCTGCTCACCGGCACCTATTCCCAAAATACCAACGTCATCACCGTCAATGTCAGCAATCATGGCCTGTTGCCGGGGAACGCGGTTTATCTCGCGTTCACCACCGGCGGCGCGGTCAACGGCTTGTATCAGGTGGTCGCGACGAACTCCACCTCATCATTCATCGTGTCCACGCCGGACGCAGCGGTGCGTTCGGGCAATTGCCTTTTGCCGAAAATCACCGCCAGCGGTTTTACGCAAAGCGGCACGGTGGTGACGGTGGACTGCAACGGGCCGCACGGATTGTCGGTTGGCGAATCGCTTTACGTCAACTTCCCGACGGTCATTCCGCCTGATGGCCAGTATCAGGTCGCGACGATCCCCGACGCGTCGCATTTCACGATCACCCTGACGACGTCGAGCAACCAGACGCAGAGCAGCTTCGGCGTTTACCCGCTCAACCAGCCGGTGCTGACGCGCAGCGGAACCGTCTCCGCGCAATACAGCACCTGGAACATCGGTTACAGCGACACCGGCTCCACCTACAACTTGTCGCAAACTCCGCTACGGTCCCCGACCGTGTTCAACTTTTTCTATCCCGGTTTCCAGTTCCCCGGCCCGCTCGCGTCCGCCGGGATGACGACGCCTGAGTTCCAGCTTACTTCCGACACGGGCGTTGCGCTCCAAATGAATTTTCTGGAGGCCGGCGTCCTGAACAATGGCAGCAACACGAATGGATTGAGCAGCTACACCGTCGGCAACGGTGCCATGGTCATTGATGTCGGGCCGTGGATGGGCACGAATTTCACCGCCGATGCCAAGGTGCCGTCGCTGGTGGATTCGTTGAGCACGGCGCTGTTGGCCGGGGAATTGTCCAGCGCCGCGAAGGCAGATATCGTGAACTACGTTACGAACAGTTTTCCGACCACGTCGTCCACTTGGCAGCGCGATCGCGTTCGCGCCGTCGTTCATCAGCTCATTAATTCGCCCGACTTCACTATCCAAAGGTAACGAGGATGGATCACAACATTCAAAACTCGGCGCGGCACAGTCGAAGCCAAGTAGCGCAGACTGGCAGTCTGCTGTACCGCGGATTGGTAATCGGCAAAGGCGTGTATAGCTCGATGCCCGGCCGACTGCCAGTCGGCGATACTGCAGGTTGTCAACCTGCGCCGCAATTTTTCAATTTATGAACCAAAAAAGCATTTCCGTCATCACCCGCCGCGATTTCATCCGGCGCGCCGCCTGCGCCGCCGTCGGTACCGCGGCGATGACCTGCTCCATCCGCGACCTGCGGTTGATGAATGCCGCGGTCGCCCAATCCAACATCACCGATTACAAGGCGCTCGTCTGCATCTTCCTCCAGGGCGGCAATGACTCGAATAATCTCATCATCCCCACAATCCAATCCGAGTACGATAATTACGCCGCCATCCGGACGCCCGTGCTGGCGATTCCGCAGAGTTCAATTCTTTCGACCGGTTACACCGACGTCGCCGGCCACAGTTACGGCCTGCATCCGGCATGTCCCGAACTCCTGACATTGTTCGGCGAAGGCAAACTGGCGTTCCTGTTCAACGCCGGCACGCTGGTTTTCCCGATGACCCGCGCGCAGTATCTGGGCGGCATTTTGCAGAAACCGCCGCAACTTTTTTCGCACGCCGATCAGGTCACGCAATGGCAAACGTCCATCCCCGACCAGCCGCCGACCACCGGCTGGGGCGGGCGTTGCGCCGACCTTTTGAACTCCGTCCAGCCGGGCGCGCCCATTTCGCTTTGCGTATCGTTGTCCGGCGCAAACACGTTTGAAGTCGGCAACATCGTTTCGCAATACTCCGTTTCCACGAGCGGCGCGATTTCGTTGCAGGGCGTCTCCGGCGCGCGGCTGGCGGCGCTGACGAACATTCTCGGATTGAATTACCCGAATTTGCAGGAACAAGCTTACGCCGGCGTCGCAAACCACAGCATCCAAAGCAGCAGCGTGCTCAATACTGCCATCACCAACACCGCAGGCAACTATTGGACGAACCCCTTTCCTGTCACTGTCACCAATCTGGTCAGCAACGTCAAATTCGGGTCCACACTCGCGCCGCAGTTGCAGATGGTCGCCCGGCTCATCGAAGCTGGCAATCGGGCCATAGCCAACGGCGGTTTTGGCATGAAACGCCAGATTTTCTTCTGCCAGGTTGGCGGTTATGACCTGCACACCGGCCAGACCAATTACAGCAATAACAATCCGAACAACGTGCTGGCCGGCGCGCATTCCAACCTGCTGGCGGAATTGAGCCAGAGCCTGTATGCCTTCCAGCGCGCGATGGAACAGCTCGAACCGCTGTATCCGGGTATTTCCCAGAAAATCACGGCGTTCACCGCCAGCGATTTCAGCCGCACCTTTCCCAGCAACGGCCAGGGCAGCGACCACGGCTGGGGCAGCCATCACGTGATCCTTGGCGGCGCCGTCAAGGGCGGCAAAACCTACGGCACGTTTCCCACGCTGGCCGTCAATGGACCGGACGACACCGGCACCGGCCGCTGGATTCCGACGACGGCCATTGACCAGTATTTCGGCACGCTCGCCACCTGGTTTGGGGTGGACAACAGCAACCTCGCCACTATCTTTCCCAACATCGGCCGCTTTGCCATGAGCAATCTCGGCTTTATATGAAGAAATGGTTCATTGATTTTATTCAATCATGCATGAATGTGGCCTTGTCGAAAGGATTGATGGATTGATAGCGGCGCAATGCTTTATCGTAGTGCAGGTTGTTAACCTGCTGTATCGCCGACTGGTAGTCGGCACTGAATCCGAAGTGCGAGGCGTCTGCGGATTGCCAATCCGCGACACGGCAGACTGTCAGTCTGCGCTACCTGGTTTGCGATCATGCCACGCCTGGTTCATCCACGATTCTTAACTGCATAGCCCTGGCCGATGAAAAAAAGTCTGGCCCTCGTGACCGCAATTTTGTTGAGCGCGATTGCGCTGGCTGTTTTTTTCCATTCGAAAAAATTGGCGTCCTCGTCTGAAAAAACCGCTGCCCAACAGGACGCCGCGGTGCAGAAAGCCTTGGCCACGGCGAATCCGCAGGCAGTTGCCGTCATCGCCTCCAACTTCGCTGCCCCGCCGCCGCAGACGATTTTTTATTCCGTGCCGCGAAAACCTCCGGTCGCTCCGGCCGGCAAACCCGCGCCGCTGGAATACACCAATCTGGCGCCAGAGCTGGTGCTCGACAACGTTCGCTCGGCCATCCACAACTATGGCTCGATGTTCAACGGCAACCCCGTCGGCGTGAATTCGGAAATCACCAGCCAGTTGAACGGTCACAACCCGAAACAGGCGAACTTCATCCGGCCCGAGGCCGGGATGCGCGTCAATGACCGGGGCGAATTGGTTGACCCGTGGGGCACACCTTATTTTTTCCACCAGCTCTCCGGCACGGAAATGGAAATCCGCTCCGCCGGCCCGGACAAAATCATGTGGACCGCCGACGATCTGGTGACGGAGTGATGTCCTGTCTGCGGCCCGCTGGCTTTTCAGAATCACATCCAACACTCAACATCCAATACCGATCATCGAGTAACCGCCAGGTTGGTCAGCCTTGGAAGTTCGGTGTTCGATGTTGGATGTGCTCTGTGGAAAAGATCGTACCACCGTCAAAATTGACGTTTCTCTCGCCCCGCAGCGTAGCGCGGGGAGAGGGCTAAGAAGAGGGGCACTCAACAAAAACCCCACCTCACCCCGACCCTCTCCCCCAACTTCGTTGGCGGAGAGGGAGACCTCATGGCCACGGGCAGCTTTTCGGACGGTTTCCCCGGAGCATCTTGGATTGTTCAATGTTCCTTGTATTCATGGAGAGGGCCGGGGTGAGCGGGCGCGTTGCATTGCGAATTTCCACATCACCCGGTTGAATCGTTTCGCTTCGCCCGCGACGGCGGTTCCGTTTTCGTTTCCCGGGCGTATTGCCCGGTTTGGACAATGATTCCCAATACCAGCAATGCCACGAAAACCAGCGACTTGGCCAGCGGGTCGAGAGGAACATTTTGGGCGACTGCCGTCGCGCCGGCGAGCGAAGATATGACAATCAACGCCGGGTCCAATAACGTGATTATCAATATCGCGCCGAGCAATCCGCCCACTACGAACGCTATCCACCTGATGCCCTCGTAGTTTGAGTGAAGTGCGGTTGCGGTCAGCGCCGACAGGCAATATCCGCCGGCGAAAAACCCGGCGATGCCGATGACGACGCGCTGCAAAAACATGGAGACAACCGCGCCGAGCAAACCCACGCCCAACGCGATAAGCAGAATCAGCCATTCAGGCTCTCCCTGCAAAATGCGCTCCGCAAACTCCGCGCCGACAATAAAGCCGACGCACCCGACAAATAGCCAGAAAAGCTTGCGGCCAAAAAGCACCAGGGCCAACCCGATCAGGACATTGAGCCACTCCATGCTTCATTTTAACGCAAAACGGTCAGTCCGCAAACAGTATGACCAAGCAACGCCTTCACCCGGCCGGAGGTCACCCTCTCCCCCACCGGGGGAGATGGCTAGGGCGAGGGGGCGCCTACGATTTAGCAAAATCCAAGGCAGCTGTTCCAAATTGGGAGAAAGCAACGCGCCGGTTCTACGGGCTTTCCCTTCCGGCTTCTTTGTGCATGGCGGTCTTGAAAAACTCGCCCGCGCCCGTGAGATCGTAATCCCACGACTGCAACAAAGTCGGCCCCCATTCCGGGTCAAAACACCAGGCCACCCAACTGATGCCCCGGCCTTCCAGATAATTCACGATGAGCGGGCCGTAATCGTCGTCCTTCAGCAAGGTGCCTTTGTCGACGGAAAATCCGATCTCTGTTGCAATGACCGGATAGTGGCCCGCGGCGAATCCGAAATCCTCTTCCCACTTCGGTTCCCAAGGTTGGGACCGTTTGTTCGGGTAAGGATGAGTCACGTAGCCGATGCCTTCGGCCTGAATCGGTTCGATATTCAGCGGCGTCAAGTCGTACGCCCAATCGAACCCGGCCACGAGCGCGATGGTATTGGTGTCATACGCCCGAATCAGGCTGATCATGTCTTCATTGAGTTTTTTCCATTCGCTCCACGAAATGCTGCCGAGTTTTCCGTTGTAAATCGTCGGCTCGTTGAACAACTCGTAAAATGCGACGGTGCTGTTGCCGTGATAATGCTGGGCGATGGTTCGCCAGAATTGGAACGTCTCTTTCTGCGTGGTGTCATACATCGGGTCCTGGAAAAGTTCCATCTTCAGGTTGCCGATGCTGTGCCAGTCAATGTCCACGTAGATGCCCAGTTCGGTGCACCATTCCACGGCCTGGTCGAGCAGCTTGAGATACTCCTGCGCACCACGCTCGCGCCAGGCAATGGGGTGGACCGGAATGCGGACCAGCGTCGCGCCCATCGCCTGCACTTCCTCGAAATGATGTTTGTTCCAGTGGCCTTCATGTTCAATTTTGTCGGGATCGGAAACGGATACGCCGCGAAAAAGAACGGTCTTGCCGTCAGGGTTAACGAATTTGTTCCCCTGCACGTGTATCCGCGGGAGCCGGTTCGTCGTTTCAGTTTTAAAAGTCGCGCCATACGGACGGTCCTGCCACCAACGATGATAATCGGTCGCCGCGGAGGATTCCTGGGCGTTGCTGACTTGAAGTCCGGCCAGCGAGAAGCCGGCCAGGAATATAAACTGGATGATGGTTTTCATAGTTGCTATTCAATACCGCCGATAAAACCGGATTGACAAGTTCTAGCGACAACAAATTTATGCGACACGTTCCCACTCGCGCACTTTGCCGGGCACAATCCGGAACAACGGATGCGGTGCGGGAATTTTTATCGAAGGCATGTCGTGGAGTAGCTGCGGGTTGCGTTTTTTCAACTTTCGTTTCAGATGCGACCATTCGTAAACCAACTGACCGCGCGTTTCATTCAGTCGGCTGCGAATTCGTCCGCGCCCGATTTTGGTGGCGTCGAATTTGTAACCGCGTTTTACGGCTTCCTCGTGAACTGCCTTCAGAAACGTCGCCACCGCGGCAGGTGGATTCTTCGTCCCGGAAAACCGGAGGAGTTGCGGATGATGCCGGTAGCCACGCGTTCGGCCGCGGAGGACCTTCTGCGCCAGCAACGCTTCGCGCCAGAGGGCGACAAGTCCTTTGGCGTCGAGGTATTTGGGGTGCAGCGTCCAGAGTCGCATGGCTTGAACCATTCCAGCCTGCCGGATTTTCCGTGCAAAATCACTTCAAACATTTCTTCGAATCTGGCATCTAATCCGTGTGCGACGCATCGCAGTCATTCTTTCAGCTTCAATTTGCCTTGCGGCTTTTGCCGTAAATGCCGCGCATACCAAGGTCCGGCTGCTTCTGTCCGCCGACACGGCGCGCCCGGGCGACACGGTGCTGGCTGGCGTGGACATGAAAATGGACCCGGACTGGCACACTTATTGGAAGAATCCCGGCGAGGCAGGCATGGCGACCAAAATCGAATGGCAACTCCCGCCCGGCGTCACCGCCGGCGACATCCAATGGCCTTTGCCGGAAAAACTCCCGCCCGCGGAAGTCACCACCTACGGTTACAGCGGCGAGGTCGTGCTCATCGTGCCACTCAAGCTCGCCGCAGATTTGAAATCCGGTCCGATTGACTTAAAAGCGCACGTTTCCTGGCTCGAATGCAAGGAAGCCTGCATCCCCGGCAGCGGTGATGTCGCGGCTACGCTCAACATTGGCACCGAAACCAAAGCATCTACGGATGCGACAGTGATTGAGGCGTGGAAGAAAAAAGTGCCAGGCTCCTGGGATGTCGCACGCAAATACTGGTCCGCTCGCGCGTGGTGGGAAAAACCGGCGGATGGGGACACGCGTCCCTTGATAATTGAATTTAGTCCTATGACACTTACTGTGACACCCAAATACGAAAAGGCAGATCTCTTTCCGTATGCCAGCGATGATTTTGAGATCCAAGCGTCTACGGAAAAGCTTTCAGACTCCAGCCTTCGCAAGGTTGTAAAAAAGTTCTCAGGCGATTGGCCCAAGGAAATCAGTGGAGTGATTGTTTTGAAAAATGGGAATTCGCGGAGCGGTTTCGAAGTCAAATTGCCGATTACCGACAAAGCTCCAGCTGGAGAAATGAGTTCTTCACAAAGTAGCGCAGGCGTCTCGCCTGCCCCACCAAATTCTCCACAAACGCAAGCAGTCGGCACGGCTGCGCTACCTTTGATGTTATTCTACGCCTTCATCGGCGGACTGATTCTGAACGTCATGCCGTGCGTGCTGCCGGTCATCGCGCTGAAAATCCTCGGCTTCATCAATCACGCTCAACACGAATCGCGCCGCGTCCGTGCACTTGGTCTGATCTACGCCGCCGGCGTGTTGGTGTCGTTTCTCGCGCTTGCCGCCGTCGTCATCGGCGTCAAGGCCGCCGGCCATCACGCCGGCTGGGGAATGCAATTCGGCAGCCCGGTTTTCATCGTTGTGCTCACCACGCTCATCACGCTCGTCGCCTTAAATCTGTTCGGCGTATTCGAGGTCACGCTGGGCGGAAGCACATTAAACGCTGCAGGCCAACTGGCGGCCAAACAAGGTGCCTCCGGCGCATTTTTTAACGGCTTGCTGGCGACGGCGCTGGCCACGCCCTGCACCGCGCCATTCCTGGCCCCGGCGCTCGGCTTTGCGTTCGCTCAAAGCTCGTCACTGATTGTATTGTTCTTTCTGTTCATCGGACTTGGCCTCGCCGCGCCGTATGTCGTGTTGAGTTGGAACCCGGCGTGGCTGAAATTTCTGCCGAAACCCGGCGCGTGGATGGAGAAATTCAAAGTCGCCATGGGCTTTCCGATGCTGCTGACGGCGATCTGGCTGTTCAATCTGGCCGCCGGCAATTACGGCACGAACGTCTTGTGGCTTGGCATCTTTCTTGTGCTGATAGCCTTTGCGGCCTGGATTTTCGGCACGTTTGTCCAACGCGGCCGGACCGGCAGAGGCATTGCGCTCATCATCGTTTTGATTCTGGTCATCGGCGGATACGCCTTCGCGCTGGAAAACCAATTGCACTGGCGCGAACTGGTAGTTGCCACGAGCTCAGGTTCGTTGAAAACATCATCGGACGGAATCGACTGGCAACCGTGGAGTCCGGAAGCCGTCACGCAGGCGCGAGCCGCCGGAAAAGCCATCCTGGTGGATTTTACGGCCGACTGGTGCCTGACCTGTCAGGTGAACAAAAAAATCGCCATCGAAGTTCCGTCCGTCCGCAAAAAGCTGAAGGACCTCGACGCCGTGACGCTGGTCGGTGATTATACTCATTTTCCCGACAGCATCACGACTGAGCTGAATCACTTCGGGCGGGCCGGTGTGCCGCTCGTGCTGGTTTATCCGAAAAATTCGGATGTTCAGCCGATCGTTTTGCCGGCGGTTTTGACGCCGGGCATTGTGCTGAATGCGCTGGACCGGGCGGCAAAGTGATGTCGTAGGAGCCGACGTGCTTGTCGCGCTGTAGCGAAGCGAAGGCGGAATGAGGTTCTGACTCATTTCCGCTTTCTGCTTTCTGCTTTCCGCTTTCGGTTTGAGACTCGTTACCTCGTGTCCTACGGGAAACAGCCATGGAGCGGCGCATTGACTTTTGAACGCGATTCCATAGATTGGTGTCTCTTACTCCAACAATTAAAAATCTGAACCATGAAAAAGACGTTAATTTTATTGGCGGCGATGGCGATGACCGTCGCGGTGCAGGCGGTGGAGATCGGGAAACCCGCGCCGGATTTCTCGGCCACGGACATCAACGGCAAGACTGTTAAACTCAGCGATTACAAGGGCAAGATCGTCGTGATCGAATCTTACAACTCGGATTGCCCGTTTTGTAACAATCAATACAAGACGGGGGCGATGCAGAAATTGCAGGCCGATCTGGCGGCGAAGGGCGTGGTCTGGTTGATCGTCAATTCGGTCAATCCCAATAATCCCAGCCATCGCACCGCCGCCCAGGCCAAGCAGGAATGGGCCGATAAAAAAATCGTGGCGACGGCCTGGATTGACGACAGTTCGGGCGCCGTCGGCCATCTTTACAACATGAAAACCACGCCGGACATGTATGTGATCAATAAAGACGGTATCCTGGTTTACGAGGGCGCCATTGATAATGAACCCGACCCCGTCCACGACCCGAGCAAGGCCAAAAACTATGTCACAGCCGCAATTGACGCAGTCATGGCCGGCCAGCCGGTAACGGTTTCAGAAACCAAGCCCTACGGTTGCAGCGTGAAATACGCGGATTAAACATTTTAGTGGGGCGTGGCGTTCCGTGCCTGCCGCTTTTGTTTGTATGTGCGGCGGGCAGTGGATTGCCCGCCCTGCTTTTTTTCAGAAACCGAATTCCTTTAAAAAAGTTTCCGTTGGCGCGTGGATATCCACGCGCTTTTTTGTAAACGGATCAACATAGGCCAGCCGCACTGCGCGCAAACCGAGTGAAAGTCGTTCCTTATGAGTCGATTCTCGGCTGCCCCCCAC
>Ga0335080_10003491_pt1 | contig 15907 bp, 10 predicted proteins | sample Lox_Sample_34_FD_206720 | JGI IMG/M metagenome (GOLD analysis project Ga0335080, IMG submission 206720) | Soil microbial communities from Loxahatchee National Wildlife Refuge, Florida, United States - Lox_Sample_3.4 | ecosystem: Environmental > Terrestrial > Soil > Wetlands | place: USA...
CGCATATGATCCGCGCGCCGGGTTCCGAAATGCACTTTCAGCTTGCCGAGCTTCTCCTTGGGCGTTTGGCGCCAGAACCCGGAGCTTAACCCGTGGGTCAGCTTTGCTTCGAGGGACGCGATGTCGCGCAGGGCGCGGTCGTACGCGCGGCGAGGAGTCTCTTGCCGTGTATCGGCTGATGCCACAATGTGAATCTGATGACGCAGATGATCGAAGGCCAGCAGACGATCAAAGAACATGAGTTCGGCATCGGGCACATTCAGGTCGTCTTTGGCATGTTCGCCGATGTTTTCGAGTTGCCGGACAACGTCATAGGCGAAATATCCGACAGCTCCGGCGGTGAAGGGCGGTAATCCGGGAAGGCTGGCGGGCTGATGCTCCCGAAGCAGGCGTTTCAGGACCTGGAAGATGTTGCCGTCTGCCATCTCGCGCTTGCGGCCGCGCTCGATCTCCACCTTCCCTTTGTGCGCCTTGACTCGCATATAGGGCGCGACTCCCAGGAACGTGTACCGGCCAATCCTCTCTCCGCGTTCGACCGATTCCAGAAGGAACGCATGCGACTCTTTTTGGGCGATCGCCAGGAAAGCGCTTACCGGAGTAAGCAAATCGGCGCTCACGGACTTCACGACCGGGACAAGCGTGGACTGCCGCGCCAACTGCGAGAACTGTTTGAAATCAGGCTGAAGCATGATGGGCTTTCATTATAGGGGACGGAAGGCCGGTGGCAGGCGACGGGCCGCGGTCGTCCGGCCTGGTAGCGTCACTCCCGGCACACGCCGAACGCCTGCGGCGCGCCAAACTTTCGTCACTTGTTACCCTGCGCTCAATCGCTAGAATTGCTAACATCCCGCCTATTTTGAACATTTTGACGGGAAGACTGTCTCGATCGAACATTCACTTAGTGCTGTAGCGGGGTCTGATGCAAGTTAAGTTCTGGGGCGTGCGTGGCTCCACGCCTACTCCACAGGCCGAGAATCTGCGCTATGGGGGAAATACCTCGTGCGTAGAAGTGCGCGTCGAAGGCCAGATCTACATCTTCGACTGCGGCACAGGATTCCGTGTGCTCGGTCACGCTCTGGAGAGTGAGTTTGGTGATCGGCCGTTCGCGGCGCACGTCTTCGTCTCGCACTTTCACTGGGACCACATCCAGGGCATGCCCTTCTTCCGCCCGCTCTACGACAGCCCGAAGAGCCAGTTCTTTTTCCACTCTTCCGGCCGCACGCGCAGCCTGGAACAAGTCATGAACGAGCAGATGTCTTCACCGTATTTCCCGGTCGACCTCGACCAGATGCGCGCCCGCCGCGAGTTTTACGACATCAAGAACGGCTGCCTGGACATGGAAGACGGCATCCGCATCAAGACGCAATGGCTGAATCATCCTCAAGGGTGCCTGGGATTCCGCGTCGAATCGAAAGATGGAGTGCTCGTCTATGCCACCGACAACGAGCCCGGCGATGCTGAATTTGACAAGGGGGTGCGCAAGCTGGCGGAAGACGCCGACATTCTGATCTACGACGCGCAGTATCTTCCCGACGACTACGCCGCGCGCCGCCGCGGCTGGGGACACAGTCACTGGCGCGAGGCCGTGAACGTTGCCATGGAAAGCGGCGCGAAGGAACTGATTCTCTACCACCACGATCCCGACCACACCGACGCCATCGTCGACAAAGTAGTGGCCGACGCGCGCAATTACTATCCCAGAGTGCGCGCCGCTGCCGAAGGCATGGAAATTCGCTTGTAACGCGGGATCACCTGGCACCACCAGCAAACGCGCGGTCATCGCGCTCGATTGGTGCGTGCTACACTTCGGCCTCGATCTCCGAGGGGCCCATGCTCAGACTCGCGTTCCTGTGGATCTTTTTATTCGGATTCCTCCCCGCGCTATCAGCTCAAACTCCCGACGTCGCCGAACCCGGCACCAGCGACGCGATCGCGACTGCGACCACTGATCCGCATTTCATTTCGCCGCTGGTCTCCTATATTCCGCAGTCTGAGAAAGTCCTATCCCCTGAGAAGTTCTTCGGGCGGATCATGGGAGCGCCAGGCGAACTGGTGGGCACCGAAAAAGGCTACGCCTATGCCCGAGCGTTGGGATCAGCGAGTCCTCGGGTACGGGTGTTCACGATCGGAAGGAGCGAGGAAGGACGCGACATTCTTATGCTGGCCATCGCGGATGAAGCCGGCATCCGCGATCTCGACCGCCTGAAAGCCGCGACCGCCGCTCTCGCCGATCCACGCAAGACAGATCAGATCGGTGCCGAGAAACTAATCGCGACTTCTCGGCCGATCTACTACTTCAACGCGGCGCTGCACTCGGACGAGACCGGCTCGACCGAGGCCATGCTCGAATTGGCTTACCGGCTGGCCGTTTCAGAGCAGCCTATGGCGCAGCGCATTCGCCAGCAACTCGTAGTGCTGATTAATCCGATTTCCAACCCTGATGGGCGCGACAAGATGGTCGACTGGTTCTATCGCTATCTGAAGGGCAAGACCGACCGCAACACACTGCCGCGGCAATCGCCGCCCTATTGGTCGAAGTACACGTTTGTCGACATCAACCGCGACACGCACCAGCAGACTCATGAGAGCACGAAGGCCGTGCACCGGATGTTTCACGAGTGGCATCCGACGGTGGTTCATGATCTACATGAGGGCGTGCCCTTCCTCATGACCTGGAACGGCACCGGTCCTTACAACCCGAACATCGATCCGATCACATACTCCGAATTCCTCGAACTCAGCATGCACGAAGTGCAGGCGATGACCGCCATGGGCATGCCTGGAGTTTCGACATGGAATTTCGGCGAGGCATTTGCCCACCTCTATCTCGATTCCGTCGCCATGAACCACAACAGCATCGGGCGTGGATACGAAACGTTCGGCAATGGCAGCGCCGAAACCGAGAAGCGCGCGATTTCTCCGGGAGCCACGACGATGGAGTGGTATCGCCCACTGCCTCCGCCCGCTCAGGTCACGTGGTCGGCTCGCGACAATCTGAATTATCAGGAGACGGGAGCCCTCGTCGCGCTCGACTATGCGGCAACGCATTCGAAGGACATGCTACGTAACTTCTACAAGAAGTCGTGGGACTCGTGGCAAAAGGGCTTGCACGAACCGCCCTATGCGTTTCTCATCCCCGCTGATCAAGGTGACCCGGCGCGCGTAGCGGCAATGGTCTCACGTCTGATGGGCCAGCACATCGAGGTGTCCCGAGCGGAGCGCGATGTTCAAGTGAAAGAGGGACGTTTCCCGGCAGGAACCTATGTTGTGCGCCTTGATCAGCCCTATCGCAACTACGCCGTTGACCTGCTGCCCCCCCAACATTACCCCAAAGACGGCGAGCCTCCTTACGACGATGTCTCATGGGAACTGCCCGCGAACTACCACCTGGAGGCGATCCCTACAGCCGATGCGTCGATCCGCGACTTCTCGCTCACACTGCTGAAAGAAGCGCCGCATCACGCGGGGCACATTTGGATGGTGAACATTCCCGAGCCTGTGCAGCAGCGGACCGGTAGTCCGGAACAAGTCAGCGCGGCCGGACCGATTTTCTTACTGAGAGACACCGGACAGGAATCTCTCCTTGCCGCCCGCTATCGCCTGTCCAAGTTTGAAATTCAAATCGCTGAGCAGGCGTTTCAGTTGGGCGTTGATAAGTTTCCAGCCGGATCGTGGCTCCTATTCGATCAGCCCGGGCTGGAACGCGCCTTGGGAGATGTGTCAGCGGAACTGGGCCTCGAGCCGGTTCAGGTTGCGCGCGTTCCGGGCGTCGCGCATCACACAGCCCCTGCTCCACGCATCGGCGTTTGGGTGCCCTGGGCCGACACCGACTCCATCGGATGGATCCGCTACTCGCTCGACCAGCGCAAAGTCCCCTACACCTATCTCCGTGACGAAGACATTCGCGCCGGGAATCTTCGATCGAAGATCGATGTGCTGCTCTACGGTCACGTCGATCTCGAACTTGCCGAGCAGATCCAGGGCCTTCCCAAACGGTGGTCGCCGATGCCGTTCAAGAAGACGGCACAGACTCCCAGCTTCGGCACGCCCGCAGAATCGGATGACATCACCGGAGGCATCGGCTACGAAGGTCTGGCGCAGATCCAGCACTTCATCGACGACGGCGGCCTGATGATCACGCTGGGCAGTGGCACTACCCTGGCTCTGGAGGGTGGTCTCGTCCGCTTCGTGCGCCGCTCCTCGGGCGGCGTTCCGCGGAGTACAGCAGGAGGAGGCGGCTCTTCTTCCGCTGCGTCGCAACAGGCGGCGACGCGCACTCCCGGAGCCCATGTGCGGGTCACGTTCGATCGGCCAGATCACCCGATTGCTTATGGATATCCCGCGCACACCTGGGTGTTCCGCCAGAACTTCCCGCTCTATAACACGCCGCGGCGCTGGCTGCGCATGGCGTATTGCACGACGTGCCTCGATGGCCCCGAGGATCGCAGCGGCATCGTCATGGAGTGGGGGGATGCGGACCGCAAAGACTTTGTCGTCAGCGGCCAGGCCTGGGGAGAAGAAAATTTGATCGGCAGACCGGCAATTCTCGACATGCCCGTCGGCAAAGGGCACGTGGTGGCGTTCAATTTCAATCCCATGCATCGCGACATGAACCGCGGCGATCAGCGGCTCTTGTGGAATGCAATTTTGAATTGGCAATCGATTCTCGCCGCTCCTCCCGAGGCGAGGTCGGACTCCACTCCGGCATCCGAGCCAGATGAATAAGGCGAGTCGCTCGAGAAAATCTGTTCTGGTGCTCTAGTCTTCGAGATCGTTGCGGTACGACAGGCTGCTCTGCAAGCCCTGCAGCAAGTAGTCCGCGTCGTGGATCGCCTCGACCTCATCGTGCGAGAAGGACTGGGATGCTATTTCATCCAGCCGGACGACAAGCTTGGTCCGCGCATCCTGAATCAAGATGGGGACCCGAGCTCGGTCTTTCTCCAGAACGGCGGCCAGAAAGGCTTGTTGCCACTCCATGCGTTCTGGGATGGGGAACAGGCGAGCAGACATAGGGAACTCCAAGTCGTTGAATTTATTGGCACAGCCCCGAGGAATGCCCTGATTCTAGGGACCTGGAATCGGCTGGTCTGTGATTTAAGTCACAAAATGTACTAAAAATCCGGCGAGCCGGAACCTTCGTGCAATCGGACATGCCGCGTTATCGTTTACGAGCACAAAACAGCGATCGACTGTGTGTGCACCTACGTATGAGGTGCCGTTGGAACGGTCTTGGCCCGCGGCGAAGCATTCTGCTACTCTGCGGCTTCCACTTTTGGGGAGGACTGAGGATGCAATCGCGCAATCGCGTTTGGATGGTGCTGCTCATTCTGCTGAGCGCAGCCTTTTCACTGCCAGCCGCCGACAAGAAGACAAAGGAAACGAAGGCGGACGACTCAAGCCGGCCTTCCTACGACCTGCCGCAACCGGCAATCGAGAGTCTTGATCTGACGATGTACCAACGCATCCGGGAAGAGGGCCTCGGGCACTCGCACATCATGGAGTACGCGACGGGGCTCATGGACGGAATCGGGCCTCGGCTTACCGGATCTCCGAATCTGAAGAAAGCCAATGAGTGGACACGTGATCAGCTAACTGCCATGGGATGTACCAACGCGCATCTGGAAGATTGGGGCGAGTTCGGCATGGGCTGGCGCCAGTTGAATGCCTGGGTGCGTATGTCGTCGCCGGATACGGCTGTGTTCATCGCGCAGGCTCTACCGTGGTCGGCGTCGAGCCACGGCGCGGTGAGCGGGTCGGCCGTATGGATCGACGCGAAAGACGAAAAAGACCTGGAAAAGTACAAAGGAAAACTCTCCGGCAAGATCATCTTTTTCGGCGCGATGCGCGACGTGAAGCCCGTCGACAAAGCCCTATGGGAGCGACGGGACGATGCGGACTTGAAGAAGACGGTGGAATATCCGATTCGGATCGGTGAACGCGAGCAGTTCTTCCAGGATTTCATCAAGCGTCTGGAATTTCGCCGCGTCGCTGGGAAGTTTTTCGCAGATGAACACGCGGCAGGGATTGTGGTTCCCAGCCGCGATGGCCGTAACAGCGGAGGTTCAGGCGGAACAATTTTCGACGACGGCGGCGGAGGCATGGGCTGGTTCACCTACAAACGGGAGAACGCTGAGCCTCTGCCAATCGTGGTGATGGCGATCGAGAACTATGGGCGCGTCTTTCGCCTGCTGAAGTCGAATGTTCCGGTCACGATCGAAATGGACGTCGAGACCGAATTTACCGGCGATCACGAGCACGGATTCGACACCATCGCGGAGATTCCAGGAACCGATCCGAAGCTGAAAGACGAAGTCGTTATGGTGGGCGGCCACCTGGACTCCTGGGCCTCCGGAACGGGAGCCACCGACAATGGCGCGGGGACCGTGGTGGCGATGGAGGTCATGCGCATCCTCAATGCCCTGAAAGTGCAGCCGCGACGGACGATTCGGGTCGGCCTTTGGACCGGCGAGGAGCAGGGCGAGTTCGGATCGTACGGTTACGTCAAGCAGCACTTCGGATATGTGCCGCTCTCCGAGGCGCCGGATCAAGTGAAGCTGCCTGACTTTCTGCGCAAACCAGCCGGCGCGCCGGTGATCAAGGCGGAGCAGTCGAAAATTTCCGGGTACTTCAACGTCGACAACGGGACCGGGAAAATTAGGGGAATCTATCTGCAGGAGAATGCCGCGATCGCTCCGATCTTCCAGCAGTGGATTGCGCCGCTGGCCGACCTTGGAGTCAGCACCATCACGATGCGGAACACCGGGGGAACCGATCACGAGGCGTTTGATTCGGTCGGTGTTCCCGGATTCCAGTTCATACAGGACATGCTGGATTACGGCTCCCGCACGCATCACTCGAACATGGATGTGTACGAGCGCCTGCAACCAGAGGACTTAGCTCAGGCAGCTACGGTGGAGGCAATCTTCGTCTACAACACCGCGATGCGCGACCAGATGCTCCCGCGGAAACCGTTGCCGCATCCGGAGCTGAACGAGCAGAAGAATGCTCCCTTGAAGAACGTGATGCCGGGAGCGGAGGCAACGCCGGAGGAGAAGAAACCGGGAATGTAGACGCCTCATTCTTCTCTCGCGCAAAGCACGAAAGCTGTCTAGTGGATACCGGATCAGACCGATGAAAACTTGGACTCGACGTCAGGTTTTAAGAACTGGTGTAAGAGCCGGAGCCGCAGTGGCGGTCTCCGGCCTTTCACTTTCTGGGCACGCCGTTGCGCAATTCGGACCGCCTACCGTGCTCGACGATACCCGCGTGCGGTTGACCGCCACCACCGAGTCAGAGCCTTGGCTGAACAAGAGGGTTTTTCAGCCGAGGTTTGGCTGGGATACGCTCAATCTCAATATCGATCCGGCACAGGCCCGGCCGGAATCCCGCCCGATGCAGGGATTCGGCGCCTGCTTCAACGAACTCGGCTGGACTTCTCTGCAGATGCTGAGTGCACCCGACCGCGACAACATTCTGCACGAGCTGTTTGACCCCGCAGCCGGAGCTCGCTTCACGTATTGCCGCACTCCGATCGGCGCCAACGATTTCGCGACCGAAGCCTACAGTTATGACGAAACGGAAGGCGACTTCGGAATGCGCAATTTCAGCATCGCGCATGATGAGAAGACGCTCGTTCCGTTTATCCAGGCAGCCCTGCGTTATCAGCCAAAATTGAGGCTGTGGGCGTCGCCCTGGTCGCCTCCGAGTTGGATGAAGCGCAATCATTTCTACGCAGAAGCCAAAGCGTATCCCGGGATGAAAGACAACGGGATTCGTCCAGATCAGATCGGCCACGAAGGCGAGGACATGTTCATCCAGGATCCGATGTACTTCGAGGCCTACGCGCGATATTTCGGCCGCTATATCGACGCGTATCGAGCGAAGGGAATCTCGATCGGCATGGTCATGCCGCAGAACGAGTTCAACTCAGCGCAGAATTTCCCGAGTTGTACCTGGACGGCGGAGGGCTTAGCGCGCTTCCTGCGATATCTCGGTCCGGAGATGGAGAAGCGTAGCGTGGACGTATTTTTTGGAACGTTGGAGCGCGGGAATCAAAAGCTTCTCGAAACTGCAATGGCGGATCAGGAAGTGGCGCGGACAATCCAGGGTGTCGGCGTGCAGTGGGCGGGCAAGGACGCGCTGCCCGAGATTCATAATCGCTTCCCCGCGCTGCTTGTCTTTCAGTCCGAGCAGGAGTGCGGCGATGGCAGTAATCGCTGGAGCTACACCGGGTATTGTTGGCAGTTGATGAAACACTATTTCCGCAGTGGCGTATCGGCGTACATGTACTGGAACATCTCGACAGCCAATGGCGGCCTGAGCACGTGGGGATGGGCGCAGAATTCGCTGGTCAGTGTGGACGCGGCCGCCAAGAATTATCACTACACTTCCGACTACTACTTGCTCAAGCATCTGACACATTTTGTGGACGTGGGAGCCCGCAACCTTGTGACGACGGGGACGTGCGACGATGCGCTCGCGTTTGCGAATCCCGATGGCTCGGTTGCGGCGTTGATCCGCAATGAGCTATCGCACCCGCAGCAGGTCGAAGTGCGCGTGCGGGGCAAAGCGGCAATGGTGGAGTTGCCGCCGGACTCGATCGGAACGGTAACGATCGAGAGTTCGTGGATCTCCTCCTAGCGCGAGTCCGAGCATCGAGAAGCCCCTTAAACAAGAAAACCGCCGAGTGTCTCGGCGGTCTCAGCGTGCGACTCAAATCCTCTATCGCGGGGTTTCTTCCAGCAGGCCCTGTTCCAGTTTCTCCTGGCACTCGATGCAGTGGCGCGTCCACGGAACGGCTTCGAGACGCTTGGAGTTGATCTCCTTGCCGCAGCTGATGCATTCGCCGAAGCTGCCTTCGCGGATGCGCGCCAGGGCGGTGTCGACCATGTGCAGGAGCTGGCGCTCGCTGTTGCTCTGGCTGAAGAGGAATTCCTTGTTGTACGAACTGGCAGCGCGATCGGCGATATCGGCGGCGGCGGTGTCTTCATCGGCGGTCCGGCCGTCGGCTTGATTGCGAGTCACCGTGCGGCGTAACTCCTGCTGCCGCGTCTCCAAACGTTTCTTGAATGCGTCCAACTTCTTCTTGTCCATAGTCACTTCTGTCCGATAATTGCGCTATCAAAGTCTCAGGACGCCCCGAGCCGGGGCGTCCTGATCACAAAGGCCAAACGGGAATGATAAGCGCGGGAAATCAGATGCGTCAACCGCTTCGAAGGTTGATCGTTCGGCGCCAGCGCCGGAGTCATGGGCCTGTCGCGCATGTACAATTCGTTTGTCCCCAACTTGCCGGGATCGACGAAGGTAAGATCTATGTCGAATTGGTTCTCCGCCCGCCTGTCCTTCCTCACGTTTGCCACGATCACCACCGCGTCCCTTCTGACTGCAGCACAGACCAAATCAACTCAAAGTGCCAATGGCGCGCAGGAAGCCATCGTCTTCGACCGTTACGACACCCTGGTTCGCTTTGAAAACGATGGTACGAGTATTCGGGAGACTACGGCCGTCGTTCGAGTGCAGAGCCAGGCCGGCGTGCAGCAGATGGGGCAGTTGATCGTCGGGTATTCGTCTGCGACGGAGAAGCTGGAAATTGACTACGTGCGGGTGCGCAAGCCTGACGGCAAGGTCATCGAGACGCCCGCTGCCAGCGCACAGGATTTCGCGCCTGAGGTTTTGCGCGAAGCGCCGACTTACAGCGACTATCGCCAGAGGCACGTGTCCGTGGCGAGTCTACAGGCCGGGGACACGCTCGAGTACCACACCATCATCCGTGTCACGAATTCTCTGGCACCGCACGAATTCTGGTTCGAGTACTCGTTCTGGAGGGATGTCGCGATTCATGAAGAAAAGCTTGAGATTAATGTCCCGAAAGACCGCGCGGTAAAGCTGAAGAGTCCTGAGCACAAGTTCGAGACGAGCAACCAGGGTGACCGGAAGACCTATACCTGGACCATAAAAGAGTCCTTCCCTGACAGGAATCGTGAGCGGGAAGCTTCGGCTCCCGAACCGGACTACACGCCCGACGTTCAGCTTTCAACGTTTGCAGACTGGGAGCAGGTGGCACGGTGGTACGCCAAGCTGCAAGGCGAACGCGTGGTGGTGGACGATGGCGTGCGGAAAAAAGCCCACGAGTTGACCGAGGGTGCTACCACAGCAACAGAAAAGAGCCGGCGGATCTATGACTTTGTGGCGCGCAAGATTCGCTACGTGAGCATTTCATTCGGGGTTGGACGGCTTCAGCCTCACGCCGCATCCGAAGTCCTGCAAAACGGTTTCGGAGACTGCAAAGACAAGCACACTCTTCTGCAGGCGATGTTGCGGGCCGAAGGGATTCAGAGCTATCCGGTTCTGATCAGCAGCTATCGCGAACTTGATCCTGACGTCCCATCGCCGGCTCAGTTCAACCACGAGATTACGGCGATGGAGTCCGGGACCGACCTGACATGGCTCGACACTACGGCGGAGGTGGCTCCCTACGGCCTGATCATGTATCAACTGCGCAACAAGCAAGCGCTGGTCGCGGCCGAAGGCAAGTTAGGGGGTCTGAAGCGAACGCCGGCGAATTCTCCCGTCAAGAACCAACTGGCCATCAAGATGGATGGCAAGTTTACCGAGACGGGTACATTGGACGCCGGAGTCGAGATTACCGCGAACGGCGACGGAGATCTGCCGCTTCGCAGCGCCTTTCGCAGCATTCCGGAAGCACGATGGCCGGACGCGTTAAAAAGTGTGTCCCTTGCGCTGGGAGTGTCGGGAGACGTATCTGATATTCACATCGATTCGGTCGAGGATACTGCCAAGCCATTTCATCTCGCGTATCGTCTCCACAAAGATAACTACTTCAGTGTTCCGAATTCCGGGGTCAGTTTTTGGAGTCTGCCCTCGATGGGACCGCGCTACGTAGGCGGCGCCGATCCCAAGCACCCTCTGAAACCCGTGAACGTCGGTCCGGCGATCGAAGAGACTTATCACGCCCACCTTCAGTTTCCAGCCAACTACTCCGTTCAGGTTCCGCCGACCGTGAAAATGAGCCGAGACTACGGCGATTACTCGGTTTCGTACGAGCTGAAGCAAAACGTGGTCGATGCGCAGCTGAACTTGATTTTGAAGGTGAATGAATTGCCAGCCTCACGGCGCAACGACTATGAGTCGTTCGAGAACGCCAGGAATGGAGCACAGTTCGTCCTGAATGCGAGCATCCGACCGGCTTCCAAAGAGGCAATCGCCGCCGCGGCCAAAGTAACTGGAACGCCTGACGAATTGCGCAAGGCCGGCCTTTCGGCGATGCAACGGCAGGATTTCAGTAATGCAGCCGATTTGCTGAAGCGTTCTGTCGATGGCGATCCCAACCAGAAGGAGGCCTGGGACGACCTCGGCCGCGCCTACGCTTCTATGGGCGAGCATGACGAGGCGATTCGAGCATTCCGCAAGCAGTTGGAAGTCGACTCATTCCATAAGAGTGCCAATCAGGACCTGGCGGGTGAGCTGCAGAGAACGGGAAAAGTGGACGACGCGGTCGCTGCATATCGACGACAGCTTGAGATCACTCCCTTCAAGAAGTCCACTCACAAGGAACTGGGCCTTCTCCTGGCCGAGAACAAACGAGATGCGGAGGCCATCAAGGAGTTTGAGGCGGCGGCTTCCGTTCCGCCCGAGGATCCAGAAATCACGATGGCCTTGGGCCGCCTTTATGGACGAACTGGCGACAAGGCCAGGTCCGAAGAGTTGCTGAAATCGGTGACCGGTACCACCTCTTCGGCGTCGAGTTCCGATATCTACTCGTCGTCATTGCGCGACGACATCGATCCGAACCAGACTTGGCGAGATGCCCGCAAGACCCTTGACTCCATCGGCGACCAATTCGATGCGGGAGAATTTGACCACCCCGGACCGTCGGCATTCCACGCCATGGATCTGGTCTCGCTTGCCTGGGCGAGGATCGGATGGGCGAAATATCTGCAAGGCGATTACATGGAGGCAATGAGCTTCCTGCAATCGGCTTGGCTACTAAGCCAATCAGGAACAGTCGAAAATCGCCTGGCGCGCGTGCTCGAGAAGGAAGGTCAGAAGAATGGAGTTCGTCACGCTCTCGCACTGGCTTGCGCGGCCGGCGGAGGAGACGCCGCGTTATCGCGAGACCAGTTGGTGAAAGCGTCTAGCGGCCCCGAGGCAGACAAGGCAATCACTGACGCTGCGGCCGAATTGCAGAAAATGCGGACGATTGCATTGCCGAATCTGCCTTATGCCGGATCCACCGCACAATTCGCCCTGACGTTCGACACTTCCAGCAAACCCGAGCGCGTGGAGTGGCTGGAAGGGGCGCCGGATCTGCGCAAGATCGCCGATGTGCTGCGGGAGAAGGAATATCCTGTCAGATTTCCCGACGTGTCTTCTGTCAAGATTGTGCGCAAGGCCAAGGTCACCTGCGAGGCATCGGGTTGTACGCTGGTGCTTCAGCCTCTCGAAGGTCTGCAGACCGACTCAAACACTCCCGCGAAATAGTCGAACTACCGTGGCAACGGATCCTTCATGGTGGCCAGCGCGTATCCCATGACCGCCATCGCCGCAGCGTTCTCGCGCAATTCGCTCGGTACGATTTTGTCGAGCGTGTCGGCCGCGGTGTGATGGTAGTTGAAGTAGGTGCGGCCGTCCTGCAGAATCCCGATCGCCGGAACTCCGGCTCTCGACATCCCTGAAATGTCGGCTCCGGGCGGATACTCGCTGGGCTGCAGGGCTGTCGCTCCGATGCTGTCGAGAACCTTCAACACAGGGGCGAGGAGTTCGGCAGCGGCAGCGCTGATTCGAGTGTCGAAGCCGATCGGGTGCGCCGCTCCGGTATCGCATTCAATGGCCGCGACATGCTTTAGAAAATCCGCGGAGTGATCGCGGGTGTAAGTCTGGCTGCCGGCGCCTCCGCTCTCCTCGTCCATCCATGCGATGACGCGGAGCGTTCGTTTCGGCCGCAGGTGAAGTTTCTGCAGAACCTCCGCGGCCGCCATCGAAACGGCAACTCCCGCGCCATCATCGATGGCGCCCGTGCCAAGGTCCCAGGAATCGAGGTGGCCGGACACCACGACGATCTGCTCGGGATGCTCACTTCCCTTGAGATCGGCGATTACGTTATAGCCGATCGCATCCGGAAGTTTTTGCGGAGTCAGCGTAAGGTGCATCCGGACTCTGCCCTGAGACGCGAGATAGGCGATCAGGTCAGCATCCTCGGCGGTCACCGCACCGGCGGGGATGCCGGCGGGAAAACTAAATCCGGTATGGGGCAAACGGTAATCCGCGCTGCCGACGGACCGAATGAGGGAGGCGACTGCTCCGAACTCCGCCGCCACTCGGGCTCCCGTCCCGCGATAACGCACAGCTTCGCCATAGGCTGCGAACGACAGTCCGGCTGCTGCTTTCTGCTTATCGTATCGTTCGTTGAACAGAACGATCTTCCCGGCGACCTTGTCCCGGCCAAGCACTTTCAGCTCGTCGAAGGTGTTGACGACCACAACTTCAGCGGCAAGCCCCTCTGCAGGAGTCGCGCTGCTCCCACCGAGCGCGGTGAGGACAACCTTCTGGGTCGTACCCGGAGCCTGTCCCGGATACTCGATGAGTTCCGCGGTCTCCGCACCACGCACCCAATGCGGAACCTTCACCTCCTCAAGCTGGACATCCAGCCCCAGTTGGCGCATCTCCGCCGCCACGTAGTCGGCGGCAGCCTTCGCTTGAGGGGATCCGCTCGGCCGCGGGCCAATGTTTTCAGTGAGGTGTGCTACCTGGCGGTAGGCATAGTCGTCACTCAAGGCCGCGGACTTGATCTTGTCCAGATCGGATAACAGTTGCGGGGGGAAATTCTGTTGTTGCGCCTCGGACATTTGCGGTACTGCAAAGAACGGAGGCGGCGCCGGGTTAGGTTGTTGAGTCTGGGCGATCAAAACCGGACAAAGAAACAAAAGCAAAAGGGCAACACGGGCTTGTGTCATGGCTGAGTTCATCAGTGTATCCGAGATTGCGTGCGCAAGCACACTGCCACACCTTGACCACCGGGACTATAATTCACCCCGCAAATTGGAGGACAACCATGAGTCCTCGCGGTATCGCCTTTTGGGCCTCGTTTGTCGTCGTACTGCTGATTGTTTTCCTTATCGATCGTCTCCTTCGTCCCAGCCTGCGGCAACTCATTGACGAGATCACCGGATTGCCGGCTGCCACCGTGTTCTATTTGCGGTCCTTCGCGATCGTGGTGCTGTTCATTGCGGTTTCAACCGCGGTCGGCGACACTCACGGCGATCTGAAAGACGGATCGAAGTTCATGGAGTACGTCTGGTCGATCGCTGGGGATCTCAAGGGAGTATTGGAGGGCGTGTTCGGAGTACTTCTTGGGTATGTTGCGATGATCACGATCCTTGTCGCCGCTCTACGCCGCCGGCAACCATGAGCAACGCCCGTTACTTGATCGTCTCGTATTTTGTCTTTGCCATTGTGTGCTTTGGGCTCGGACTCCTGGTGTATTTCATTCTCCGAAAACCCTTCGAGGCGGTTGCCGACGCAATTGCAGGGACGCGCGGTCAAATCTTGAAGCGCAGTTTGATGGTCACGCTCACGGTGGCCGGCGTGCTCGGCTTCCTGGGCTACAGCTACAACGACAAGGGCTGCGTCAGCTATGAGCAGGTAATTCAGAACCGCGCTGGACTGGTCCGGGCCAATGTCGAACAGGTGCAAGGCGCATCCGACTGGATCGTGTGGACGGTGCTGGCATGGGGAGTGGTGGTAGCGATCATCCTCAGCACTCTGCGAAGAAAGAAATCAGAAAGCTGATGCGGTTCACTTCTCCTCAGAGTTGTTCGATAAGGTTCTCAACTGTATTCCTAGTCTTGGCGGCCACGCTTCCTGCAATGGCGCAGACCTCCGGGCCAAAGCAAGACGCGCTCTGTGCCGTCGCCGGCCAGATCGTTCAGTCGGGAGGCCAGCCGATCAAAAAGGCAGATGTCTCATTGGATCTGGTTGGGGAGCGTCAAGAACTTGAGAACGAGACACACTCCGCCGTCACAGATGCCGAAGGGCGGTTTAGGGTTGGGGACCTGAAGCCTGGAACATACCGGCTCTATTACCAACGAGCGGGGTTCGTCGATGCTGAGAAGCGCCACCACGGAAATCGAATGCTGTTGTCGCTGCAGTCCGGGCAGGAGATCAAGGACTTGCTGCTCCACATGGCTCCCGCAGCCGTCATCACCGGCAAGGTGACCGATATCGATGGCGATCCCGTGGCCAACGCGGAGGTTGTTGCGATCCCCCAGCACTTCGGCCGGAACATCGTGCCTGCAGGTTGGGTTGGTTACACTAATGAGTTGGGCGAATACCGCATCGGTGGCCTCGCCCCGAATCGTTATGTGGTATTGGCAGTCTCGATTTCTCAGCTGAATAGAGCGGTGGAGGACGCGAAATCGGGAAAGAAATCACCGGTCTACGGCGCAACCTACTACCCTGGAACCATCGATAAAAGCCAAGCTCTGAGCCTTACGGTCAACGCCGACGACCAGATGCCGGCCAACATTACCTTGGCTCTTACACATGTGTTTCATGTGCGTGGAGAGGTGACTGGCCTTCCGAACGGATCTACCGATGTCAGTATCATTCTGCGGCCACTTGATGACCAATCGGGCATGACCATCGTCAATCCTTGGCCGGTTGACAACGGCAAGTTCGACATCCCCGGAGTGCTTTCGGGGTCCTACAGTGCGCTTTTACAAATTGGCAACTCGAAAGATCACCGATTCATGCGGGGAGACCCAGTCATTCAGGTTGCAGACTCTGATGTTGATGGCCTGAGGATTTCGCCTCTTCCTAGTGGCCTGATCCGTGGTCGGCTGCGTATGGAAAATGGCCAACGAATGGATTGGTCGTCCGTGAATGTGAG
>Ga0335080_10003492_pt1 | contig 15907 bp, 14 predicted proteins | sample Lox_Sample_34_FD_206720 | JGI IMG/M metagenome (GOLD analysis project Ga0335080, IMG submission 206720) | Soil microbial communities from Loxahatchee National Wildlife Refuge, Florida, United States - Lox_Sample_3.4 | ecosystem: Environmental > Terrestrial > Soil > Wetlands | place: USA...
AAAAGATCGCATGGAATAGAGCCGTCCAAGCAATGCACATCATCACAATGTAACCGCCAGACCGAAAACTCGTCCTCGGCCTGTTATAGGTCTCGACAGCCAGAAACGCACTGTCACGGGCCTTCTCCAGATGTATCGCTACCTCGTTCTTTAGTCGCGCCATAGGAACGCTACGTAGCGAACCGGACCGCAGAGTTAGACCGGGACATACCGCTTGATACCGATGCTGCGTGCGTGCTGGCGGGTTCTGGCGACATCGTAGGCGAGCTGCATCCGCAGGAGGTGGTCCATGTCCGGACCAAACGCCTTTTCAATGCGAAGGGCCATTTCCGCGGTCAGTGAGGCCTTGCCGTGGAGAAGGTCGGAGAGCGTGGCGCGGCGGACCTTCAAAATCTCTGCCGCCTTCGAAACGTTGAGGCCGAGAGGTTCGATGATCTCGGTTCTGATCAGGTCGCCCGGATGGGGCGGGTTCTTCATGGGCATTTCGAGGCTTCCTAATGGTAGTCAATCAAGTCGATATCGCTGGCGCTGTTCGCCTCTTGGTCATAACGGAAAATCAAGCGCCAGTTTCTCGTGACGGTCAGGCTCCAGAATCCTTTCAAGTCGCCTTTCATCGAATGCAGCTTCCAACCCGGAAACCGATTCACCTGGTCCAGGTCGGCAGCCGTCTCCAGTGTGAACAGAAGCTTGCGCAGCTTGTCAGCTAGCGCAGGCGGTACACCCTTCCTGTTGTCATCTGCATGGAGTTCCTTCAGCCCTTTGTGGCGAAAGCGGGTAAGCCGCATCGCATCCCTTCACCATTCCCAGTATGTACGGTTGTACCGTACGTCGTCAAGAGCGGTCGACGCTTGGATCGGTGCTCGCTCTGATTCGCAGGCATGGCACCGATATAATTTCCTACGACGATGAGTTTTTCGCTGTGGATTGTGGATGACGTGGCGTTCGCACAGGGGACGTACGAGTCGCGTCCGGCGGGGACGGCGATCGTCGCGGTCACGGACCTTTTCAAGAGGCGGGATTTCCGTCCGGCGAACCGTGCGCCGAGTGTTTTTGATGCGAGCTACGTTGGATTGTTCGCCTCGCTGGGCGATCTGAATGCGGAGTTGAGGAGGAGAAGGCGTGGTGGGGTAGTTGAGCGACATCGGCGAGGGTGAGAATTGAGCGGAGCCGCAACCATGATTAGTGTGCAAGGGGCGAGACGGGGACAGGCCGCTGTGTCCACATAGAGCGAGTCGGACGTTTGAGGAGCGCTCGATTAGGGACACAGTAGCCAGTCCCCCTCTCGCGAAGGTGCGGCTTCGGGGAATGAGTCGGTCACAGGTATTTTCAACAGAAGCGACTGCGTCCACAGAGAAAGCGTCGGAAGCGCTGAGAGGCGCGATTAGGGGACAGTGAAGCCAGTCCCCGAGCTAACGGTTGCGCCGGTGATACTCGCCGCTGCCCAGGCCGCCGGCGTCGATCAGCACCGCGAGGATGAGGATCAGCACATTGACGCCTTCGAGGGGGCGGTGGGTGTTGGTGAGCCAGGCGTAGGCCAGGGTGGTGGTCGGCAGGAAAAAGAAGCCGAGGACCGGAATGATGATGTTGTGGTAAGCGTGCTGCAGGTAGTGTGAGAAAAGGTACAGGCACACCAGCACAATGCGCGGGAACATCAGGACCGCGATGACCAGGCAACAGGGCATAACGGGCTATTGATATACTAAAGCTTCACCACAAATCAAGGAGACCCACCTATGAACGTGCCATTCTACGGCCACGTCAGGCAATACCACAACATCAAATCTGAGATCGACAAAAACCTCAACGATGTCCTCGAGAGCGGCCAGTACGTGATGGGGCCAATGCTCAAGCGATTCGAAAAAGAGTTCGCGGATTATCACGGCATGAAACACGCCGTGGGCGTGGGAAACGGAACGGACGCGCTCTGGCTTTCGTTCATGGCCCTCGGCATTGGCCCGGGCGACGAGTGCATTACGCATCCGAACACTTTCTTCGCCACGGCGGAAGCGATCTGGATTGCGGGCGCTACGGCCGTCTTTGTCGATTCCGATCCCAAGACCAATTGCATCGATCCTGGCAAGATTGAAGCGGCGATCACGCCGAAGACCAAGGCTCTGGTGCCCGTTCACCTCTACGGCCAGTGCGCCGACATGAAAGCGATCCGCAAAATTGCGGACAAGCACAAGCTCTTCGTGATTGAAGACAACGCGCAGGGCATTGGCGCCCGTGGCGACGGTTTCAAGATCGGCGAACTGTCGGATGCTGTTTGCACGAGCTTCATTATCCAGAAGAACCTCGGGACGTTTGGCGATGGCGGGGCGGTGGTCACCAACAACGACACCGTCGACCGCGTGGTGCGCCGGCTGCGCAATCACGGGTCGGAAAAACGCTCGTGTCACAGCTACGGCTTCAATAGCCGCTTGGACGACATCCACGCCGGCGTGCTCAGCGCGAAGCTGAAGCACATCGATGAATGGAATGACATGCGGCGGAAGTGGTCGGCGCGGTATACCGCGTGCTTGAAGGACGCGCAGAATATTACGCTGCCGTATGCGATGCCGGGCTACCATCACGTCTTCCATCTGTACGTGATCGAGACCAGGCGGCCGGAGCATCGCAAGGCGCTGCTTGATTTTCTGGTGAAGAACGGCATCGACGCGAAGTGCCATTACGACATCGCTATCCATCAGCAAGAAGGGTACCCGTGGGGTAAGCAGGCGCGCATCGCGGGACCGGTTCCCAACGCCGAGCGCAACGCGGGGTGCTGCATTTCACTGCCGATGTTCCCGGAACTGACTCAGGAAGAAGTGGACGCGACTATCGCGAAGACTCTGGAGTGGGATCGGACGGTGGCGTGAGCGTGGCCAACAAGTACAAGGTTGTCGTCGTCGGCATGGGCAAGCGCGGCATGCACCATGCCACGGCGTTTCAGGCCAACCCGCGGTTTGAAGTGGCGGGCATTTGCGAAATAGACCAGAAGCGGCTGGATGACGCGGCGGCGAAGCTCGGCGTGAGCGTGAAGGGGACGGATGCGGCGGAAGTCGCCCGCGCCGTGAAGCCGGACGTTTTCTGCTTTTGCACGCTGCCGAACATACGCTCGTCCATGGTGCGCATCGGAATCGAGAGCGGGGCGAAGCTCATCGCCATGGAGAAGCCCATCGCGCTCACCAGCGCCGAGGGTTTTCAGGTGCGCGATCTGCTGGCCGGGAGCGGAGTGAAGTGCGTGGTGAGCCATCAGCACCGTTACGGCGCACACTACAAGAAGGTGGGAGAACTCATAGCCAGCGGCGCGCTGGGGCGAATTCAGACGGTCTACGGTACCGCGACCGGCTGGATGATGCACATGTTGTCGCATCTGGTCGACTACCTGCGCTGGTTCAACAACGATGCGGAAGCTGAATGGGTGATGGCGCAGGCGGCGGGCCGGGGAAAGCTGACGGACATTCATCCGTCGCCCGACTACATCGCGGGCTTCATCCATTTCGCTAACGGCGTGCATGGAGTGATCGAGTGCGGCGCGGGCGCGCCCGATGTTCCTGAGGTCGATTACTGGTGGCGCAAGTGCAGGATTGGCGCCAAGGGCGTGGACGGGTTCGCGGAAGTGCTGACCGGCGGCGGATGGCGCGCGGTGACGAAGACGGGCGCGCATTCAGGCGCGGGATCGATGAATTACGATCTGGACATGCCGCCGTATATTCAGGAGATGGCGGACTGGCTGGACGACGACAAGAAGGTGCACGCCTGCAACTTCGCGAGCGCGTACAAGGGCTTCGAGATCATGATGGCGTTCTGCCGGTCGGCGGCGCAGGGCGGGCAAGTGGCGCTGCCATTGAGCGGGGCAATGGATGAGATCGAGATGCTCAGGCGATCGGTGCCGGAGCGCAAGGTGATTCTGGCACTGGCGGCGAGCGCGAAGGAGTACGCGTCTTAAGTCACGATTGCGCGACCGCTTTGTCGGGTCGCGGCGCGGGTAGAGGCAAAACGAGCCGTAACTTCACGCGCTCATCTATCCGTTCCTGTATCATCAATTAAAGAAGGCACGCTTCCTCGATGGCAGTCGAATCCGATCCTCAAAAGGGCATTAATAGCTGGCTCGAAGACGAGCTATATCAACAATATCTAAACGATCACGGCGCGGTGGATGAGAGCTGGCGGCACGTGTTTGAGGGGGCGAAGGGCAATGGGAGCCCGGCCCCCGCGAAACCGGCGGAAGTCAAGTTACCCACCGAAGCGCCGGCCACCGAAGAGAAGATTCCCATGCGCGGAGCGGCGGCGCGCATTGCGCAAAACATGAACGCGAGCGTGGAGATTCCGCTGGCGACGTCGCAGCGGACGATTCCGGTCAAGGTCATCGATGAGAATCGCCGCATCATCAATCATCACCGCTCGCTGCTCGGCAAGAGCAAGGTTTCGTATACGCACATCATCGGCTGGGCGGTGGTGCGCGCGCTTGAATATTTTCCTGGCCTGAATCACGCGTACGCGGAACAGAACGGCGAACCGTTTCGCGTGGTGCGGAAAAAAATCAACCTCGGCATTGCGGTGGATGTGCCGGGCAAGGGCGGCGGGCGCAACCTGCTGGTCCCGAATATCAAGAATGCCGGCGAGCTGGATTTCCAGCAATATGTCACGGTTTTCGACGACCTGGTGAGCCGGGCGCGCGGCGGCAAACTGACGCCGGAAGATTTCCAGGGAACCTCGATTTCCATCACCAATCCGGGCACGGTGGGCACGATGCAATCGATCCCGCGGCTGATGAGCGGGCAGGGCTCGATCATCGCGGTCGGTACGATTGACTATCCGGCGGAATACCAGGGCACGGCGCCGGAAATGCGCGCCACGCTGGGCATCAGCAAGGTGATGACGCTGACCTGCACGTACGATCACCGCATCATCCAGGGCGCGGAATCCGGGATGTTCCTGGGCAAGCTGCAGTCGCTGGTGAATGGCGATGACGGATTCTACGAAGAAATTTTTGAGCATCTGAAGCTGCCCTACATGCCGGTGCGATGGGAGCCGGACCGCCAGGTGAGCCTGCCGGGCGTGACGGGACATGCGGCGGAGGTCGCCAAAGAGGCCGCGGTGCTGCAGTTGATCAATGCGTATCGCGTGCGCGGGCACCTGATTGCGGATCTCGATCCGCTGGGCGGCGAACCGAGTTATCATCCCGAGCTCGATCCGCTGCGTTACGGCCTGACGATTTGGGACCTGGACCGCGAGTTTCTCACCGGGACGCTGGGCGAAGCCATTGGCGAGGGTGCGCCCAAGATCGTGGCCACGCTGCGGGAGATTCTGGAAACGCTGCGCCAGACTTACTGCGGCAAGATCGGGTGCGAGTACATGAACATCCAGCATCCCGAGGAGAAGCGCTGGCTGCAGCAGCGCATGGAGCCGGAAGCGAATAACTGGCCGCTGGACCGCGAAGTGCGGACGCAGATTCTGGAACGGCTGATCGCCGCGCAGGAGTTCGAACATTTTCTGCACGCACGTTTTGTGGGTCAGAAACGATTTTCGCTGCAAGGAGCGGAAACGGCGATCGCGATTCTGGATGAGCTGCTGGACCGGGCGGCGGAGCGCAACGTTCACGAAATGGTGATGGGCATGGCGCATCGCGGCCGGCTGACGGTGCTGGCCAATGTGGTCGGCAAGCCGCTGGGGCAGGTCTTCTCGGAATTTGAAGGCAACGTGGATCCCGCGAGCACGCTGGGTTCGGGTGACGTGAAATATCACCTTGGCGCCAGCGGCGTGCGGCGGTCGGCGTCGGGAAAAGAGATTGTGGTTTCAATGGCTCCGAATCCGAGCCACTTGGAAGCGGTCGACCCGGTAGTGGAAGGCATCGTGCGCCCCAAACAGGACCGGCTCGGAGACACGGAACGCGCGCGCGTGATTCCGCTGCTGATCCACGGCGACGCGGCATTTGCGGGCCAGGGGGTGGTGGCGGAGACGCTGAACCTGTCGCAGCTCGATGGTTATTCGACCGGTGGTACGATCCACCTGATCATCAACAACCAGATTGGTTTTACCACTCTGCCCGACGAAGCGCGCTCGACGCCCTATTCCACTGATGTGGCGCGCATGGTGCAGGCGCCCATCTTCCATGTGAACGGTGACGATCCGGAGGCGGCGATTCGCGTGGCGCAGATCGCGTTCGATTACCGGCAGGAATTCAAGAAAGATGTCGTGATCGACATGTTCTGCTACCGGCGGTGGGGGCACAACGAAGCTGACGATCCGAGCTACACGCAGCCGCTGCTTTACAAGAAGATCAAGGACCATCCTTCGGTGGCCACGCTCTACGGTGAGCGGCTGACGCGCGACGAAGTGGTGACCGCGGCCGAGGTGGCGGCCCTGCGCAAGCGCGAGACGCAGCGGCTTTCCGATGCCTTCGACGCCGCGCAGCAAAACGCGGAGCGTTTCGAGGTGCAGGAGCTGAGCGCCGTGCCCGAAGACGAGATCGCCGTCATCCCGCACGCGCCTGACGTGGACCAGGAGACACTCGAGCGGGTGGTGCGCGGGGCCACCAGGTTCGCGGAGAATTTCCACCTGCACCCCAAGCTGCACGGCTTCATCGACAAGCGCAAAGAGGCGCTGGAAAAAGGCGGGCCCATCGACTGGGCGTTCGGCGAGACACTCGCGTTCGGGACATTGGTGCTGGAAGGCACGCCGGTGCGGCTGAGCGGCCAGGATTCCGGCCGCGGCACTTTCAGCCAGCGCCACCTTTGTTTTTATGACGCCGAGACGGGGCGCAAGTACATTCCGCTGCAGCATCTCGCCAGGAACCAGGCGCGATTCGATGTGTTCGACAGTTCGCTCAGCGAGTTTGCGGTCCTGGGATTCGAGTTCGGCTACAGCGTGGCCGATCCGCTGACACTGGTGATGTGGGAGGCACAGTTCGGCGATTTCGCCAACGGGGCGCAGATCATGATCGACCAGTTCATCGCCAGCGCTGAAGCCAAGTGGGGGCAGCCCAGCGGGCTGGTTTTGCTGCTGCCGCACGGCTACGAGGGGCAGGGGCCGGAGCATTCGAGCGCGCGCATCGAGCGTTTTCTGGTTCTCGCCGCCGAAGGAAATATCCAGGTGGCGAACTGCACGACGCCCGCCCAATATTTCCATCTGCTGAGGCGCCAAATGCGGGGTGGCGCGGACCGGCGGGGCATGCGCAAGCCGCTCATCATATTTACGCCCAAACGCATGTTGCGGCATCCGCGCGCGACTTCCACGTTTGCCGATTTAACCGGCGGCTTTCGCGAGGTGATGGATGACACGGCCAGCCTGGATACGGGACGCGTGGGGCGGGTGGTCTTCTGTACGGGCCAGGTCTTTTACGACCTCACCGCGGCGCGCGACGAACAGAAGCTGGACCATGTCGCGATCGTGCGGATCGAGCAGTTGTACCCGTTCGCGGAGACGCTGGTGAAAGATATTCTGCTGCGCTACCCGGTCACATGCGAAGTGGTTTGGGCCCAGGAAGAGCCGCGCAACATGGGGGCCTGGAGGTTTGTGGCGGAGCAGTTCCGCCCGTTGCTCGAACCCACGCGCCGCGAACTGCGCTATGTGGGCCGTCCGGAGAGCGCCAGCCCGGCCACCGGCTCGCTGAAGCGGCATCAGGAAGAGCAGGCTGAAATCGTTCGCGAGGCGCTGACGCTTGGAGCGGTGTCGAAGGCGCGCAAGGTCCGGGTGATTACGCGGCGGAAAGTGAAATAACGCCGGCTCGGTGAGTTCTTTGAAGCTTCTGACGGTTGCTAAGCCGGTCTGCCGCCCAACAAACGCTCGCCGCCGGCTTCCATAAAAACAGCACGAGCCTCTTGGTGCCGTGTCTCCGCCTGGCGCAGAATATTTTCGAATTCCGGATGAGTACGGAGCGGATCGAGGCACGGATCCCGGGCGAAGACGGGTGTGCAGAAGAAGCCTCCGTCCACGACCCTTTTCAGCGTGGCCAGTGAGCCGGCGATTTCGCCGAGATAGCTCAGTTGCCGCGCCATGTAGTACAGGCCTTCCGGGTCGGTAAGCAGGCTAATGACCTGATTAGCGGCTTGCACGCTTTCCTCTTTTCTGCCCTGCAATGATGTGCGCAGGGTGAGCAAGAGCAAACGGCTTATGGCGGGCAGGTCCCTCGCATCGAATGCTTCGATTTGGCGAAGAGCCTCTTGTTCTTGCCCCATGAACGTGAGCGTGAGAACGCGCGAGTAATCAGAGGGGTCCGTCTCGAGTGCCGCCTGATAGTCGCCCATCATGAGGTGGGCATTCCCGACTGTGGTGACGATGTTTGGGTCCAGGCGGCGCGCCTGGCGATGGGCGGCAAAACAAGCGTCCACCAGGCCGCAGTAGCGGCAGGCATGCACCAGTCCGGCAAACAACTCGGGGTCGTTCTGGTTGGCCCTAGCCCGCTCGAGCAGGCGCTTCATAGCTTCCACGGCGCACCCGCGCTCCGCTTCGAGCTGAGTGTAAAGATTGTGCGCGAGAGCCAGTTCCGGGTTCAATTGCAATGCGCGCCGAAATGCCGCTTCGGCCAGCCGGAGATTTTCGTCAGGGCTTTCAACGTACTTGCCGATCACGCGGTAGCATCTTCCCAGACGGGCCCAGGCGGGCGCATACTGAGAATCTTCCTCGATGCATCGGAGATAGAGATCGCGCGCCAGCGTGAGATTCTCGGGCCGCTGGCCCAACTGGTTGGCCCGCAGGAAAAACTCATAGGCCTTTGCGGTTGAGGGAACGTCGTGATTTAGGATCCGCTGCTCGCGCACGGTTAACGATGGAGAGACAGATTCGATGATGCGATGGACCAGGTCGTCCTGCAGCTGAAAGATGTCGTGGAGACGCGCCTGCGACATATGCGACCAGATCAGCGTTCCGCTGGGCGCCTCTGTGAGTTGTGCTGAAACGCGGAGCTGGTCGCCGGCACGGAGCAGTGTCCCGGTGAGCACGATGTCCACTTCGGCTTCCGTCGCGATGGCTTTCAGATCGGCGGCGTGATCCACAAACCGCGATGCCACCATGCTGGATCGCACCACCAGTGATTCGAGGCCCGCCAGCGAGTTGGTGATGGCATCGGGGAGGCTGAACGCCAGGAAATCCGTTTCGGGATCGGGCCGGAGAATGCGGAAGGGCAGAACGATGAGGCGCGTCATGGGGCGCGCGCGAACGGTTGCGCCGGTATCGGTGGTTAGCAGGGCGTTGCGTAATTCCTGCGCCATGGCATCGGCGGTCTGGTAACGATCTTCGGTTTTTTTGGCGAGCGCCCGATGAATGATGCGGTCGACGGCTGCAATGGCCGTGGAACCTGCCAGAGCCGGGGGTTGTTCGAACAGGATGGCATGAAAGATTTCCGGTATGGTCCGACCGGGGAAAGCGCACTTGCCGGCGAGAAGCTCAAACAAAATAGCGCCTGTCGCAAAGATGTCGGAGCGGACATCTAGCGGCTGTCCCTGCAGTTGCTCGGGTGACATGTAGTTCCAGGTGCCAACCACGGTGCCGGCGGTAGTCAAGGCAGTTGCGGTCTCGAGATCCGAGCTGATCGATTTCACCGGAGCGGCGAGGCCAAAGTCGAGCAGTTTGATCCCGTGCGCGGTTTGAAAAATGTTCGACGGTTTCAGATCGCGATGCACGATCTCGCGGCGTTGCAGCGCCTCCAGGGCGACCAGGACCCCGAGCATGATCTGGGTTGAGTCCGCGGCCGGGAGAGGCCCACGATCGAGGACCGTAGCCAGGGATTCACCCTGGAGCAGTTCCATGGCGATAAACAGCACGCCCGATTCCTCGCCAATTTCGTAGATCTGGCAGACGTTCGGATGGTTCACAGAGGCCGCGGCGCGCGCCTCCCGCCACAGGCGCTTGGAAGCCTGCTCGTCCAGTCCGGCCTGGCGGAGCATTTTGATCGCCACGGGCCGCTGAAGGCGCTCGTCGTAGGCCTCATGGACGACGCCCATGCCGCCTTCGCCCAATTTTCGAACGAAGCGATAGTGGCCGATGCGTTCCGAATTTGTCATTAGATACGCCTAACCGCCGAACCATTCTACAGTCTAAAGAGCAGCCGGATGGAACAAAGCGATGCCGCGGCAGTCGCACAGGTTCGAGCCGGGACTCCCGACGCGTATCGTGTGCTGGTGGAACGCCATAGCCATAGTGTGTTCCGTCTGGCTTTTCGTATGACGGGCAATGAACAGGACGCGGAAGACCTGGTGCAAGAGACGTTTCTGCGGGCTTATCGGCAGATCGGCAAGTTCGATGGGCGGGCCAGTTTCAGCACCTGGCTATACCGCATCGCCGCCAACTGCTCTCTGGACTTCATCCGGTCGCGGCAGCGGCGGCGCGAGCAGCAAACGCCGGTGGATGATCAAGGCCAGGAACTGGAAGTCGCGCTGGTTGCTGCCGACCCTACGCCCGACCGCCTGGCATTCAGTGGTGAGCTGAAGCAGTTGCTCGCTCCGGCGCTTGAAAGCCTGAGCCCCATGGAGCGAACGGCGTTTGTGCTCCGCCACTACGAAGGTGTGTGCATTGAAGATATCGGTAAGGCGCTGGGAGTACATAGCGGGGCGGCAAAGCACAGCGTGTTTCGCGCCGTGCAGAAACTGCGCAAGGCGCTCGATCCGGCGGTGAGTACGGCAAGATCATGAAGCATCTGAACGAAGACGAACTGGTTCTGCATTATTACGGGGAAGGTCACGACGCCGCGGTCGAGCAGCATCTGCAAGCTTGCGAGGCGTGCCGCACGAATCTGGAATCGCTTGTGCGCGTGCTCGAAGCGATGGACAGGCTGGAGGTGCCGGAGCCTTCCGAGGCTTACGGGAGCCGGGTTTGGCAGAGAGTTGCACCCCGACTGGCGCAAACGCGCGAGCGATGGTGGGCGGGCGGGCTTGCACCGAGGCGGCTGGTGGCAACGGCGGCCATGGCGGCGCTGTTGATTGGCGCATTTCTGGCGGGAAGAGTCTCACAGCGCAGGCAGATGGCGGGCCTTTCGGCACCGGTACGCGAGCGCATCATGATGGTGGCGGTGGGCGAGCATCTGGAGCGCTCGCAGATGATTTTGGTCGAACTGGTGAACAACGAAACCAAGGGGACGGTAGATATTTCCGGAGAGCAGCAGCGCGCCGAAGATCTGATTGGCGAGAACCGGCTGTACCGCCAGGCGGCGTTGAAGAGTGGTGACCGAGCCGTCTCCAGCGTGCTGGAGGAACTGGAGCGGGTTTTGCTCGAGATCGCGCATAGTCCTTCGAAGCTGGATTCCGCCGAATTCGAGCAGGTGCGCCAGCGGATTGAGTCGCAGGGAATTCTTTTCAAGATACGCGTGGTGAGCAGCAATTTGCGGGAGCGTGAGGTGCCGCCGCCGCAAGGTAAGGCCAGCACGGCGCTTTGACAGGAGGAGAGATGAAGACATTGGCGATGTTTGCATTCGTGGTGGCCGGTTTGATACCGGCGCAGCAGCCGGCGGCGGTGGCGAATCAGGAGGTTGGGCATCAGGCGCGCGCGGCTGCGGATGCGGATGACGAGCAGCAATCTGACATGGACGAACGGGACGCGGAACGCGACCAAGAAATGGCCGATCGGGACCAAGAAGTGGCCGATCGCGATCAGGAGATGGCGGAGAGAGACCAAGAAATGGCGGAGCGTGACCAGGAGTTTGCCGCCCGCGACCAAGAGGCCGCCGAACGTGATCAGGAAGCTACCGAACGCGATCAGGAAGCTGCTGAGCGCGACCAGGAGCAAGCTGAACAGGACCAAATGGAGAACCGATGAACAGATTTGTCAATTTGGGTTTGACCGTCACCATTGCGCTGTGTGCATCGGTGCTACGGTCGCAGGATTTGTCGCAGCCGCCGCTGCCGCCTCGGGCTCCGGCATTGCCGCGCGCGTTGATAGGGGCGGTGCCCGCGCTCGCGCCCTTGCCGCCGGAACCTCCCGGCGAGGGCGTCGTGGATGGCGTGATCGATGGCGTCGTTGACGGAGTTCTCGGAGGGATCGATGACGGCGTGCCGGGGCCGCCCGAACTGATCGGGCCGCTGGAGCCGATGGAGCCTGTTCTCGCGCTGATGCATCCGCCCGAGGTAGGCGCCCTAGCGCAGCAGCAGGCGTTTCTCTTACAGGCAACGCCCCGGCCGCTACGGTCGGACGATAGCGACCGGTCCTACGAGCGGGGCCAGCGTAGCATCGAGCGCAGCCGCTGGGACGAAGCCGTGGAGAGTTTTGGCGAAGTGGTGAGCCGTGGTGGTGCGCGCGCGGATGGCGCACTCTATTGGAAGGCTTATGCGCTGAATAAGCTGGGCCGGCGTGACGAGGCGCTCGCCGCCATCACAGAACTGCGGAAGAGCTATCCCAGCAGCCGCTGGCTGGATGACGCCAAAGCGTTCGAGGTCGAAGTGCGGCAGGCATCTGGAAAGCCGGTCAGCCCGGAATCGGCCGGCGACGAAGAGCTGAAGCTCATGGCACTGAACGGTCTCATGAACTCCGATCCCGATCGCGCCGTTCCGCTGCTGGAAAAGCTGCTGCACAGTTCGCAATCGCCCAAAGTGAAGGAGCGGGCGTTGTTTGTCCTCACGCAGAGCGGTTCGTCGCGGGCTCGGCAGCTTGTGGTGGATATGGCCAAGGGCAATTCCAATCCGGATTTGCAGATGAAAGCCGTGAACTACCTGGGCGTGATGGGGGCTCGCAAGGAACTGGGAGAGGTTTACAGTGTGGCCAATGATGTGGCCGTCAAACGCGCTGTACTGAACGGTCTCATGATCGCAGGCGCCCAGGACCAATTGTTCGCTGCCGCCAAGAGCGAGAAGAATTCTGAACTCCAGCGCGCTGCCATCAACCAGCTGGGGGTACTTGGCGCCCGGCAGGCACTGGGGGAGATGTACAAAGTAGCGACCGATACTGCCGCCAAGCGCGCCGTGCTGAACGGCCTTATGGTGGCCGGGGCAAAAGATCAACTGCTGGCGGCTGCCAAGGGGGAGAGCAATCCCGAACTGCGACATTTTGCCATCAATCAGTTGGGCGTGCTGGGAGCGCAAGCTGAGCTGTGGCAACTCTATCAAGTGGAGACGTCGGTGGAGCTCAAACGTCAGTTCATCAATGCGTTTTTTGTCGGTGGGGCTTCTGACCGGCTGCTGGAGATCGCGCGCACGGCCAAAGAGGCGGAATTGCGTCGGGACGCGATCAATCGCCTGGGCACGATGGGCGCTGAGCATACCGGCGCGGCGCTGGTCTCCATGTATTCGAACGAGTCGGATCCCAGCATCCGCAAGGCGGTTATTAACGCGCTGTTCATTCAGGGAAACAGCCACGCGCTGGTCGAACTCGCACGCAAGGAGACTAACGTCGAGCTGAAGAAGGAAATCGTGCAGCGCCTTTCGAACATGGGGTCGAAGGAGGGTACGGATTATCTGATGGAGTTGTTGAACAAATGAAACCGGTTCTGTTTCTTGTGGTGTGCGCCGGCTTCTCATGGGCCCAACCGCCGCGGATCTCGAACGCGAAATTAGATGCCCGCGCCATCAATTCGGGGCTGGAGCACGAGGTGCAGTGGATGGCCGCTGCCGAGAACGGCCCTGCGTGGATCGGTTATGCCGTTCGCGCAGTTCCTGGCCCGCACCAGATGTGCTGTTACAGTTCGTTCGAAGATGGCGCCGGCAACCGCTGCTGCCGTGGCTGCGCACTCGAGGGTGCCAGGGCTGGAGCGACAATTTCAGGCGCGGCGGGCCCGATTCAGCTCGAAGGAGCGGGCGACATCTTCGTTCTCTTCCGTATTGAAAATCACGCTGTAGACCGCATCCGCACATTCTCAGCGGACTGCGAGTTGGACGCCGGCGGGTTGCCGGTTCACTGGCTCACCGGCGTGCCTGCCGCTGAAAGCATATCCTTCTTGACCAAGTTCGCTCGTGAACAGAATGACGACAGCCACGGAGTTCACCGCCGCAGCGAGCCCGCCATCAGTGCGATTGCGCTGCATGCCAATCCCGCCGCCGACCAGGCGCTTGATGCATTTGTTACGCCCGGGCAATCCGAGTCATTACGCGAAAAGGCCACGTTCTGGCTAGGTAGCGCCCGCGGCCACCACGGATGCGAGGTTTTGCGACGGCTGGTCACGCAGGATCCGAGCGACCGAGTGCGCGAGAAAGCCATATTTGGGCTGAGCGTGAGCAAAGAGCCGGAAGCGGTGCCAGCCATGATCGAGGTCGCGAAGAACGACCGCAGTGGTCATGTCCGCGGCCAGGCCTTGTTTTGGCTGGCCCAGAAGGCGGGCCAGAAGGCCGCCGCTGCCATCACTACGGCGATCGACGACGACCCTGATACCGGCGTAAAAAAGCAGGCTGTTTTCGCGCTGCAGCAACTCCCACCGGACCAGGGCGTGCCGCTGTTGATTCAGGTTGCCCGCAGCAATCGGAATCCCGCCGTGCGGAAACAGGCGATGTTCTGGCTGGGCCAGTCGCAGGATCCCCGGGCCGTAAAGTTTTTTGAGGAGGTTTTGTTGCGTTGAGATTTTCCGAAACTTTTTTGGGAACAATTGCGTCCACTGGCTCGTAAATCTCAACAAGTGGAGGTACTGGATGGAACCGCTGCTACAACTGCAAGGTGTCACAAAGGTTTTCACTACAGACGAAGTGGAAACGCACGCCCTGGCGGGGATTCATCTTGAGATTAACCGCGGGGATTACCTTTCGATTTCCGGGCCCTCAGGTTGCGGCAAATCCACTTTACTGGCGATCCTGGGGCTGCTGGACACGCCGTCTGACGGTAAGTACGTCTTGAACCAGACGCCGGTGGAGAGTCTGAAAATGCGCGATCGAGCCCGCATCCGCAACCGGGAAATCGGCTTCATCTTCCAGGCGTTCAACTTGATCGGCGACCTCACGGTTTATGAGAACGTCGAGCTGCCTCTGACGTATCGCAATATGCCGGCGCGCGAGCGCAAGATGCACGTGCAGGAAGCTCTGGAACGCGTGGGCATGTCGCACCGCGTGAAACACTATCCTTCGCAGCTTTCGGGCGGCCAGCAGCAGCGCGTCGCTGTGGCGCGGGCGCTTGTAGGAAATCCCACCATCCTGCTTGCCGATGAGCCAACCGGGAATCTCGATTCGGCTAATGGCGAAGCCGTTATGGATCTGTTGCGCGATTTGCATCGCTCCGGAGCTACCATCTGCATGGTCACCCACGATCCTCGCTATGCGCGCACTGCCGACCGTGTGGTCCGGCTTTTCGATGGACGCATTGTCGAAGAAACCCGCGGCGCGGCCATGTCCGCAGCCAACTAATAACTTCCCGGATTTACTTAACGGCCCTGTTGCGCCTGACCCACCAATACGCAACTCCCGCGGCCACCACTGCAAGGGTCAACCAGAGCAAAATGCCGTGAATCTGCTGGTCGATTCGCGACCACTGGTCTCCCAGAAAGTATCCCAGCGAAACAAAGCTGAGCACCCAGAGGAAGCCGCCGCTGTAGGCGAACAGCGCGAAGATATGTGGTTCAAGTTCGGAACTGCCCGCCACAACCGCCGTGAAATGCCGGACCCCCGGCATGAAATACCCGAAGAACAGGGCCCAGCGGCCCAAGCGTTCGAACCACTCATGGACCTTGTTCAAGCGCTCCTGTGTGAAGTGCACGTAGGGTCCGTATTTGTGGATCAGATAAATGCCGCCGGTGCGGCCGATGGTGTAACTGACCGTGATCCCGCAAATGCTACCGGCGTAGGCAGCGGCAACGGTGGGCAGAAACTGGAAGTGCCCTTTGAAGACCAGGTATCCGGAAAAGGTAAGCAGCGTTTCATCGGGCACGGGAAGCCCGACGATTCCGAGCACCAGCAAACAGAAGACCGCGATCAGCCCATACTGCGAGATCAGATGAAAGACAGTCTCCATGCCGGTTACGCGCGGGACACAGCGTGGATCTCATCCAGAACCTCGCCTGCAGCAGCGGCGGGATCGGCGG
>Ga0335080_10003493_pt1 | contig 15906 bp, 20 predicted proteins | sample Lox_Sample_34_FD_206720 | JGI IMG/M metagenome (GOLD analysis project Ga0335080, IMG submission 206720) | Soil microbial communities from Loxahatchee National Wildlife Refuge, Florida, United States - Lox_Sample_3.4 | ecosystem: Environmental > Terrestrial > Soil > Wetlands | place: USA...
TCACCAGCGCCATCACGCCGCCGGTGAGGAACATGATGAAGCTGAACCACAGGTACATCGTGCCGATGTCCTTGTGGTTGGTGGTGGTGATCCAGCGCAGGATCCCGCTGTAGCCGCCGTGGGGATCGTGGTGGCCGTGGTCGTCTGCGTGACCGTGGCCGTGGGTGTCGACAACAGAGCTCATGGTCTTTCCTCTATTTCCTTCGTGCCTTTACTTCGGCGGGCTGCACCATGCCCGCCTTGTTGCTCCAGGAATTTCTTTCGTACGTGATCACCGCCGCGATGTCGGTGTCGGAAAGCTGCTTGCCGAACGCCGCCATGGCGGTGTTCGGGCGGCCGTTCAGCACGGTGTCGATGTGCCCTTCCTTCGGCCCGGTCACGGTCTTGCTGCCGTCGAGCGGCGGGAAGGCGGGCGGCGCCCCCTTGCCGGTCGCCTGGTGGCAGGCGACGCAGTTCGCGGCATAGACCTTCTCGCCGCGCGCCTTGAGCTCGTCCTGCGACCAGGTCTTGTTCACGTCCTCGGCGGAGGCGAGCAGCGCCTTCTTCTTCTCGCCGACCCACTTCGCGTACTCCTCCTGCGGTAGCACGCGCACCACGATCGGCATGAAGCCGTGCTCCTTGCCGCAGAGCTCGGCGCACTGGCCGCGGTAGACGCCGGCCTTCTCCGCCTTGAACCATGTGTCGCGGATGAAGCCCGGGATCGCGTCCTGCTTGACGCCGAACGCAGGCACCCACCACGAGTGCACCACGTCGGCGGCGGTGGTGAGGATGCGCACCTTCTTGCCGAGGGGCACGACCAGCTCGTTGTCCACCTCGAGCAGGTAGTGCTCGTCCTTCTTTGCGGCGCCGCGGATCTGCTCGACGGGCGTCGCGAGCGTCGAAACGATGCTGATGCCCTCGCCCTCGCCGTTCACGTAGTCGTAGCCCCACTTCCACTGGTACCCGGTCGCCTTGATGGTGAGGTCGGCGGCGGAGGTGTCCTTCTGCGCGATGACGACCTTGGTCACCGGCCAGGCGATGATCACCAGGATGATCGCCGGGATCACCGTCCAGATCAGCTCCACCGTGGTGTTCTCGTGGAACTGGGCTGCCTTGTGGCCGATCGACCTGCGATGCGCGTAGCAGGAGTAGAACATCGCCCCGAACACGCCGACGAAGATCACGATGATCAGCCACATCACGTACTGATGCAGCTCGTCGATGTCGCGCGCGATCGGCGACACCGCAGGCTGGAAGTACCACTCGAGCGCGTAGGCCGAGCCCGACGCGGCAAGAGCCGACATGGCCGCGATCAAAGAAAGAAGCTTCACTCCCCTCATGCGCTATTCCCCGAAATCAGTTCCGCAACGTCCCCGTGCAGCCCGAGGTCATTTGTCCGCTCCCACGCGCCGCGCGTGCACCACGAAGGCGGCGCCGAGCGCGAGGACCTCGAGTCCCGCAAAAGGCAGCACCGGCCATGCGCCCAGCAACGCGAATCCGGTGCCGATGGCGATCACAATCAGCGCGAGCCCGACGAACACTCGCAGCAACCCGGCCGGTGACATCGAGCAGGTGCTCACGAAGCGCCGTAAAGTATCACAGATCAACGACCTATCTCAAGGAAGGCGCTTGAAAATGCCAATCGTTTTCACAGTTTCTTCGCGCGCGGCGCGCGGCGCGCCCTTCCAGGCGTGCCCGTAGACCACCTCGAAGGTCGCACGCGGCTCGAGGCTCGCTTCCAGGCGCTTAAGAAAGCGGCGGCCTGAGAGGCCGCGGCGGCGGTCGCTGCGCGCGCTCGTCTGCCCGCTCGCGCGCAGGTCGGCGATGAGCTGGGCGCCGCTTGCGTACGTGAAGGTCAGCATCTCCATGTCCATCACCGGCGCGGCGAGGCCCGCCGCCACCAGCATGTCTCCGATGTCGTGCATGTCGTGGAACTCGTGCACGCGCTCGGCGCCCGCCGCGGCGCGCAGCTCGCGCAGGCTGTCGGGTCCGAGCATGCTGAACATGAGCAGGCCTTCGGGCGCGAGCACGCGGCTGAACTCGCGCAACGCCTCGAGCGGCCGCGCGCTCCAGTGCAGCGCCATGTTCGACCAGACGAGGTCGGCGGCGCCGTCGGCGAGCGGCAGGCGCTCGAGATCGGCGCAGAGCGGCTTCGAGGGGTTCCGGCCGATCCAGCGGCCGCGCCCGGCGCGCAGCATGGCGAGCGAAAAGTCGACGGCGATGTTTTCGACGCCGCGGTAGCGCGCCGCAAGGGCGCGCGCCTCGCGCGCAGGCCCCGCTCCCGCGTCGACGACGCGCCGCGGCGCGAGCTTCACGTAGTCGAGCCGCTCGAGCATGCGCGCGCCCACTTCGGCCTCCAGCCGGGAGGCGCGCGGGTAGGCGCTGGCGGCGCGCTCGAAGCGGCGGCGCGCGGCGCGGCGGTCAACCGCGCTCGAGCTCGCGCTCAATGGCCGCCGCCACGGCGAGGATGTGCCGGTCCGTGCCCGCGACGCCGCACACCATGAGGCCGACCGGCGCCGCGCCGCGCGGGTGGCAGGGCAGGCTGACCGCGCAGCCGTCGAGGAAGTTGACCAGCCCGCAGTTGCGCAGCATGCGGAAGTTCCAGCGGAAGTAGTCGTCGTCGCTCGCGCTCGCCTCGGCGATCGATGGCGGCGTGCACGGCATGGTCGGCATGACGATGGCGTCATGCGGCGCCGCGGCCGCCGCGACCTCGCGCAGGTATGCGGCGCGCAAGTCGCCGAGCGCAAGGTAGTCGGCCGCGCTGAAGTCCTTGCCGAGGATGACGCGCTTGCCGACGCGCGGATCGTACTCGGCGAGGCGCGCGAGATGCGGCTGGTGGATGTGGTAGGCCTCGGCGCCGGCGTAGCCGCCGCCCTTGAAGTATTCCGCCTGCCGGTCGAAGGCCGGCACCGGCGCCTCGCGCACGAGCGCGCCTGCGGCGGCGAGGCGCCGCAGCGCGTCGCCGAAGGCTTTCGCCACCGCGTCGTCGAGCTCCGCGAGGGGCGAGCATGCCGGTGCGAGCAGCCGCAGCCCCCTTGCTTCGAGCGCGGGAAGCGGCTCCAGCGGCTCGCCGGCGAGCACGGCGTCGTAGGCCGCGCAGCACGCCACCGAGCGCGCGAGCGGGCCGACCGAGTCCAGCGTGAACGAAAGCGGAAAGGCGCCCTCGCGCGGCACGCGCCTTGCCGTCGGCTTGAAGCCGACCACCCCGCAGGCGGCCGCGGGCACGCGCACCGAGCCGCGCGTGTCGCTGCCGAGCGCCATGACGCACATCCCGTCGGCCACCGATACCGCGGCCCCGGAGGAGGAGCCGCCCGGCACGTGCCCGGTCCCGCGCTCGTAGGGGCTCTTCGGCGTGCCGTAGTGCGGGTTGAGGCCGACGCCGCCGAAGGCGAACTCGACCATGTTGGTCCTGCCGACGAACACCGCACCCGCCGCGCGCAGCCGCGCCACCGCGGCGGCGTCGCGCTGCGCCGGCGGCGCGCCGGCGAGGATCTTCGAGCCGGCGCGCGTGACGTCGCCGGCGACGTCGAAGAGATCCTTGAGCGAGACCGGCAGGCCGTCGATCGGCGAGCGGCGCACGCCGCGCATCCTCAGCCGGTCGGAGCGCTCCGCGTGGACGCGCGCGCTCTCCGCATACACCTTGACGAACGCGCGGCTGCCCTCGCCGCGAGGCTCGGCGATGCGGCCGAGCGCCTCCTCGACGAGGGCGCGGCTCGTCGTCGTCCCGTTTTCGAGCGCAGCCGAAAGCTGCGCTACAGTGGCCATGACGGAAAGATAGCATGCTGAAAAACCTCGCGGCCGCGCTCTTCGGCGGCACCTGCTTCCTCTGCCGCGGCGGCGCGCGCGAGCTGCTGTGCGCGGCGTGCGAGGCCGACCTGCCGCGCCTTTCGCCGCCGCTCTGCCCGAGCTGCGCACTCGCCTCGCCCGGCGGCGCGGTCTGCGGCCGCTGCCTGGCGCGCCCGCCGCGCTACGACGGCACCGTCGCCGCCCTCGCCTACGCGTTTCCCGCCGATGCGCTGGTGCACGCGCTCAAGTTCCGCGGCGAACTGGCGCTCGCCACGCTGCTCGCGAGGCTCCTGCTCGAGCGGCTGCCGCCGCTGCGCGACGTCGACTGCGTGGTCCCGGTGCCGCTCTCCGCGCCGCGGCTGCGCAGCCGCGGCTACAACCATGCGGTCGAGATCGCGCGGCCGCTCGCGGCGGCGCTGCGCGCGCCGCTCGAGCTCTCGCTCTGCGAGCGCCGGCGCGACACCGCGCCGCAGCTCGAGCTGCCCTGGTCGGAGCGCAGCCGCAACGTGCGCGGCGCCTTCGCCGCCGCGGCGCCGCTTGCCGGCGCCCGGGTCGCGGTGGTGGACGACGTCATGACGACCGGCGCGACGCTCGACGAGATCGCCGCGACCCTCAAGGACGCGGGCGCCGCCCGCGTCGTGAACTGGGTGGTTGCACGCACCTTCCCGCCGGCCTGACCGCGTTCGGCCTGTCCTGGATGTTTGATCTTGTCCTCGTGCACCCCGAGATCCCGCCGAACGCGGGCAACGTGATCCGCCTCGCGGCGAACACGGGCGCGCGGCTGCATTTCGTCGAGCCGCTCGGCTTCTCGCTCGACGATCGCCAGCTCAGGCGCGCGGGCCTCGACTACCACGAGCACGCGCGCGTCGAAGTCCATGCCTCCTGGGAGAAGCTCTCCCGCGCGCTGGCCGGGCGGCGGATGTTCGCGTTCACCACGAAGGCGCAGCGGCTCTTCACGGAGGTGCGCTACGCCGAGCACGACGTGCTGGTCTTCGGCGCCGAGACCGCCGGCCTTCCCGCCGAGGTGCTCGGCGCCTTCGATGCCGGGCATCGCCTGCGCCTGCCAATGCGGCCCGGCAGCCGCAGCCTGAATCTGTCGAACGCGGTGGCGGTGGCGGCGTTCGAGGCCTGGCGCCAGCTCGGCTTCGCCGGCGGCGGCTAGCGCTCGCCTGCCCAAAGCGCGGGTTCTAGCGCTCGCCTGCCCAAAGCGCGGGTTCTAGCGCTCCCCCTTGGCGCCGCGAGAGAGCAGCTGCTCGACCGCCGCCTGCGGCGCGAGCTTGCCCTCGAGTACCGCGGCCACGGCAGCGGTGACCGGCATCTCGATGCCGCGGGCCGCGGCGAGACGCGCGATCTCGCGCGCCGAGCGCACGCCCTCGGCGACATGGCCCAGGCCGCCGAGGATGTCGCCGAGCGCCCGTCCGGCGGCGAGCTCGAGGCCGACGCGCCGGTTGCGCGACAGGTCGCCCGTCGCGGTCAGGATCAGATCTCCGGCTCCCGCCAGCCCCATGAAGGTCTCGGGCACGCCGCCGAGCGCGACACCCAGCCGCGTGATCTCCGCCAGCCCGCGCGTCACGAGCGCCGCGCGCGCGTTGTGCCCCAGGCGCAGGCCGTCGGAGATTCCGGCGGCGATCGCCATCACGTTCTTCACCGCGCCGGCGATCTCGACCCCGACGAGGTCGCTGCTGTAGTACACGCGCATGCGCCCGCCATGCAACTGGGCCGCGGCGTCGCGGGCGAAGGCGGCGTCCGACGAGGCAAGGGTCAGCGCGCACGGCAGGCCGCGCGCCACCTCTTCGGCGAACGATGGCCCTGAAAGCGCTCCGAGCTTCGCGTCGGCACCGAGGACCTCCGCCGCGATCTGGTGCGGCAGCAAGCCCGTCCCCTGCTCGAAGCCCTTGCACAGCCATACGAGCGGCGCGCGCGCCCCGAGATTGCCGAGGACCTCGCGCAACCCGGACACCGGCGTCGCCGCGAGGAGGCGCGCAGCGCCGTCGGTCGCCGCCGACAGGTCGGCGCCGACCCTGACCCCCGCGGGCAGGCGGATGCCGGGGAGGTAGCGCGCATTCTCCCGGAGGCGCTCCAGCGCAGCAGCCTGCGCGGCGTCGCGCGCCCAGAGCGCCACCTCGAAGCGCGCGGCGAGCACCGCGGCGATCGCGGTGCCCCAAGCGCCTGCGCCGAGCACCGCGACGCGGCTCATGCGCTCAGCGCGCGACCTCGATCTTGGGGCCGCCCTGTGACTGCTGCTGTTGCTGCAGCTTCTGCATGTAGACGGCCTCGAACGACACCGGCGCGAGCAGCACCGGCGGAAAGCCGCCGCGAATGACCAGATCGGAGATGGTCTCGCGCAGGTAGGGATAGAGGATGTTCGGACAGGCGATGCCGAGGAGCGGCTCGATCTCCTCCTTGGCGAAGTTGCGCACCGCGAAGATGCCCGCCTGGGTCGCCTCGGCGAGGAACAGCGTCCGCTCGCCGGCGCGCGCCGTCACGGTCGCCGTGACGGTCACTTCGTAGTGCCCCTCGGACATCGGGCTCGACGCGCTCGCGAGCTGGACCTCCAGTTGCGGCTGCGCCTGCTGCAGGAACACCTGAGGCGCCCCCGGGATCTCGAGCGAGAGGTCCTTCACGTAGAGCTTCTCGATCTGGAACGCGGGCGTCTGGGGGGGCTGGGGCGGCGTGGCGCTCATGTCGTCTCCTGCAGGAGGGGATCGAGCGCGCCCTCGCGCTCGAGGGCGTAGAGCTCGTCGCAGCCGCCGACGTGGCGGCCGTCGATCCAGATCTGCGGCACGGTATGCCGGCCGCTCTTCTCGCGCATCTCGGCGCGGCGCGCGGGCTCGAGGTCGACGCGCACGCGCTCGATGTCGCTCACGCCCTTTTCCGCGAGCAGCCGCTCGGCCGAGCGGCAAAAGGGGCACGACGCCGTCAGGTACATCAGTACCTTCGCCACGCTATTTCTCCACCGGCATCCCGGCCTGCTGCCAGCCGGGCAGGCCGCCGGAAAGGTTGACGACGCGCGTGAAGCCGAGCTTGCGCAGCGCCGCGATGGCCCTCGCGGCCCGCTCGCCGCCGTCGCAGTAAACGATGACGGGCTTCTCCTTGCGCTTGGCGAGCTCGCCGGCGCCGTCGAGGCGGGCGAGCGGCACGTTGCGCGCGCCGAGGATGTGGCCGGCACCGTACTCCGCGGGCTCGCGCACGTCGACGACCAGCGCGTCCTCGCGGTTCATGAGCAGCGTCGCCTGCGCCGCGCTCACCCAGGGGCCGCCGGTCGTGCGCCGCAGGAGCGGCCACAGCAGCATGCCGCCGGACACGAGCGCGACCGCGACGAGCAGCAGGTTATTGCGAATGAAGTCCACGGGAATCGATCATTATAATTGAGCGCGATGTACAAGCTCGTCCTGCTGCGCCACGGCGAGTCGGACTGGAACCGCGAGAACCGGTTCACCGGCTGGACCGACGTCGATCTCTCGGAGGCCGGACGGCAGGAAGCGCGCACCGCCGGGCGGTTGCTCAAGTCGGGAGGCCACCGCTTCGACATCGCCTATACCTCCGTGCTGAAGCGCGCCATCCGCACGCTGTGGATCGTGCTCGACGAGCTCGACCTCGCGTGGCTCCCGGTCGAGAAGAGCTGGCGGCTGAACGAGCGCCACTACGGCGCGCTGCAGGGCCTGAACAAGGCGGAGATGGCGGCGAAGTTCGGCGAGGCGCAGGTGCTCGCCTGGCGGCGCAGCTACGACACGCCGCCGCCGCCGCTCGCGCCCGGGGATCCGCGCAGCGAAGCGCGCGACCGGCGCTACGCCGGGGTGCGCGTGCCCGCGGCCGAATGCCTCAAGGACACCGTCGAGCGCGTGGTCCCCTATTGGGAGGGCACGATCGCGCCGGCGGTGCGCGCGGGGCGGCAGGTACTCGTCGCGGCGCACGGCAACTCGCTGCGCGCGCTCGTCAAGTACCTCGACGGCGTCGGCGACGCCGAGATCGTCGGGCTCAACATCCCGACGGGCGTGCCGCTCGTCTACGAGCTCGGCGAGGATCTCAAGCCGCTCGGGCACCACTACCTCGGCGACGCCGAGGAGATCGCGAAGCGCGTCGCCTCCGTGGCGGGGCAAGGGAAGGCGCGCGCCTGAGGGCCGCGGTGCTCCTCCTCGCGCTCTGGCTGCCGCTCGCCGCCGCCGCGCCGGGCCGAGAGGAGGACCTGAAGGCGCTGCGAAGCCGCATCGACGAGCTCAGCCGCGGCCTCGAGGAAAAGGAGGGGGCGCGGCGCGAGGCGCGCGACGCGCTGCGCCAGTCCGAGCGCGCGATCTCGGAGGCAAACCGTCGCCTCGCCGCGCTCGAGGCCGAGCAGCGCGGCCTGCGCGCGGAGTCGGCGCAGATCGCCGAGCGCCGCGGCACGCTCGAGGGCGAGCTCGCCGGGCGGCAGGCGGCGGTCGAGCGCATGCTCGCCGCGCGGCAGTCGGGCGGCCCGCCCGACGCGCTGCGCGTCGCACTGTCGGGCGGCGATCCCGCGGCGCTCGCGCGCGACCTCTATTACCTGTCCTACGTGTCGCGCGCCGCGGCGGAGCTGCTGTCCGCGTATCGCTCGGGAATCGCCGAGCTCGAGCGCCTCGCGCGCGACGCCGAAGCGCGGCGCAGCCGCAGCCGAGCGCTCGAGGACGCAAGCCGCGCCGACCGCGCCCGCATTCTTTCCGAGCGCCGCGAGCGGCGCCGCGTGTTCGAGCGCGTCGCCGGCGAGATCCGCAAGAGTCGGAAGGAAATCAAGGTCCTGCGCGCCGACGAGCTGCGCCTCGCGCGCCTGGTCGAGGAAATCGGCCGCGTGGTTTACGCGCGCGTCAGCGAAGTTCCCCAGCAGAGCGCCCGCCGCGAGCCGTTTTCCAGCCTGCGCGGCCGGCTGCGCCTGCCGGTGCGCGGGGAACTGACCGGCCGTTTCGGCGCTCCAAGGGGTGCGGCGGGCAGCGAGGCGAAGGGCGTCTTCATCCGCGCTCCCGAGGGCGAGCCGGTGCGCGCCATCGCCGGCGGCCAGGTGGTCTACGCCGACTGGATGCGCGGCTTCGGCAACCTGCTCATCATCGATCACGGGGAAAAGTATCTTTCGATCTACGCCAACAACGAAGCGCTGCTCAAGCAGGTGGGCGATGCGGTCGCCTCCGGAGAGACGGTCGCCACCACCGGCGCGAGCGGCGGCAACGAGGAAACGGGTTTATACTTTGAACTGCGGCACGTTGGCCGCGCTTTCGACCCGCTCGGCTGGGTCAAGCTGAAATAGGCGGCGACTTCCATGCACACCAAGCTTCGCACCACCGGCCTCATCCTGATCGGCGTCGTCGCCGGCGTCCTGATCAGCCTCAACCTGCAGGCGGTCGCCGACTTCAAGTCCGGCCACACGTCGCTGCCGATCGACGAGCTGCGCGCCTTCACCGAGGTGTTCGGCGCGATCAAGGCGAACTACGTCGAGCCGGTGGAGGACAAGAAGCTCATCACCGAGGCCATCAACGGCATGCTCACCGGCCTCGACCCGCACTCCGCGTACCTCGACGCCGACGCGTTCAAGGAGCTGCAGGTCGGTACGCAGGGCCAGTTCGGCGGCCTGGGCATCGAGGTCGGCATGGAGGACGGCTTCGTCAAGGTGATCTCGCCGATCGAGGACACGCCGGCGTTCAAGGCCGGCGTCAAGCCGGGCGACCTGATCATCAAGCTCGACGAGACGCCGGTGAAGGGCATGACGCTGAACGACGCCGTCAAGAAGATGCGCGGCAAGCCCAACACGCAGATCACGCTCACCATCTCGCGCAAGGGCGAGAGCGCGCCGATCGTGGTGACGCTGACGCGGGCGATCATCCGGGTGCAGAGCGTCAAGGCGAAGGTGATCGAGCCGGGCTACGGCTGGGTGCGCGTGTCGCAGTTCCAGGAAGGCACGCCCGAGGCGCTCGAGAAGGCGCTCGAGGGCATGTACAAGCAGGGCAGCCTCAAGGGCCTGGTGCTCGACCTGCGCAACGACCCCGGCGGCCTGCTGCACGGCGCGGTGGCGGTGTCGGCGGCGTTCCTGCCGCCCAAGGCGCTCGTCGTCTCCACCGACGGCCGCGCCGAGGACGCGAAGAAGAAGTTCTTCGCCTCGCCCGACGACTACGCGCGCGGCGCCCGCGGCGAGGACGTGCTGAAGAACCTGCCGGCCGCGGTGAAGAGCGTGCCGATGGTGGTGCTGGTGAACGGCGGCTCGGCCTCCGCCTCCGAGATCGTCGCCGGCGCGCTGCAGGACCAGAAGCGCGCGGTGGTGATCGGCACGCAGACCTTCGGCAAGGGCTCGGTGCAGACCATCATGCCGCTCGGCAACAACACCGCGATCAAGCTCACCACGGCGCGCTACTACACGCCGAGCGGGCGCTCGATCCAGGCGCTCGGCATCACGCCCGACGTGCTGGTGGACGAGCCGGGCGCGCCGCAGGACCGCATCCGCGAGGCCGACCTGCAGCGCCACCTCGAGAACCTGGAGAAGATCCAGAAGCAGGAGGCCGACAAGGCCGCCAAGGCGGGCACCCCGCCGCCCGCCGCCGCCCGCCCGGCGGTCGCGGCGCCGAGCGCGCCGCAGAAGCCGATCGAGATGGGCTCGAAGGACGACTTCCAGCTCGCCCAGGCGATCCACTACCTCAAGGGCGAGCCGGTCGCGAAGACGCCGCCGCCGCCCGTGGCCGAGAACAAGCCGGCCGCGGCGACCAACTGAACTGAACGACGAGCAGCTTCTCCGCTACAGCCGCCACATCCTGCTCCCCGAGATCGGGGTGGAGGGGCAGGAGAAGCTGCGCGCGGCGCGCGCCCTCGTCGTCGGCGCCGGCGGCCTCGGCTGCCCCGCGGCGCTCTACCTCGCGGCGAGCGGCTTGGGCCGCCTGACGCTCGCCGACCCGGACAAGGTCGACCTCACCAACCTGCAGCGCCAGATCCTTTACGGCACTTCCTCGGTCGGAAACAATAAGGTGGAAGAGGCCCGCAAGGCCCTCGCGTCGTTCAACCCGGAAGTCGAAGTCCGGAGTCTTTCGAAAAAGCTCCGGCAGCCGGAGCTCGAAGAGCTCGTCCCGCAGGTCGACGTCGTGCTCGACTGCTCGGACAACTTCGCCGCCCGCCACGCGATCAACCTCGCGTGCGTGAAGCACGGGAAACCGCTGGTGGCCGGAGCCGCCATCCGCTTCGACGCGCAACTGATGGTTTTCGATCTGCGGAAAAAATCCTCCCCCTGCTACTCGTGCCTCTTTCCCGAGGAGGGCGAGGTCGAGGAAGTGCAGTGCTCCACGATGGGCGTCTTCGCGCCCCTCACCGGCATCGTCGGTGCCATGCAGGCGATGGAGGCGATCAAGCTGGTCGCGGGCGTGGGCGAACCGCTCAGCGGCCGGCTCCTCATCTTCGATGCCAAGGCGGCCGAATGGCGCGCGGTGAAGGTGAAAAAGGACCCGGCTTGCGCCGCCTGCGGCGCCGCCCAGGACCGCCCTAGCTAGCGAGATAGCGCCGCTGCGCGGCGAAGCTCTCGGTCGGCTTCCGGGAGAAGCCGCTCTTCGCGTACTGGTGCAGGCAGCCGATCGAGTAGCGCAGCAACGCCCCGGCGTGCGCCGCGGCGTCGCCCTGCTCCGCCGAGCGCAGCGCCTGCTTGAGCGTCGCCTCGAAGCGGTCGAAGAACTGGTTCATGCGCGCCTGCAGCCGCTCGTGCTCGCCGACCAGCGCGTCGCCGGTCATGACGCGCACCATGCCGGGGTTCTTCTCGGCGAAGGCGAGCAGCATCTCGAGAAGCTTGTCGGCCTGGCGTCGGCCGTCGGCCTCGTCGGCGACGATCTGGTTGGCGAGCGTGAAGATCGAGTGCTCGATGAACTCGATCAGTCCCTCGTACATCTGCGCCTTCGAGGCGAAATGGCGGTAAAGCGCGGCCTCGGAGACGTCGAGCTTGCCGGCGAGCGCGGCGGTGGTGATGCGCTCCCACTTCGGTGCCTCGAGCATGTGCGCGAGGGCCTTGAGGATCTCCAGCCGGCGTTCGCCTTTTGCGCGGGGCATGTAGGGTGGGTGGAACGCGCGGATTCTACCCGTAACGGAATACCAGGCGGGGAAGCTGGACGATGGAGGCGACGCGCGCGTCGACGTAGCTCACCTTGCGCCGCAGCGGGCTTACCCAGACGGTCGACATGCCCAGGCGGTGGGCGGTGCGCAGGTTGTCGAGGGCGTCGTCGACGAAGGCGCAGCGGTGCGGGTCGAGGTCATGGTTGCGCAGCAGCACGTGGAAGCCGTGCAGCGCGGGCTTGCCGCGGAAGCGCGCATCCTCGATGGTGTAGACGGCCTCGAAGAACCGGCCCAGTCCGAGCGTCCGCAGCACGACCTCGACGTAGTGCCGCGGCGCATTCGAGAACATGAGCTTGCGCCCGCCGAGGCGGCCGAGGGCGTGGTGGAGCGCGTTCTCCGACACCACCATGCCTGAGAGCTCCGGGAAAGCGTGCGTCTCGGCAAGGAAGCGGCGCGGGTCGAGACCGTGGTGGCGCATGAGGCCGTTCAGCGTGGTGCCGTAGCGCCGCCAGAAGCCCTCGCGCATCTCGTTCGCGCCCTGCTCGTCGACGCCGAACTCGCGCCGCAGGAAGGCGTTGATCTGCTCGTGCATCGCCGGGAAGATCCTCGCGCGCGCATCGTGCAGCGTGTTGTCGAGGTCGAAGATCCACACCCGCCGGGACGGCGGCAAGCGGGCGATCCGCACGCTCTACTTGCTTCTTATTAGAGTACCGACCCCGCGGTCGGTGAGCACTTCCAGGAGCAGCGCGTGCGGCACGCGGCCGTCGATGATGTGCACGCTCTTCACGCCGTTGCGCGCGGCGTCGAGCGCCGAGCCGATCTTCGGCAGCATGCCGCCGGAAATCACGCCCTTGGCGACGAGCTCGTCGATCTTCTTCGGCGTGAGGCCGGTGAGCAGCGCGCCCTTCTTGTCCAGCACGCCCGGCGTGTTGGTGAGGACAACGAGCTTCTCCGCGTGCAGGATCTCCGCGAGCTTGCCGGCGACGAGGTCCGCATTGATGTTGTAGGTCGTGCCGTCGGCGCCGGTGCCGATGGGCGCCACGACCGGGATGAACCCCGCCTGCTCGAGGGCGGCGATCACCGAGGGATCGATCTTCTCGATCTCGCCCACCTGGCCGAGGTCGATCGAGCCGTTCTCCTTCGACGGGATCAGCATCTTGCGCGCGCGGATGAAGGCGCCGTCCTGCCCGGTCAGGCCGACGGCCTTGCCGCCCGCCTGGTTGATGAGCTCCACCACTTCCTTGTTCACCTGCCCGCCGAGCACCATCTCCACCACGTCCATGGTCTCGGCATCGGTGACGCGCATGCCTTGCACGAACTCGCCCTTCTTGCCCAGGCGGGCGAGCACGCTTTCGATCTGCGGGCCGCCGCCGTGCACCACGACCGGGTTCATGCCCACGAGCTTCAGCAGCACCACGTCGCGCGCGAAATCCGCCTTGAGCGCCTCGTCGGTCATGGCGTTGCCGCCGAACTTCACGACGATGGTGCGGCCGTGGAAGCGCTGGATGTAGGGCAGCGCCTCGGCGAGGACGCGCGCGTGCTCCGAGGCGTCGGGGCGCGTCGTCTGCGGTCCGCTGGGCGGAGGCGCGTTCATGCGCGGCATTCTACAAACAAAAAAGGCCGGCGCAGGGCCGGCCCTTCGTGCCGTGCGGCCGGCGCTTACTGGATCGTGATCTGCTTGCGCTGCGCCGCGGCCTTCTTGGGCAGCGTCAGCTCGAGGATGCCGTCGCGGAACTTGGCCTCGACCTTCGCTTCGTCGACTTCCTGCGCCAGCGTGAAGCTGCGCGACAGCTTGCCGAACGCACGCTCGGTGTGCAGCACGCGCTCCTCCTGGGACGCCTCTTTCTCCCGCTTGACCTCGGCCGCCAGCGTCACCTGCGGACCGTCGATCGACACCTGGATGTCTTCCTTCCTGACCCCGGGCAGCTCGGCGGTCACCTTGTAGGCGCCGTTCTTCTCGGCGACGTCCACTTTCATGCGCAGCAGCGTCTCGCCGCGCCCTTCGTAGGCAACGGGGCGCACGAGGAAGCCGCGGAACAGGTCGTCGACCAGGTCGTTGAACGGGTCAAATCGCGTGATGTTTGCCATAAAGCTCTCCTGTCTATTCGGGTCCGGGGCTCTGCCCCGTACAACGGACAGGTCGGGGCGCCCCGGCCGATTTCAAGAGGGGTCTAGAATCCGCTCCCGATGGAGGACTTCCGGAGCCGCCTGGAGGAGGAGCGCGCCTATCTGCTGCGCTATGCGCGCCTGCAGCTTCGCGAGCCGCAGGCGGCGGAGGATGCGGTGCAGGAGACGCTGCTCGCCGCGCTCGCCGGCGAAGCGGGCTTCGGCGGCCGCTCCAACCTGCGCACCTGGCTCACCGGCATCCTCAAGCACAAGATCGTCGATGCCATCCGGCGCTCGAGCCGTGAAGCCCCCCTTCCCTCCGAGGACGGCGCCGAGGAGTTCGACGCGCTCTTCGACGAGCGCGGCCACTGGCGCGAGTTCCCGCCCGCGTGGAGCGATCCGGACGCGGCGCTCACCGAGAAGCAGTTCTTCGCCAAGCTGGAGGAGTGCCTGCGCCGGCTGCCGGAGAAGACCGCGCGCGTCTTCCTGATGAGGGAACACATGGGGTTCGAGACCGGCGAGATCTGTAAGGAACTCGCCATCACTTCGACGCACTGCTGGGTGCTGCTCTACCGCGCCCGCATGGCGCTGCGCGAGTGCCTGGAAGTAAACTGGTTCGGACGCAAATGATGCTCTCCTGCAAGGAAGTGACCCGCCTCGTTTCCCAGGGGCTCGACCGCCGCCTCGGCTTCGCCGAGCGCGTGCGGCTGCGCGTGCACCTCGCCATTTGCGACGGCTGCACGACGTTCGCGAGGCAGACCCGCTTCATCCGCGAGGCGGTGCGCACGCTTGGATCCAGAGCGTCCTGAGAAGCGCTGCGCCGCATGCGGCGCGCCGTTCGCCTGCGGCGCCGCCCATCCGGAGCAGCCCTGCTGGTGCGCGAACCTGCCGCCGCTCACGCCGGTGGCGGGGCGCGACTGCCTGTGCAGGAATTGCCTCGAAGAAGAGCTCAAGCACGCCCAGACGTAGCGCGCGCTAGGGCGCGCTCAGAGCACGTAGCGCGCGAGGTCCTCGTCCTTCGCCAGCTCGCCCAGCCGCGCGTCGACGTACGCGGCGTCGATCGTGACCGCGCCGCTGCCGCGCTTGCCCGACTCGAACGAGATCTCCTCGAGCAGCTTCTCGAGCACGGTGTAGAGGCGCCGCGCGCCGATGTTCTCGGTCTTCTCGTTCACCTGGAACGCGATCTGGGCGAGGCGGCGAATCGCCTCCGGCCGGAAATCGATCGCCATCCCCTCGGTCGCGAGCAGCGCCTGGTACTGCTTCACCTGGCTTGCATCCGTGGCCACCAGGATGCGCTCGAAGTCCTCCACCGAGAGCGAGTCGAGCTCGACACGGATCGGGAAGCGCCCCTGCAGCTCCGGGATGAGGTCGGAGGGCTTGGCGAGGTGGAAGGCGCCGGAGGCGATGAATAGGATGTGGTCGGTCTTCACCATGCCGTAGCGCGTCGACACCGTGGTGCCCTCGACCAGCGGCAGGAGATCCCGCTGCACGCCCTGCCGCGAGACGTCGGCCCCCTGCATCTCGGAGCGGCTCGTGATCTTGTCGATCTCGTCGAGGAACACGATGCCGTTCTGCTCGGCGTTGGCGACCGCCCGGGCCTTGAGCTCGTCGTCGTTCACGAGGCGCGCGGCCTCCTCGTCGGCGAGCAGCTGCATCGCCTCGCGCACGCGCAGCCGCCGCAGGCGCTTGCGGGCGCCGCCGAGGTTGGACAGCATGCCCTGGATCTGGGTGGTGAGCTCCTCCATGCCCGGGGGCGCGAGGATCTCCATCTGCGCCGGCCCCGCGGCGAGCTCGATCTCGACCTCGCGCTCCGCGAGCTCGCCCTCGCGCAGCTTCTTCCTGAATTTCTGGCGCGTCGGGTTCTCCTCCGCGCCCGTCTCCTGGAAGCCGACCAGCACGTCGAGGATCCGGTCCTCGGCCGCCTCCTCGGCGCGCGAGCGCACGCGGCGCATCGCCTGCTCGCGCGTCTGCTTGACGCTGATCTCGACCAGGTCGCGCACGATGGTGTCGACG
>Ga0335080_10003494_pt1 | contig 15905 bp, 12 predicted proteins | sample Lox_Sample_34_FD_206720 | JGI IMG/M metagenome (GOLD analysis project Ga0335080, IMG submission 206720) | Soil microbial communities from Loxahatchee National Wildlife Refuge, Florida, United States - Lox_Sample_3.4 | ecosystem: Environmental > Terrestrial > Soil > Wetlands | place: USA...
CGTCCGACCTCAACTGCCTCTCCGCTGTCGGCGTGGAGGATTATTATCGCCGGCTGCGGCCGGGCTCCACCGACCGCCAGCGGCTGTTCGCGGGGAAAATCATCGTCGCCGTTTGTGGCACGATCGCCGTGGGCATCGCCATGTTCATCGCAGGCAAAGGCGAGGGCGCGTTGAAGCTTTATTACGCGGCCACGGCGATTGTTTCCGGCGGATTGGCGGGAATGTTCTTGCTCGCATTTTTCAGCCGCCGCGCCAATCGGCATGGGCTTTGGATTGGCATTGTCGCCAATCTGGTTTTCACCGCGTGGGCGATTTTGACGAGCGGCAAAGGTGCGCTGATTGACCTCGGCGATTACAACTACGCCTGGCCGAGCGTGATGATTGGCGTCATCGGCCACTTCATTGTCCTCATTGTCGGATATTTTGCCAGTTTCCTGTTTCCGTCGGAAACGAATCTGAAGAGGGAATGGACATTTCTGGGGTGGCTGGAAAAACGGAAAACGTTGCGCGCGGAGAAGGTCATTTCGACCGCAACGATGGGGGCGAATTCATGAATCCGATCACGCTGCTCCAACCGCCGCGCATCGTCTTCGGCGACGGCTGCGCGCCGCAGTGCGCCGAATTCCTCGTGCAGCGCGAGGTGAAGCGCGTGTTGCTCGTGTCCAGTTCGCCGGTTTTGCCGGCGCTGGGTGAAGTAATGGCGGCGCTGAAAAAATCCGGCGTTGAAATGGTGTCCGCGCCGCCGGTGGATTGTGAGCCAACACGCGCGCTGTTTGAAAAGGTTTTGCAGGCGGCCCGGGCAGGAAAAGTTGACGGCGTGCTCGGTATCGGCGGCGGCAGCGCGATGGACGTGGCCAAACTCGCCGCCGCTCTCGTCCGCGGAAACCAAACCGCTGGTGAAGTTTTCGGCATCAATCTTTTGCGCGGCCGCGAATTGCCCCTGGTCTGCCTGCCCACGACCGCCGGTACTGGCGCGGAAGTTTCCCCCAACGCCATCCTGCTCGATGAGTCGGCGGAGCTTAAAAAGGGCGTGGTCAGTCCGCACCTGGTCCCCGATGCCGCATTTGTGGATCCGCGGCTGACGATTTCCGTCCCGCCCGCCGTCACGGCGGCGACGGGTCTTGACGCGCTGACGCATTGCATCGAAGCCTACGCGAATAAATTCGCCCATCCGATGGTGGACATCTACGCGCTGCAAGGCATCCGGCTGATTTCCGCGAACCTCGTCCGCGCCGTGCGCAACGGCGATGATCTCGAGGCCCGCACCGCGCTGGCCCTGGGCAGTCTCTGCGGCGGGCTATGTCTCGGTCCGGTCAACACGGCGGCGGTGCACGCGCTTTCGTATCCGCTGGGCGGGCGGTTCCACGTCGCCCACGGCGTGTCCAACGCGGTTTTGCTGCCGCACGTTCTGCGTTTCAACTGTTCCGCCGCGCCGGAACGCTACGCGGAAATTTCCGAAGCACTCGGGATCGCCGGCAACGGTTCGCCGCAATCAACCGCCGAACACGGCGTGGAATTTCTGAGCGCACTTTCGCGCCAGTGCGGTGTGCCGCAAAAACTTTCCGAATTCGGCATCCCGCGCGCAGCGATTCCCGCATTGGCCAAGGCCGCGATGCGGGTAACGCGTTTGTTGAAGAATAATTTACGCCCGTTGACGGAGGCGGATGCAGTCCGGATTTACGAAGCGGCTTATTAAATGAACACGGGATCGAAACATAGCGGCGTGGTGGTGCCGATGATTACGCCGGTGACGGCTGACGGCAAGCTGGATGGACCGGCGGTGGACCGGCTGGTGGATTTTTTGGTCGCCGGTGGCGTAAACGGCATTTTTGTCATGGGCACGACCGGTGAAGGCATTTCCATTCCGCGCATCCATCGGCGGGAACTTGTGGACCGGACCGTGGCCCGGGTGAACGGCCGGGCAAAGGTATATGCTGGCATTGGCGACGCGCACCCGGAGGAAATTGTGGCCGGCAACGATTACCTGCGCGCCGGTGTCAATGCCGTCGTGTCACGTCCGCCGATTGCGATTTCCCCGGCGGAAATCCTGCCCTGGTATCAATCGTTGGAGGACGGACTGGCCGGGCCGCTGATTCTTTACAATATGCCAATGACGACGAAGGTCTCGATTCCGCTGGACGCGGTCGAACAACTGGCGGGACATCCGCGGATCGCCGGCATCAAGGATTCCGAGAACAACCTCAAACGGCTGGAGGAATTGCTCCGGCGTTTTGGCGGCAGGCGGGAATTTTCCGTGTTCGTCGGCGTGGGCGCGCTGATGGAAAGCGGCTTGCGGCTCGGCGCCGACGGCATTGTTCCGAGCGTCGGCAATTTAATTCCGGACGTGTGCCGGCAACTGTGCGCGGCCGCGCGAAACGGCGATTGGTCCGGAGCCGGGACTTTTTATTCGCGCATGAATGCCGTGGCCGCCCTTTATCAGAATGGCCGGACGCTGAACGAGTCGCTCGCGGTATTGAAAGGCGCGCTGCACCTGCGCGGGCTTTGCGCGCCGCACGTTTTGCCGCCGCTGAAGCCGTTGACGGAACCGCAGCTCGAAAAGCTCCGGCACGAAATGGTACGGTTGCATTTGTTGAACGGACAACCATGAGCGCCCTATCCGCCTTCACTTTGTTCCGGCGCGACACGCCCGTCCTCGGCCTTACGCTGGGCGATCCGGCGGGCATCGGGCCGGAAATCTGCCTGCGCGCGCTGTGCGAACCCGGGGTGCTGAAATTCAGTGTACCGGTGGTATTCGGCGACGCGGCAGTCCTGAAACGCGTGGCGCGGGCGACCGGAATTCCGTCCTCGAAATGCCGGACGATTTCAATTTCCGAATTTGCAAAAATCTCCCGCTTCAACCAGCCGCTCATCGTGGACTGCGCGGCGATTGATGCCGCCAAAGTCGTGCCGGGAAAAATTTCCGCTGCCTGCGGGCGCGTCGCCTACATTTACATCGAACAGGCCATTCAGGCCGCGCTGGCCGGCCGGATTGACGGCGTGGTGACTGCGCCGATTCACAAGGAGTCGCTGAATCTGGCCGGCGTCAAATTTCCCGGCCACACCGAAATTTTCACCGCGCTCACGAAGTCGAGACGCACCTGCATGATGCTTTACTCGGACAAACTGGCGGTCAGCATGGCCACCACGCACATCGGTTACGCCGGGGTCCCCCGGAAACTCTCCGCCCACCGCGTTTTGGACGTCATTGAACTGACCGCCGACGCCATGCGCCGGCTGCGACGGCGCGAACCGCGCCTCGGCGTCTGCGGGTTGAACCCGCATGCGGGCGAGCACGGACTGTTCGGCAATCGCGAAGAGGAAAAATTCATCGTCCCTGCGGTGGCGCAGGCACGCGCGCGAGGAATCCAGGTGACCGGCCCGCTCGTGCCGGACGCGGCCTTCACCGCGTCGCAACGTGGGAAATTTGACGCCCTCGTGACGCTTTACCATGACCAGGGACACATCCCTTTCAAAATGCTGGCGTTTGACACGGGGGTAAACATCACGCTCGGCCTGCCGATTCTCCGCACGTCGGTGGACCACGGAACCGCATTTGACATTGCGTGGCAGGGCAAGGCCGACCCGACCAGTTTATTTTCCGCGCTGCGTGTGGCGGCGGAGCTTTGCGGCGGAGAGCATGCGATGGGAGCGCCGGGCACCGCCCCGGTTCGAAGTCGTTCGCCGTTCAAGTCGGAACGCGCCGAGGCGATGATCGGCGCTCCGCAAGCAAATCGTAAATTCTAAATCAAAAATGATTGGTGTCATTGCAGACGATCTGACTGGCGCCGCCGAAATCGGCGCGGTGGGGCTGCGCCATGGTCTGCGCGCGGAAATTGTCCGGCGCGGCGAGCCAAGCGGCCGGGCGGAAGTGGTGTGTGTGGACACCGATTCGCGGTCCTGCGCCCCGGACGAAGCGGGGCAACGCGCGGCGGCCGCGGCTAAGTTGTTGCGCGCGGTGGGTGCGGAGTGGATTTACAAAAAAGTGGACTCTGTTCTGCGCGGGCAGGTCACCGCCGAAGTAGAGGCCGTGATGAAGCAGCTTCAATTAAATAGCGCACTGCTATTGCCGGCCAACCCGTCGCTGGGCCGCGTGATTCGGGACGGCCAATACTTTGTGCGTGGCAAGTTGATTCACAAGACGGAATTCGCGCATGACCCGGAGTATCCGCGGCGGGCGTCACAAGTGCTGCGGTTGCTGAAGCCGCCGGAAAAATTCCTGATCCGCCTCGCCAACGGCGATCGCACTGTCATGGACGGCACGATTGTCATCGGTGAAGCGGAAACCCCGGAGGATGTGCAGGGCTGGGCCGGGCAGCGTGAAGGGCGGATGCTGCCGGCCGGCGGCTCGGAATTCTTCAGCGCGCTGCTAGATGCGTCGTTTCCGGGAGCGCCGGCATCCCGCCGGCAGGATTCCCCGCTTACGGATTCGCAGTCCGCTGGCGGGATGCCGGCACCCCCGGGGCTTGAATTGTTCGTCTGTGGCACGTTCGCCGGATCGGCCCGCAAATTTGTGAGCGCGGCGCGACGGCGCAAAACGCCGGTATTTTCATTGCCGCAGGAGTTGGCTTGGGGCGGGGAACTTTCCGTCACGGTCGCGGAGGCCATTGCGCAGCGGGTGACGGCCGCTTTTGACGCGCATCGGCGGGTCATTTTAAACGTGGGCCTCCCACCGGTGCGCAACCCGGCCGTGGCGCGGCGGTTGTCGCAGTTTGTGGTGCAGATTGCCGAGTTGGTGTTGCGGCAGGTGCCGATCGCCAATGTGTTTGCCGAAGGCGGCGCGACCTCCGCGGAACTGGTGCGGCGCATGGGCTGGGCGCGGCTCACCGTACAACGCGAACATGCGCCCGGCGTGGCGACCCTGGCGGTTGACGATGCCCGATCCATTTTACTGACCATCAAACCGGGAACTTATGTCTGGCCTGCAAAGTGGACATGACCGCGGGCAGTCTGATAAAAATGAGCTTATGTCAAGGTTATCGGGCTCAGCGAACGACCTTGTTTTTGTCGAGCCGTCGCCGACCGCGCGACGCTTGTTGTGGCACCTGTTTTCCATCGGTTCCCGCCGCATGGAGCAGGCCGATCATCACGAACGCTTTGAAAAGCCGGGCGCGCATTTGTTCTGGGTGCAGTCCGGCGAGGGCGAATTGGAGTACCGCTCGAGCCACTTTGAATTGAAGCGCGGCAAAAAGATCTGGCTGGTGGACATGGCCAAGCCGCGCACCTACATGCCGGCGCCGGGACGGCACCTGACGATTACCGGGTTTCGTTTCGGCGGCCCGGGCCTGGAGTTCTGGCACGAGGAATTTGGTGTTGATGAGAATGCCGAGTTCCTGGTGGACGATTTCCCGGCCGTCACGCGTATCTGCGGCGAATTGCTCCGGCTGGTCCGCCGCCTGCCCACCGGTTGGGAGTGGCAGGTGCATTTGCGAATCACCGAAGCGCTCGGACAGTTGCTGATGTCGCGGGAACTGCTGGCTTCACCGCAGGCGGAATTATCTCCGCCGGTGTTGCGCGTCATCAACGCCATCTCCGCCAACCCGGTGCGTGACTGGAAGGCGAAGGAGCTCGCCATGATCGGCAAGGTCAGTTACTCGGGCCTGCGCGCGCTGTTCCAGCAAGCCGGGCAGGGGACGATCCATCAGCACATCCAAAAAGCGCGGTTGGACCAGGCGCGCCTCTTGCTGGCCGACAAGCGCCTGTCGGTCAAGGACGTGGCCGGCCAACTGAGTTTTTCCAGTGAATTTTATTTCAGCCATTTCTTCCGGCGCTACACCGGTATGTCGCCGACGGAATTCCGGCAGCATTTGAAAGGTTGACGGAGGACGGCGTGTTACTTCGGCTGGAAGATGGATTTCAGATACGCGGCGTTGGCGCCGAAGTTCCATTTCACGTTGCGGGCATTTTTGGCGCTGCGCGAGCGTTCGATAACGAGCCAGCCGCGCCAGCCCATTTCGTCCAGTGCCGCCTTCACCTTCGGCATGTCAATTTTGGGATCGTCCTGGAGCCAGACGCCGTCCTGGTCGGTGCCATGGATCTGGCAGATGCGTTCCCGGCCGAGGATGCGCAATTCGGCGATCAGGTCGCGCCCGTTTTGCACCGCGTTCGAGAAATTGAAATAGCTGCGAATGGCCGGCGAACCGATTTCGTCCAGCAGCTTCACTTCGCCGGCGGCATCCAGCGCCGACTCGATGCCGATGACGACACCGGCTTCCGCCGCCTTCGGCGCGATGGCCTTCAGCCGTTCCACGACCGCAGGGCGCAATTCCGGGTGTTTCGTCAAATCACTCATCACGCCCAGCGGTAGAAACGCGACCTTCACTTTCATCGCCGTCATCGTGTCAATGCAGTCCTGCACCATGCGCAGCACGGTGGGGCGCTCGGCAAATGACTGGGCGTAAAAGCCGGACATGGCCAGCGAGCAGATTTCGAGTCCCAGCCCGCGAGCCGTGTCGAGAAACTGTCGGCGGATTTCGGAGTCGCCGAGCTGGCTTTGGAACGTTTCGTTCTTGCCCAGGCTGCCCATGTCCACCTCGACGCCGTCGGCGCCGATTTCTTTAGTGAGTTGAAAGGCGCCGAGTTTCTGGCGTTTGAGAATCATCCAGTCGCAGACGCCGATTTTGTATCGGTAATCGCGGATGGTCGGCACCACGGGAACATTGGTCGGTGCTGTGGCGCCGGTCGTGTCGGCTGCCAGCGGCAAAGTCCGCGTGGAAAACCATCCCGTCGCGGCGGCGGCCGCGACCGTGGTTTTGAGAAAGTGCCGGCGATTCATGGAACGACTGGTTTTAATTGCCCATCGAACGCGTATTGCGTGCCGGCTTGGGTCTTGAGCGCGAATTCGTGACTACCATAACGGAGGACACAGGGATCGCCGAGCTGCGAGTGGATGACGGCGCGGGTCAATTGGCTTTTGTCCCACGTCAAGTCCACCACGAATCCGCCACGGGCGCAGATACCGGTGATCGAGCCGGTTGGCCATTCCCGCGGCAACGCCGGCAGCAATTGCACAATGCGCACCGGGTTCCCATCCCGCATTTCCGTCCATTGACTTTGCAGGAGCAACTCGATGATGCCGGCGGTGGCGCCGAAATTGCCGTCAATCTGGAATGGTCCGCACAAATCGAAGAGATTTGGCAACGTCCGGCGTTGGAGCAGGAGATTGAGCTGCCGGTAGGCGAACTCGCCGTCACCCACGCGCGCCCAGAGCGGGATGCGCCACGCGTAACTCCAGCCGGTGCTGCCGTCGCCGCGCCATTTCAACAGGACTTTGGCGGCGTCAAAAACCTTCGGGTTTGCCGGCGAAATGTCCGCGCCCGGATATAGCGCCCACAGCGGTGACATGTGACGGTGGTTGTTGTTCGGCTTGTCAATGTCCTCAATCCACTCCTGGAGCTGGCCGTATTTGCCGACCTGATTGGGCGGAAGCTGGTCGCGCACGGCAGCGAGTTGGGTTGCGAATTTTTTGTCTCTCCCCAGGATTTTGGCAGCGGCGATGGTGTCATCCATCAATGCGCGGACCAGTTGGTTGTCCATCGTCGGGCCGTAGCACAGATTTCCTTGTTCAGGGGAATAGGACGGTGCGGTAACGAGCCAGCCCGTCTTCGGGTCTTTGACCAAAAAACCCACGAAAAATTGCGACGCCTGTTTCATATCGGGATAGGCCCGGGTGAGGAATCTTTTGTCGCCGGTGAAGAGGTAATGTTCCCACAGATGATAGCACAACCACGCGCCGCCGGTCGGCCAGACGCCGTCAACGCCGTTGATGGGCGCCGTGCCGCGCCACAGATCGGTGTTATGATGCACCACCCAGCCGCCGCAGCCATATTGTTCCCGGGCCGTGCGCTCGCCGCTGACGGCCAGGTCGTCTATCATGTCAAACAACGGCCCGGTGCATTCGCTCAAGTTGGCAAGTTCGGCGGGCCAGTAATTCATCTCGCAATTGATGTTGAGCGTCCATTTGCTTTCCCACGGCGGGTTGAGGTCTGCGTTCCACAGACCTTGCAGATTGGCCGGTTGCCCACCCGGACGGCTGCTCGCGATGAGCAAGTAACGACCGTATTGGAAATACAAAGCTGCCAACGTTGGATCCCCATCGAGGCCGGAAGTTTTCACCAACTCGAGCCGTTTGTCGGTCGGCAAATCCGCCCGTTCAGTGTGGCCGAGGTCGAGGCTGACGCGCCGGAATAATTTTTGGTAATCGGCAAGGTTCGTAACTAGCAAATCGGCGAAACTGTGTCCGGACGATTTCGCCAAAGCCTCCCGGCACGGCTGTTCGGGGTCGGCGGAAATATCCGCGAAATTTTTGAAACCGGTTGCCGCTGTCAAAAATATCGTGGCCGAGTCGGCGTTGCGGACGACGAGAATATTTCCATTGGTTCCGGATTGGCCGCCATCGGTGACCACGCGTACCCGCGATTCGAAGCGCAACCCGCCGGTCTCAACCTGCCCGGTCAGCGCCAGCGTGTCCGATGCGATCGCACGCGTCCGGGAATTCGTTTGCGGGCTGTCCATCGCCAACGTAAAGCTGATGTGGCCCGGTTGGTCGGCGGTGCAGTGAAGGACAATGACCTGGTCGGGATGGCTGGCGAATGCGTGGCGCTGATAGGTCACCCCGCCGGACTGAAAAGTCACTCGGGCGACGGCGGAATCCAAATCCAGCTCACGACGGTAAGCGGTGGCATTCGTGATTCCGACGAAATGAAAATGCAGGTCGCCGAACGGCTGGTAGGCCTTCTGCCGGACCGGGTCGCTGAGAAAATTGGTTTTGGCGACGCCCTCGGCCTCCTTGATTTTGCCCGCGAACAACAGTTGCCGGATTTGCGCCAGATGTTCGCGGGCGTCGGCACGGACATAATCATGCGGGTGCCCCTTCCAGAGAGTGTCCTCGTTGAACTGGATGCGCTCGTCCGAAACACCGCCGAAAATCATCGCTCCCATCCGGCCATTGCCAATGGGCAGAGCATCGGTCCATTTCTCCGCCGGCTGATCGAACCACAGCGTGAGCGCCGGGCTTTCGGCGCCCCACGCGTCACCCACCCGGCCAAAAGCCAACAGCAACGCGGCAGAGAATGCGAAGAGCGGGCGCATCGTGATCACACGCCATGATTGCGTTTGGACGGATACAAGACAAGGACATCTGAAAAACGGAGATGCAAGCACTGGCAATGCGTTTGCGAAAAACGCCAAAGAGCGATGAACCCGGCGCGTGGCTGTCATAGGACCCGGTTCACCGCCGCGAGCCAGCCGGCGTGAAGCTGCCGGGCTTTGGCGGAGCCCATCCGCGGGCGGAAAAATCTAGTTTCGCGTGGCAACTCCGTAAGGTCGTCGAGCGACTTACAAAAGCCCAGACCGAGCAGTCCATTCATGGCCGCGCCCCAGGCGGACGATTCGGATACTTCGGAGACTTCAAGGGCTGTCCGCGCAACGTCCGCGGTGAATTGCATCAGGAACTTGTTTCGCGTCGGACCACCGTCCGCTTTCACACTTTGCAAAGTGTGAAAGTGATCTTTTTGCATCAGGTCCAGCACGTCGCGAATCTGGTAAGCGATGGATTCCAGCGCGGCGCGGACGACGTGTTCTTTGCGCGTGTGCGCCGTCATCCCGATGACGGCGGCGCGCGCGTCCGGCGACCAGTATGGCGCACTCAGGCCGGCAAAGGCCGGCACGAGATAAACGCCACCATTATCGGCAACGCTCGTGGCGAGCGCCTCGACTTCCGAAACGTTGTGAATCAGGCCGAGCTGGTTCTTCAGCCACTCGATGGTGGCGGCGGAATAATTGATCAGGCCCTCAAAAGCGTAAGTCGGCCTTCCGTGGAATACCCACGCGAGCGCCGTTATCGCGCCGCGCTTCGACGGTTTGAATTTCGCGCCGATATTCAGCAACATTGAGGTTCCGGTTCCGAAAGTTGCCTTGGCCATGCCTGGCCGATAACAGCGTTGGGCGAACAACGACGCCTGCGAATCGCCCATGACACCGCAGATCGGCACTCTTCGCGGCAAAATTCCGGCCACGTCGGTCTCTCCGAATTGCGCCGTGCTCTCGCGAACCTCTGGCAACACGCCCATCGGCACGTCGAACAAGCGGCAAAGCTCTTTATCCCAATGCAATTTGACGATATCGAACAACAGCGTGCGGCTGGCGTTGGTGTGGTCGGTGGCAAAAACCTTGCCGTCGGTCAGCCGGTGAATGAGAAAGGCGTCGATCGTGCCGATGACGGCTTTGCCATTTTTAAGTTTGGCGGCGAGGTCGGGTTTCTCCTTGGCGAGCCATTTGAGTTTTGACGCGGAGAAATAGGTGTCAATCTTCAGGCCGGTTTTCCGGGCCACGAGTTTCTCCTGACCCTGCTTGCGGAGTTTCTGGCAAATCGGGTCACCGCGGCGGTCCTGCCAGACGATGGCGTTGTGCAACGGTTGGCCGGTAGCGCGATCAAACGCAAGAATGGTTTCGCGCTGGTTGGTAATGCTGAGGCAGATGAGCTGGGAAAGTTTTTTGCGATTGCGCTGGGCGAGTTCGCGAATGACGGTGAGGACGTTTTGCCAGATTTTCTCGGCGTCGTGTTCGACCCAGCCGGGTCGGGGATAAATCTGGCGATGATCGCGCGAGGCGCGGTCCAGCACCTTGCCCTGCGCGTCAAACAGCACCGCTTTGGTGGCGGAGGTGCTTTGGTCGAGAGTGAGGATTATGGGATTAATGAGACTCATGCGACTTATTTCGGATGGCGAGACGGGCGCGAGTCATACGTTCGCGGAGACCGCCTTCGGCCAGAAAATCTTTTTCCAGGCGGCGCTTGAGCTGGTCGAGCAGGTAGCCAGTCTGGTGAATGAGGCAAACAGCGATATTGGTGATCACTTCTGGTGGACGGGTTTCCACAAATTCACGGAAGGCTTCAAAAGTCAGTTTCGGCCGGGCGGCCAAGCGGCGGACATATTTGGCTTCTTCGGAGTCCTTGTCCCACAGCCGTAATTCTCGCACTCGCAAGTAATCCAAGTAATCTCGGAGCAATTCTTCAAGGCTGGCGCGGGCAGTGTTGACTAATTTGATCTCGGTTTCTTTGGAGGTACCGGAGAATTCTGAGCCTTCGGAGATATTTTGCTTTCCCGAGCGCGCCGCCTGAATCATCTGGTCAATGGTGCGGTCGCCCCTGGCGAGAAATTTGTGGCAGAACCGGAACGTGATGTCATATACCACTTCGGCCTTCTGAAAACAAAGTAGTTTGTCGTAACCGCCGTGCGGCGGGATGAACCCCTTTGCGTTCATAGGTCACATGGGTCGTATGGAACTCATAAGCTTTTCTGCACAAGCAACCAATCCTTCCATGCTCAAGCCGTAGTGTCGGAAAATATCCGCCTGCGCGCCGGTGACGGTTTCTTCATCCGGAATTCCCACGATGCGAAACGGCACGTTCACGCCGGCCTGTATCAACGCCGCGGCGCAGGCCTCACCCAAGCCCCCGTGTACGCTGTGCTCTTCAACGGTGATCACCGCACGACACTCGCGTCCGGCTTGCAGAACGGTTTCCGTATCGAGCGGCTTGACGGTGTGCATCGAAATCACGCGGCAATTCAACCCGCGTTCCGCCAGTTGCCCGGCAGCCAACAGCGCGTGAACCACCGTTTCGCCTGTGGCGATGAAGGCTACATCCTTGCCATTGCGCAACTCGATGGCTTTGCCAATTTCAAATTTCGTTTCCGGTCGGTGCAAATCGAACATGGCCGCCTTTCCCGCTGCGCGAATGGCTTCCCGCGTCTCGAAATTGTCCGCCGGTACGACAATGGCAATGTTATTGATGGCCCGCAACGCAGCGAGGTCGTGTAATGAATGGTGTGTGGAACCAAGCGCGCCGTAACTCACACCGGCGCTGATGCCGACGAGCGTTGCCGGAACGTTGGAGTAACAAACATCGTTCTTTATCTGCTCCAGCGAACGTGCCGTGAGAAAGCACGCCGGTGAAACACCGAACGATTTCTTCCCGCACGCCGCCAGACCGGCGGTGATACCGACGAGGTTCTGTTCGGCAATCCCGACTTCGACCAGTTGCTTCGGTAATGCCTGGCCGAACGGGCCGAGCTTGCCGGAACCGCGGGAATCGCTGGTCACGGCGATGAGGTTCCGGTCATTCTTCGCGAGTTCCAAAAGCGTGGCGGCGAATTCGTCAAGATTGGCGCGGCCCATTTTGAGGCCGAGCTTTTCGACCTTGGCTTTCGCGGCAGGCGTGAACATGGAAGGGGCGGGCGCGCTCACGCAACCTCCTTCAATTTCGCTTCTGCCGCGTCGAGCTCGCCCAGCGCCTGCTTTAATTCCGCTTCGCTTGGCACGCCGTGATGCCATTTGGTCACGTCCTCCATGAAACTCACCCCGCGTCCTTTTACCGTGTTGGCGATGATGCAGGTGGGCATGGCTTTTTCAGCCGGCTGATTCAGAACCCGGCTGAGCTCGACAAAATTGTGACCATTGACGGTTTTTACGGTCCACCCGAACGCCTGCCATTTTTCATCCAGCGGTTCATTGCTGCAAACGTCCCGGGTGCGACCCGTGATCTGCAGCGTGTTGTGGTCAATGATGGCCGTCAGGTTATCGAGTTCGTAATGCGCGGCAGCCATCGCGGCTTCCCAATTGGAACCTTCGGCCAACTCGCCATCGCCGAGCAGGGTGAAGACGCGATACGGCGCGTTGTCCATTTTACCGGCGAGCGCCATGCCGATGCAAATGGACAAGCCATGACCAAGCGCGCCGGTGTTCATTTCAATGCCGGGGATGTGCCGTGTCGGATGGCCGACGAAATGCGACTGGTAGCGGCAAATCGTTTTCAATTTCGATTCCGGGAAATAACCGCGATCGGCCAGCACCGTGTAAAGCGCCTCGACCGAGTGGCCCTTGCTTTGAACGTAACGGTCGCGGTTCGGGTCGGAAAAGGATTCCGGCGAAACTCGAAGCACGCGGTTGTAAAGCACGTTCAAAATATCGAGGCAAGACAGCCCGCCGCCGGTGTGGCCGGCGCCCGCTTCATAAATTGCTTCGAGCAATTTTTTGCGCAGGCGGACGGATTTGAGTTCGAGTTCGCGATCAGTGAGCATCTTAGCGGTGATGGATGCGACTAATGAGACGGATGGGAATAGACTTCCCAGCCGAGATAATTCCCGAATGCCTCGGCCAGGATAGTGGCGGACTTCGATTGCGTCATTACGACGTGATGCTCGAAGCCCTGTTGACAGACGTAACGCATGAGTTGTTGCAGGCGCGGAATGTGCGCCACGGCGCGGGTGCCGAAGGTGTCGAGCTTGTCGTTGGTCAGCTCGCCTTCGCCGACGTAGGTGCGGATGCAACCGTCGGCGTCGGCGGTCGTAACGCGGCCAAAAGTCAGCGACCCGGCGGGCGTGCGGCCTTCGAGCGCGCCGTAAGTGTTCTCGACCCCCAGCGTGCTGCCCAGAATCGGCGCGTTGGCGATTTTAATATCCGGCAGAAATGATTTCGCCCAGTTGCCGCAGTGGAACAGGACGCATTTGTCGTCGTCGTCCGCGTAGTTATTGTTCCAGTCCACAAGCGCGGCGGGGGTATTGCCGGCGAGCTGCATGGCATACATCGTGAGCACGCCGGTGACGTCCACTTCGCAGGCGCTGGGCAGGAATTTCTCGCTCATCATGCTCATGAGTGTGCAGACGTTGCAGCCGAAATTCTGCTGCACGGACGTCCAGCACTGGATGGCCGTGGCGTCAATTCCATTGGCATTCATCCATTCCGCCAGGATGACGCCGAGCTTGGCCATTTGCAGAAGTTTTTCCGGCGGCACGCCGGGCGCAGGCGCATACCCCTTGATCTCGGCGAGTTTCTTTTTGACCGGCGCGGCCGAGTCGCTGAGTTTGCCGGCCTTGGCGAGGAATTCGGAAAGATCAACCGTCGTGACGCTGATACCATGGCGTTCGAGAAGTTTTTCAGAGTACCGAACGGTATTGAACGCGCCGGGCCGCGCGCCAACCGCGCCCAGACGAACACCACGCACGCCGTTTACCACGCGGCAGACGCCGAGAAAATTGTGCAGGTCGGCGGCGAATTCTTTTGAAGTTGGCAGACAAACGTGTTTTGTCGTGAGGGTGAACTTGATGCCGGCCTGAACGAGATTGTTGCTGACAGAAATCTTGCCGCAGTAAGCGTCACGCCGGCGCGCGGGTGAAAGCTGTTTCAAATCGTCTGGATACGCTTGAATCAGCACCGGCACGTTCAAACCGGACATTTTCAGCACATCGGCCACGCCCTTCTCGTCGCCGAAATTCGGCAAGACGACCAACACACCGTCAATCTCGTCCCGGTGTTGCTTGAAGCGCTCCGCGCACTTGCGCGCGTCTGCGTGTGTTTCGATGCCGCCGAGCTTGGTTTCGGTGGAGGAAACCCAGACGGGCTTGATGCCGTGTTGTTGAAAAAGGGCGGCGATGTCCTTCCGCGCTTCTGCGACGAGCTGGTCGGGAAAGAAATCGCGATTGCCGATGATAACGCCGAGCGTAGGAGTGGATTTTTTCATAAAATGATCCGGTTCAGGGGATGCATATACACCAATCGCGCATCCCGCCCTTCAGGATGAACTAAATGCCGGATGATGCCAAGTGCGGCGAAGCTGCGCTTGCGGCTTCAAGTTCAGCGAGCCCGGCTGGACCGCAAAGAATTTGTATTCACCATCAGTGGAACGTTCGGAAACGGGATGCCGCGTTCACTCTTTGTCAGCGCCTCCCCAGTGGCCGGGGATAATCAATTTGGTGAACCGACGCGCTGGCTTGGGAGGTTTACGGGGCTTGTGGCTGGCCCGACTCAACGTTTGTGTCGGGTTTGTCGCTTGCCGCGGTCTTCTGAGTCGCAAGCTGCGAGTCGCGACTTTCCGCGCGGACTTCGTCATCTGGTGAAGTCAGCGCCAGGGGCAGTGTAACCTCGACGTGCCATGGACCGGACGGTTCAGTAACGATTTGGGGTGTGCCATCAAGCGTGAGCGCCAGCTGCCATGCCGCCGCCAATCCGGCTTCGGCTGTGCCCATTTGTGCCGCTCGCAGGTCGGCTGAAGCCACCGCGATGGCTCTTACACGAGGCAGCAAAGTCGGATTATTCTCAGTCTGCGCGGCTGACCATGCCAACTTGACCGAAATAACGTCCGAAGTTGCCGGGTTAACGGTCGCGCCAACCTGGATGGACGTGGCTTCTGCGATTTCGCGCAAGCTCGAGGCGAACCGGGTGATCAACTGCTGGATTCCGCTAGCGTCTCCGTGCGTGATATCCGGTACGTGGCCAGTGCGAGAACAATCGCAGGTCGCACCAGCTTTGGCGGCCTGTGATTTCGCGCAATCAAACGCGGCATCGAGCGTGGCGGCCAGGTTGAATCTGGCGATTTGCCTGACGGGTGGTGCGACCGGGAAAACTCCAGTGCGGCTGGCATCCGTGCGGGAATTGTGCCACCCGTCCAGCACTCCGACAATTTCATCAATGAGACAGAGTTGCGCGGGCGACAGTGGCGTATGCACGAGTGAGGTCACCATATGCTTGACCCCGGCGATGATTTTGTCTTCCGCGGCCAACCGGTCGCCATGGAACAAGCCGCGGTTTTGTGCTGTGGCCAGAACGGCGAAACGCAAGGCGGCCAACTGGTACTCGCGGTCCTGCAAAGTCGATACGTTGTCCTGGGCTCTTGTTTGCAGGGCCTTTGCTTGTTGGGCAATGGCCTCCTGTTGCGCCGTCAATTCCTTGACTCTTGAGCACAGGGCCGTTTGCAGCAACTCGAGTTCTTCGACGCGCTGGTGAGCGAGCGTCAGCTTGGTCTCCAGAGCGACAGCGTTGTTCGAAATGTTTTTGAAATGCTCCTTCTGGATTGCCAGCGCGCTTTCGAGTTGGGCCTCGCGTTGGCGCAGGTTCTGTTCGGAGGCGGTCTT
>Ga0335080_10003497_pt1 | contig 15898 bp, 12 predicted proteins | sample Lox_Sample_34_FD_206720 | JGI IMG/M metagenome (GOLD analysis project Ga0335080, IMG submission 206720) | Soil microbial communities from Loxahatchee National Wildlife Refuge, Florida, United States - Lox_Sample_3.4 | ecosystem: Environmental > Terrestrial > Soil > Wetlands | place: USA...
ATGGCCTGTCCGCCGCCGATGCTGTCATGAAGATAGAAGAGACCGTCCTCCCGGACCATCTCTAGAAGTCTTCGGTGGGTTATTTCCGATCTGCGTCCTATGCTATAGACGTCTATCACTCGTTTAGGCATGTCGGGAGCGGGACAAAACGAAATTGCATCTACGCCAGGCGGTAAAAAGACGCACCTGCGTCTAATTTTATCGGTGAGTGGTTTTACAGTTTGACTGTAGTACAACATGACGAGATCAAATTTGCCGAGAATGCTCACAAAATGACGATGTTTAGCAATCTCTTTTATCCAAAGCTCGTCCACCAGACATACCGATGTTCTACAAAAATCCCTAAGATTGGCCACGGCGTTAAACATTATCAAATCTTGCGGATACCCACAGATCGTAAAAAGAATATCGTAACGTTCTTTTGCTGAGGTCGGATCGAAACCCGGGTTCAACAAGACAGGAGCATGGTAAGCCAGTCGTGTAGCGAAGGCCGCGCGCATACTGGAAGTGTCGAGCTTGGGCGCAAACAGCTCAGCACTATCAATTTCGCAAATGAGATCCTCGAACTCAAAATGAGGACACCTGAAGAGAGCTTTTCCGAAAATATTTCTTAGCGAAAAAATCAGTACACGCGGCTTACCAGGTCGGTTGTCCATAGATACCTCACGAAGCCGGATTGGAGCGATGGGATGAGTTGACTGATGTGCAGTTGGCAGGGGGCCCCCGCTCTCGACAAAGGGAGCCTGAACCATTGACCCGCATCCGTCGCCGGAAAAAGCTAAGTTCTCGGTCCGGCCTGACTCATCATCATGTCCAATCATAGGGCGAGTTGAGAATGTCGGAGGCTGGTGGCCGTGATTTCCGTCGCATGGTCCTGGATTTGCCTGTCGGTCAGGAGTTCGCCGGAGGCCTGGTGAGCCGCATACCACTCAAGGGTCTTTTCCAGGGCTGTTTCAATTTCCCAACGTGGCCTCCAGCCGAGTTCCCGCCGTGCCTGTTCCGAATCCAGGGTGAGCAGCTTGGCCTCGTGCTCCCCTGATGGTTCGACGAAGAAATCGAACCCAGGCAATCGCGTTTTCACGGCGTCGACGATCTTTTCCACGGGCCAGGCCGACTCGAGAGTTGGTCCGAAGTTCCAGCCTATTGCGAATGCGCTTCGGCCGGCAAACAGCGCTTCGGCCAATTGGAGGTAACCGGAAAGCGGATCGAGGACGTGCTGCCAGGGCCGAATGGCGCGCGGATTCCGTATCCGGACCGGTTCGCGGTTGATCCAGGCGCGGATGCAATCAGGGATCAGCCGATCCACGGCCCAGTCGCCGCCGCCGATCACATTGCCGGCGCGAACCGTGGCGATAAGGCAGGGCGAATCCGAGAAAAAACTGCGACGCATGCTCGAGGTCAGAATTTCAGCGCAGCCTTTTGATGAACTGTATGGATCGCGGCCGCCGATCAGATCGCCTTCGACGTATGGCTTCATCGTCTCGCGGTTTTCGTAGCACTTGTCGGAGGTCACTATCAATGCAGCGCGAACCGACGGCGCGTGGCGGATCGCCTCGAGCATGTGCAGCGTTCCCATCACATTGCTGGCGTAGGTGCCGACCGGGTCAGCGTACGACGCGCGCACCAGCGACTGCGCCGCGAGGTGGAGGACGATGTCAGGTTTTGTTCGGCCCAGCGAGCTCTTCAAGGCTTCAAGATCGCGGATGTCGCCCTCGAGGCTCTCGTATTCCTTCGGTAGTAACGCGAAGTGGCTCGGGGTCGTCTCCGGAGCTAGCGAAAATCCGGTCACTTGCGCGCCGAGCCGGGTCAGCCAGGCGCCCATCCACGAGCCCTTGAAGCCAGTGTGGCCGGTGAGAAAGACCCTTTTACCTTGCCAAAATTCTGGGTTCACGCCCGTCATGTCGTTAGGCCCTCATCGTACTTTGTCTGCAACAGCCTTTCATCGCGAAGCGTGTCTGTGTGGGCTAAAAGCTGTGCATTGGGGCCAAAAGCCAACGCCGGAGAGCGGCGAGCCGACTCGCGAAACTGCCTTTCCTGCGGCGAGCGTTGAAGATTGTCGTACCGCACTTGTCCAGCGCCCAAAACAGTTTCAGGCGGATACGGTAGGAAATATCGATCGGCCACGAAGCCCAGCCTAAAATTAAGCCGTGCACGCTGCAACGCGCGCCAAGGCCTTTTCCGCGGCTTGCTCTCCGCTCTTGAAGCTCTCGTCCGTCCACATATAGCCCCAGTCTCCGTAGCGTCCGCAGTAGGCGATTCCCAGATCATCGAGGTAGCCGTGGACCGTCTTGAGGGCGTCGGCCCTTTCCAGGTCGAAAATGATATTGGCATATCGCAACAACCTGGCATTGCTGAAGACAACTTGATCTTCTTCCCGAATGAGGCCCATGCGGCGCAAATCTCGAATGACCGGTTTGATCCAGTCTTCCGGAGTGCCCGTCAAAGGCTTGTACTTGTCGGAAAAATAGACTTCCGCCTGGATCGTGCCGGATCCCTTGGGCGCGTTGTTGGGGGAAAACATGTGCGGGAAGTTCAGGCGTGTGAAACAAAGGTCGTCGTCATAGATGTAGGTCATATGGGACGTAGAGAGGTCTTCCCGATCGACACCGACATTTACCAGCACGCAGGTCGAACAGGCTAGGCGTTGCGCCGCGGCGCGCACATCTGGCGGAGCGCCGTGGATCATCCGGATCAGTTCTGGCAAGGGCACAGACGACACCAGCGCATCATAGTTGGCCATCACTCCATTGGAGAAACGGAGCTGCCGCTTGCGCGGATCAATCGCGATCAGCTCGTGATTCAGTTTTAGATTGCCCAGCGGAACGAATTTCTTCAGATACGACATGAATCCGCCTTCCGTAGGATAGCGGAAATGGGTGATGTAATGGATCGTGGGCGCAGAAGGCGAGAGCGCTCCACGCAGCACTTCTTCAAGGCTCGGACGATAGATGCGTGGTCCCAGCCAGTCTGTGCTCATGTTGTCTGCTGTGGTCAGGTGATATTTCCGCGTGTATTGCATTGGAAAGAGTTCGGCGAAGGTCCGTCCAAAGCTCGCCAGCAGCCAGTCGGCATAGTTGCGGATAGGCCGCTCCGGCGCCTGGCGCTCTTCCACAAAATCGCTGATCACCTTGATAATCACGTCCTCTGGCAACCCATGCATGTGCAGTTGCACCGGGTGTTGCGGTCGGTAGCCACGCCAGTAATTGTTCAGGTTGACCTGCATGGTCTCGTACATTTGGCCGACGCTGTCGGCAAACAGGTCTTGGATGCGCTTGTCCTTGGTAAACGAGATGTGCGGGCCCTGATCAAAAATGAAACCGCCGTCTCGAAACGACGCGGTGTGACCGCCATGGTAGGCGTTCTTGTCATACATCACCGGCGTAATACCCTCGGCGTGAAACCGATATGCCGCTCCGTATCCTCCCATCCCGCTTCCGAGAATGACAACCTCTGGCATGAGTCGAGCCCTTTCCTGAATTTTTGTCCGTGACGTTGTTGCGCGAGCGTCAAATCGGGAAGAGTTGTGCCTGGTCCTTCCGCTCGGACCCAGGCGTCGCCTGCGCGGACTGTGGGCGCGAGACAACCGTCTTCAATGGCCAGCGCTCGTTCTGCTCCCGCCAAAGTTTTTCCGCCAAACGATCAAGCGGCGACTTCACATCGTCGAAGGAAATAACCTCGTCCTTGGCAACATCTCGTTGCAGTACGCAGCCTTCAGACAAGCCGATGGGCAGCGCGTTCAAGGCTCGGGCTTCATTCCGATTGTCGATCAACCCGTAGGAACAAAATCCGCCGACACCATCCAAACACTCACCGGCTTTGAGGTCGCGCTTGGCAATATTGAGCACCTCGCAGGCCGGTCCGGCGAGCGGCGCTACCGTCGCATCCCGATGAACCATTGCCCGGCCGATCGTCGAGGGAATCTGCAAATGCGGCAGGTGAAAAGGCGTGTAGAAGAGGAAGAACGGACCGTCACCCAGCTTATAGTAGCTCAGTTGCGCCCGCTTGAGAGGCGACTCTTCGTGTACAATGACCCAGGCGCCGGTCATCGGCATCGCCCCCACGGAATAATCCACAAGGCCGGTTTTGATCATCTGTTCGGCAGGCAACAGTTGCGTCAACTCCCTCACATACGAGCACGACGGCCCGTACATGCCGCGCCGACCGACTTGGAATCCGGTCGCGTTGGCCAGCACCGTCGTTTCCATGGACAGCTTGGTGGAATCGGCAAACGAGGTGACCTTGCGCACATCCTGGTCATATTTCTCGGCAAACCCGCGCTGGGTGTCCGGCGTCCGGTAGTGATCCACCATCCCTTTGATGTTGCCGGCGGCCACCGTGCGAAGCCCCAATTGCCGCAGATAACGCAGAAGGGTCATGGCGACCCCCGGCTCATCGCCGTCCGTGTGCGTGACCACTACTCCGGCGCGGTCTGCCCGCGCCTTGAGAATGGGCCCCACCAATGAATCCAGTTCTGCGTTGACCAGGACAACGTGCTTACCATTGTCAAAGGCCTCCAGAACAACGCCCGCCGCGGTCTCGATCGTCCCCGTTACCTCGATGAGTATGTCGATCGCTGGGCACGTCGTGAGCACCGAGGGATTGTCCGTCAATACGGGAGTGCCGAAGTTAATCGCCGATTCCGCCGCTCGTGCCGACGTGACATGGCGCCATTCCGGAAAACCCGCCTCGCGGAACGCCCTTTCCCCATGCTCCAGGGTCCGATTGGCGATAGCCACCAATCGCATGCCCGGTACCGGCGTTCCCAGTTGCAGAGCAATGGCCCGGCCGGTCGCCCCGGCTCCGATCATTCCTACCCGGATCGGCATGCCGTCGGACTCGCGTTGCATAAGGGCGGTATCAACATTCATGGGAGTCTCTCTTTCGCAAGGAGGTTGTTCTGTCCCGGCATACCACGCTGACCGTGCATCAAGGGCCAAATGCGGTCCTGCTCTGAGATCGCCGAGACCGGCAACGGCCACTGAATGCCAAAAGCGGGATCATCAAAGCGCGCTCCGCGGCAGGATTGCGGGGCATAGAACGCCGAGGTCAGGTACATCACCTCAGAGTTTTCTTGGATGCTCTGAAATCCGTGTGCGCATCCCTCGGGAACGTAGAGCATTCGCCCGTTTTCCGCGGTCAGTTCCACACTGCACCATTTGTGGAGGGAGGGTGAGTTCGGTCGGAGGTCGACGGCCACGTCAAAGATCGCGCCGCGCGTGCACCGGACCAGCTTTGCCTCAAGCGCGGGCGCTATCTGCAGATGCAGCCCGCGAACCGTTCCCTCGCGTGGACTGAATTGCATGTTGGCCTGCACCGGCAAAAAATCGATTCCACGCAACTCGAATTCCCGTGCGCACCACGCGCGCATGAACCGGCCGCGGTCGTCGAGATGCGGGCTGGGATCGATGATCCAGGCGCCTGCCACTCGGGTCTCACTAAAATCCATCGCCGGAATGCCCTCTACCGATTAAATCGGACCGAAATTTCGCAAAGATATAATAATTGCCAAGCTGTTACTTTGCATGAATTTATCCCTATTATATTTAAATTTACTGCTACGACAAAGCTAATTTGATGAGCAAGAGCCGGGCGAACGCGCGTCCTGGTTAATTTGCTGCGGTCTGACGCAAATCCGACAGTGTGACCTCAGAACTGTTATCGGACGCGTTCCAGCGAGCGGCGTCGGCTCGCCCCCGGTTCCTCGTCGCTGCCGACCGTTCGCAGGTTTCGTTGTTGTGCCCAACGCACGTGCTGGAGATTTGATCGGAGTTCCTTTGCACGAGGCCGTGATGGCTTGAGGAGACGGCGAGCAACAGCACTTTGACCGAATGTCAGTCGGATGACGCTTCAAAGCGCGCAAAACCAAACTGCGTCGGATCGACTTCTCCTTGAATGAAGAAGCCCATGCCGGGTCCACCGTCCGCGTAGGTTGCGTCTGTGCCTACAGCGATCAGCTGATCGCCACGGCCATCGTTCTTGTTCAGGTAAACGTTAATCCTGCTTCCGGAAATGGTCGCTTTGAATGTGTCGCCATTTCTGGGAGGCATGATGCCGTCGTTAAACGTGTGCTGCTGCGTGATGTAGGTGAAATCGCCATACGGACCATTCCAGCGCACTATTTCGGCGTATCTGCCATCCCAAGACAAATTGCATTCGTATCCGCGAGCATTGGTTGCGGAGTCTGCCCAACGGAGTAACAGCTCGACTTCATGGGTACCGGGGCCAGCACAGTAGTTTCCTCTCAGTCGGCCTCCGATTAGTCGACGCAAGATCTTGCAGGTAATCGAGTCGTTTCCGAGAGCTGGATCCCTCCACAGTATCGCTTGCGCCGTCTGGTTGGGTTCGAATCCGGACAGATAGGCATAGGCGTCGTCGTATCCACCGGATCCGGTCTGGCGGCCGACAGCGCGATTAGCGAAGGTGCGAACCTCGGCCCAAGACGCCCCACGGTGTTTCCATGCTCCGCCCTCCGAAATCGGACTTTCCTCCGACCGGAAGTCGGTTGCATAGGTGCGGGCAGTCTGTGCTTTAATTGCCGATATCTGAAACGAGTGCGTGGCTGCGATCGCCAATACCGATAAACTCGCGAGCCACACAAGGAGCGATAGTCTGACAGACATGCGAACATCATGGCCGATCATGACATTGCCCTTGCTTCTTCCTGGGAAGTCCGCATTTCCCGCGAATCGAAAACCATGGCCGCTAGACCACAAGTTCAAGCAATGCTCTTTCTTCTCCAGCCAGCTCGTATTTAATCAAGGCTTAAAGTACTTAAAAACCGAGTTCACCGAGACCGAGATTACCTCGAGAAACGGGTTGGACGAGTGGTTCGCAATGGCGATGCTACAATTCTCATTTCGAGCCGAATAAGCGAGGTCCGGGTACGCACGGCATGGCTCTCGATTTTCGATCGCCTCATTGAGCGAGCAATAGTGATTTCAAGCACTCACCGCAGCGGCAACATGGCTGTTCAGCTGCCATGGCGTATCGCCGCGCTCAATCATTTCCTCAAGCACTTGCCTGTCTCTAAGCGTGTCCATGGCCCGCCAAAATCCTTCGTACCTGTACGCCATCAAGTCCCCTCGTTCTATGAGGCGCTTGAAGGGTTGCACCACTAACTCGTCGCCTTCCTGAATGTAGTCGAATATCTCCTTGCGGAAAATGAAGTAGCCGCCATTGATCCAAATCTCAGATTCCTTACTTTCGCGCATTCGTCGTACAACGCCGTGTTCGTCAAATTCGGCCAGATGGAACGTGATCGGCGGGTGGATGGCTATGAAGCAGCCGATTTTGCCGCTTCTTTTAAAACGATCGATCATCTCCGGCAGCGGCGCGTCAGTCAGGCCATCGCTGTAGTTGGCGAGAAAAATTTCCTCATCCTGCACGAGATGGCGCACGGCCAGCAGACGCTGACCAATGTTGCGCCAGATTCCTGTGTCTACAAGCGAAACCCGCCAATCATGAGGTCGCTCGCCGAGCAATTCGACCTTCTTGCCAAACTGAGAGATTATGCAATCACTGTTCGCGGCCTGCCTATAGTTTAGAAAGTAATCCTTCACGACATTCGCCTTGTAGCCAAGGCAAAGAACAAAGTCGCGATGCCCATATTGGCTGTAATATTGCATGACGTGCCAAAGGATAGGTTGTTGGCCGATCGGTATCATCGGCTTCGGAATTCCCTCGGAATACTCGCGTATCCTCGTACCCAGTCCCCCACAGAACAGCACAACCTTCATGGCTCAAAATCCTACGGAGCTAGCCTCGATGACAGATATCGGATAAAACTCAACGTTACAAAATCCAACGCGCGCTCTCTAAGGTTGACTCGTTATCTTCATTAACCCGCTCAATCAGCGTCTACCATTGAATTGAACTTTGCACCCTCCTTATACACCCTTTCTATTTAATTTTAACTGGTTTTTTGCTTACAGGATTAAAAGCTTAAAAAATTATAAGGCTGAAAATAAGAGGCTAAATTAGCGCAACTTCGGCAGATTTTGAGCGGCGCGGGATTTCCAAATCGGTTTTTCTGTGATTCACGGGTTTTTGAACTGCTCCCTGTTTGGATCGGACATCGGCAGACCATCGAACCTCTTTATTAGGGCGTGTACTGATAAACACTCGCGTCTGCTTTGAGGCACAAACCGGAAAATATTTGCTCCGCCTGAGCTTTACCGCTTTGACCCATCTCGGACATCGACCAGCTAAGCTAGCGGCGTTCTCCGGCCTGTGTTTCTATAATTCCGCTATTTGTGATCGGCGCGGGACCCTTCGCGATGAGCGAGAACGTATGCGGAGCAACCGCTTGCGGTAGATCTCGCTGGATGCAGCCGTCGCATGGTCGCCGCCGACGGCGATTACAACCCCTGCAAGCAACACCAAGCGCCATGCTGTCGCTGCAGCCTGGCGCCCGTGCCAATTTCACCACGAGGTGGGTCGAGTCCGCCGGCCCGTTCTATGGTACGATTGAAGATGCGCAAAGTTGTCACCAAGTTGGTCGTTTTTGTAGGTGCCCTCTTTGGCCTGCTGTCCGGCGACACGGCAGCTGAGAAGGTGGCGATCCCCGCCAGCGGGACGTGGATCAACGTCACGCCCAGCGGGGTAGATTTGGTTAACGAGCTATCCTGCGGTAACTACGGGTCGACCACCATGGTGGCCGACCCTGCGCGACCATCGGATCTCTATACGCAGTTCCATTGTCAGGGCGTCTGGAAGTCGATCGACTATGGCCTCACATGGTCTGGCCCGATCAATACCGGGCGAGGCGGAGCCGGGGCCAGCGGCGCGGGTGGCCTCGCCCTCGCAAGAGGTCCTGACGGACGGCCCCCAATTCTATATTCGGCGGGCATCCGCGGCACCGGACTCGGATTTTGGAAGTCCACGGACGGCGGCCTGACATGGACCAACTATCGCGTGGCGCCCGGCGGTGATCGACAGGATTTCTATCCCCCAGCGGTTAACCCGTGGGATGCAGATCATTTGATTATGTGCGGTCACGAGATGAACCTCATCGTGCAAAGCCATGATGGGGGAAGGACCTGGTCGTCGGTCCCGATGGCCGACGGCATGCATCAGAACGGCGGGACGGGCATTCTGTTCTTTATCAACACTGGAAATCCGGCCACCACAACGAAGACTTGGCTTTGGACAGCGCAGGGCACCGGTGGGGCCATCGGAACATGGCGTACCTCAAACGGCGGGGTGACTTGGGCACGCGTTGACGACAACGAGCATCCGCATGGCCAAATGCAAATCTATCAGCCCGACGCCGCCGGCGTCGTTTATATGCCAGGAATCTATTCGAAGCTTGGCGCCGGCGTGCTGAGAAGCACCGACTATGGTGAAACATGGATCCACGTTGGGGCCGATATTTATCAGGCCGCAGTCTTTGGCTCGCCCAATCGCGTCTACGCGATGTACGCATGGGCCTGTGGAGATTGCGTGATCGATCCGGCACTTCAGTCTACGCCGCAACCCGGCACATCCGGGTGGGCTCGCATGTCGACCCCGCCCGAAATGACGATAGGGCCGGCGCAGACAGCGACGGTTTTCGATGGCACCAAATTTATTATCCTGACCGCCAATTGGCGCGGAGGACTTTGGCGCTTTATCGAAACCAGCACGCTCCCGCGTTGAGGCCAGCCACTTCCCCTTGTGTGCCTAAGCGGCGGTCGCCGAATGTCTGCTCTTGCGCCGCTGTTGGGGGCTAAGCGGACATCCGTCGCGCTCTTCATTTATGAGTACACGCCCTAAGTTCCATTGTCAGGCGTCTGGGAGTCGGTCGACCACGGCCTCACATGGTTTGGCCCGATCAATACCGGCCTTGGCGGGGCCGGGGCTGGCAAAGTCAGGTAAGAAGTCGAAGAACTTGTCGTCTATCCGTCCCAAATTTAAAAAACAGAGCGTCAATGTCAGCCCGGCGAGAGCTGGCCAAAACAGCACGTTTTCGATCCGCTCGCCATCATTTGGAATAAAGGGAAGAACCAGCAGAACATTAAAAAATCGGCCAATACCGGCATAATGCCCATCTTCTCACCGCACCCGTTTGGTCTATCATCCGGTGGATGATTTGGCGGCTAACCATACATCCGTGGCCGAGGTCCAGATGCCACTAGCTGAATGCCATTTGCGGTCTGACTCTGAGCGATGTTTCGCTTACGACGGGATCTGCGATTGCACAGCCGCTAGCAACGCGTGCTGAACTTTCATGCGCGCTTCCCCGGATAGGCGAACGCGGGTTCTGTTCATCAACTCAGCGCTCCTCGGCGGCGCAGACACCTGGATCCATTTCCTGCTTTTACGTAACTTGCCACAGGAGCGTTTCGAGCTGCACGCCGCCGGGCAGCCAGGATCGCCGGCACCGGCGTTCGAGGAGTTGCGGGCCATTCCCGGCATCGTTCTGCGTCCGACGAACTTCGGACCATCCTTATGGCAGCGATCCAAACTTCAAAAGCTGGCCAGCATGCTGGACGCCCTACCGGCGGCGGCGAGCCTGCTGGGGCTTGCCGCCTACGTTCGGCGCCACCGAATCGAGATCCTGCATTCCACGGACCGGCCCCGCGACGCCATTGCGTGTGTGGTCCTCGCGGCCCTCACAGGGGCCAAGGCCCTCGTCCACGTGCACGTCAACTACGGGGACTGGATGAGTCGCGGGGTCAGATGGGCGTTTGGGCGGGCAGATGCAATCGTTGGCGTATCGAACCATACGGCGAGAACCTTTGTGGAGGCAGGTTACCGAGCGGATCACGTGCATGCGGTTCTCAACGCGATCGAACTCCCACATTGGAATCCGTCGCTTGATCGGGCGCCAGGGCGCGCATCGCTGAGCGTTCCGGATGGCGCACCATTGATTTTGAGTGTGGCGCGTCTTTTCCGTGGAAAGGGGCACTTCGAACTGCTGAGTGCGCTCGCGCTTGTCAAACGCAAATATCCGAACGTGCGACTAGCGATCGTGGGCTCGGACTACCCCGCCGACAGTGGCACCACTCAGTTGCTCAAGAAGCATGCGCGCGAACTCGAACTTGACGAGAACGTCCTGTTCACCGGCCAACGCGCGGACGTCGCTTCGCTGCTGGCGGCGTGCGACATTTTCTCGCTTCCGAGTTTCGAGGAGCCTTTTGGGCTTGTATTTGCTGAAGCGATGGCGATGAAGCGACCCGTTGTGGCGTTGACCGACGGAGGCACTCCGGAGGTCGTGGAGCACGGCAAATGCGGCCTCCTCTCTCCACCCGGCGACATCGACGCTTTGGCGGCCAATCTCATTCGGCTGTTGGACGACCCCGCCCTGCGCGCTCAATTTGGAGAATACGGCCGCTCGCGGGTCGAGCAGCAGTTCACGCCGCAGCGCATGGCTTCAGATTTTGCAGCGCTTTATGCACGCATGCTGGAATGAAGCGACTTGCTTTACCAATCTTGCAGGCGCCGCGTCGCGGTAGCTGTGCTCCAGGTCCAAAATAGGTTTGGGCGCTGCTCACACTTTGGTCGCGCGCCGGCTCTCTTGCTCAGCCAAAAACCTCGCGCGACGTGCGCGGGAAATCCGATCCCGCCACAGGTATCCGGCAAGGAAACCAAAGGGGAAACCGATCAAAATCGCGATTGCCAAATCAACCATTCTGGCTCCGCGCTTCGCTGACCTAACCGGCAAAACGAGGCGGTCAAGACTAGCTGGAAACCTTGACAACGACAAAGCTAACACAAAATGCTTCTGAAGCGTAGTCGTCTGGGTCTGGCTGCGCAAGCGATGGCTGCAGCTCGTAAGGCTTCCAAGATTGTCCGCCAGTGACCCCGACCATCTCGAGATTATAGAATTGAAAGCGTTCGTCGACCGCTGCAATCCGGGCCATGCTTGAGGGGCGAAGGGAATGTTCACTGGCGTGTACGCCGCAATCAGCCGCGACGGCTACCGACAGCAAGGAAATTGCGACGAACGCGTTCGGGAACCCCGGATTTGCTCGGAGCGAAGTTAGATCTGTGAGACGTCACGAGGGTTTGCTTCTAGTATACGCCCGGTACCAAACGGGCCGTCCGCGCCATGTAGTCTTCATATTCGGGAAAGCTTTGGAGTAGTACCAGTTCCTCGTATTTCATGCGCTGAAGTTGGAATGCCGATACCAGCGCCAGCAGCAATAGCGCCCATGCTGACAGGTATTGGAGCGCAATTCCAGCGAGGGCGACGATCTCGCCAAGATAAAGTGGATGGCGGACGATGGCATAGGGCCCACTGGTTACAAGTCGCCGGGCCTCCGGCAGGATGCTGATCGAACGGCCGAGAACAAGCAACGCACAAATTGCTAAGAGAGTGCCAGCGATCACCAAGAGAAGGGAGGTCAAGTAAAACGCATACGAAAGCTCTTGCGGCGGCAGCAGCAAGAAGCCGACGCTCAGAAAGGTGCCGGCCAGAGCAGCAAAGCGTGGATAGAGGCCCGGCGTGGCTCGCTGCGGAATGCGACGCGCCGTAAACATCACGACCAACAGCGCGAGGAAAGCCAGCGTGCTGACCTGCGAGACGGTCCTCAAGACGAGAGTCGCAGGGAGCACAGACGGATCCGTCCGGACAAACAGGTTAACCAGCGCGACCTGTTGAGTCACCGATGGCAGCAATTGCGCTGCGCAAAACCCATACCACGCGATGAGAGGAGCCGCAGCGAATAGATCATAGAGCTTGGTCCGCCGAAGCGCCTTGAGACGCTCCGTCACCATGGCGATGGCCATTTAGCACAATCCCTAACGGCAACATCGCATGGTCGGATGGCGACAAGACTTACTGTCTTCTGCAATGGCACTCTCCATTGTGCAGTTGAAACGGAAAGCTAGCACCCATTTCCTATCGCAGCACCATTAAGTAGGCGGCCCCTCGGATTGGACCGTCAACCTCCAAAGTGAGTGATTGTTGCGCCGGCGCGGCTCTCGTTAATGTCGTCTGCGGATGAAGAGGCGCCGTTCTGGGGTCGTACCGCACGTCCGGCCAGCCAGGATTTATTAGTACAGCGCTCCGCAACAGCGACGGTCACGGTTGGGCTGCATTTACCCCGTTTGGAGGCTCCCCTCAGCTAGCTCAACAGACCGATCGAGGTTTGCTTCCACTTCCTCCAACTGTTCGAAACGCCGAAGCAAGGCCCCAATCGCGCTGACGGCTGCTTGGGTGGTGGCGTTCAGCCGTTGGCCAAGGTGGTAGCCAATCTCCTCGCAAATTGGGCGGACGGGAGTTGCACAGCCATGGATCCGCTCGCAAAATTGCTTGCTCATGACGTGGTGGAATCCGACGCGAGCGCAAATGCGACAATATGCTACGTGACATCCCTTGGTTGAGTATGGTCTACGATAATGAGAGAGCCAGTGTTTAACCCGGACCGTCGGTTCCATGAGGTTGAGAGATTTTTTGTTCGTCGTATCAATTCTGGCTTTCGGCGCCGGTCTCACGGTCATGGCCTACATGATTTTTGAATGAAACGACGGAGGAACGTTCGCTCGTCTCAGCTTCCAGCAGTTCAGAATCTGTAGGGTTCGCGTTGATTTTTATTCGCGCTCGGACCGACCGACGGCCCCTGGTCGTCATGGAGTTTTTTCTATTCCAACACGCGCAACTGTCGTAGCTTGAATCTGTGCCGCAATCATCTCGCCCGCTTGTCAGGCAGTCGCTTCCGCCGGGCAGGATTAGCGATTTTTGTCTTAGGATCGACATTGGCGCGCTTTTCTTTAGTGCGCTCGGCTTTGCGGACTCGCATGCGAAGCGCCAGGAGCTCTTGATAGAGCTCCTCCAGATGTTGAAACTGGTCGCCAAGCTCGTTCGGTGTTTTTGACACGGCTGTTTTTATCTTTGACCGTTTTCTGAAGACGGGCCGCGAAATCAAGATCGACTTTTTTGGGCACAAAATGTCGACGCGGATTCATGCTAAAGTCTTCGCGTGAATGGGCAACAAAACTCGCGCGTTAAGCTGAATACATGCGAAAGAGGTTAAATCTGGAACCGGCGATTGCTTCAGCCAGGTCTGTCGACCTCAAGCCAAGAGCGCAAGCTCGCATGAAGAGGATGGGAAACGTCTGCCCGTTTCGTGTAGGCTGGCGTGGCGTAGAGGAGTTTTCAGATTGGGTATATGAGCCATGTTCAGTGGCGTCGTGATTACAATTGTTTGTCTGCCAGCATTTCTGACGTTCGTTTGGTTTTCCGAGATCCTGGCGGGCTGGTTGGCCTTGCGCAGAGAGAAGATAGCTCAAGTCCCTGCGCAGGGCACACCATCCACTCTGACGACCGTCCTTATTCCCGCTCACAATGAGGGCACGGGAATACTTCCCACCATCCGCGACGTTCAGGCCCAACTCGGACCCCACGACCGAATTCTCGTGGTCGCGGATAATTGCATCGATGAGACTGCCGCGATCGCCGAGGCAGCAGGGGTCGAGGTAGTCGTTCGCGTCGATCCCGCTCGCCGCGGCAAAGGCTACGCGCTCGAGTTCGGCGTGCGCCATTTGGCTCTCAATCCTCCGGACGTCGTTATCATTCTGGATGCCGACTGTCGGCTCGGCGAGAATGCGCTACGGCAGCTGTCGGATCGTGCGATGGCGACCGGACGCCCGGTGCAGTCGCTTTATTTAATGCTGGCGCCAGAGAATGCGCCGGCAGGCAAAGGGGTGAGCCTTTTTGCCTGGCGCGTCAAAAATTGGGTCAGGCCGCTTGGCATGCAGCTCATTGGGTTGCCAACTCAGCTTGTCGGGACCGGGATGGCCTTTCCGCTCAGTCTGCTTTTGGACCGTGACCTGGGAAACAGCCGGCTTGCGGAAGATACTGCGCTAGGAATTGCCCTCGCCTCGGAGAGCTATCCGCCGCTTTTCATGAGTGAAGCGAGAATCCACAGTCATTTCCCGACATCGCAAGCGGGTAGCGAGCAGCAGCGTCAGCGTTGGGAAAAGGGGCATCTGGAGAACATTGTCGACCTCGTTCCGGGCGCGCTCGCCAAATCGCTGCGCGATAAAAATCTTGGGCTAGCTGCGCTCGCCATCGACATGGCCGTGCCTCCTTTATCGCTGCTTGTGCTTGTCACGGCCCTTTGCGCAATCCTCGGCGGCATGGCATTCGGACTGGGTGCTCCGCCAGCCGCTCTTGCTATCCCCTCGTTGAGTATTTTGCTTCTTGTGCTCGGGACGGTGCTTGCGTGGACAGCCGTCGGCCGCGACGTGCTGCCTCTTCGTGGATTACTCCGTCTTCCGCTGTACGTTATCCAAAAATTGGGGCTTTATCATCGGATTGCGCGCGGGAAGTCCACCTCCGCTTGGATCAGAACTGATCGCAAGTGAGTTGCCGGCGAGCTGGACAGTTCGAATTTACTTTTAGCTGCAATCAGATTCTGATTTGGCCCAGGGAAGCCCGCAAATACTGGCGAGCAGCGGGATCCAATAGTCTCGGGGATCCGTCTACGCGACACTGCTTTTTATTAATTCCGGTTCTTGCCTCTCCGGGGTCATTGCTTTTTATTATGAAAATGAAATAAAATAATTTAATAAAAAGAACGGCGTTAATATATTAATTAAATCAAGCGAGTGAGGCGTGATTAATGCTAGCCCTTGACCGAGGGAAGTCGGCGTCCTCGGATGCTGTCATTGAAGATTTGAGGATCAGTGCGCTTCCGCTCGCGGAGACGGCTGCATTCATTTGCGAGAACGCGGGATCTGAGGCCGCCCAAACTGTCTTCACACTGAACCTCGACCATGTCGTCAAGATGCGCCAATTCGCGACATTTCGAGCAGCCTATCAACGGGCGGGGTTGATCACCGCGGACGGCTTTCCGATTGTGCTAGCCTGCCGCCTGCAGGGCAAACGCACCGTTCGCGTTGCCGGATCAGACCTCATCGCTCCGATCAGCGCGGAAGCGGCGAGCTGCGGCAAGTCCGTCTATTTTTTTGG
>Ga0335080_10003498_pt1 | contig 15895 bp, 14 predicted proteins | sample Lox_Sample_34_FD_206720 | JGI IMG/M metagenome (GOLD analysis project Ga0335080, IMG submission 206720) | Soil microbial communities from Loxahatchee National Wildlife Refuge, Florida, United States - Lox_Sample_3.4 | ecosystem: Environmental > Terrestrial > Soil > Wetlands | place: USA...
GCGGTTTCCTGACATGCTCTTGTCCCCTTTCCCTTTCGGGTCCAGGTCAGTCAGCAGACCCAAGGACCTCCCTTCGAGTCCCTCCCGGCTCTGCCGGGGATGCAACAAGGCGCCTCGTGGCGCACAAAAATCTCTCGATCTTGCCCTTCGTGGTCGCCGCCCGCGGGCTCGCGTGGACCAGTTTCACGCCCAGCACAGCGCACGCCCGGAGCAGTTGTGAGGACACGAACGCCGACCCGCGGTCGACCAGGATCGCCTCCGGGACACCGCGGGCCATCAACCCGGCGCGGAGCGCGGCCTCCAGCCGGAACACGTCCTCGCCGGTACCCCACCGCCAGCCGGCCAACAGGCGCGAATGATCGTCGATGAACGCCAACAGCACCGCCCGGGCAGCGCTGCCGGCGAGCTTGGGGCCGTGTAATCCGTCGCCCGTCCACAGCTCGTTGCGTGCGGAGGCCTCGAAGCGGCCATAGGCCTTCCCCGGCGAGCGGCCGTCCCCGCGAACGTTCAAGCCGGCACGGGCCAGATGCGTCTGCAACGTCCGCAACCCCGGCACCATCGCCTCGCCGTCGGTGGCGAGCATGATCTCCCGAACCTGCGCCGCTGTCCGCTCCGGCCGCTCCCGCTTGAGCGCAAACGCGAGCTCCAACACGTCGGCCGGCGTGCGCAGCGCAGTCACGCGCGGTTGGGGAACGAGCGCCTGGAACCCGCCATGACGGTAAGCGCGGATCCACCGGCCCAGCGTTGTGCGACCGACCCGGACCAGCCGTCCGTCCGGGCCCAGGTGCTCACGATCAGCGAATGCCCGGACCAGCCGGCCGCGCTCGGCCTTCGACAACGCCGGATCGGCGGCGTCGCGCACGAGCGCGTACCGGAACAACCCGACCTCCCGGCGCCTGTCTTCATCCATCGATGCCTCCCACGCTCTCGTTCACGAGCGCGAGACCCTCTCAACTCACGACAAGCCCTCCAAGGGTCAGTTCGTGTTGCAAGAGCAGCCCGGCCGACAGCCTCGATACGACATGCCACGGCTCGGCCGGCCCGAACCGCAGCACCCACGCCCCGGCGGCGACCGCGATCGCCTCCAACGCATCCGCGGCGCCGCTCCCGGCCGGCAGCACCGGCCCGAGCTCGCGATCCAGCGCAACCGCGCACCGCGTGAAATGCGCACGGATCAACCCAATCCGCCCGGCGTACCTCCGCAACCAGCCACGCACCGTCTCCGGATACGCCCCCAACCGTGCCGCGATCCGCCGGAACCCCTCCCCAGCCACCACCCTCGCCTCGATCGCCGCGCCGATCACCGCCACCTCGTCCCGCCGGCGCGCCAACGCGATCTCCGGCAACAGCACATGCGTGCCCGCGCACCCCCGGCACCGCGCCCGCCGCGGCCGCAGCGACCGATCCCCACTCCGGCACCTCAACACCCGTTCCCTCGCGAACCCCCACGGCCCCAACACCCCCCGACACGACGGGCAGCCAAGCAGCCCGCCGACCAGCTCACTCTCGACCCGCGCCTGCTCGACGCATACGCTCAACATCGGGTGCCACCTCCGGCATCCAAGAGAGCCCTCCCGGCGACCGATCAAGAAGACGGGAGGGCTCTCGCGCGTTCACGAACGCGCGAAGCCTGCCAAGCCCGCGACCACAACCAACGGCACCATCACCCCCACCCGTGACCAAAGTCAGCGGCGCTCAACACGGGATCGGCCTTGGCCGCCCGGTAGAGCGTTTGCTGCAGTTCTCGAACCTTGTCCTGCTCGGCGGCGCTAGCTAGCCATTTCTGACACTCACCCGTCCTTCCCTGTGCGTGACGCATGAACGAAGCAGCGGCCCTTCCCTCACCGCCGGTTCTGTTGTCCGGTCGGCTCAAGCGGTACATATGGCCGCCTCCGACGCCCACCCGACCCGCGACCATTTCCCGGCTCAACACCGGTTATAGGACGCGACACTCCGGCAGATCACAACCGCAGGCTGCCGGGCCGGGGAGGGCCTCCCCAGTTCCCGCCGCCACTCTCTGAACGTTCCACGCCCTCTACGCCGGAGAGTTCTTCGAGGCCGCATCCAGGGTCTTCACCTCTTCCATGGCCTTCGCCGTGAGAGACGCGGCTCGGCACTCCCTATCCCCCGCCCGAAGGCAGGCAGCACTAACGGCGCGGCAGGCTTCGCGTGATGCTGCGGACCGCTCAGTCGCTCCCCCTTGCAGGGCTCTTGACGCTGGGCTTCGACCCGACCCGTTTCCAGACCGAGCCGCCAGCCTGCTACCGGGCCTCCTGGCAGCTACCCGGACGGGACTCACACCCGCAGGCGACGACGAGCTTATGTTCGATCAGCTACTCAATCAATAAGCACCCTCCAACGCTGGGCGCACTCCCAGAAGTGCTGTAAATGGCCCCCAACCGGGTGCTGTCGTGGCGACGGCGTAGGTTCCCTCAACAGTCCGGTCAAAGACAATTGAAGGAGGCCTACGCCGTGAGACGTGCAGTACCGCCGTCGGCGGAGATTGAAGCTCGGATCGATCAGCTGCTGGCCCTGGGGGTGGGTGAGAACCCGCGCCAGACGCTGTCAGAGCTCGCGAAGCTGGGCGCCCGGTTGATCATCCAGCGCGCGGTCGAAGATGAGTTCGACGCGTGGCTGGGCCGGGCTCGCTATGAGCGCCGCCCGGAGTATCAGCGCGGCCTGCGCAACTATGAGTCGGGCATGCGCAACGGGTTCCGTCCGCGCACGGTGCAGACCGGCGAGGGCGAGCTCGAGATTCAGATCCCGCAGGTGCGGGAGGCGGCCGGGACGTTCGCGTCGAGCCTGTTCCCGCGCGGGACGAAGCTCCTGCGGACCGAGCCGCTGAAGGCGATGGTGATCGGCGCGTTCGTGCGCGGCCTGTCGATGCGCGACGTCGAGTCGCTGTGCGAGAAGGCGGGGATGGGCAAGCTGCCCAAGTCAACCGTCTCGAAGATCTGCCAGGAGCTGCGCGAGCGCTTCGAGCAGTTCAAGCGCCGCGACCCGTACGAGGTCCGCCTGGTCGCGCTGTTCCTCGACGCCACGTTTCTCGCTGTGCGGCCCAATGGGCCGAAGGAGGGCGTGCTGATCGCCTGGGGATTCACGGAGGAGGGCGAGCGGGTGCTGCTTCAGGTGATGCTCGGGATGCGCGAGTCCTACGAGGACTGGCAGGCGCTCGGGCGCGACCTGATCGCCCGCGGTCTCGGCGCGCCGATGCTGATCGTCGCCGACGGCGCGCCCGGGCTGATCAAGGCGATCGAGCAGTGCTGGCCCGCGTCTGACCGCCAGCACTGCTGCGTGCACCGCGTCAGGAACCTACTCGCGAAGCTGCCCGAGCGCGAACGCGTCCGCCAGGCCTACTGGCAGGCGCTTGACGAAGCGATCAACGAGCGCGACGGTAAGCAACGACCACAAGCCCTAGTAGATCAGCTCGACAAGGCCGGGTACACCGCCGCCGCCCGATGCCTGGTCGACGATCTGGACGCGCTCGTCGTCCACCTGCGCTACCCAACCCGACACCGCCGGCGGTGGCGGTCGACCAACCTGCTCGAGCGATCGCTCGGCGAGGTCAAACGCCGCACCAAGGTCATGGGCCGCTTCCCCGGCGAGACCAGCTGCCTGACGCTCGTGTGGGCCGTCCTTGACCTGTTCATCAGCCACCAGACGAACGGCATCCGGTTCACCGAACTCGACCGCCAACGCCTCAACCATATCCGTTACCAAGAGCCCGAAAAGAATGTCCCCGAGGAGGTGACTGCGGCATAGACTGACAGTGTCACAGGGAACCTGAGCCGCCGCGAATTTACAGCACCAAAGGGACGCCACCCCAGCGCGGCCAAGAGTGTCGCTTTCGTGTCGGGTGGTGCTTGCTGGTCGCGTGGGGACGCAGCAAATTGCGTGTGCGATCGTCCGCTGGATCGCCGGCCCCCGCGGGATCCTCGTCGGGCTCGGGAGGCGCGAACAGAGGCCTATCAGGACCCGAACTGGTCCCGGCTCCTAGGTTTTGCGGGGCAGCATCAGAAGGCAGGACACGACTGCGGCGACCGGTATTGCCCACAGCTCGCGCGGCACCGCCAGCGCGTCGAGCAACCGGGCCAACAGCGCACCCAACACGATCGCGGCGACGAAGCGCAGGGCCCGCCCACGCCGAGAACGCCGTCCCAACAGGTCACCCACCCCCGGACGCTCCATCCGGATCCAAGGGCTGATAAACGTCAGAAGTCGTGCTCGGCAATGCATAGAACACCGCGACCAGGGCGCAAACGACCAACGTGAAATACGGCGTCAGGATTGCTCCAACGGTGGCGAGCGCATACGGAAGCAAGCCGACTGCGTTGCGCCGCAGGACGGAACGCCGTAGCTCCGGCGTCAAATGCTCATCCAGTAGGTGCTGCTTGGCCAGCAGCACGTGCCACTGCAGCGCGACAAACGCCACCGACATCAGCAGGAACGACCCGGCCCAGACTGCCGCCGCGAGGTTCTCGCCGTGCGACTCTCGGAGGTAGGTAGCCATCAGCGACGTTGTAAACGGCAGCACGCAAATCGTCATCAGGAGCAGCAGGTTCAGCACGAGGATCGCGTGATCGACGCCGACGAATCGCCGCAGCATCGCGTGGTGGTTGATCCATATGATCCCGATCGTCAAGAACGAAACGACGTACGCAACGTAGCTTGGCCACTCCACACCGAGAAGGTGCACCAGCGATCCTTCCGCCGTCGTCGACGGGACATGCAGATCGAGAGCGAGCAGCGTTATCGCGACCGCGATCACTCCGTCCGAGAACGCCTCAACCCGACCTTTGCTCATCGCCGACAGCAGTCTCATGGCACGGCCGGACGACTTATGCGTGGTGCGCTGCCACGTCCCGAAACCAGCAGTGTTCGGACACGCGCCGAGACCGCTGCATCGGGCTAGATCCAGCGATCCTCGGCGACCAAATCAGCGGCGCCGAGACTGCTGGTTTGGGAACAAGGGGGCAATCTCGCGGCTACGATCAAGGCCGCGTGGCCTCACTTGTGCACGTCGTCCTGAGGGGCAGCCGATCAGCAACTGCGCGGTCTAGCGCAACCACAGGCTAAGCAGGCACGGCGGCCTTGCCTCTGGCGAATCGGAGGACGCGACCCGTCCTGGCGGGTCGGTCCTGCTCTTGGACCGGTGCGGGCCTCGCGCCCGGTTCGTGACGCGAGCTGAGGCTCCGTGGGCAACCGCGGTGTCTCGCCGGGCGGACGCGGCCTGGGCCAAGGTCGCCGCACGCGAATGGAGCGACTACGTCGCCAACCGCACCGCCCGCGGCTTAGACCCATGCGGGCGACGACGCCCGCCGGCAGCGCCCCGGCGAGCTCGACTACCGACCGTGCTGCACGCCGCGGACCATGCGGATCTCCCGCACGCCCGCCTCGGCCCGGGCCGTCCCGTCGGCAACGAAGCCATGCTTGCGGTAGAAAGCCTGTGCACGAGGGTTCGGGTCGACCACCCACAGCGCCGTCGGCTCCTCCGGGTCGACGACCGACTCCAGCAGCGCCGGCCCAGCGCCCGCGCCGTGCTCGGCTGCATAGACATAGAGCACATACAACTGCCTCGCCCACGCCGCCGCGGCGTCCAACGGCGGGCCCGACATGGCGACCCCGACCACCTCGCCATCGCGCTCGGCGACAGCTATCCGGTTCTCGCGATAGCGCTCGTCGGTCAACGCGGCAGTCCAGAACCGCTCCCGAGCAGCGAGGAACCCCGGGTCATCGAGCACAGCGTCCGACATGAGTCCCCGATAGGTCTCCTGCCAGCACCGCACAATCACGTGTGCCATCTGCGCGACGTCCGCGGCCCGAGCCAGACGAACGGTCAGAGCGGAACTCACCGTCACGCCGAACCGTAGGTCGCCAACCGACGCCCGCAGCATCGGAACGAATCCCGCGCAGAGCGCGCAGGGTCTGCCAGCACACCTGCATTCGCGCCGGCACGCTCATCAGGATGCCGTCCGAGTGCCCCCGGTTCCAAGCCGTGTGCTCTTCGGAATGGTGGGCTATCAGGTCTCGTTTGCGTACAGCGCGTCGAACAGGGCTCGGTAGTTCTCGTTGACGACGTTGCGCTTCATTTTCAATGTCGGTGTCAGCTCGCCGCGCTCTTGGGTTAGGTCGTGGTCGAGCAGAATGAACTTCTTGGCCTGCTCGGCCTGGGCATACCGCGCGTTGGCGCGGTCGAGCTCGGCCGCGACGAGGGCGTGGATGTCCGGGTGGCGGGAGAGTGTGGCGAGATCCTCGGGTAGCCCCCGCTCGCGCGCCCACGCGCCGATCTCGGCCTCGTCGAGTGTCATCAGGATCACCGGGTAGGGGCGGCGGTCGCCATACATCATGGCTTGGGAAATCCAGCGCACCTGTTTCATGTCGTTCTCGAGATTGGCCGGCGTGATGTTCTTACCGCCAGCGGTGATGATGATGTCCTTCTTGCGGCCGGTGATCTTCAGATAGCCGTCCTCGTCAAGCGATCCGAGATCACCGGTATGCAGCCAGCCGTCGACAACCGTGGCGCGGGTTGCCTCGTCGTTCTTGTAGTAGCCGCCGAAGATGTTCGGCCCCCGGGCCAGCACCTCGCCGTCTGGGGCGATGCGAACCTCACACCCAGGAATGGGGCGACCGACGGTGCCGACGCGGTGCTGCTCCAGCGTGCAGTACGACACGGTCGTCGATGTCTCGGTCATGCCGTATCCCTCCAGCAACGGCACGCCACACGCGTAGAAGAACTCGAGGATCTCGGGCGCGATCGGCGCCGCACCGGTGATCGCCCATCGCAGCCTGCCGCCGAATAGGCCGCGCACCCGTGCGTAGAGCAGCTCCTCGCCGGCGTCAAAGGCGATCTGCAGATTCATCGGGATCGGCTCGCCGCGCAACTGCATCTCTCGCACGGTCAGGCCGACCTCGACGGCCTGCCGAAACTGCTCGCGCTGCTCGGGCGGTGCCTTGTCGATCGGTTCGGTGGCTAGCGTGTAGATCTTCTCGTAGACGCGCGGTACCGACGGCATGTAGGTCGGCCGGACCTCACCGAGCTCTGCCAGGATCTGCGTCGGATCAGCGCAGTACGCCAGCAGGCCTCCGTGGTCAAAGGAGAGCACCTGCGTCAGCAGCGCAAAGGTGTGGGCGAGCGGCAGGTGCAGATAGATCGTGTCGGTGTCCCGCATCCGATCATGTCGGTGGCACATGTCCACCATGTCGCGGAAGTTGCCGTGCGAGAGCACGCAGCCCTTCGGCGGACCGGTCGTCCCCGACGTATACAGGAACGAGTACGGATCCTCGCGCTCGACCGATCCATACCGCCCGGCCAGCTCGGCGAGCTCGCGTACTGCGCCGCGCTCGCGCAACTGGGCGAGCGAGATCGCGTCCGGCGCGGCATCCGCCGATTCGATCACGACCAAATCGCGCAGATCGGGCAGCCGCGTGCGGACCGCGCGGATCTTCTCAAGCTGTGCGCGATCCTCGCAGATCACCGCCGCCGCCTCCGAGTTGCCCGCCACCCACTCGCACTGCTCCGCGGAACTGTTCGCGTAGATCGTAACCTTGACCACCCCGATCGAGGCGATCGCGAAATCAGCGTACGTCCATTCCGGACGCGTCTTGGCCAGAATGCACACCCGCTCGCCAGGCTCGATCCCCAAATCGATCAAGCCGCGCGCGATCTCGCTCACGATCTCGCCGACCTCGCCGAACGTGACGTGCTGCCAAACGCCATCGCGCTTGACCGCGACCGCTGGGCGCTCCGCATACTGCTCAGCCGCCCGCGGGAGCAGATCAGCGATCGTACGCGACCCCGTCGATGCGTACGCGTACTGGCCGCTCGTCGTGCTTGACACAGTTGTCGCAGCTTCCATCTTCGCACTCCTCTCGCCCGACCCCGGTACCGGTGGCGCTCGGCGCCGACACGCCGCCTGAAATGCTAACTCGATTCGACGCGTCGGTCCCGCACACCCGTCGGGTCTAGCCGTTGTAATTGATTGGAACGTAGCCACCACAGACGGAGCGGCACCCCCTTCTATCGCGTTCCGCCGGTAGACACTGGGGCTGTGGTCGGCCGTTGCCGTTCACGTCTTCATGACCCTGGTCGGATGAGGGTGAGAGTCTGTCCGGACCAGCGAATCGGTGGGCGGAGTGAACCAGTGCCCGATGATGCACCGGACCTTCACGTGCTCGACGGAAGCGAGCGCACCCGGCAGGGTGAAGCGGTCGATCACCTCCATCGGAGCGCCGCATACGGGACAGTCGTACTCGAGGTCAGGCATGAGTGTGTCTGTGGTGGTGTTATCAGGCATGGTTTTGTGAGTAAAGAGGTAGGTTGGAGTCGGCGGAGGGGCTATCGGCGGGTGATGCGCGGCCTCTTCTGACGACGGCGCGTCTGCCTGCGCAGTGGGTCATGTCGACGCCCCCTCAGTGGTGCTCGTCATGCGGGCGGTCGTATGGTCAGCGCGGTGCGTCGACGCGCGCTCACCAGCCATCAGCTCGGCGGACCGGCCGCGGTGACGCCGGTAGATCTCGGCAACCCATCGGCCGCCGGGTCGCCGCGCCAATGAGTCGAGGAACCCGCGCCACGATTCCGGCAGCTCGTCAAAGGCGATCATTGGATATGGGAACTCGGGAGGGCGCGCCACGCCGTAGAACAGGGCCGCCGCGGTGAGATCGGCGACCGTGAACGCATCGCCGACGAGATAGCCGCTGCTGCAGACCTCCCGCTCGAGGCGGTCCATCGCCGCGACCACCTTCGCGCGGCTGGCGGCGGCCGTCTCGGGGTTGATGTCCATCCTGCGGCGGATCGCGGTCCGGAGGGCCGGGAATCCGGCACGTAGAAGCATCTGATACCGGAGCGGTTGAGCGTGGGTGAACCGTGGCAGGAGAAGCTCCGGGTGCGGAAGCATCTCGTGGTACATCGCACGGCGGATGTGCGGTCCGAGCTCCTCGTCGAAGAACTCCTCGAGCTCGAGGGCGCGATGCCGTTGCGTCTCATCCTCTGGATACAGCGGCGGTTGCGGCCAGCGTTGCTCGATCGTGGCGATGATCCGAGTCGAGTCGCCGATCGAGCGCCCGTCGAGCGTGAGCACCGGCGTGGTCGAGGTATCGCCGGTCAGGCGCTGAGCCTTGCGGATGTGCGGTCCGGGCAGCAGCGAGCGGCGGAGGTGGGGGATGCGCTTGTGGTCAAGTGCCCAGCGGACCTTCTCGTTGTAGTGCGAGAGCTGGAGCTGCCACAGCACCGGCAGCATCGATTCAGGCTGGTCGCTGTGATCGGCGGCGGCGTGGTCGAGGTGGCTCATGCGGCAAGCATCCGCTCGCCGGCCGGCCGGCGCATCGTGGCCCCACCGCTGAACTTTTCTCCTACACCTACTGAGGTTTTGCCCCCTGGAGTGGCGCATGCTGGAGAATCGGCCGGTGAGCACGGTTACCCGGCTCGCCGACGACAGCTCTCCCAAGCCCGACCTGTCCGCCCTGCTGGAGCGAGAGCGCGAACTCGCGGTGCTCGAGCGCTGTCTGGCCAGTGCGAGCGCCGGTCCCGGGCGGCTTGTGATTGTCGAGGGACCGGCCGGCATCGGCAAGACCGCGCTCCTGGATGCCGGGCGGCTGCTCGCCCGCGGGCGTGGCATGAGCGTCATGGCCGCGCGCGGTGCGCTGCTCGAGCAGAACTTCTCCTATGGCGTGGTCCGCCAGCTGTTCGAGCCTTTGGTGGTTGCGAGCGCTGGGCCGGATTCGGAAGGCTTGCTCTCGGGAGCTGCAGCCCTCGCGACCCGCGCGTTCGCAGACACCGAGCCAACCCTCCGGCTCGCGCCGGACGATGCGTCGTTCTCGACGCTGCACGGGCTGTACTGGCTGACGGCGAATCTCAGCGCGCGCCAGCCGTTGGTGATGCTGGTGGACGACTGCCAGTGGGTCGATGCCGCCTCACTCCGGTTCCTGGCTCACCTCGGCGTCCGATTCGACGAATTGCCCGTCGTGGTCCTCGGCGCCGTCAGAGACGGCGATCGCGCTACAGCACCGGAGCTGCTCGAGGGCTTCCTTTCGTTCGCGAGCGATTCGCTTCGTCTGTCGCCGCTCGGGGCCGGTGCAGCCGCACGCATGGTACGCCGGCGACTCGGGACCGCGACAGATCGCTTCTGCCGCGCGTGCCACGAAGCAACCGGCGGAAACCCGCTCCTCCTCCGCGCGTGCGTTGCGTCCTTGATCAGCGACGGCGCGGAGCCGAGCGATGAGGCCGCGGCCAGGATCACCACGTACGGCGCGGAGAACGTGGCGCGGCTGCTCGCCCGCCGTTTGGCATTCCTGCCACCGGGAGCCGGCGCGTTCGTCCGCGCGCTCGCTGTCCTCGGCGACGGTAGTCCGATCAGGCACGTCGCGATGCTCGCTGAGCTCGAGTTCGAAGACGCGGCCGAGCTCGCTGACGCGCTGCGCGCTGTGTCGGTGCTCGCGTCGTCGGTGGCGCTGGCGTTCGCTCACCCCATCATTCGCGCGGCCGCAGAGGAGATGCTCGCCAGCGACGAGCGGGCGCTCGCGCATACGCGGGCCGCTGCGTTGCTGATCGACGAGGATGCCCCGGCGGACCGGATCGCCCTTCACCTGCTGCGCGCGCATCCGCGCGGCGACCCCGAGGTGGTCGCGACGTTGCGGGCGGCGGCGGCGATCGCCGCGGGCCGCGGCGCCCCCGAGACCGCCGTCACGTACCTGCGCAGGGCGCTCGAGGAGCCGCCGCCAAGATCGTCCCGCGCGGGCCTGCTGCTCGAGCTGGGGCTCGCCGAGATGGGCCTCCGACGCCACCCCGAGGCCGTGGCCCAACTGGTTCAGGCCGTGGCGATGGTCGACGCGCCGTCCGAACGGTTGTCGGCCGCGCTCGTCGCCGGCCGCGCGCTTGGCGTGGCCGGCTACTTTCAGGAGGCCGCGGCCGTCCTTGGATCGGTACCCGACCCGGATCCGCGCATCGTCGCCGAACTGGCCGCCAACGGATGCCAGCTGGCTGCACGAGTGTCGGAGGCACTGAACGCAATCGGGCGCTATAGCGACCCGAACCTGCCTACCGGGCCGGGCTGGCATCTGATGCAGGTGATGCTGGCCTACCGCAGCCTGGTTGCGGGTGAGCCCTGCGCGATCGGCAGCGGCCTGCTCGATCGCGGGCTGGCTGGACCGGAGCTGTTCAGCCACGAATCACTGGTGTTGGTGTACGCCGCGGTGAGCCTCGTCCTGATCGACCGACTCGACGACGCCGACCGGCTGTGCACTGTCGTCATCGAGGAAGGGCGACGCCGAGGCGCGCCCAGCATCGTTTCGACGTTCGCGTTCGCGCGTGCGTTTGCATCGCTTCGCCGTGGCGCTCTGCGCGACGCTGAGGCCGACGCCCGTTGGTCGTTCGAGGCCAAGCTCGCGATGGCCGCCAGATCGGAATCTGGCTCCACGTGGGCGCTCCCTTTCCTTCTTGACGCGCTCACCGAACTGGGGGATTTCACCGGAGCCGATCAAGCGCTGGCGCGCGTTGATGCGCTCGACGGGGGGCTGCCCCAGACGCTGGCGTGGGCGTTCGTGCTCGAGGCCCGCGGGCGTCTGCGCGTCGCGCAGGGCCGCCTGCGCGACGGTCTGGGCGATCTGCGCGAAGCCGGCGAGCGCTGGCAACGCCTCGATTGCGACCGCGCCAGCGCCTCACGCTGGCGCGAGGACGCCGCACTTGTCCTTGTTCGGCTCGGCGAACCGGATGAAGCCCGACGCCTCGCCGCCGAACAGCTCGAGCTTGCACGAGCCCTGGCCCTGCCCCACGCGCTCGCGGCGGCGACCCGTGTGGCGGGCACGGTGGCGCGGCGGACAGACGGCATCCCGCTGCTGCGCGAAGCGGTCGAACTGCTCAGCGACACGCCGGCTCGGCTCGAGCTCGCCCGCGCTCTCGTCGAGCTCGGAGCGACGCTTCGGCGCGACGGCCGCCGCATCGAAGCCCGCAACCATCTTCGGCGGGGTCTCGAGCTCGCCCACCGCGCGGCCGCCGCCCCGCTCACAGCCCGAGCCCGCGAGGAACTCCTCGCCGCCGGCGGACGGCCTCGAAAACCGATCTTCACCGGCGTCGAGGCGCTCACCGCGAGCGAGCTACGCGTTGCGCGCCTCGCGGCCGAGGGGCGGACGAACCGTCAGATCGCCGAGGCCTTGTTCGTGACACAGCGGACCGTGGAGACACACCTCCGGCACGCCTTTCAGAAGCTCGACATCACGACGCGCGAGAAGCTCTCCCACGCGCTAACCGCCACCCACCCTCGATAGCTCACCCCTTTCTCGTCGTTCCGCCTAATGCCGTGGATTGAACCCCCGGCACTGAATCGACGCGTCCTCCCAGCGCCTCAGCTGTCACGCGCCAGTGCACAACGCCGGCGTCGCGATCGACGCCAATTGTGGGTCGTGAGCGTCCTGCTCTTCCTTCCCCACGAACATCTCAGCGAGAGGCCCGACTTCCCTGAGTTGCGCGGATAGGAGGGCGCCGTGCCTGCTTAGCCTGTGGACGCACTAGGCCGCGCAGTTGCTCATCTGGCTGCTTCTCAGGACGAAAACCAGGCGTCTCGCGCCGCCCGCAACGAGCCGCCGCCAGGGCTGCTCCGTTTCGTCCCATCCAGCAGCGACGTGGGCATCGGCGCTGGTGGCTGCTCCGCCGGGTGAGCGACAGCCAGGCGCGCTTCCAAGTCAGCGCGATCGGCCTGCCAGCAAGCACATCGGCGACTCCCGCAACCGCAGCACAGCAGGACCGGGACCCGGTCACTCACGACGCCGCGCGCGACCACGACACAGTCGGTTGCGCAACTGGCGAGATGGGGGAAGGTCGGATCTCAGCCGAGATACCTGTGCCCGGATCAAAGCAAGGCCGACGATTGATGGGGCGAGTTGGCGTTCGCGGACTGGCTCGACGACCTTGACTTTGGCGGTGAGCGGCTGAAAGACTCGCCGCGACCGCAGGCCGCAAAGGGGGCCGAGGCTTGCGACGAACAGGCTGGGGAGGATGGATGAGAGGTGTTCGTGTTGTTGCCGTACGCGCTCCATGTTTCAGCATCAGTGGACGCGTGGGTGGCGGCGGTGTCGGACGTGCGGCCGAGGGTGCTCAACAGCTCCCGAGGCCTAGTTTTCGAACGGCCCGCTCCAGCCTGCATGTGCGCTGCTATCGCTGAGTTGCCGGCCGTGTGATCGGGCTTCGCGAAGAAAGGAATCCGGATGAGTTCGACTCGCAGGACCGCGCTGATCTTCGGCGTCCTCTACCTCGCCACGTTCGTCTTCAGCTTCGCGGGGGTGCTCCTCTACGCCCCTGTTCTGGACCCCGTGAAGTTCATGGCCGGCGCTGGAGGCGATACGCGTGTGCGCCTCGGCGCGGTATGCGAGGTGTTTCTCATCATCGCGAACATCGGCACGGCAGTCGTGATCTACCCGATCTTCAGGCGCCGGTACGAAGTTCTCTCGATCGCATACGTGACCGCGGCGTCTTGCCGAGTGCACGTTCATCGCCATCGGCATCGTCAGCTACCTGGCGGTTGTCACGCTGCACGGCGGGACCGCTGGCGCCGCCGGCGCCCTGGTCAACGACGCGAGAGCGCTCGTTGCGGTACGCAATTGGACGTTCGTCCTCGGTCCCGGGTTCGTTGCCGGCCTCGGGAACGGGCTGATCCTGGGCTTCATGATGTACCGGTCCTGCCTGATGCCGCGAGGCCTGGCGATGTTGGGTCTGATCGGAGGCTCTCTGATCTGCATTACGGGGCTCGGGGTGGTGCTCGGCGTGTTCGCCAGAGGGGGCACCGCGCAGGCCATCGCAACGGTCCCGGAGTTCATCTGGGAGCTGTCGCTCGGGATCTATCCGATCGTCAAGGGGTTCAAGCGGGCTCCGATCCTCGAGGCCGGCCCGCCGACCTCCGGGGCAAACGAGGTCCGCTGAGCCGCGTGGTGCCCGTATCGTGCAGGACGCCCACACCCGGCACCGCTGTGTGACGGATATCACCACAACCCAGCGCTTGCGGCTGCGGCCGTTGCAGGCGGAGGACCTACAAGCCTTCGTCGCGTACCGATCGCACTGTGATGTCGCGCGGTACCAGTCATGGGAGCCCGCGTATACCATGACCGACGCGGAGGGGCTGCTCGCCGCACAGGCCGACATCGCGTTCGGCACGCCGGGCGCGTGGGTGCAAATTGCCGCGCTTGATCGGGAGAGCGGCGAGCTCGTCGGCGACTGCGCGGTCCGCGTCCTGTCCGACCAGCCGGCGACCGCCGAGGTGGGCGTCACGCTCGCGCCCGACCGCCAGGGCTCAGGCTTGGCGACCGAGGCCCTCGGCGCGATCGTCGCGATCCTGTTCGAGGTCCATCACATTCACCGGGTGTTCGGCCAGGTCGATGACCGCAACACCGCGGTGCAGAAACTCTTCGGACGTCTCGGCTTCCGCTGCGAGGCGCGCCAGGTAGAGGCGGACTGGTTCAAGGGCGAGTGGACGACGGTACGCGTCTACGCGATGCTGGAAGGAGAGTGGCGTGACCGAGCAGCTCTCGGGCGTTTGCCCGCCCGCTGAGCGGGCACCGGTCCTACGCTGACCGGATGTCTGTCCTGGGCACCAAGCTGCGCCTCCCGTCGCCGCGCCGCCGGCTTGTCCAGCGCGCTCGCATCGCCGATCAACTGCACGCCGGCCAAGGCGAAGGGGCGAGCCTGATCCTGGTCGCGGCACCCGCGGGGTTCGGCAAGACCACCCTTCTGGCGCAGTGGCTCTCGACGGTAGAGGCGGCGCAGGGCAGGGTGGCGTGGCTCGTCCTCGACCCGGGCGATGCCGACGTCCATGTGTTCCTGACGCATCTCATCGCAGCGATTCAGATGGCCGAACCCGAGGCGGGCATCGACGCTCGCGAGTTGTTGCAGGCGGGTGGAACCGCGCCCACCGATGCCGTCCTGGTCAGCCTCATCAACGACCTCGATCTCCTGGCCGGCCCGACCGTTCTCGCGCTCGACGACTACCACGTCATTGACTCAGCGGCGGTCCACGACGCGGTGGCCTTCCTCCTCGACAACCTGCCCCCGCAGGTGACCCTGGCGATGAGCACACGGGTCGACCCGCCGCTCCCGCTGTCGAGACTGCGTGCGCGTGGCGAGCTTGTGGAGGTGCGGGCCGCGGACCTCAGATTCACCACCGAGGAGGCGGAGATATTCCTCAACGAGGTGATGGCGCTGGAGCTGGAGCCCGCACTCGTGGCCGCGCTCGAGGCGCGCACCGAGGGGTGGGCGGCGGGGCTGCAGCTGGCGGCCCTGTCGGCCCGGGCCCATGCCGGTGCCCCTGCCGGGTCCGGAGACGTTGGCGGGTTCGTCGAGGCGTTCTCGGGAAGCCACCGGTTCGTCCTCGACTACCTCGTTGAGGAGGTGCTGGGCGGCCAGCCGGACGCGGTACGAGCGTTCCTGCTCGACACGTCCGTGCTCGACCAGATGACCGGCGGCCTCTGCGACGCGCTGACGGGTCGCTCCGACGGTCAGTCGATGCTGGAGACCCTCGAGCGCGGGAACCTGTTCGTCGTCCCGCTCGACGACGAGCGACGGTGGTACCGCTACCACCAGCTCTTCGCCGACGCGTTGCGTGCCCGTCTGGCTGGTCGGGACGCCGACCGCGTCGGTGAGCTGCACGCCGCGGCCGGTCGATGGCTCGCGGAGAACGGGATGCTGGGCGATGCCGTCCGGCACGCGATCGCGAGCGGCGACTACGAGCGCGCCGCCGACCTCGTCGAGCTCACGGTGGTCGACATGCGGCGACGGCGCCAGGATCGCACTCTGCGCGAATGGCTGGTTGCGCTGCCCGACGACGTCGTACGTCGCCGACCGCTGCTCGCCACCTTCATGGGGTGGAGCCGGCTCTCGGAGGGCGACTTCGAGGGTGTGGAGGCATGGCTCGACGCC
>Ga0335080_10003501_pt1 | contig 15879 bp, 15 predicted proteins | sample Lox_Sample_34_FD_206720 | JGI IMG/M metagenome (GOLD analysis project Ga0335080, IMG submission 206720) | Soil microbial communities from Loxahatchee National Wildlife Refuge, Florida, United States - Lox_Sample_3.4 | ecosystem: Environmental > Terrestrial > Soil > Wetlands | place: USA...
TCGAAACCGAGCTGATGGAAATCAGCGCCATCGCCGACGATGCGGTCAAGCTCGAACGCATCATCGCCTGGTGCGCCTTGCACCCGGACGAAGTCCCCTTTGCCCTGCACCAATTGCTGAACAGAAGCAACAAGCCCAAGACGGACCGGACGTAGGCGCCGCGGTACCGCTCACTTCCGCATCCGTCGCAGAACCGCCAGGAGCGCGGTTCCAAGGCAGGTCAGCGCAGCCGGCGAGGGCTCCGGAGCCATGTCCAGCAGAAATGCATGCGTCTGGCCGCCGAAGTCCCCGTAACCCACAATCTGGCCTTGGTCGTTGATCGCCTTGGCTTCATACAGCTCCCATCCCGAGCTGAGAGGAAGAAATGAATTCAGGTCGCTCATGACGCCGCCCGAATAGAGGAACGCGTGAGAGGTGTTGTTGCCTGTCAACCATGACACGCCCACAACCTGACCTGCGTTGTTGATGTCGTCAGCGATGGCGGAAAACCCGCCCAGCGTGCCCAGATCCTTCATCTGGCCGTCCGAGTAGAGAAAAGCGTGAGTGTGAGAGGTGGTGCCTTTTGGATAAGACCAACCAACCACCTGGCCCGCGTCGTTCACACTGTACGCTACGCTCTGGTTGCCGCCCAGCGTGCCGATGTCCAACATCTGGCCTCCCGAGTAGATAAAAGCATGCGTTTCCCCGTTCCACGACGTCGAGTAGCCGGCAATCTGGTCGGTATCGTTAATCGCTGTAGCGGAACTGTATGCGCCGCCAAGCGTACCCAAATCCGTCATCACGCCCCCGGAGTAGAGATATGCGTGACTAGTTCCGCTCGAGATCGCCGCGTAGCCAACCACCTGACCAGCGTTATTGATCCCATTCGCAACGCTTGAAGCCCCGCCGAGCGTGCCGAGGTCCGTCATCGTGCCGTTCGAATAGAGAAAAGCCCGGAAACTGGCGTTGTTCGGCGTATAAGAATCGCCCACTGCGTTACCAGCGTCGTTAATCCCATATAAATATGTAAAAGAACCCCCAAAATTCCCGAGCCCGGTCATGATGCCGCCCGAATAATAAAATGCGGTTAAACCGCCCGCTGCGGTCTGATAGTCCCCCACGACCTGGCCTGCATTGTTGACCGCGGTGGCGTAAGCAGAGTGGCCTCCGATCGTGCCCAGATCGGTGATGGTCGCCGCGAAGACGATTGGGCAGCAGGCCGGCGTCAAGAGAAAGAGGAGCAAACTCGACCTGGCCACTGAAATTGAAAAAGGGCGCATTTGGATAAAATTCTATCATTTTTTCACGATATTAATAATAATAGGATTCTTTTATCTTTTATTTAATTGGATGATGAGAGCACCAGGGAGGCTGCCAGAGTTCTGCGGCTTGTGCACGTCCCAGGCTTTATGACCCGGGCGGGCTCGGCAACACCGTCACGCCGTCCCTGTGCAGATCCATCGCGAAGATCGCCGGGTCCTCAGCCTCCTCGAACTGTATCTCGCCCTCCGGCGATCTCGCGAACGCATTGTTTCGCCACCGCAACCCAATCCACAGGGCTCCCAAGATCCCCACGGTGGCCGCGAAGCCGCGCGCGTCGTCGAACATGCGCCGTTCGAGTTGCGCCGCTTTGGCCATCACGGTGAACACGGCATAGCTACACAACAGGAAAGTCATATGGACATTCGATTTTCCGGGCAGATAGGAACAGGTGAAAGGAATCTTCTGAATGCCCGTCAATCCGGCTTCCGCGGCAATCACCCCGAGAAGCCCGAGAATTACCAGGTGCGCCGCTGCGATTCGCCACGGCCAGATGCGCGACAATATCGCCGCAGAGCCAACCCAAACCGGAACCATCGACACCGCATACAAGGCGCGGCGCCTCGCCGCCATACATTCGGGCCCCGGCGGACTCGGCGTGATCCGAAAAACCCAGTTGGCGCGCAGGTCCGTGGGCAGCGAGAAGGCGATCCGCGCACCCGCTACGCAAACCGCCATCACCAGAATCGTCGAGCCCAGGACCGCCGGGCTGACTCCGTCCTTCCACACCACTTCACGCATCGCCGGCCACTGCGGAAATAGGATCGTGGCCGCGAAGCCGATCCCCAGGTAGAACGCCGCGATCAGCCGCTGCTGCCGGCTGCGCAAAATGGTTCGAATGCAGAATTGGCATACCGCCGTCTCGAACGCAGTTCCGAAGCGCGGCAGCCGGCTGCCGCCGCGCACCGCGGGCGCGATATCGGGCTGCTCTACGATCCTCCGCAGCGTGCGCCCATAGGCCAGCGTGTAAGCCAGCACGGTGGCGCCCGTCGCGGCCGCGAACCCGATGCACGCGCGCCGCGCCAGAGGCTCCAGAAGCCGGGAGCCATTCAACTCTTCGAAAAGACCCAGGAACCAGTAACTCGGCGACCAGGCCAGCCACGGCGACGCGAATTGCCAGGGTGAGATCAGCTTCGGTTCCAGAAAGTAAGCGCAGACGGCCAGCCCGAACACCGCCAATTGAAGCCACGACGAGATGCGCAGAAATACACGGCGCGGAAGGCATTGCGATGCCAGTCCCTGGATGCCCAGCACGCAGCAGAAGACAAATGCGCCCGCCGCGAACATCGTCACCCAGTAGGCCGCCAAGAGCCGGACAAGGCCGGCCACGCCGCCCCGGTTCAGTGCCAGGGGCCATACCAGCCCCGCGGCCGAGTGCAGCGCCGCGACCGCAATCGCCAATGCCGTCCCCGCCGCTGTCACCCTCGCCAGAAACAGAGTCCGCATCGCGATCGGCAGCGGCCCAAGCATCTGCACTTCCCGTCCGTCGGGAAACGTGGTATCCCAGGAGAGCACCGCGAAGATCGCCACCGTCAACATCGTGGTGGCGATCAGGAAATGGACTCCGCTCCACTCGAGTATCCATTGAGCGAAGCGCGGGAGCCGGCTTCCGCCCGCTCCCGATCCTACCATTGCCAGTCCCAGGCTGAGGAAAATCAGAAGCGCCGCGAACTGCCCGGCCAGTTTGCTCAGGTCGCCGCGCGCATCCGGCGAAAGCAGTTCGAAATCCACCATGCGGAACAGGAACTGCCGGTACAAGATCCGGAACTGCGCTCGCTTCATGGCTCAGCCTCGCACGCAGATCAAATCCGCGATCTCCCGCGAGAGTGCCACCGTATCCTGTTCCACCACAAGCTGCGCAAAGATCTCTTCCAGAGTCGGCAGCGCCATCAGGGAGCGCAGCCGCTCGATGGAATCGTCCGCGACCACTCTGCCGCGATGCAGAATCACCACCCGCGAGCACACGCGCTCCACCGTCTCCAGCTCGTGGGAACTGAACAGGATCGCCCTCCCGCGCGCCGCCAGCTCCTGCAAGAGGCTCCGCAACACCAGCGCCGTGCCGACGTCCAGGCCCGAGAACGGCTCGTCCAGCAGGATCAGCTCCGGGTTGTGGAGCAGCGCGGCCGCCAGCAGCACCTTCTGCCTCATTCCCTTCGAATAGGAAGCAATCGGCACATTTCGGTCGCCGTGCAGCGAGAGCGCCTGCAATAACCCGTCGATCCGCTCCGCCGTCGGCTTCCCTGGCAGGTCCCGCAACTGTCCCACCATGGTCAGGTACTCCAGCCCTGTCAGGTGCCCGTAAAGATGCGGATCTTCGGGGACATAGCCGAAACGCTGCTTGTACGCGGAAGGATCGCGGCCGATCGGCTCTCCGCGGAACCGGATCTCCCCCGAAGTCATCTCCATCAGCCCCGTGATCATTTTCATCGTGGTCGATTTCCCCGAACCGTTCGGCCCCAGGTAACCCGTGATTTCCCCCGCCCTCACCAGAAAGCTGACGTCCTCCACCGCCGTGATCCCCCGGAATCGCTTCGACACTCCGCGCAGCTCCAGCATGGATGCTATGTAGCATTCTACTGCCTGGCTTGTCAAGTAGAATTCTACATAGTACACTCGCACCATGGAGCCCAAGCTCTCTCACACCGCGGCCATGATCCTCCAGGTGATCCACTGCGGCTGCGTCTACGGTTACAGCGTGATGGAAACCACCGGCCTGCCCAGTGGAACCGTATACCCGGCTCTCCGCCGCCTCGAGCAGGACGGCCTCATCCGCTCCCAGTGGGAACGCCAGTCCGTCGCCGACGCCGGCCAGCGGCCGCCGCGCAAATACTACAAGCTCACGGCGGCCGGCAGAGCGGCACTCGAAGCCTCCCGCAATCGATACCCGCTGCTGGCCAAGGTGGTGCCCCAATGACCCGCCGTCCGCTGCACTCCCTCGTTCTGCAAACCGCGGCCCTCCTGGTGCCGCGCGAGCACCGCCGCGATTGGCTGGCAGAGTGGACTTCGGAGCTCTGGTACGTCTCGCGGCGCCCGCTCCGGTTTTGCCTCGGATCTTTTCGCGACGCCCTGTGGCTGAGACAGAGTCATGGCACACTCGCTCCCCGTTTGCAGTCTCCCGTGAAATGCCTGGTATTCCTACTGGCTCTGGCCGCCCTAGCGGCAGTCTTCTTTTTCCGCACGCCCGGTCCTTACGGCGAAATCGTGCGAGCCTGCCGGCGTCAGCCAGCCATTCTCCTGACCCATCTGCTCGTGGCTGTCCTCGCTTTCCTGATTGTCTCGGCCCTCACGCCAACCTCCCACGGCGAGTATCCTCAGTCCGGGCGAATACGTCGCGGAGCCTTCCTCACGCTCCAATTCGTCCTTCTCGTACCACTGGTTTTCTGGGGAACGTTCGACCTGGCAAAGCTCCTCAGCGCCTCCGGCCTGCAGCCGCATGCCTCACTGATCGGTTATGCCGTCGCCTTTCGCTGGGCGCTGAACGATCAGCGGCGGCGCTGCCCCGTCTGCCTACGCCGGCTCTCCGGTTCGGCGAGCATCGGCCACTTCGCCCACAATTTCCTGGAGTGGTACGGCACCGAGCTTTTCTGCCTGAAGGGGCACGGCCTGCTCCACGTCCCCGAAATCGCGACCACTTACAGCACCCGCCGCTGGCTCGATCTCGACCGCTCGTGGAGCACGCACTTTTCCTAGGCCGCTACAATAGTTTCAGTGCCTCTCACCTGTTACCTCGACGCCTTCTCCGGGATCAGCGGCGACATGCTCGTCGGCGCTCTCGCCGACGCCGGCGCCGACACCGCCGCCATCACCGACGCCGTCCACTCGCTCGATGCCGGCGCTTCCGTCTCCTTCGAAAAAGTCAAGCGCTGCGGGATCGCGGCCACGAAATATCACGTCGCCGCGGCCGAGGCAAAGACCCATCGCCACCTCTCCCACATCGTGAAGATGATCGAGAAGGCCCGCCTCACCGACCACGCCCGGCGCAACGCAATCGCGGTCTTCCGCAAGCTCGGCGAAGCCGAGGCCCAGGTCCACAACGTCCCCATCGAGAAGGTTCACTTCCACGAGGTCGGCGCTGCCGATTCCATCGCCGACATCGTCGGCACCGCGGTCGCGCTGGACCTGCTCGACATCGAGACCGTCGTCTGCTCGCCGGTCAATGTCGGCAGCGGCACCGTCAAGACCGAGCACGGCATTCTGCCCGTGCCCGCGCCCGCCACCGCGCTGCTGCTCAACGGCGCGCCCGTCTACGCGCGCGGCCCTGAGCTCGAGCTCACCACCCCCACTGGCGCCGCCGTGGCTGCCGCGCTCTCCACACGCTTCGGCGCCATGCCGCCCCTCAAGATCGCCACCACCGGGTACGGCGCCGGCACGCGCGATTTCTCGGAACACGCCAACGTCCTCCGCGTGATCGCCGGCCAGCCCACCGGCGCCGACGAGGCGCTCACCGTCCACGTCATCGAGGCCAATATCGACGATCTCAACCCCCAGGTCCTCGCCTACGCCAGCGAGCGCCTCCTCAAATTCGGCGCGCTCGATGTCTCGCTCCAGCCCATCCTCATGAAGAAGGGACGCAGCGGACATCTGCTGCGCGTGGTCGCGCGCCCCGAGCACCGCGAGGCCCTCGCCCAGGTCATCTTCGCAGAAACCTCGACCCTCGGCCTGCGCATCTATCCCGCCGAGCGCCGCGTGCAGGCGCGCTCCTTCACCGAAGTCGAAACGCCCTACGGCAAAGTAAAAATCAAAGTCTCGAGCGAGGGCAGCTACGCGCCCGAATACGAGGATTGCCGAAAGCTCGCCGCCGAATCCGGCGTGGCCCTGAAACAGATCATCGCCGAAGCCAACTACGCGTACCTGAAACTCACCCGATGAACAAATACTACCTGACCACTCCCATCTACTACGTCAACGCCGCGCCCCACATCGGCCACGCCTACACCACCATCGTCGCCGACCTCATCAAGCGCTTCAAACGCATGCAGGGCCACGATCCCGTCGTGCTCACCACCGGCTCCGACGAACATGGCGTGAACGTCGAGCGCGCCGCCGAGCGCGCCGGCCGCACCCCGAAGGCCTTCTGCGACGATGTCGCCCGCGAATTCGAGCGACAGTGGCAGTCCCTCAACCTGGGTATCGATCACTTTCAGCGCACTACCGATCCCAAACACGCCCGCGTGGTCCAGGACCTGTTCGAGCGCTGCCGCAAGAACGGCTACATCTATAAAGGTTCCTACACCGGCCAATACTGCATCTTCGACAACCTTTACGTCAACGACGCCAAGCCCGGCGACCCCTGCCCCGATTGCGGCCGCCCCACCGAAACCATCACCGAGGAGAACTTCTTCTTTAAGCTCTCCGCCTTCACCGGCCGCCTCCTCGAGCTCCACGAAAAGCAGCCCGACTTTATCCAGCCCGAAACGCGACGCAACGAGGTCCTCTCCTTCGTCCGCCAGGGTCTCAACGATCTCTCCATCACCCGCACCAACCTCAAGTGGGGCATTCCGGTCGCAGGTGAAGCGCCGCACGTCTTCTACGTCTGGTTCGACGCTCTTACCGCCTACAAAACCGCAGTGGAAGACGAGGGTCTCTGGCCGGCCGACCTCCACCTGATCGGCAAAGAGATTGTCCGCTTCCACGCCATCTACTGGCCGGCCTTTCTGATGGCCGCGGAGCTTCCGCTGCCAAAGCGCATCTTCGCCCATGGGTGGCTGCTCTTCGAAGAGAGCAAGATGAGCAAGTCGCGCGGCAACATCGTCCGCGCCGAGCCCATCAAGGAAATCATGGGCATCGACGCCCTGCGCTACTTCCTGCTCCGCGAAGTCGTTTTCGGGCAGGATGGCAGCTTCAGCTACGACGCGCTGGTGGGCCGCTACAACTCCGATCTCGCCAACGGCCTCGGCAACCTCGCCAGCCGCACGCTGACCATGATCCACCAGTATCGCGGCGGCCATGTGCCGCACGGCGGCGATCCCGAAATCGCCGCTCTCGCCAAGGAAACCATCGATACCGTCCACGACGCCTTCGACCGCTTCGAGTTTTCGAAGGGCCTCGAATCGGTCTGGGCACTGATCTCCGCGGTCGACAAGTTCATCGTCAAACAGGCTCCCTGGAAGCTCTTCCGCCAGACCGACGAGGCTTCGCAGCAGGCGCTCAACGAAACCCTGTACACCGCCGCCGAAGCGCTGCGCATCTGCACCGCGCTGCTCTCCCCCGTCCTGCCGGCTTCCACCGCGACCATCTGGGCGCAGCTCGGCATGTCCGGCCCGATCGAATCCGTGCGCTTCGAGACGCTGAAGTGGGGCGGCCTCGCTCCCGGCCAGAAGATCGGCGAGGTGGCTCCGGTCTACCCGCGCCTCGACGCCGTGCAGTCCATCGCCGCCATGCGCGCGCTCGAAGAAAAAGTCACCGCCGAACAGAATGTCCTGATGGGGAAAACACCCGTCCCGCCACCCGCCGCGGAAGCGGCCCCCAAAATTCCTATCGACGACTTCCTCAAAGTCGATCTGCGCGTCGGCCTCGTGCTCTCCGCCGAGCGCGTCAAAGGCAGCGACAAACTGATGCATATGAAAGTCGATATCGGCGAGCCCCAGCCGCGAACCATCGTCGCCGGCATAGCCGAGGCCTACGCCCCCGAGCAGCTCCTCAGCCGCAAAGTCGTGATTGTGGCAAATCTGCAACCGCGAAAATTGAAGGGCATCGAATCAAACGGGATGATCGTGGCCGCGTCGGTGGACGGCGGCATGCCCGTGCTCGCCGGCTTCCACGAAGACATTCCGCCGGGAGCACGTTTGAAGTGAAGCTGGTCGATTCCCACTGCCACCTGAACGACCCGCAGTTCAACGCCGATCGCGATGCCACGATCGAGCGCGCCGCCGGGGCAGGCGTAGAGTGCGTGATGGAAATCGACGCCCCCGAGCTGGCCGAGCGCTACCTTTGCATGTACGCCACCGTGGGAATACATCCGCACGAGGCCGCCAAGGCCACCGGGGAGACCGTGGCCCGCATCCGCGATTTCGCTGCGCACCCGAAAGTCCTCGCGATCGGCGAAATCGGCCTGGATTATCATTACGATTTTTCTCCGCGTGACGTGCAGCAGCGCATATTTCGGTCTCAGCTCGAGCTCGCCGCCGAATTCGAAAAGCCCATCGTGATTCACACCCGCGAAGCCTGGGACGACACCCTGGCCCTGGTGGAGCAGGTTTCCGGCCTGCCCCGGGGGGGAATCATGCACTGCTTTACCGGCGATTCCACCCAGGCCCGCCAGGCGCTCGATATGGGTTTCCACCTCTCTTTCGGCGGCGTTCTCACGTTTCCCAAGGCCGAATCGCTTCGCGAAGCCGCTCGCATCACACCCGAAGACCGCCTGCTCATCGAGACCGATTGCCCCTATCTCGCCCCGGTTCCGTATCGCGGCAAACGCAACGAGCCGGCGTTCGTTGTCGAGACCGCCCGCCGACTCGCCGAGGTCCGCGGCACGACCGTCGAATCCATCGCGGACGTAACAACCCGCAACTTCCGGACGCTGTGTTTGCCCCGCGCCGCTAGGAACGGTTAAACTGGTTAACTTACAATGAATTTGAGCAAGCTGGGTCAAGCCCTCTCAGCGCGCGAGATTTTCGACCTGATCCAGGAAGACCTGGAGCGGGTTGAGAAGAAGATCAGCGCCGAATCGGTGGCCGGCGTCGACGCCGTCACCGCCATCGGCCAGTATCTGCAGTCCGCCGGTGGGAAACGCCTGCGACCTGCTCTGCTCCTCCTTTCCAGCAAGCTCGCCGGCAACGGCAACTCGTCCGCGGTGCAACTGGGAGCGGTGGTCGAGCTGATACACGCCGCCACGCTGGTTCACGACGACGTCATCGACGCGGCTCAAACCCGCCGGGGCCGCCCCTCCACCAACGTGAAGTGGGGCAACCACACCTGCGTGCTCGCCGGCGACTGGCTTTACATGCAGGCCTTCCAGATCGCCCTGCGCGAGCGCAATTTTCAGATCCTCGATCTGCTCATCTCGCTTACCCAGATGATGGTCGAAGGCGAGCTGCTTCAGCTCGATCGCATCGGCAAGATCGATATCAGCGAAGCCGACTGCATGGAGCTGGTCGACCGCAAGACCGCCTGCCTGTTCAGCGTCTGCGCGCGACTGGGAGCCATCTCCGCCGGCGCCGACACGCACACCCAGGAGCGCCTTGCGGAGTACGCCTGGAATCTCGGCATGGCGTTCCAGCTCGTCGACGACGTACTCGATTTCACGGCGCGCGAAAAAACCCTGGGCAAGCCGGTCGGCGGCGATCTGCGTGAAGGCAAGGTCACGCTGCCGCTGGTCTATGCGCTCGAGCGCGCGGGCGCCACCGAACGGGCTTTGGTAGCGACCATCCTGCAAGACCGGAATTACGATGGCGTTCCTTTCGAGCGCATTCTCGCGCTGCTCGAGAAGCACCACGGCATTCAGCGCGTTCGTGAAAAGGCCCAGGCGTTCACCGAGAAAGCCCGGGCGATAATCGCGGAGTTCCCGGATTCACCCTATCAGCGGGCTCTGCTTGCCGTGACAGAACTGATCACCGATCGGGATCACTGACACGGCTCTCAGCTATCAGCTTTCAGCCGTCAGCTTTCAGCCATCAGCTTCTTGCTGAGATGCCTTACCTGAAAGCTGACACAGCTCTCAACCATCAGCTCTCAACCTCTTGCTGAGGTGTCTTGGCTGAAAGCTGACAGCTATAAGCTGACAGCTTCCCTACGCCATCACCTTCAGGAACGCGGCCTTGAACTTGTTCATTTCGTCCTGTGTGCCGATACTGATCCGCACGTGACTCGGCCAGCTCGGCCACACGCGCCCGATGAACACCTTCTCGTTGCGCAAGCCCTCAATGACATCGCGGGGATTGCGCCTGGTATCAACCATGAAGCAGTTGGACATCGACCTCACATAGGAGAAGTTGTGCTTTTCCATGAAGGCGAAGGTATCCTCACGGACATCGCCGATGATCTTGCGCCGCTCGGGCACGACGTACTTGGCTTCCAGGCTGGCGCTCGCCCCGGCCATGCCGGTGATCGGCATCATGGTGCTGCTGAACCGGCTGACCTGGTCGAGCAGGTCGGGCCGCGCGATGGCCGCCCCGGCGCGCAGGCCGGCCATGCCGTAGATCTTCGAGAACGTCCGCAGGATCACCACGTCCTTGTCCTTCGCTACGAGCTGGCTGTTGAACGGGGCGCCGGAGATGTGGGTGTAGGCTTCGTCGATCATCACGATGGAGCCCTTTGGCTTGTTCTCCACCAGCCACTCGATGTCGGATTGCGGCGTCAATGTGCCGGTCGGGTTGTTCGGATTGCAGATGTAAATCAGGCCGGCATCTTCGACTGCGGCCATGGCCTTCACGTCGTGCGCGTACTCTTTATCTTTGAGCAACGGAACGCGAACCACCTTGACGCCGAAGCTGCGCGCGGCGCGCTCGCCGGCCTCGTAGCCGGGATCGCCCGTGACGAAAGGCTTCGTGGGAGAGGTAAATGCCAGCACCGCCTGGTGCAGCGGTCCGCTCGACCCGGCGAAGATGCGAACATAGCTGTTCTTCACGCCTTCCTGCTCGGAGAGGATCTGCTGGACCTTGTCGCCTTCGCTGTAGCGATAGCGTCCGCCGTACTGGATCATGCGGGCTACCGCTTCGCGCGCCTCCTTGCAGGGGCCGAGCGGGTTTTCGTTGGCGTTGATCAGGACCGCGTCGGGCGGCGCCTCGACCTTCGAAAGCTGCGCCAGCGCGGGCTCGTTGTAAAAGGGCAGGGCCGCGCCCGCGGTGATCATGGCCGCGATGCGCCCGAAGTTCCGGCGGCTGAAGCCGCGGCTCACAAATTCCTCTTGAAGTTTCTCGTTCAGGATAGCCGGCATAGTCCCTCTCTCTGGAAAGTGCGTAATTGGCTTGAGATTATCAGTTCGAGGCCCCGGAGTCCAGCCCCTTCAGCAGGGCGCGCACCGCGAATCCGGTGGCCGCATCGTTCATGAAACCGGCCTCGATCGAGTCCGGCTTGAAGGTGTGGTTCATCGACTGGGCGGTCCAGAAACCGCCGTTCGGGTCCTGGTGGGTGCGCAGCCAGATGAGCGCCTTGGCCATCTTCGGGTCGTTGGAGCGCTGCCCGCACTCCAGCAACGCCAGCGTAACGAACGCGGTGGCGTATCCCGTGCTCCCCGATACAGCGGGTTGGGCTTCGGGGTGCTTTTTCCATGGCCCCAGCGATTCCATGTCCCAACCGCCATCGGGCTGCTGTTTGCTCAGCACCTCCTGGATCACCACCTGGCGCGTCTTGGCATCGAGTACTTCCGGCAGCTTCGCCGAGGCCCAAGCCGCAGCAACACGGTTCTGTAGCGGAGCTCCTTCGATGGTGGATCGCAGGTACCCTCCAAGCGCCGCAATCCGCTCGCGCACTTCGGGCCGGCCGCGATACTCGGCGGGCGCGGCGGCCAGGGCCATCGCACCCAGCGCGGCGCCAAAAAGCTCGGATTCCGGCTCCTCCCAGGGATCCATGTCGGTCATATACCACTTCCACGAGCCGGCCTTCGGACCTTCGCGAATCTGCAGGGCCAGCATACGGTCGAATGCCTCCGGGGTGCGCAGAAACAGCGCCGCCATCACACTTTCCACGCCGATCGCCGGTCCATCGGGCGTGCGCTTATCCAGGCGCGATCGCAGCGACTCCAGGTACCCCGTCTCCCACTGCGTGGGCCCGCTCTCACCCAGCGCCTTGCGCAGCGCCGGCCGAGCTATTAAATAGGTCACGCTGGTGTGGCAGGAAATGCAGGGCTTGGCGCCGCCGTTGGCACGCGGCCAGGCGAACCACACTTTCTGCCGCGCATCGAGATAATCGGCCGCCAGCCGCGGATTCCAATCCGCGCAAAAAGCCGGCAGCATGGAAAGTCCCAGCAGAACAGCCTTCCGGTACAACATATCTCCCCAGTCTACCGCTACACTGGAGGCTTCGGATGAAGCAGGAAGCCTCTTATTTCGACGGCAAGGAACCGAAACTGATCTATATCGCTAAGCGGCTGCGCGACGCGCTCCGCCTGGAGAAGGTCTTCACCGAGAGCGGCGTCGATTACGGAGTCGAGGCCGATCAGTATCGTGGCGGGATAATCTTTCAAACCGTGCGGGCGGGAGCGTTCTTCTACGTACTGCCGGAGAGCGAAAGCGCCGCAAGGGAAGTCATGCGGCGCCACGGGTACAAGCCGTTCGAGGGGGAGAATCCGGCGCTTTAAAGATCGATGTCCCGCGTGGGCGGCTTCTCGTCCGGATTTTCCTTGGCCCGTTTGAACAGCTCGTCGAACTTCTTCTGCAAAACCTGACCGTGCTGCTTTTCGGCCTCGACGCTCTTTTGAAAAAGCTGCTCCCGCCGGGCGCCCTCTCCTTTAAGCTTGGCCACCTCGGCCGCCAGGTCCTCGATCGGCTTAGGCTTCTCGGGCACGGTGTGTGCGATCACGCTACGGGTTTCCGGATCGATTTTCAGGATCGCCTGGCAGCAGGGGCAATCCACCTCGAACATGGGCGCTTTGGGCATGAAATCATCTTAGCAGCCAGGCCTGCGGCAGACGGATGCGAGGAATTTGCGGAATTTAGAAGGGGTTCGAGCAGGGTGACTGGTTGGTGGGCGCTATCATGGGTGAGTCGTTCGTCTCGCCGCTGGCCTGTCGATAATTAGTCACGCCCGTGAATGAGCAATTGCTGCACCAAATGGCCCCGACTTGAAAATCAAAGAGATTGACCGCGCATCCGTGCTTTCCGTGTATGCAAAGTTGACAGCGATGTGTCAACTTATCGTCTCAGGCTCGGACGCTGCTGCCGGCCGATGTCTCCATCGTGATCGTTACCGGCATCTCCTTGTGGTTGCGTACGACGGTCACGGTGACGCTCTTCTTGCCCCGAAGATTCCGCAGTGCCCGCGTGATCTCGGCGCTGGTTGTAACATTTGTATCTTCTACCTTGGTAATCACATCGCCGGCTTTGATCCCTGCTTTGTCCGCGGACGAACCTTTCTTCACGCTGCGCACCAACACGCCTTCCTGCACTCCGAAGAACTCGGCTAACTGCGCTTCCTGGCCAAGCGGCTCTCCGACGATGCCCAGCATGGGATTCTGGACGGAACCGTAGCGCGGAATCTCGATATTCGGCATCTCCGGCATGTTGGGCATGGCCGGCATGTTGAAATTCCAGCCCGAATCGGGCCCGATGATCATCGGCTGGTTCTTGCGCTCACCCACGGTTGCGGTGAGGGTCACCATGGCGCCGCCGCGCCAGACATTCAGCTTGACCTGGTGACCGACCGGCGTTTCCTGGACGAGACGCCGGAACTGGGTCCAGCCCTCGACCGGCTGTCCGTTGTATTCGACGACGATGTCGCCTTCCTTCAGGCCGGCTTTGGACGCCGGGCCTTCGGGATCGACGCTGGAGATCTCCACGCCGCGCTCATCTTTCAGGTTGAGCGCCTTGGCGCGATCCGGGGTGATATCCACCCCGCCGACTCCGAGATAGGTTCCGCCGCTGGTCATCACCCACGTCTGAGGGCGCTGGGCGAACGCGGCGGGAGAGACGAGGCTCGCCGCCGCCATGCATGCCAGGATGCATTTGAAAGTCACTTTCATAACCACACCTCTATTGATTATTGCTTTTTGATAAAGATCGTTCCCGCGGTGGCTGAAATCTGCAGCAGTGGACCACCGCCGTTGACTTGGCCATCCGCGATCAGTTGCCGTCCCTGTCGCCGCACCGTGATGCTGTTGTACTCGCTGAAGATGCGGCGCATGGTGTCGGCAAGCTCGTTCTGCGCATGGATATTCACACCGACGTTGGACGGAATCAGCACCGTGATGTCACCGTTGGCGGTAGCCAGGAAAGAATCCGACAGCTTGCTGCCAAGGAGACTCGCCACGATGTTGCCCAGGGACGTGGAAACGCGCATGGGGCCGGCGATGTTCGTCAGCCGGATGCCGCCCGAGCCGGACTCGCACTGCACCCCGCCGGCGGCGCCGACCTGAACCGGGCCCGCCATATTGCGTGCCACCACGAGACCGCCTGCGTGTTCCACCACGATGGGTCCGCCGACCGTGGAAGCGTTGACCCCACCGCCCGCGCGAACGATATGGATGCCGCCGCCGCCGGTCTGGGCGCGCACGGGCCCTTTGATTTCGGTGGCGGAAATGTCGCCGCCCACGGTCTCCATGACGGCTTCGCCTTTGATCACCCCGGCCGTAATCTTGCCCGCCCCGGTGGAGCAGCGAAGGCCGCCCCCGATGGTACCCACCCGCACATCGCCGCCTTGCGTGGTCAGTTTGCAGTCGCCTCGAATCCGGTCGATCACCAGTTCGCCGCCGCCGGTGTCCGCGTTCAAATTGCCATCCACGCCGGAAGCTTCAATGGCGCCATCGGAGGTGGAAATAGCGGCGGCATCCACTCGCGGCGCCTTGACGATCACGGTGGAGACCACCGGCCCGTTGGGCGCGGTGATGACGGTTGTGTCGCCGATGCGCTCGGCGCGCACCAGGTAGCGCTGCATCACCGACCGGGCTTCGGATTCGGTGCGGGCGCGGACGCTGACGCGAATTGTGTAGGAAATATTGGAGGAGATTCCCGCCTCCAGCGTCACCGGGCCGTGGGCGTTGACCCGGATACGGCGGGTTAGGGGAGCGACGCCGTAGAAATCCTTCTCCCAAAGCTCGCCCTTGCGATGGAGGCCCAGAGGCTGGGCCAACGCAAGCAGCGGAAGAAGGAGCAGCGCCCCGTTCCTAGAATGTGCCGATAGACGCATTCATCTCCCGGAGCGCCTTTTCCATCTTGAGGCGCACTGAATTGCTCTGTTCGCGCTGCACCAGGGCCTGCATCAGGCCCACGATGGTTTCGTCGCGGTGGGCAGCCAGCAGTTCGATAGCCTGCATCTTGACCGCGTCGTTGGCTGGCATGCGCAAGACCTGGCCCAACACGTGGCGCACCTGCGGATCGCCGGCCAGCGGCTTTAACCCTTCGAGCGCGTTCATCTGCACGTCGGGATTAGGATCGGTCAGCGCGTTGAGAAAAGTCTCTTTCACTTCGCCGGAGCTGCACTGGTTCTTGAGCATGCGGACGGATTCGCCGCGCACGGCGGGATTGTCCTCGTACATGCCGGCCACCAGCAGCTTTTGAATGTTGGAATCATTGATCCGCCCTTTGAGCAGGCAGCGCCGGGTTTCGTCGTACGAGATCACCACGCGTCCGGCGCTTTCCGGGTCGGGCTGGACGGAGCGGACAGTGGAGTAAACCTCGCCGCCCGGGTTGGTGATGGAAGCCAGGTTAGTCCCCGGCACGCTGCCGGGTAGCCCGTTGGTGAGCTTCGCCGCAAAGAATCCAATCGCCACCAGCGCCACCGCGCCGATAGGCTGGCTCAGCCGGTTCAAGCTGCCAAAGGTGTGCGCCATGGCCTCGATAAAGAGGGTCCAGGGGCCTTTGCCTGTGTGGACGGCACGCGGGGCGCCGCCCTGTACGGCGGCCATCAGATCGGCACGGCAGTCTTCCAGCAGGTGGGACGGGACTTCCAGAGCCCGGCGATCGAGCGCGGCGGCGAGAGTGCGCTGCT
>Ga0335080_10003502_pt1 | contig 15876 bp, 15 predicted proteins | sample Lox_Sample_34_FD_206720 | JGI IMG/M metagenome (GOLD analysis project Ga0335080, IMG submission 206720) | Soil microbial communities from Loxahatchee National Wildlife Refuge, Florida, United States - Lox_Sample_3.4 | ecosystem: Environmental > Terrestrial > Soil > Wetlands | place: USA...
CGCCGACTGCGTCCGCGGCATCGCGCGGTTGATCTCGTCCACGAGCACGACGTTCGCGAACACCGGGCCGGCGCGGAACTCGAACTCGCGCGTCTTCTGGTTGAAGATCGAGAGGCCCGTGACGTCGGTCGGCTGGAGGTCCGGCGTGCACTGGACGCGCGAGAAGTCCGCGTCCTCGATCGTCTGCGCGATCGAGCGGGCGAGGATCGTCTTCGCCGTCCCGGGCACGTCCTCCAGGAGCACGTGGCCGCCGGAGACGAGCGCGGCGAGGACGAGCGCGATCTCGTCCTCCTTGCCGATCACCACGGATCCGACGTTGGCGAGCAGCCGCCGAGCCGTCTCGTGGACCGCGCTGCGATCGTCGATCGGCTCCGGCCGGGGCGCGTGGGCCATGTCGGACCGAACGGTATAGTCTGCCGCCGTTGTTCGGTCAACTATCGCCCTGGAGGGTCATGAACCGGTCAGTTCGTGCGGCTCGGACGGCGCTCGTCCTCGTCGTCGCCGCCGCCGCGCTTGCGATCGCGGGCGGCGCGCTCGCGGCGCCCGCGCACAAGACGGCGACGATCACCGTCACCGCCTCGGAGTTCAAGTTCAAGCTGTCCTCGAGCTCCGCGAAGGCGGGCAGCATCACGTTCAACGTCGTGAACAAGGGCAAGCTCGGGCACGACTTCAAGATCGGCGGCAAGAAGACCCCGCTGATCGCGCCCGGCAAGAGCGCCAAGCTCACCGTCACGCTGAAGGCGGGCTCGTACCCGTATCTGTGCACCGTCCCCGGCCACGCGGCCGCCGGGATGAAGGGGACGCTGAAGGTTTCGTAAGACTTCTCGGATCCAAGTGCGGGGAGGTGCGGATGCGTCTCCCCGCGATCCGTTGCCGGTTGGACGCGACCCTGCTACGGTCGGTTCGGCCCAGCCGTGTCAAACGTCGAATCAGAGTTCGTCCACCAGTACCTGATGACGCGCGAAGAGCGCGTCGTCTGGCGGCGCTTCGTCGAGACGCATGCGGCGATCGTCCGCAAGCTCGACGAGGACCTGCGCGCCAACAGCGGCCTGACGCTCTCGTCGTTCGAGGTGCTGTACGAGCTCGCGCGTGCGCCGGGCAACCGGCTGCGGATGGCGGAGCTCGCGGACAAGCTGCTCTTCACGCGCAGCGGCGTCACGCGCCTCGTCGACCGGCTCGAGCGCGACGGGCTCGTCGCGCGCTCCAACTGCGACCACGACGGGCGCGGCGTCTACGCGAAGCTCACGAGACACGGCTTCGAGACGTTCGAGGCTGCGTGCACCCCGCACATCGACGGCATCCGCCGTCTCTTCTTCGACCCGCTGGAGGGCTGGGAGGACGTGCTCCTCCGGCTGCTGCACCAGCTCGCGCCGGAGAAGAAGGCGAAGGTCTCGGCCTAGAGCGGCTCGGCCGCGGTCTTCGTCGCCGCCTCCGCCGCGGAGGTCTTCCGCAGCGGGATCTCCTGCAAGAGCCACGAGAGCACGAACGCGAGCACGGAGACCGCGGCCGCGACGAGGAACACGGGCCGCAGCGCGGCGGCGAACGCGTGGACGTACGGGTCGTGCACGGCGGGCGGCAGGTGCTTGATCGCGTCCGGATTCGCCGCCGCCGGCAGCTCGACGCCGGGCGGGAGCAGCTTCGCGATCTCCGCGTGCAGCCGGTTCACGAACACGGCACCGAACGACGCGACGCCGATCGAGCCGCCGATCTGGCGGAACAGCGTCGAGCCCGAGGTTGCGACCCCGAGGTGCTTGTAGTCGACGGCGTTCTGCACCGCGAGCACGAGCACCTGCATCGTGAGGCCGAGCCCGAGCCCGACGATCAACATGAAGACGCCGACCTGCCAGCTCGGCGTGTCGACGGAGATGCGGGAGAGCAGGAACAGCGCGAAGGCGGTGACCGCGGTACCGACGATCGGGAACGCCTTGTAGCGGCCGAAGCGCGAGATGAGGATGCCGCTCGCAATCGACGTGACCAGCAGACCGCCCATCAGCGGCGTGAGGAAGAGGCCTGAGACGGTCGGGCTGTGCTCCTTCACGATCTGGAGATAGAGCGGCAGGTACGTCACCGCGCCGAACAACGCGAAGCCGACGACGAAGCCGACCGCGCTCGTCACGCTGAAGATCGGGATGCGGAACAGCTCGAGCGGCAGGATCGGCTCCGCCGCGCGCCGCTCGACGAGGATGAACACGCCGAGCAGCACGATCCCGATCACGAGCAACGCGATCATCTCCGGCGCCGCCCAGCCGTACGTCGTCCCGCCGAGGCTCGTGTACAGCACGATCGCCGAGAGCGAGCCTGCGAGCGTCGCGGCGCCGAGGTAGTCGATCTTCACCTTGACGTGCGCCGTGTGCGCGTGGAACACCGCGGCGATGACGAACCACGCGGCCGCGCCGACGGGAAGGTTGATGTAGAAGATCCAGCGCCAGCTGAGGTTGTCGACGAAGAAGCCGCCGAGCAGCGGCCCGATCACCGTCGACACGCCGAAGACGGCGCCGAAGAAGCCCTGGTAGCGGCCGCGGTCGCGCGGCGGGACGATGTCGCCGACGACGGCGATCGTCGTCACCATCAGTCCGCCGGCCCCGAGCCCCTGGAGCGCGCGGAAGCCGATCAGCTGCGTCATGTTCTGGCTCAGCCCGCAGAGCGCCGAGCCGACGAGGAAGATCACGATCGCGACCTGGAGCACGAGCTTGCGCCCGTAGAGGTCGCCGAGCTTCCCGTAGACGGGGCCGGACACCGTGGACGCGAGCAGGTACGCGGTCACGACCCACGAGATGTGATTGAGGCCGTGGAGGTCGCCGACGATCGTCGGCAGCGCGGTCGAGACGATCGTCTGGTCGAGCGACGCGAGCAGCAGGACGAGCATCAGCGCGGCGAAGATCAGGCGGACGCGCGGAGCGGCCTCGACCGGCGCTGCGCTGCTCACGTCGCTCATTCCGGCTGCTCCCGCAACTGCACCGTCTCGTCCTCGTCGCCGGCGCCGCGCATCCTCAGGATCGCGCCGCCGACGAGCAGCAGGAGGAGCTCGACGAGCGTGATCGCGACGCGGTTCAAAAGCGACGCGCCGAGCGCCGCGCCCTTCGGCGCGACGGCGAGCATCAGCCCGTACATCGTTCCCTCTCGGACGCCGAGTCCGGAGGGCGCGATCACGACGAGCACCGCGACGATCGCGCCGACCGCCGCGACGCCGCCGAGGTAGACGATCGACTGCGGATCCGGATGGGCGTGCACCGAGCGCAGCAGGAGCCACAGCGCCGCGCCGCCGACGATCCACGTCAGCGCGTAGTACGCGAGGAGGAGGGCGATCGTGACCGGGCGCACCGGCGGCAGCTCCTGCTTGTAGCCGAGCTTCCGCAGCACCCAGCCCATCATCGGCCGGAAGATGCGCGGCTGCACGAGCACGGCGACGACGAGCGCGAACACGACGATGGGGACGGTCGGCGCGTGGACGCCGTCGACCCACGAGAGGCTGATCACGAACACCATCACGCCGGAGACCGCGGAGAGGCCCGCCTCGATCGCCATCGCCGCGGTGACGAGCGCGCCGTCCGTGACGCCCGACCGCCGCATCGCGACGACGCGCGCCGCCGGCGTCCACACGCCGCCCGGTACGTACTTCGCGAGCATCGAGACCATCTCCGCGCGCAGCGCGTCCGCGTACGTGAGGTGGATCCCCCAGTCCGAGAAGAGCCGGATCCACCCGACGACGAAGGAGAGGTAGTAGACGGCGAGCACGACGCACGCCAGCCCGAAGTACGCGAGATCCGCGTGCCTGAGGTCCTTGCCCGCGGCGCGGAACGAGCCGCGCACCGCCCACGCGATGCAGACGATGAAGACGACGCCGACGAGGAGCTCGAGGGCGACGAGGGCCCGCGGATGCGCCGCCGCCCAGCGGCGGCCGGCGGTCACCAGCCGCCCCACGTCACGCCTTCGTCAGGTGCTGCTCGAGCCACTCGCACGTGAGGCGGTAGCCGCGGACCTCGTTCGTGTAGCGCGTGAAGCCGTGGCCCTCGTCCTCGAAGACGACGTACTCGACCTCGCGGCCGAGCTCGCGCAGCCGGTCGACCATCTGGTCCGACTCCGACTTGACGACACGCGGGTCCTTCGCGCCCTGGATCACGAGCAGCGGCGCGCGCACCTGGTCGACGTACGTGATCGGCGACCGCTCGAGGAGGAACTCCTCCTCCGTGTCGGGGTCGCCGACCCACTTCGCCATGAAGCGCCGCCAGCCCGGGGGCACCGCGCGCGAGAACGTGACGAGGTTCCCCGGCCCGACGATGTCGACCGCGGCGGCCCAGTACTCCGGCAGCCGCGTCACGCACGTCAGCGTCGCGAAGCCGCCGTAGGAGCCGCCGTAGACGCCGAGCCGCCCGCCGTCGACGAAGTCCTGCGCGCGCAGCCACTCGGCCGCGTGCCGCCAGTCCTCGAGGTCGCCGCCGCCCCAGTCGTGGTGGATCAGCTTCTGGTACGTCTTGCCGTAGCCGGTCGAGCCGCGGATGTTCGTCGCGAGCACGCCGATGCCGCGGCTCGCGAGGTACTGGTACACGGGCCGGTACACCGGCCGCTCCTGCGCCTCCGGCCCGCCGTGGATCGCGACGACGAACGGCGCGCGCCCGTTCCCCTCGGGCCGGTAGAGCCACGCGGGGATCTCGCGGCCGTCGAAGCTCGGGTACGCGACGAGCTCCGGATCGACGAGCCTCAGCGCGCGCAGCCCCGCGAGCCTGCTCTCCGTCACGGCACGAGCGTCGCCGGTCGCCGTGTCGACGACGTGGATCTCGCCCGGCCGTCCGGGCTGGTCCCACACGAGCACGATGCGGGAGCCGTCCTTCGACACCGAGATGCCGGAGCCGAGCGCGGAGATCGTCCCGTGGGGAAGCGTCGGATCGGGCAGGTCGGCGCCCGTCCGGAGGTCGCGGACGCGCAGCCTCGCCCAGCCGTCGACGTTCTCGAGCCACGCGAGCACACGGCCGTCGCCGGAGCCGGCGAGCTCGTCGATCTCGTGGTCGGGCGTCTCGACCCACTCGCGCGACCCGGTCGCGACGTCGACGCGCGCGAGGCCCGTGAAGTCGCGGCCCTCGTCGCTCAACACGTAGACGGACGCGCCGTCGGCGGACCACGGGCCGGGCAGGAACTTCACCTCGTCGTCGTGCTCGGTGATCTCGACCGCGTCGCCCGACGCGACGTCGATGACGAAGAGGGAGATGTCGGTGTTCGAGCGGAAGTCGGCGGCGAGCACCTTCGTCCCGTCCGGGGAGAACGAGACGGCGAACGTGTAGCGGCCCTCGCCCCAGAGGTGGCGCGGCTCCGCGGCGCCCTCCTCCCAGACGAAGACCTCGGTGTCGGTCGGCGTGCGCGAGTTCGCCGCGAAGCAGAAGCGCTTGCCGTCCCGCGACCACGCGCCGCCTGCGACGTAGTGCTGCACCTGCTCGAGGTCGGTGAGCTGCTCGGGCCAGCCGCCGCCGGCCGGGATCCGGTAGAGCTGGTGGAACTCGTCGCCGTCGCGGTCGGCGCTGAAGAGGATCGTCCCGTCGCCGCGCACCGCGACCGCGCGGACGGTGTTCTCCGTGAAGGTCGTGAGCTGCTCCGGCCAGCCGCCGCCGTCGACGGCGGCGCTCCAGAGGTTGAACTGTCCCGAGATGTTCGAGACGAAGAGCGCGCGCTCGCCGTCCGGCGTCAGGTCGGCGATCGGCGAGAGGCGCCGCGAGGCGAAGAACTGCTCGAACGGAGGGCGATCCGCCACCGTCTCAGCCTAGCCTCAGGACCGCCGCTCCGCGCACCTCGCCGCGGCGGAGCCGGTCGAGCGCCTCGTTCGCGGCCTCGAGCTCGAAGACCTCGACCTCGGTCCGGATCGGGACCCGAGGCGCGAGCGCGAGCAGCTCCTCGCCGTCGCGCCGCGTGAGGTTCGCGACCGAGCGGACGGAGCGCTCCTCCCAGAGCAGCTCGTACGGGAAGCTGGGGATGTCGCTCATGTGGATCCCGGCGCAGACGACGGAGCCGCCCTTCGCGAGCGCGCGGAGCGCGGCCGGCACGAGCTCGCCGGCGGGCGCGAAGAGGATCGCCGCGTCCAGCTGCTCCGGCGGGAGCTCGTCGGACCAGCCGGCCCACTCGCAGCCGAGGTCGAGCGCGAACGCGCGCGCGGCCTCGTCGCCGTGCCGCACGAAGCCGAAGAGCCGGCGACCTTCGTGCTTCGCGACCTGCGCGACGATGTGCGCCGACGCGCCGAAGCCGTAGAGGCCGAGCCGTTCCGCGTCGCCGGCGAGCCGGAGCGCCCGGTAGCCGATCAGCCCCGCGCAGAGGAGCGGCGCGGCGTCGACGTCGGAGTACGCGTCGGGAAGCTCGAGGCAGTAGCGCTCGTCGGCGACGGCGACCTCCGCGTAGCCGCCGTCGACGTCGTAGCCCGTGAAGCGCGCCGCGTCGCAGAGGTTCTCGCGACCGCTCGTGCAGTAGCGGCAGGTTCCGTCCGTCCACCCGAGCCACGGCACCCCGAGCCTGCGCCCGTCGTCCGCGATTCCGACGATCTGGTGGCCGATCACGAGCGGGAGCTTCGGATGCGTGAGCTCGCCGTCGACGATGTGGAGGTCGGTGCGGCAGACGCCGCACGCCGACACGCGGAGCCGCACCTGCCCGGCCGCCGGCTCCGGCTGCGGCAGGTCGCGAAGCTGCAGCGGCTCCCTCGCCCGCTCGAGCACCATCGCGCGCACGTTGCAGATCGTACGACCGCGCGGCCGAGCACGTTTCGAGAAGCCGAGCGTCGGCCGGCGCACGTAGCCTGGGTGCGGATGCTCGGATTCAGTCGCTTCGTCCTCCGACACAAGTGGTGGGTCGTCGCCGCGTGGGTGCTCGTGCTCCTCGCGGGCGTGCCGAACCTGCAGCGCGCGACGAACGCGCTCTCGCAGCAGTTCTCCGTGCCGGGGCGCGAGGGCTTCGAGACGAACATCGAGCTCTTCCACCGCTACGGGATCGATCCGGCGGTGAGCTCGATCGTCCCCGTCGTCACGCTGCCGAAGGGAACGACCGTCGACTCGCCCGGCGTGCGCGCGAAGCTCGGCGCGGCGTTCGCGTCGGCGACCGCCGCGGTTCCGCGCTCGCGCTCCGTGTCGTTCGCGTCGACCGGAAACCGCGCGTTCGTCTCCGCCGACGGGCGCACGACGTTCGCGATCGTCTACATCCCGTTCAAGGCGAAGCGCGGCTTCAACGGCGCGACGCACGAGACGAACGCGATCGCCGCCGCGATGCGCGCGAATGCGCCGCCGGGCGCCGTCGTGCACGTCACGGGCTACGACGCCCTGGGCGAGGCGCCGAGCGGCGGCAAGGGGCCGGGCGTCCTCCTCGAGGCGATCATCGGCGGCTTCGGCGCGCTCATCGTGCTCGCGTTCGTGTTCGCGTCGTTCATCGCGATCGTGCCGATCGTGATGGCGATCTTCGCGATCGTCGCGACCTTCATGCTCATCTGGGGGCTGACGACGTTCGCGTCGGTGTCGTTCATCGTCCAGTTCCTCGTCGCGCTGATCGGGCTCGGCGTCTGCATCGACTACACGCTGCTCGTCGTGATGCGCTGGCGCGAGGAGCACGCGGCGGGCGCGGAGAACGTCGAGGCGGTCGAGCGCGCGATGGTCACCGCAGGTGAGTCCGTCGTCTTCTCCGGCACGACGGTCGGGATCGGCCTGCTCGCGCTCGTCGTGCTGCCGCTGCCGTTCCTCCGCTCGATCGGCTACGCCGGCCTGCTGATCCCGCTCGTCAGCGTGCTCGTCTCGATCACATTGCTGCCGGTGATCCTCGCGACGGTCGGGCCGCGCCTCGACTGGCCGCGGATCCGGACGGAGAAGGAGGCGAGCCCGTTCTGGACGCGCTGGTCGAAGGGCGTCGTGAAGCGGCGCTGGCAGGCCGCGGCGCTCGCGCTCGCGATCCTCGTCGCGCTGCTCGTCCCGGCGCTCCGGATCCAGGTCGGGAACGCGAACCCGGCCGCGCTCGCGCAGAGCGGCGACGCGTACCAGGGTCTCGTCGCGCTCGAGAAGAGCGGGATCGGCGCCGGTGTCCTGACGGAGTTCGCGGCGCTCGCGCGCGACCCGCACAGCGCGAGCGCGGTCGCGACGAAGCTCGCGTCGGTCGGCGGCGTGCGGGGCGCGGCGGTCGCGTGGCAGGACGCGAAGGGCGCCGTCGTCGTCGTGCTCCCGAAGGTGCAGGCGAACTCGGGCGGCGGCCGTGCGCTCTACTCGCGCCTCCGCGACGCGGCGCACACGATCCCCGGCACGACGGTCGGCGGGCAGGCGGCGTCGGGCGCCGACTTCGTCTCCGCGGTCTACGGGAGCTTCCCGACGATGATCGCGCTGATCGCGCTGCTGACGGTGATCCTGCTCGCGCGCGCGTTCCGCTCGATCCTGCTGCCGATCAAGGCGGTGCTCCTGAACCTGCTGTCGGTCGGCGCCGCGTGGGGGATCATGGTGCTCGTCTGGCAGGAGGGCTGGGGCTCGCATGTGATCTGGGGCATCCCGGCGACGGGCGCGATCACCGCGTTCATCCCGCTGATGGTGTTCGCGTTCCTGTTCGGCCTGTCGATGGACTACGAGGTCTTCATCCTGTCGCGCGTCCGGGAGGAGTACGACGCGATCGGGTCGACGGACGAGGCGGTGATCCGCGGCGTGTCGCGCACCGGCCGGCTCGTGACGAGCGCGGCGCTGATCCTCTTCCTCGCGTTCGCCGCACTCGGCTCCGGGCCCGAGGTCGTGATCAAGATCTTCGCGACGGGCCTCGCGGCGGGGATCCTCCTCGACGCGACCGTCGTGCGGATGCTGCTCGTCCCGGCGCTCGTGTCGCTCTTCGGACGCTACAACTGGTGGCTCCCCCGCTGGCCCGCGCGCATCCTGCGCGTCGAGCCGTCCGCGGCGGTCGTCGAGCCCGCCCCCGCGCGGGACTGAGCTAGCCTCCCGGCGTGGAGCGGACGCTGCCCTACGCCTGGTACTCCGACCCGGACGTCCTGCGCCGCGAGCACGAGCGGATCTTCTCGCCGTCGTGGCAGTACGTCGGCCACACGGGGCTCGTGCCCGACCCGGGGACGTTCTTCGCCGGGCGCGCGGGCCGCATGCCGGTGCTCGTGACGCGCGCGCGGGACGGGGAGCTCCGCGCGTTCCGGAACGTCTGCCGCCACCGCGGCTTCCCCGTCGCCGAGGGCCAAGGACGGCGCGAGACGATCCAGTGCCCGTACCACGCGTGGACGTACGGGCTCGACGGCTGCCTCCGGTCGGCGCCGCGCTCGGAGGAGGAGCCGGGCTTCCCCAAGGACGAGCTCGGGCTCGTCCCGGCCGCCGTCGGCGCCTGGGGCCCGTTCCTCTTCGTCAACACGAGCACCGACCCGGAGCCGCTCGCCGACGCGCTCGGCTCGATGCCGGCGCAGGTCGCGGAGCTCGGGCTCGACGTCGACGCGCTCGTCGCGTACAGCCGCTGGGAGGCCGAGGTCGACGCGAACTGGAAGATCGTCTGCGAGAACTTCCTCGAGTGCTACCACTGCCAGATCGCGCACCCGGCGCTCGCCGAGGTGCTCGACACGTCGGCGGACGCGTACGCGCTCTCGACCGAGGGCCGGCTCTCGAGCCAGCACGGCCCGGTGCGCGAGCAGACGCGGAGCACGATGCGCGTCGACGGTGAGCTCCCGCGCGGCCAGTTCCACTTCCTCTGGCCGAACCTCACCGTGAACATCTTCCCGGGCCGCCCGAACATCTCGCTCGGCCCCGTCGTACCGCTGACGCCGGGCCGGACGTACCGGTTCCTCGACTACTTCTTCGGGCCGGACGTGGAGCAGGACTGGATCGACGAGCTGATGGCCTTCGACGACCAGGTCGGCGCCGAGGACCGGGTGCTCGTGGAGGGCGTCCACCGCGGGGTCGCCGCCGGGGCCCTCGAGCACGGGTTCCTCCTGGGCCGAACCGAGCAGCTGATCGGCCATTTCCAGCAACTCACCAGGGCGGCGCTCGTCTGAGGACCTAGAGCTTTCCCCCGCACCGCGGTAGATTTGCTCCCTTCCCAGGCCCGTATCGACAGAACCAACAGGAGGATTTTGTGGCAAAGCGTCTTCTTCCGCTGCTCGTCGCCGTGGCGCTCGTCGCGGTGCCGGCCGCGTCGGCCAAGCGTTCTGCGCTGCCGACCCTGCAGCCCGGCAAGCTCGTCGTGGCCTTCGGCGACCCGGCCCCCGGCTTCGCCGCCGGCACCGTCCGCGGCAGCACGGTCACGAACCCGCGCGGCTACGAGGTCGACCTCGCGTCGGCGATCGCGAAGCAGCTCGGGCTCACCCCGGTCTGGATGTACTCGTCGTGGAACAGCCTGTTCGCGCCCGGCGCGAAGAAGTTCGACATCTCCTTCCAGGAGGCGACCATCACCGCCCAGCGGAAGAAGACGGTCGACTTCACGATGACGTACCTGAACGCGAACCAGGGCGTCCTGATCTCGAAGCAGACGACGCCCCCGAAGAGCATCGCCGACCTGAAGCAGCTCCAGACGTGCGCCCAGACGAACACGACGGGCCTCGACTGGATCAACTCGCAGCTGAAGCCGACGAAGCGGCCGCTGACCTACCCGACGACGACCGCCGCGTATCAGGCCGTGCAGATCAACCAGTGCCAGGCCCTGATCCTCGACGTGCCGCTCGTCGCGCTCGAGAAGAAGCAGAACCCCTCGAAGTTCGGCGCGGTCGCCGGTCAGATCGTCACGCACGAGCAGTACGGCGCCGTGCTCCAGAAGGGCTCGAAGCTCCTGGCGCCCGTCAACGCAGCGCTCGCGAAGCTGACGGCGAACGGCACGGTCGGCAAGCTCCAGAAGAAGTGGTTCAACCTCAACTTCGCAGCGATTCCGACACTGAAGTAACGACATGAACGCGCTTCACGAGGTCGCGCACGCGTTCTTCAACCCGCACAGCTTCACGCTGGCGTTGCCGGACGTGTGGGCGGGCTTCCAGGTGAACCTCCACATGATGGTGATCGCGGAAGCCCTCGTCCTCGTGTTCGCGCTCGGTCTCGCACTCGTTCGCGGTCTGCCGGGGTCCGGAGCAAAGCCGTTCCGGGCCCTGGCGATCGCGTACACGGACTTCTTCCGCGGGACGCCGATCATCATCGTGGCGTTCCTCGTCGGGTTCGGGATCCCCGGGCTCCAGCTCGGCTACATCTCGACCCGCTCGATCACGACCTACGGGATCATCACGCTGACGCTCGTCTACACCGCGTACGTCACCGAGGTGTACCGCGCGGGGATCGAGTCGATCCACCCGAGCCAGCGCGCTGCCGCGCGGTCGCTCGGGCTCTCCTACTTCCAGGCGATGCGGTACGTCGTCGTCCCGCAGGCGGTGCGCCGCGTGATCCCGCCGCTCCTGAACGACTTCGTCGGCCTCCAGAAGGACACGGCGATCGTCTCCGTGATCGGCGTCACCGAGGCGGCGTCGCTCTCGCAGCAGTTCTCGACCACGAACGGCGACTTCGTCTCGTACGTCGTCGCCGCCGTGTTCTTCATCCTGATCACGATCCCACTCGCGCGGTTCACCGACCACATCGTCGCCGAGCGCGAGAAGCGGGAACGGGCGCAGGCGTTTTGAGCGACGCCGCGAACGGCGACCAGCCCGCGGCGTTCGTCGACGTCCGCGGCGTCGACAAGTGGTTCGGAGAGCTGCACGTTCTCGACTCGATCGACCTGACGGTCCACGAGCACCACGTCGTCTGCCTGATCGGCGCGTCCGGCTCCGGCAAGTCGACGCTGCTCCGCTGCATCAACCGGCTCGAGCACGTCGACGAGGGCGAGATCGTCGTCGACGGCCTGCCCGTCACGGCGCCGAAGGTAAACGTCAACGACCTCCGCCGGAAGATCGGGATCGTCTTCCAGGCGTACAACCTCTTCCCGCACATGACGGTGCTGCAGAACGTGGTCCTCGCGCCGAGGAAGACGCGGAAGCTTTCGCGCGACGACGCCGAGGCGCGCGCGCGGCTCCTCCTCCGCCGCATCGGGCTCGAGGAGAAGGCGAACGAGTACCCCGACCGGCTGTCCGGCGGCCAGCAGCAGCGCGTCGCGATCGCGCGCGCGCTCGCCATGGAGCCGAAGCTGATGCTCCTCGACGAGATCACGAGCGCGCTCGACCCGCAGCTCGTGACGGACGTCCTCGCGCTCGTGCGCGAGCTCGCCGAGAGCGGGATGACGATGATCGTCGCGACGCACGAGATGGGCTTCGCGCGCGAGGTGTCGGAGAAGGTGTGCTTCCTCGACAAGGGCCGGATCCTCGAGGAAGGGACGCCGGAGCAGATCTTCACCGATCCGCGCGAGGAGCGGACGCGCGAGTTCCTCGCCCGCGTGCTCGAGCGGGACAAGGTGCAGTGAGCACGCCGCGGCACAAGGTCAAACGGAGCCGCTCGCCGCTCGCGATCGCCGCGTTCATCGCGATCCCGCTCTTCTTCTCGTCGCTGATGGCGTCGACCCTCGCGCTCGAGAAGCCGCGGGTCGTGCAGTGGACGACCAACGGAAGGCAGTTCACGACGTGGCACGACCCCGCGTCGTCGACGACGTTGCGCATCTGGCTCTGGGCGTTCGTGCCGCCGCTCGTGCTGATCGTCGTCGGCGCGATCGCGATCCGGCTTCCCCGCGGCTTCTACGTCTCGTGCATCGCGGCGATCGTGATCGCGTTCGGCGTCCTGCACCGGATCGACCGGTGGACGCTCCACCACACGCTGCGGTTCCCGTGGGGCGTCGACCTGATCCCGGCGACCACGACGAGCCCGGGCTCGAACACGTACGACCCCGGCCAGTGGGAGAAGATGGCGCGCGAGACCGCGATCAGCCTCGGCCACTGGACGATGGGGATCGCGATCGCGGCGATGATCGTCGTCGCGACGGCGGAGGCGCGCCGGCGCTACTTCAACCGCGGGATGGCAGGCGTGAACTACGTCCCGATGGAGGGCGTCCACGGGGCCGACGTGACGATGCCCGGCCTCGGCACGGGCGACGGGTCGGCGACGCTCGACGTCGAGTTGACGGACTCCGACCTGGCGCGCCACGGGCGCCCGGGCCGCTGGCGGAACCGCTAGCGGCGCTCGAGCAGCGCGCGCGCCGTGTCGTGCACCGACTCGTCGTGCTCCTGCCAGAGGCGCTCGGCGAGGTACGCGAGCACGTCGCGGATCGACACGATCCCGACGAGGTTCCCGTCCTGCACGACCGGCAGGTGGCGGAGGCGGCGCTCCTTCATCAGCTCGGCGGCCTCGTAGATGCCGTCGTCGACGGAGATCGTGGCGAGGCCCGAGGTCATGACGTCCTCGAGCTTGAGCGAGGCGAAGTCGACCCCGTCGCCTGCGAGCCGCAGCACGTCCCGCTCGGTGAAGATCCCGACGAGCGAGGGCCCGTCGCAGACGACGACCGAGCCCACCCCGGCATCGATCATCTTCTGAATCGCCGCTGCCGCCGAGTCGTCCGGGCTCGCCGTGACGAGCTTCACCCGCATCACGCCGCCGATCTGCATCGCCTACCTCCTCGGTTTGCTGGTGACAATCCGCACGATAGCGAGCCGCCGCGGTCGAGAGCAACCCTTCAGCTATCGTTAACCGGGTTAACGATCTCGCCGACACCCGTTCCCCGCGCTCGACCCCGACGCTCGCCGTCGCGGACGCGCTCCGCCCGGTGCTCCTCCGCATCAATCGTGAGCTGCGGCGCGAGACGCGCGCCGGCGGCTGGTCGTCGGAGCAGGTCGCGCTCCTCGTCGCGATCAAGTACCGGCCGGGGGTCGGCGTTCGGGAGCTCGCGGCGCAGGAGCGGATCTCCGCCGCGGCGATGTCCAAGCACGTCGACCGGCTCGAGCGCGACGGCCTCGTCGAGCGCACGCCGAGCGAGGACGACCGGCGCCGCGTCGGGCTGACGCTCACCGACGAGGGCCAGCGCGTCCTCCGCCGCGTCCGCTCGCGGCGCACGGCGTGGCTCGTCTCGCGGCTCGACTCGCTGAGCCCGGAGGAGCTCACCGCGGTGCAGGCCGCCGTCGGGCCGCTGTCGCGCCTGCTGCGTGAGGAGGACGGCCGGTGACGGCGGCCATCGTCCGCCTGAACGCGCGAACGTTCTCGAGCTTCCGCTACCGCAACTACCGCCTCTTCTTCTCCGGTCAGGCCGTCTCGCAGATCGGCTCGTGGATGCAGCGGATCGCGCTCGGCTGGTTCGTCTACCAGCTGACGCATTCCGCGTTCGCGGTCGGCGTGATGGCGTTCGCGGCGTTCCTGCCGTTCACCCTCTTCGGCCTGTTCGCCGGCGTGTTCGCCGACCGGCTCGACGCGCGCCGGACGGTCATCGCGACGCAGGCCGGGCAGCTCGTCACCGCGTCGGCGCTCGCCTGGATCGCGCTTGCCGGAATCGCGCAGCCGTGGATGCTGTACACCATCGCGTTCGTCAACGGCTGCGTGCTCGTGCTCGACGTCCCGTCGCGCCAGCAGCTCACGTACCGGATGGTCGGACGCGAGGACCTGCCGAACGCGATCGCTCTCAACTCGAGCCTCTTCAACGCGTCGCGCGTCTTCGGCCCGGCCGTCGCTGGACTGATCTACGGCTTCACCGGCGCCGGCGTGTGCTTCCTGATCAACGCGATCAGCTTCCTCGCGGTGCTGCTGAGTCTCTTTGCAATGCGGACGCGCGACTTCTATCCGCTCGCGAAGTTCGAGCGCCCCGAGATCTGGCGCGGCACCCGCGATGGTCTCGTCTACGTCCTCCACCAGCGCAAGATGCTCGTGATCCTCGGGCTGACGGTCGTGCTGAGCACGTTCTCGTTCAACTTCAACGTCACGCTGCCGGTGCTCGCGGGACAGACGCTGCACTCGAACTCAGTGGTGTTCGGACTTCTCTCCGCGATGTTCGGCGCCGGCGCGCTCGTCGGCGCGCTCGTCGCCGCGTCGCTCGGCCGCGCGTCCACGCGCGTGCTTCTCATGGGCGCTCTCGTGTTCACCGGGTCGGAGCTGCTCCTCGCGCCGGTGACGACGCCCTGGCTCGCCGGAGCCCTGCTCTTCGTGACCGGCGCCGGCTTCACCGCCTGGTCGGCGAACTCGAACGCGTCGATGCAGCTCGCGGCGCCGGACCACCTCCGCGGCCGGATCATCGGCCTCTACTTCTACGCCTTCAACGGCACCGGCCCGCTCGGCGGGATCCTCGCCGGCTGGCTCTGTGCCAGGGGCGGAACCGAGCTGGCGTTCGCCGTCGCGGGGATCGTCGGGCTCGCCGGCACCGCGGCCGCGGCCGCGCAGCTCCGGGCGAGACGCACCGTCCGGCTCACCCAGACGGGGGAACTGAGCCGCGCGGCCTAGTCCGGCCGCAAGATTCCCCGGCCCCCGGCATCTCTATTGTCAGGCCGGGCGGTGGGCCGCAGCCCGCCCGGCCTATTTCCTTTTCGGAAGACTGTGCGAGATGGACGTCTTCCGCACGCCCGACGAGCGCTTCGCCGAGCTTCCGGACTACCCGTTCGCCCCGCACTGGCTCGACGTCGACGGGCTGCGGATGCACTACGTCGACGAGGGCGACGGCGATCCGGTGCTGCTGCTGCACGGGGAGCCGACGTGGTCGTTTCTCTGGCGGCGCATCGTGCCGCAGCTCGCGCCGCACGCACGCGTCGTCGCACCCGACCTGATCGGGTTCGGAAAGAGCGACAAGCCGACCGACGCCGGCTGGTACTCGTACGACCGTCACGTCGCGTCCGTCGAGCGCGTCGTGCTCGAGCTCGGCCTCGAGCGGCTGACGCTCGTCGTCCACGACTGGGGCGGCCCGATCGGCCTTCGCGTTGCGGTCGAGCACGCGGAGCGCATCGAGCGGATCGTGATCCTCGACACCGGCATCTCCGCGGGCCGTCCGCCGAGCGAGACGTGGCTCCGTTTCCGCGCCGTCGTGCGC